>Ga0255057_10000049_pt1 | contig 59684 bp, 63 predicted proteins | sample Cases_109_6_MG_FD_189022 | JGI IMG/M metagenome (GOLD analysis project Ga0255057, IMG submission 189022) | Seawater microbial communities from Amundsen Gulf, Northwest Territories, Canada - Cases_109_6 | ecosystem: Environmental > Aquatic > Marine > Gulf | place: Canada: Northwest Territories... | reverse complement strand
TTTCTTTCTCAAAAGGGTGTGCAATACACGGAGAAGAACATCCGAGAAGATCAACAGGCGCTGGCCGAACTGCTCAAATTGGGGGTTCGCGCCACGCCGGTCACGCTCATCGATGGGGAGGTGGTCGTCGGCTTTGACCGGGACAAGATCGAGCAGCTGCTCGGACTCACCTGAACCGAGGACCTTGCCGCCCCACGCATCCGGAGGAGACGGATCAGTGCGGTCAGGACCGCCTAAAGCCACGATCATCTACGACGGCGACTGAGGGCTCTGACGCCGCTTGGCCCGGTGGGTCCACCGGAAGGATCGAGGGAAGCAACTCGAGCTGATCCCTTTCCAGGAGCCGGACCTGGGAGAACGCTTCCCAGGTATATCGCTAGACCGGTGTCGTGAGGAACTACATCTGATCGACGAGCGGGATCACATTTTTACGGGGGCCGCCGCGGTGCGCGAGACCGTGGCGAGGCTCCCCGGCGCATTTCTCAGGACCCTTCCCTTTCATATACCGGGCGGCATGTGGCTGGCGGACCGGGTCTATGGCTTGGTCGCCCGGAACCGCGGTCGGCTTTCGGATTGGATGAGCTAACACAAATCCTCAGGTCTCTGCCCTCCTGATTGCCAACGTCGAATAGAAATCGCGAACGCGCCGCTCGATCACGTCGCGGGCTTGACGAAAGGCTGCCAATACCTCGTCGGAGTCTCGTTCGCCGTGGACGGCGGGATCTTCGATCGCCCAGTGAAGTTTCCGGACGCGTGGGGGAAGAACGGGGCAGTGCTGATCGGCGTGACCACAGACGGTGATGACATAATCAGCCTCTTTGATCATCTCATCGGTCAACACCTTCGATGACTGATGGGAAAGGTTGATCCCCCGTTCCGCCATCACCTTAACGGTCAGCGGATGAACTCCCTTCGGGTCGATCCCAGCGCTCGAGGCCTCCACCTGTCCCTCGCCGTAGTGACGGGCATAGGCCTCTGCCATCTGGCTCCGCGCTGAGTTTCCTGTACAGAGAAAGAACACTTTCACGCCAGCAATCCCTCACGCTGATGATCTGCACCACGTGGCGTATTTTTCCCAGCAACCTGCACGGATAATACCGCCCTCCTACTGCAAAGCACAAGATCTTATTGCCAATAAAATCAATACGTTTCGCACTCCGGCTGCCCCATTTCTTGTGGTCACTTCCGGCGCGCAAAACGGCGTGTTCATAGGCACGCAATTTGCGTAGACGTATGGAGAAACGCCGAACCTCACGAAAATAGAAGCGACAGCTAGGCCTTGGAACCCATGGGTCGAGCGCAGCACAGGCACTTCCTCAGCCAATTCGCTGTTGGGAATGGGTCCGGAGCAAGGTCATGAAACCAAAGCGTAAGCGGGCGGAAGAAAAGGTGACGGCCCTGTACAGGGCGGGTCTTCATATCCAGGAACCGCTGGAGTTTCAGGAGCGGCTCGACCGCCTGCTGCAGACAGCCCGGACCGTGTTAGAGCTCGACCGCGTCAACATCTTCCTGGCTGACGCAGAGGAACGATGGCTCCAGACAGTGGCGAGCACCGGGACCGCAGAACCCCTGGAGGCGATTCGGGTCCCCATCGGCCCGGAGGGTGGGGGGGTGGCGCAGGCCTACCGGACCCGGCAGGCGGTCATCTGGGATGGCCGGGCCGGCATGCCCGATGCGATGCGCCTGAAGCCCCCCTACGACCGAATCGCGGCCCTCCGATCCCGAGTCTTTGCCAATCTGCCCCTGGTGGTTCACGGCCGGGCCATTGGGGTCTTGGGAGTCGATCGGAAACACAGTCGTCGGCCCCTGGAGCCGGCCACACTGGACCTGCTCCAGCTTTTTACCGCGCAGGCGGCCCTGGCCATCGAGCACGCCCGCCTCTACGAGGAACAACTGGTGACCGCCCTCGATCTCGAGGAAATGGTCGAGGCTCGGACCGGGGAGCTGCAGGACGCCAATGCCAGGCTCCAGGAGGCGTTGCGGACGGCTGAGGAGTCCTCGCAGACCAAGTCCAAGTTTCTCGCCACCATGTCCCACGAGCTCCGGACACCGCTGAACGCCATCATCGGCTTCTCCGAACTGCTACAGGATCAGCAATTTGGCCCCCTGACCGATAAGCAGCGACGGTACGTGAGTCATGTGCTCGCCGGCGGACAGCACCTGCTTTCTCTCATTAACGGCATCCTGGATCTCGCGAAGGTCGAAGCGGGGAAGCTCGAAATCGTGCCCGAGCCCTTTCCCTTGCCGGAGACCATACGAGCAGCCCTCGACAGCCTCCGCCCCCAGGCCGAAGCAAAAAGGCTGGAGGTCAAGCTTACCCTCGAAACCTGTCCCACGTTCTTGGTGGCTGATCCGGTCCGGTTCCGCCAAATCCTTTACAACCTCGTTTCCAATGCGCTGAAGTTCACCCCCGAAGGCGGCCACATCACGGTGACGAGCCGACCAGCTGGATCCAACGCCGTGGAGATCGCTGTGCATGATACGGGATGTGGGATCAACGCTGAGGACCTCCCGAAGCTCTTCCAGCCCTTCACACAGCTTGATGCCTCCCTCAGCCGACGCCACCAAGGAACCGGCCTCGGATTGGTCCTAACGAAAAAGCTGGTCGAGCTGCACGGCGGCCTGATCCGCGTCGAATCCGTCGGCGAAGACCAGGGGTGCACATTCACCGTCACCCTTCCGCTGCAGTCTTCAGCCCCGGCCCCGCCTGGGCCCTCACCGAAGGGAACAGGCGCCAAGGCATCCACCGTGTGAGCGAACGGCCGCCGAGGCACCCGCCACCTGCACCCAGATGCGACCCCCCACCCCCTTTTCCCCGAGTCGAGGAATCGTTTGGGAGATGGCCGGTGTTTATATTAGAATACACCCCCATTCCCAGCGGCCATTATGGGCCCAAAAGGCAAGGTCGTTCTCAGAATCTCTGATGGCAAGGGGGTCGATACCATGGAACAGCTTGGCCGAATCCCGAGGCACTGCGGACTCGAAATCCATGGCATCCGAAATGTGGATCGTGCGTATTGGAACTTCCCCACCGCCGGTCTTTATGAAGAGGTAGTGCGACGGCGAGAAGGGATCTTCGCCCATCTTGGGCCCCTCGTCGTCCGAACGGGTGATCACACGGGCCGTTCTCCCAATGATAAGTTTATCGTCCGAGAGCCCTCCTGCGAGGACAAGGTCTGGTGGGGAAAGGTCAATCGCCCCTTTACGCCTGAGAAATTTGATGGGCTCCACCAACGCGTGCTCACGTATCTCCAGGGAAGAGACGTCTTCATCCAGAACTGCTACGCCGGGGCCGATCCATCCCACCGCATGCCGATTCGGATCATCACCGAGACCGCCTGGCACAGTCTCTTCGCCCGGACCATGTTCATCCCGGAGCGCGATCCAGCCAAGCTGGCCGAGCATATCCCGGAGTTCACTGTCATCAACCTGCCCAACTTTCACGCCCGACCCGAGGTGGACGGGACCAACTCGCAGGTATTTATCGTGGTGCACTTCCAGAAAAAACTGGTCCTCATCGGCGGCACCAGCTATGCCGGCGAAATCAAAAAATCGATCTTCACCATTCTCAACTACGTCCTTCCTCAGTCGCACATCCTCTCCATGCACTGCTCGGCCAATGCGGGCGCCGGAGGGGATACGGCCCTCTTCTTCGGTTTATCCGGAACGGGGAAGACCACACTGTCCGCCGATCCCGCCCGGACCCTCATCGGCGATGACGAGCACGGATGGAGCGACCGAGGCATCTTCAATTTTGAGGGAGGATGCTATGCGAAGGTGATCCAGCTCTCCAAAGAGGCCGAGCCGGAAATCTACGAAACCACCAGAAAATTCGGGACGATCCTGGAAAATGTTACCATCGACACCACCACCAGACGCCTCGATCTGGACGATGACTCCCTCACCGAAAACACCAGGGCGGCCTATCCCATCGGGTATATCCCGAATGCCACGAAGACCGGTCTCGGGGAGCACCCGAAGAATATCGTCTTCCTCACTGCGGACGCCTTTGGCGTAATGCCCCCCATTGCTCGGCTGAACTCGGAGCAGGCCATGTATCACTTTCTCTCCGGGTATACCGCCAAGGTGGCCGGTACCGAGAAGGGAGTCACCGAGCCGCAAGCGACCTTCAGCACCTGTTTCGGCGCCCCCTTTATGGCCCTGCATCCAAGTGTCTATGCAAAGCTGCTCGGAGAGAAGATCGCCAAACATCAGGTCGATGTCTGGCTCGTGAACACCGGCTGGACTGGCGGGCCGTACGGGGTGGGGCACCGGATGAAGATTGCCTACACCCGCGCTATGGTGAACGCCGCATTAGACGGTGAGCTCGACGGGGCCCCGACCGAAGCCGATCCCGTCTTCGGCTTCGAAATCCCCACGGCCTGCCCGGAGGTCCCACCCGAGGTTCTGACTCCGCGAAACACGTGGACGGATCCCAACGCGTACGACGCCAAGGCCAAAGAGCTGGCCGCGAGATTCATCGAAAACTTCCAGCAGTTCGCCTCTGACGTACCAGCAAACGTACAGGAAGGCGGCCCGAGGATGGGTTGAGGTCACCGGAAATACCCAGATCCCCCGGGGAACGGGGGGCGAAAATCCGAAGGGTCCTTGCACTTACCCTCATCCTCAACTGGTCAGTTGCCGCAGTCAAGCTCGGATACGGGGCCTGGTCCGCAACCCTGAGCATGGTTGCGGACGGTTTCCATTCCCTGCTGGATGGTTCTGCCAACATTATTGGCCTCATCGCCATCTCCTTCGCTCTCCTGCCGGCAGACCCCTCGCACCCTTACGGCCACCGAAAGTTTGAAAGCTTCGCCGCGCTAGGGATCTCCTTCCTCCTCTTCCTGGCCGCCTACGAGATTGGGCAAGCGACCTTTCGCCGATGGCAGGCTGGGACGGTCCCACACGTCACCACCTTGAGCTTTGTGGTGATGATCCTCGCCATGGCGGTGAGTCTTTTCGTTAGCTGGTACGAGGCCCGGGCCGCCCGACAGCTTCAGAGTGAGATCCTGGCGGCTGATGCCATGCACACCCGGAGCGACCTCTATGCCTCCCTGACCGTCCTGGCCTCCCTCACCGCGGCCAAAGCCGGATATCCAGACCTCGATATGGTTGCAGCCCTCTTCATCGTCCTGTTGATCGGGCGAAGTGGCGTCCGGATTATCGGCCAGAGTCTTCACGTCCTATCAGATGCCTCGCGTCTCCCGCCGAGCACCGTGGAAAAGGTAGCCCTAGAAGTCGAGGGGGTCCGCGAGGTCCACGCGGTCCGGAGCCGGGGAACCGCTGACGCCATTTACATGGACTTACACATCCTGGTGGATCCCACCCTAGCGGTGGCCAAGGCCCACGAGATCGCGCATCGTGTGGAGGCCTCCCTTAAGGAGCAGTTCCCCGACGTGGCGGACATGGTGGTCCACGTAGAGCCGGACACTGCCGGGGAACGCCGACAATACCGCGAAGATTAGGACTTCAGGAGGATTCGAGACCCCCTTACCCAGGATGGGAAGAGGTGGTGGCGATGTCCTTCAGGGTAAGGACAGCCTCGTAGGGGATACCGAGACGGGAAAGCTCGTCATTGCCGCCCTCAAGTCGGTCGACGAGGACAACGATCTTGACGACGTGGAAGCCCTGTTCTTGTGCCGCCTTGATCGCATGAAGGGTCGAACTACCGGTGGTGACCACATCATCGACGATCACGACGTTGGAACCCGCGCTGCTGTGTCCTTCCACCCACTTTCTGAGGCCGTGGGCTTTCGGCTCCTTCCGGACATAAAAAGTCTCGATGGGTTCCGACGCCTCATGGCTGCAATACGCCACCGCACTGGCGATGGGAATCGATCCTACGGCAGGCCCACCAATCGCATGCACCCGCGTCTTGGACTCGCGCTCGAACTGTTTGATGCGTTCGAAGATGCTTGTCCCGGCCAGCACTAATGCCTCGGGTACACAAAGCAGAGCCCTTAGATCCACGTAATGGGGACTCTCTCGCCCCGAGGCAAGTCGGAATGGGGCATCCGGGCTGTATCGGTAAGCGTGCCGTCGGACGAGCTCGAGTAAACGCTTTTCAGCTTTTTCCATTAGTCCAAGCCCTCCAAGTTTCTTGATCAAATGACCCACCTCTTGCGGATCGCATCATCCTACTTGAGGGGCAGAAGCTACGTCAACTTGCATTCCTCATCCCAACGACCTATGCGCCAGTCCCGCCCAGCATCTCACCATACCCTTCTCGGAAGGTCGGGTATCGGAATACATATCCTGAGTCAACCAGTTTGGTGTTGCGACAGCGTTTGTTCCCCCGGGGCCGGCGCGGGACGGGGTCGGGAGATCTCACCACTCGAGGAGGAGGGAGACCGAGCTCGGTCGCCAGCCAGCGCAAGACCTCGCTTTCTCCGGCAGGCTCGTGATCCACGCCTATGTAGAGCTGGTCAGGCTGGGGCAGTATCATGAGGTGCTGTAGCGCGCCGGCGCAGTCATCGCGATGAATACGGTTCGTGTACACGGGAGGGCCTTCGGCGCACACGACGTTCCCCTGCCGCACGCGTTCGATGAGCCGTTCCCGGCCGGGACCGTACACACCGCCCAGCCGTAGCACGGTGGCGGGGAACGAACCATGACGCAGCACGCGTTCAGCCTCGAGCATGCGAATACCGGAAAAGTGCACTGGCTCGGTCGGTGATTCCTCGTCGACCCAATCTCCCTCAGTTTGCGCGTAGACCGCGGTACTCGAGGTAAAGAAAACTCGCCTGGGCTGCTGCCTCTGGGCCTGGAGCGCATCGAGGAGGTGGCGCAGACCATCCACGTAAATGGCCTGGTACTCTCCCTCGTCAAAACCACTGGGTGCCGCAGTGAAGAACACGAAATGAAGTCCAGGGGGCAACCCCCGGAGCGTTTCAGGAGCGGTAAGATCTGCCTCAAGGGGCCGAATGTTGGGGGGAAGGACCTCTGGGTGGCGCTGCAATCCCCAGACGACGTGCCCTTCCGCTGCCAGACGCACACCGAGAGCTGTGCCAACATAGCCGCAACCTGCGATGAGCACATGAGTCATGTCTCTACCTTCCATCGCTCTTTGGCCCACGAAAACCGAGATCAGATTGCAGGTCGGCTCCTTGTCCCATAGCCAACCAGTTCGACATACCCACGGCCGATTCTACCGCCTTCGGCGGTCTCGATCCGCACCGCTCCCTCCCAGTAGAACAGGTTCTTCACGAGGTGGCTCCGATTTTCCTGGTCTGCCAACTCCGGAACGATGACGATTCGCAAGTTTTCGCCCGAGAGTTCTACGATCCAACGGGAAGGGTATGTGGCCCCCGTCTTCGGACTTTTCCACGTCTGGGTGGAGCGTACTGACCATTCCCCTGGATTCAAATAGCGCGTTTCGCCCTCCCGAGATACGAGGGTCCCCCGGGCAAAGTCAATTTCCCCGCGTTCATTGCGCAAGAAGTACAGCATGATCTCGCGGCCATCCTGAAGCTGCAGACTGAACCAGTCCCAGCCCACCTGGTCTGCCCCGAGTTGGTCGGTACCAAATTCCTTGTCCATCCAGCTCTCTCCTCGGACCCTCACCCTCTCTCCATCGATCGAGAGCGTTCCCTCTGTCAGAAGGCGGGTGAAGCTGTAATACTGGCTGGCAGCGGTGGGTCCTTCTCCCTTGCGGCTGAACCCGTTCGGTCCCTGCAAGACCAGGCGCTTGGCTGGCCGGGTGGTGAGTTGGAGAGCCATCCCTTGTGCCTTATCTCGCATCGAAAAGTTGAACGCGTGGCCGTTCCAGCGCAGGGTCCATTCGCCGTCGGTCCCGGCAGGGGCCCGGCTCCAAGCGATGACTGGATCAGGGTACCGACCGAACCCACCCAAAAGCGGTATGGCGCGGTAGACCACCTCGCTGAAGAGATGTCGCCCGCTGCCCAGATCGCTAATTGCCGCGTGCCCCATGATCACGTTATTGGTGGTCCAGCTGGACTGGAGGTCAGGAAGTTCGGACAGCAGGCCGATGCGGAAAAAGGTAAATTGGTATCCAAAGCGCTGGCGGGGCTCCTCCTCCGAAGTGAGATGCCCGGTAAAATACCACCATTCGGTCCGGTATCCCGACCGAGCCCAATGATCCTGGGGAAAGGACCAGCCGTAATCGCGACGGGCCGGCTGCCACTCCACCCCGTGGGCTGCCGAGGCCAGAAGCAGGAAGACTAACAGCCCGATCCTACATATCATCACGACTCAACTCAGTCGCCGGGGTTTGGCTGGCCCGCAGCGCAGGATAAAGGCTCGCCAGGACAGTGGCTGCAAGGATGGTAAAGATTTGCTGAAGTACCGGCAGCCATGGCCAGTACACCTGGATCGTCCACCCAAAGTAGGCCCGGGTGATGACGAAAATCAATATGCCGGCCAGGGCAATCCCTCCAACCAGTCCGAGACCAAGACCTAGGAGCCCCATTCCAACTCCTTTGCCCACGAAGATCCAAAAAAGCTGCTGACGAATGGCCCCGACAGCGCGGCATACCGCCAGTTCGGATATCCGCTCCCTGGCCAGGATCAGCAGAGTCAGGGTAATTCCGCAGACAGCGATGAGGAGGCTCATAGCTTGGAGGAGCCGCGTGACGGCAAAGGTCTGGTCGAAAATTTTGAAAATCCTCTCGCGCAGGCGGCGGTTGCTCCGGATGCGGAGTGGCGTCCCGGCGTAGCGTGCTTTCAGCTCGTCAACCACCCTTTCGGTATCCTGGCCCGCCTCGAGGTAGAGGGCAAGGCTGTGAATAGGACCCGGTCCAAAGTGGCGATTCATGGTGCGGATGTCCAGAGCGGCCAATCCGCCGCCCGGAGAGTAATCGGAATAGACCCCCGCTATCGGGAGTTTCACCTCGCCTCCCGGTCCAAAGACTGACAATCGATCCCCCACCCCGAGTCCGGCCTTGCGGGCCAGCGTCTCTCCAATGAGCACGGCCCCATCGTCTCGTACTTTGCGAAATACCTCGGACGTCTCTCCTCCGAGCAGCGGAAAGCGCGTCTCTCCACCCGACAAGCCCATGTCGACCCCGGCCAGGGAGATCCGTTGTTCGCCTGAATAGACGAAGAATTTCCGCAACCGATCGACGGCGGTCACCCCTGGGTGGGCGGCCAAGGCTGAAACGAGATCGTCGTCTAGCGTAGCTTCGCTTTGCCTCCCCCGCCATGACTGGGTGCTGACATAGATGTCCGCCTTGACCGAGCTGTTCACCCATACCTCCACGGTCCGTCGGAAACTGCCGATCATCAGGGTGATCCCGATCAGCATGCTTACGGCGATGGCCAGAGAGGACACCGCGATCGAAGTGGTCTGCAGCCGGACCCCCAGGCTCTTCAGGCTGTAGCCGAGACCGAATCCGCGGACCCGGATCCATCCCGTGATCCGCTGGACCAGGAAAGGCGTAAAGAGGGGGAGCGCAATAAGCAGAGCAATCCCCAGCACAAATCCCGCTGGTCTCCAGTCCCACCCGAACAGCCAAAACCAGAGCCCCGTACCGAGTAGAATGGACGTACCGGTCACGAAGAGAGGAAACGCCATCGATCCCACTCTTTCGTGCAGGGTAAAAACCGCGAGGAGCGATTTCGTGTCCTTGCGGCTCATGTCTAGCGCCGGGAACAGCGCGCCAGCTACCGCCCCCCCAACACCGATCAGCGCCGCCAGCACATAGAGCCAGAGCGGCATTTGCAGAGATTCGATCTCTTCGAGAAGATAGACGTTGCTCAGGGTGGCACTGACGACTCCCACATTCGCCTCCGCCGCCCAGTAGCCCAGGGGCAATCCAAGCGCCACCCCGAGACCACCGAGGAGAATGACCTCTCCCAGAATGAGACCGAACACCTGCCGCCGGGTCGCTCCCAGCGAGCGCAGCAGCCCAAACTCTGACCGACGGTGGACGAGCAACGCCTGCGTACTGCTGTAAACCAAGAAGAGTCCGACGAAGAGACTGATCAGGCTCAAGGCAGTGAGATTGAGGCGGAACGCCGAGAGCAACCCGGCTGCCAGATTCTCTCGTTGCTCGGGGGTGAGGACCTGCACTGATGGGCCGAGTCTGGCTTGTAGGCGAGAGATGAGGGCGGGCAGATCCGTTCCCTCCGCCGCCTGGATGTCGATCTGGTGGATTTCTCCCCGCCTGCCGAGGAGGCTTTGGGCCTGGGCGATGTCCATGACGGCGAGCTTCCTGCTGGCCACGGGGCTGACCCGCTGGAAATCCACCAAGGCTCCCACCACCAGTCGGGCGCGGCGGGAGCCGCTCGACACCTCGAAGGCATCTCCAACCGCCCAACCCATCTCCTCTGCAAGCTGCGGTGTGATGGCCACCCACCCGTGTTTGGCTAGAGCGTTCGAGATATCGCCCCGCTGTCCCTTCCATGGCATGCGGACCGGTGCAAAAAAGTCGAATCCAACCACGTCCAGGAAAAAGGCCTCGCGATCTGTCACGGCCACATCAATGCGGTAGATCGGCCAGGCTGCGGCCACTCCCTTCTCGGCCAAGACTTCTGGATAAAGTCGCTCGGGGAACGTCGGGGTCCGGCCCAGGACACTGAAATCCGCATCGCCGCTAACGGCCTGGATCCCGCCCCTGAAGGCGGCAAGGGCGTTCCGGTTGATGATCTGAATACAGATGACCGACGCCACACCCAGCGCGACTCCGAATATGGTCAGGAAGTAGAGTGAGCGTCCACCCCGGAGATGGGCGCCCAGGGACCGGACAAAATAGCGCGTCACGGGACCTCCAAGACACCGCTGTGCAGGCGCCAGGTCTCGTCGGCGAGCGCGGCAAGCTCTCGGCTGTGGGTGACGTAGATGAGAGTGCTGCCCTCTTCCGACGCCAGCTTCAGCATTAGATCCATAACCAGTCGGCTGTTGGCATCATCCAGGTTGCCGGTCGGCTCGTCTGCCAGCAGGAGCCGCGGTCGGCGAAGCAGCGCCCGGCAGATGGCGATCCGTTGCATCTCGCCCCCGCTCAGGCTTTGAACCGGATCCTCTGCCCGGTCGGCCAGGCCGACCCGATCAAGCAGCTCGTGCACTCGTGGGTCAAAATCGGAAGATTTTCCCCCCGCGACCAGCTCGGGCAGAGCCACATTGTCACGGACGGACAGGTGAGATAACAGGTAAAAAAACTGAAAGACCAATCCGATCTTATTGCGGCGGAGCAGCGTGCGATCCCGGTCGGAGAGTGCCGCGAGATTGGAGCCGTGGATCCAGACCTCTCCCTTGGTGGGAATATCAATCCCCGCGGCCAGATGCAGCAATGTCGACTTGCCGCTGCCGCTTCGCCCCACGACGGCCACCCGACGGCCAGGGAAGATGTCAAAGGAGACGTCCCGGAGCGCGAAGCGGTCACCGCCCGCGAGGGAATCATAAATCTTGGACACGTGTCGAAACGAAATTGCCGAGTTCATCTACCCACGATCCCAAAATATATTTCAACATGAGTATCGCAAGGGCCCCATCAATATGCAACTCCCTTCCCCGCCGCATGGGCATGGTCAATAGACGCCTACTTAACATTTGCGTGCAAGATAAGAGAGAGTATGGGTCCCTTCAGGAAACCCTTCGATGCGGAGGCGAGGGCGTGATGAGGAAACTAGACCAGATCCGCCGAAGTGACTCTGAGGACATTTGCGTGTTGCTCCGGGATGTCCGGGGGGCACCCCATTTGGAGCTTCGGGTCTACCGTCGGCCAGAGGGCTCCGAAGAGGCCCGCCCAGGGCCGGAAGCGATCTCCGTCCCGGTGAACGCGCTCCAGGACCTTCTTCGCATGCTGGCGCAGGCGCAAGAGCGGCTTGCTCAGGATGGGCTGGTTGAGACGAAGAGTGGTGACCCGGCTCCAGTCCGCACCGCCGCTCCCCGCGGGTTCAGAAGTGACGCCCGCCGGGAACCCCGCGTCCCGGTCAAACTCTCTGTCGGATCTCGCCTCATGAACGCAGGGGGTCCACACCCTGGCTCTGCGGTATTTGGTGAAGTCAAGGACCTGAGCATTGGCGGGGCGCAGGTCTGCCTTCCCGAACGCTTTTCACTCTTCAGCAAGATGGAAGTCTTGACGCGAATTGGAGGGCTAGACTTTCAAGGACACGCAGAAGTTGTGGGAGCCGAAGTGCACCCAACGCGCGAAGGGTATTGCCACAGCATACGCTGGCTGGGCCTGAGTAACCACGCGAAGGCAACTCTATCACAAGCGATTGCTCGCAGCTGACCCATCGCTTCCATTTGGAACCTTTCACAAACACGAAAGCCCGCGCAGCCAAACGGCTGGCGGGCTATTTCATTTGAACGCGTCGAAATGGCTTGCCTTAAGCGAGAAGCGCAAGCAGAATGCCGGATCATTCCACGGAAGAGGGGCGAGCTTTCTTGCGCCGGGCGAGCTGTTTTAGACATAGAATGTTCCCTGAAGCGAGAGCCCTCTTTTTCGCATGATTCCACGTTTTGAGCTGACGCTCACGCTTCAGGGCTGAGGCACTGTCTCGATGTGGTTCTGAGTAGATAATCCGCCGGAAGCCAAATACTTGTGAAGTCCGGGTGCTGGGTTTTCCAGCATTATGCTCGGCGGAGCGTCGATCAAGATCGTCAGTAATCCCTACGTACAGCCGGCCATTTTTCAACTCAGCAATATAGACACTATAGCCCTTCGACTCGGCCGTGCTCATTCCCAGCGCCCTCGCTCAGGGCATTCGCCTCGAAGCACCCTTATAAGCAACGCGCCCCCCGCTCCTGGGGCCTCGAATGGCTTGCCATGAGCGAGAAGCGCGCAGCGCTTCGAGTCGAATGGCTCCCCGGGCAGGACTCGAACCTGCAACCTAGCGGTTAACAGCCGCTCGCTCCACCATTGAGCTACCGGGGAATGGCTATCCTATGCTATCGCAAACGTGTATGACCGTCAACGGCGGGGAAACCGACGGGGCACGAGGCAGAACTATGTTTTCTTCTGGAGTTCCTGGAGAACGATCTTGGCGATGGCCTTCAGCGTCTCGAAGACCCCGATCCCGTCCGGGGCAACGGCCTCAAACCACTCAAGGTTCCGTGGATTGAGGGCCTTTTGCAGCTCGTCGATGGGGACGATGTTCGGCAGGTCACGCTTGTTATACTGCATCACCAGAGCAATCTTCACCGGGTCGATCCCCTGCTCCTTGAGATGTATATTCATATCCTCGATGCTCTGGATGTTCGCTTCCATGCGCTCGAGCTGTGAGTCAGCAACAAAAACCACCCCATCGACCCCTTTGAGAATGAGCTTCCGGCTCGCCTCGTAGAAGATCTGCCCAGGAACCGTGTAGAGGTGGAAACGGGTCTTGAACCCTCGCACAGTGCCTAGTTCCAAGGGCAAAAAATCGAAAAACAGGGTCCGCTCCGTTTCCGTGGCCAAAGAGATAAGCTTGCCCTTCGTTGCTGGGTCGACCTTCTTGTAAATAAATTGCAGGTTCGTGGTTTTCCCGCAGAGACCAGGGCCGTAGTAGACCAGCTTGCAGTTGATCTCCCGGGCTGCGTAATTGATGAAGGACATCCTCTATCTCCTATTAAAAAGCTGCTCGAAGTCGTCATCGGTAAGGTCGCCGAACCCCGACTCCGAAAGGAAGCGACCCTCTCCCGAGACACTCTCCGGCCGACTGGTGAGCTCTTGGAAAATCTCGTCAAGGTCCCGGGAGAATTTCTTAATATGCAGCCGCACCAATCCTACGGGGGATCCCTGATCAGCCACGATCATGAGGATCACGCGGCCCCCGATGATCGAGAAATGAAGATGGTTCCGCTCCCCCTCGTGGAAGACGAAAACAAACTCCTCGTCCCCGAGGAGCTGGGCCAGGGCCCCTGCAGCTGCAGTATGCCCCGCGGCGAGGCTTCCCAACGAGGTCACGTCTAGACCGTCGGTTTCCCCCGTGCAGGCGATGAGCTGCCCGCTCTTGTCGATGAGGAGGACCGCCCTGCTCCGGGCCTTCCGATTCAGCATGTTCAGGCACGCGACGATCCGGCTGAGGTCGTCCTCGTAAATAATCAGATTTGTTATGGGGCGCACCCATCCTCCTCTCGTGGCTCCAGCCCATTCTGCCTTCAACTTTCATGCCATCCCCGCTAAATGAACTCCCGGCGGCCCTCCAAGGCCCGCCCCAGCGTGACCTCGTCTGCATACTCGAGGTCTCCCCCTACCGGGAGGCCATGGGCGATCCGGGTGACCCGCACACCGAGCGGGCCAATCAGACGCGCCACGTATAGCGCCGTGGCCTCCCCTTCCACATTCGGATTAGTGGCGAGGATGACCTCTTTCACCCCTTCTGACCGCAGACGCTCCAACATCCCCTTCGCGGTGATCTGGTCCGGACCCCGCCCTTCGATAGGCGAAAGGGAACCTTGGAGGACATGATACCGCCCTTTAAAGGTGCCCGTTCGTTCGATGGCCATGAGGTCGTTGGCCTCTTCGACTACGCAGAGGACGCTCCCATCCCGGGTCGGATCCTGGCAGATCGTGCACTGCTCTTCCTCAGCAATGTTATAGCACCGCCCGCACACGCGGATCTTTTCCTTGATCTCTACAATGGCTTCCGCCAGCTTCATTGCCTCTTCCCGTGAGGCTTTTAGGAGATAGAAGGCAAGGCGTTGGGCGGTCTTGGCCCCTACGCCTGGAAGGCGCATGAGGACATCGACGAGGCGATTGAGTGGGGAAACATACCGGATGGGCATGATCCGTTACATGAGTCCGGGCAGATTTAACCCGCCGGTCATCCGTCCCATCTCGGTACTGAGTAGCTCTCGGGCTCGGCGCATGGCCTCGTTGGTGGCCGCGACGATCAAATCCTGGAGCATTTCCAGATCGCCACTCTGGGCCACCTCGGGGTCGATCCTCACGGCTACGATCTCTCCTCGACCGTCGGCCGTCACTGTCACCATCCCCCCGCCGGCAGAGCCTTCCACCCGCTTTTCGGCGGCCTCCTCCTGAATCCGCTCGAGCTCCGCCTTCATCCGCTGCGCCTGCTTCATCATATCGCCAAATCCCTTCATGGCTCACCTCGCTGGGATGCTGCGTCTCCACCCTCCTGGACCTCCACGATCCGGCCACCAAACATCTCCAGCGCCTCGCGAACTAGGGGATGGTTCCGAGCGGAAGTCCGAGCTGATTGCTGGTTCGGTCGGCGCACCTCCGGAGCGAGGAAATGGTACTTCACCTGAAGACGCTGGCCGAAAACCGCGGAGATGGTAGAAGCGATGAGATTCCGGACCTCCGGGTCCTCTAGGGTGGACCGAGAGAAATGATTGCCGTTGGCGAACGTCAGGGTCAATGTCTCTCCTTCCAGCGCAACCTCGGCCTCGGCAAGCAGCACCGCCAAAGAGCGCCGCTCCACTCCAATGCGCCGCCGCACCTCCTGCCATCGGTCTACAAAGCCGGTCACCGGTGGCGATGGTGGTGGCTCCGGAAGGTCGATATTCTCCTGAGCGGTAAAGAGTTCTGGCTGGGGGCCTGGAAGATTAGCTTCGGTGCCGAGACGGCCCTCCAAGGTTTCCAGTCGCTTCACGAGGGCCCCGAGAGATTGAAGCCCCCGAGCCTCGGCCATCCGAACCAGCGCCATCTCTAGGACATACCGAGGATGCGATGCCCGCCGCATCCCCGCTTCAGCCTCAATCAGAAATCGGAGGGCCAATTCGACGTGGGGAATTTCGAGATTCCTCCCCCGGTCCTCGAGGTCCCGCACGGCTTCCGGCGACAGCCCAAGAATTTTCCCTGCGCCGGGTGTCAGCTTGACAACCAGCAGGGAACGAAGATACTCCAACAGATCCAGCAGAAACGCGCGAAGATCTCCTCCCTTGGCAGCAAGCTCATCAACAAGCTCCAAAGCTCTTCCTGCTTCGCCCGCGAGGCAGGCCGCCGCCGCCGCCTGGACCACATCTGGCGCCGTAGTCCCCAAAACACTTGCGACGGATTCGGCGGTCACGCGTTCCCCCGCATATGCGATGACTTGGTCCAGGATGCTCTGGGCATCTCGGAGACTCCCGTCGGCCGCTCGAGCCACACTGGCCAAGGCCTCCGGCGTCACCTCCACCCGCTCGGCTTCGGCAATGGTCCTGAGCCGTTCCACCAGCAGTCCCGGGCCAATCCGCCGAAAGTCGTACCGCTGGCAACGGGATTGGATGGTGGCGGGGACCTTGTTCGGTTCAGTCGTCGCCAGGATGAAGACGACCTTGGGCGGTGGCTCTTCCAGAGTCTTAAGCAAGGCGTTGAAAGCCGAGAGAGAGAGCATATGAACTTCATCAACGATGTAGATTTTGTAACGGCCCCTGACCGGCTGGTAAATCAACCGTTCCTGGAGGTCGCGCACATGCTCCACTCCAGTGTGTGAGGCGGCGTCTATCTCCACGCAGTCCACGGCGGCTCCCCCGGTGATCTCCTGGCAGTTGAGACACTGGTTGCAGGGCTCAGGCGTGGGCCCCTTTTCGCAATTCAAGGCCTTGGCCAGGATCCGCGCCGTGGTCGTCTTACCAACACCGCGGGGACCGGCAAAGAGAAAGGCGTGGGCCACGCGGCACTGTCGGAGGGCATTTTTGAGGGTCTGGGTTACCGGCTCCTGCCCAACCACCTCGTCAAAGGTCTGGGGACGCCAGCGTCTGGCCAGCACCTGATACGACATCACTACTCCCGTTCATGGTTCAGAGTTCAGGGTGCAGAGTCCAAAGTCCAACGTCCAAAGTCGAGCTGTCCGCCCGTGGTATGGAGCTCGCGATCCATAATACTTCGACGTTGGACATCGGACCTTGGACGTCAAACATCGGTCATCGGAAAGTGTCCCTGGCCGTGCACCCACCGTCGATCCGTTACCCCGGCCCGTCCCCGGGACCGAAAGCTCCGGCCGAGCGCCCCTGCGGCACAGGAGGCGCACCGCTTGCCGCTGCTTCCTTCCGGACCTGACGGGGTTCACGGATCCCCCTTGCGCAGGACCCGACCCTCAACACCTCAGCCCCGGACCGATCGCCAGGAGACCGAAGACCTCGAGTGGGAGTTCAACCCCGCTATAGCGGATTGCGGGTACAGGGCACCGCTAGCTCCCCGTCTAGCACGGCCAAGGACTCTTTAACAACCGTGGACCGATGACCGTCGACCGTCGACCGATGACAGTAAAAAGCAGGAACGGTGAAGCCGGAATCCCCTTTTATTAATTTCGGCGGTCGGTCATCGGATTGCGGTGGACGGTTTTTATGGCGGAGAGGCCGGGATTCGAACCCGGGGTAGGTGTCACCCCACACACGCTCTCCAGGCGTGCACCTTAAGCCGCTCGGTCACCTCTCCGCACAGAGTGTCCAACGTTCAAGGTCCAAAGTCCACAGTCAAAAAAATAAATGCAATTCTAATGCGGACATGGGACGTTGGACTTTGGACTTGAGACTGTCATCGTGGCGGAGGGGGTGGGATTCGAACCCACGTGCCCCGCTCATCGCGGGACAACCCGATTTCGAGTCGGGCCCGTTACATCCACTTCGGTACCCCTCCTGCTCGCCTGTCCGGGGTTACGGAAAGTGATTGCTTATCGCCGGGCCAGGAAGAATTCCTGCAGGAGGGCTCGAGACTCCTCCGCCTGCACCCCGCCGACCACCCGAACCCGGTGAGGGAGACGCGCGTCCTCCAAGATGCGGTACAAACTCTCCACGGCGCCGCCACGTGGATCGGCGGCCCCATAAACCAGACATCCCACCCGAGCGTGCAGCAACGCGCCGGCGCACATCACGCACGGCTCCAAGGTGACATACAGGATTGCCTCGGGAAACCGATAATTCCCAACCCGCTGCCCAGCCGCCCGGAGGACCAGCATCTCGGCATGAGCGGTCGGATCCCGGAGGGCTATGGGGCGATTATGGGCTGTAGCCAGGACGGCACCATCCTGGACCAACGCGGCACCCACTGGGACCTCGCCCTCCCCGCCCGCTCGTCGCGCCTCCTCGAGGGCGATCTCCATCCAGGGAGGATGTCCATCAAGGGCTGCCTCGTTGTCCGAAGACATCGTATACCTCAGGTGAGAGTGGTCAGAGTATAACAAAGGGATCCTTGGAGGGCAACCACAAGGGGGGTGCTACGCTTCCTGCTCAAGAAGCCGATCCACTTTCGTCCGGAGATCGTGAACTAAGGCTTGGTGGTGGAGCTCAAGCCGCCGCTTTTCCAGTGCCCGTTTCACGGAATGGAGCATGACCTCGTTCTTGAACCCCTTTACAATGAAGTCAAAGGCTCCCAGCTTCAGCGCCGTAATGACGTTATGGGAGGATGGATGGGCGGTAACCACGATGACCGGCGTCTCGGGCGTGGTCGTTCTCAATCGCTCGATCAGCTCGAGGCCCGGCACGCCCGGCAGGACAAGATCGACTAAGACTATGTCGACCGGTTTCAGCTGCAAGATCTCGAGGGCCTGAGCGCCCGTGGCTGCGGTGAGGACCTTATACCCGTGCTCTCGGAGGAGGTCAGCATAGATCGCCCGCTCCATCAGCTCGTCCTCAACGATGAGGATGGTAGCCAAGGGGGAGCGCGTCGGATCCGCTTTGGTGGAATCTTGAGCGGCCCCATCCCCACGTCGGGCCGCCTCGAGCTCGTGCAGGTAGAGCAGGGTGCGTTCCAGCTCCGCCCGCAAGCGCTTCGCTTTGAGAAATGTCCGAACCCGGATGAGGAGTTCACTCCGTGCGATTGGCTTTCCCAGAAAGTCGTCAGCGCCCCCTTCTAGAGCCTTTTCCTTCTCCTCGACTTGGTCGAGGGCGGTAATGACCACAACGGGGGTGTCGCTCGTCTCCTTCCTGGCTTTCAGTTCCCGTAACAGATCGTGGCCGTTCATGCCCGGCATCATGAGGTCGAGGAGGATCAAGTCTGGAGTGTCCTTCGCGACCGTCTGGAGCGCTTCCTCACCGCTCGTGGCGGTCAAGACTCTAAATCCTGCACCCTCTAAGCTGGATACGAGGATCTCGAGCGCTTCGGGATCGTCATCCACCGCCAAGATTTTCCCTTGTGGCTGTCCTGCCGCTCGATCGTCCATAAATTGCCCTGAATCCTGTTGGTTATCCATGATCGACACTGCTCCGTGCTTTATTTTCGTGCACTTTTTGTGCCAATGCACAGGCTCCCATTCCCGACCGAATGCCGGCATCCCCTTCCCTATGTGCCCATGTTTCAAGGCCACCAAGGGTTCTAACGTGAGGCCACTCTGCCCCTCGGCTTGCTCAAAGTCCTGCGTGATCACTGATCTCCTGAAAGGGGTTTTGCGAATCAAGCCTTGGGCCTGTTTTTGTGGAAAAGGCTTGACCGAAGCTGGAGCACCCAATTATGTTAAACGCCCAACCAGCCAGAATAAGGTATCACCATTCCTCGCCTCAAGGCGGGACCAAGGGCGCTGGGGAGACAACGCCAGACCGGATATCATCATGAAGAAACGCAGCTTGAGACAAAAGCGTGTTCTGGGGGCCCTTGTATTCGTTGCGGCCTCCGGCCTTCTCGTGATTGCCCTTTCCATTGCCATTGCCCCAAACATTGAGAACACACATGCCGTGAAGGACCGGCAACGCAATATGCTTTTGGAAGGGCGCGACGCATGGCGGCTCCCGGACTTCACCTTCATCGAGCGGAGTGGCAAGCAGGTCACGCTGGCCAACCTCCGGGGAAAAGTCTGGATTGCCGACTTCATCTGGACACGGTGTCCAGATGCCTGCCCGCTGATGAGCGCCGTGATGGCGAGGCTTCAGGCCGAATTCGCCGACGAACCCGAGCTCCGCCTGGTTTCATTCAGCGTCGACCCCCAATTCGACACACCGGCCGTCCTCGCCTCCTATGCCGCCAAATTCGGTGCAGATCGCGATCAGTGGTTATTCCTCACCGGGGAGAAGGAGGCCATATACCATGTGATCCAAAAGGGATTCAGGTTGCTCGTGTTCGACCCCGACGATGCAAAGGCCTCCCACGATCCGGAACTGCCAGGCAGGTCGGTGCCACAGGGATGGCTTGGTCCCGCTGTCGCCTGGGCGCATGGTGTTGGCGAGCACCGGGAAAATCCAGTCATTCACAGCGACCGATTCGTCCTGGTGGATCGGGCTGGGCAGATTCGGGGCTACTACCGCAGCACCGACCCTCAGGACCTGATGCGCCTGAAGCAAGATACGTGGAAGCTCCTGCGGACCGCGGGCACCTGATGTGGACATCCGCGCTACGGTCCTTGGCCAGCAGAGACTGCCGAGGGTGCCAGCACTGCGGCTTGACACAATTTGTAAAGTCGAGGATACTCTAAAACCCTCCCCGCCATTTTCAACGGTGGCCGACGGTCCGTGCGGAGGAAAGCATCGGTCAAGCTTTAGCAGAAAGAGACCTTGGGAGACGATCAGCGATGAAAACCGTCAAGCACATTTTGCAAGATAAAGGACACAATATCTGGCACACAACACCTGATGCACTGGTGATTGATGCCTTGAAACTCATGGCCGAAAAGGAAGTGGGGTCGTTACTGGTGCTTGACGAGGGGAAATTGGTCGGCATTATCTCGGAAAGGGATTACGCCCGGAAGGTCATTCTCAAAGGGAAATCCTCCTTGGACACCCCCGTCGGGGAGATTATGACCCCAAAGGTGATTTCTGTACGCCCAGAAAATACCATCGAAGAATGCATGGCGCTGATGACGGACAAACATATCCGACACCTTCCCGTGGTCGTCGATGAGAAGGTGGTTGGCGTCGTCTCCATCGGCGACGTGGTCAAGGCTGAACTCGCCGAAAAGGACTTTTTGATAAAGCAGCTCAAAAACTACATCACGGGAGACAGATAGCGGTCACGCCAAGGATTTTATTCACTTTGTTTAAGGGAATGCCCTCAAGCTACGGTCTACATCAGCCCTTGACTCATGGGGACCTCTGGCAAGAGCTTCATGGCGTCAACGTATCCAAGCAATTTGGACCACTCGGCTCCCTCACGGCAAAACTCTCTCCTGTCACCGTACCACGCCCTCCGTCCCCGTTCCTATTCAGGCACCCTCAACCGCTAGGGAAAGATTGACATTCGCAGATGAAGGCACGCGATCTTAGCCTGGGGAAGTGTTGTGGTAAAATCAGGCCTGGAACGGCTGTACGACTAGGCAGAGATTCGTCCGAGGGAGAATTGCATGAAAGTCGGGGTCCCCAAAGAGATCGTAGTCGGTGAGAATCGGGTGGCCGTGGTCCCTGATGCTGTTGGCCTGCTGCGAAAGGCGGGACCGCAGATCCTGTTCGAATCCGGAGCCGGAGAGGGTGCATTTTTTCCGGATCGTGCCTACGAGGCTGCCGGGGCTACGATCGTGTCCGATCCCGTCGCTCTGTTCACGGAGGCGGACGCAGTCCTCAAGGTGCAGGCGCCCGTGCTCAATCCTGTCCTGGGCAAGCATGAGGTTGAGTTGATGCGTGAAGGCACCGTACTCATCAGCTTTTTGCAGCCCCATAGCCACCCAGACCTAGTCAACCGCTTGGTAGAGAGGAAGATCACGAGCTTCAGCATGGACCTCATCCCTCGCATCGCCCGGGCCCAAAAGATGGATGCGCTCTCTTCGCAGAGCACAGTTGCGGGCTACAAGGCCGTGCTCGCTGCTGCAAGCTCGCTAGGCAAATTCTTTCCGATGCTGGTGACGGCGGCGGGAACCATTCCCCCGGCCAAGGTTCTGGTCCTGGGGGCTGGCGTGGCCGGGCTCCAGGCCATCGCAACGGCTCGGCGTCTTGGGGCAATGGTCCAGGCCTACGACATTCGGCCGGCCGTTAAGGAACAGGTGGAAAGTCTCGGCGGCACCTTCATTGAACTCGATCTGGGGGGGGAGAAGACGGAGGATGTGAGCGGATACGCAGAAGAGCTGACGGCGAAATCACAGGAGCGAGAGAAGGTGTTGCTTCGCCGCCATGTCCCGGAGGCGGATATCGTCATCACCACGGCATTGATCCCAGGGAAACGGGCTCCCGTGCTGATCACCGCCGAGATGGTCCAGGATATGAGAGCCGGCTCGGTGATCGTGGACCTCGCTGCAGAGGCGGGTGGGAATTGCGAGCTGACCGAGCCAGACAGTGTTGTAACAAGGTATGGCGTCACCATCCACGGGCCGCTCAACGTCCCCAGCACTATGCCCGTGCACGCCAGCCAGATGTATTCCAAGAACATCTCAAGCCTTCTGCTCCAACTGGTGCGCAACGGGAAGCTCGAACTCGATTTCAACGACCCGGTCATCAACGATACCTGCATCACACATGAGGGGAGGGCGAGACACCAATGAGCGAAGGTCTGGTTATTCTCTTGGTCATCTTCGTGCTCGCGATGTTCGTGGGCTTCGAGGTCATCGCCAAGGTTCCAAACACGTTGCACACGCCACTGATGTCGGGATCGAACGCCATCTCGGGCATCACGATCATCGGTGCGATGATCGTGGCGGGGATGGGGACCACGACCCTCGCGACAATTCTCGGAGTCATTGCAGTGGCGTTCGCGATGATCAATGTGGTCGGCGGTTACGTCGTGACCGATCGGATGCTCCAGATGTTCAAGACAAAGCCGGAGGCCAAGCGATAATGGCTGGCTTCATCGAGCTCGCCTATCTCGTCGCCGCCTCCCTTTTCATCCTCGGCCTCAAGCGTCTTGCCGCGCCGGCCACGGCGCGGCAGGGGAATTTGCTCTCCGCGGTGGGCATGCTCATCGCGATAGTTGCCACCCTTTTTGACCAGCAGATTTTGAGCTTTCAGTGGATCGTCGTCGGAGGCGTGATCGGGTCGGCGCTGGGCCTCTGGATCGCCCGCACGGTCAAGATGACTGCCATGCCGCAGATGGTCGGGATCTTGAACGGCCTTGGCGGTGGGGCCTCGCAGCTTGTTGCCGCGGCCGTGTGGCATCGGCTCATGCAACCCGGAGCTATCCTTCCTCTGGACACCGCGGTCAGCATCTATGCGAGTACGCTCATCGGAGGGGTAACACTTTCTGGAAGCATTGTGGCCGCCGGGAAACTCCAAGAGATCATCCCCGGCCGACCGGTGCTCTTCCGATTCCAGCACGTGCTCAATCTGATCCTGCTCCTGGCCGGGGCATCGATGGGTACTTATCTGCTGATCTCGCCCGGCCACCCGGGCGTGTTCATTACGATGAACCTCATAGCTCTGATCGTCGGGGTGCTTGTCGTCATCCCGATTGGGGGAGCGGACATGCCGGTCGTCATCTGCCTTCTGAACTCCTATTCAGGGTTGGCGGCTGCGACGACCGGGTTTGTGATTTCGAACCACGGCCTGATTATTAGCGGTGCCCTGGTGGGCGCATCGGGGATTATCCTGACCCAGATCATGTGCCGGGCGATGAACCGGTCATTCACCAATGTCTTGTTCGGCGGGTTCGGTGCGGTGAGTAAGGTAGCCCTAGCCGGTGGCACGGCAGGGCCCAGCGGAAAGTCCGCCCAAGAGATCTCCGCAGAGGATGTTTCCATCCTGCTGGCCTATGCCCGTTCGGTCATCATTGCGCCGGGCTATGGATTGGCCGTTGCCCAGGCTCAGCACCAGGTGCGGGAATTGGACGAGCTACTGGAAAAGCGAGGCGTAGAGGTCAAATACGCCATTCACCCCGTGGCCGGGCGCATGCCGGGTCATATGAACGTGCTGTTGGCAGAGGCGAACGTGCCGTACCCGAAGCTTCTTGATATGGAGCAGATCAACAGCCAGTTTGAAAGGACGGACGTGGCCTTAGTCGTCGGTGCGAATGACGTGGTGAACCCGGCTGCCCGGAACAACCCGAACAGCCCCATCTACGGCATGCCAATCCTGGACGTTGACAATGCCCGACACATCATTTTCCTCAAGCGCAGCATGAATCCGGGCTTTGCCGGAATCGACAACGAACTCTTTTACAACGAGAAGACTTTCATGCTCTTTGGGGATGCTCGAGACTCTCTAATCAAGCTGGTGAATGAGGTGAAAACCGCTTGATTCGACTCCTCCTCTTTGCTGTTTCGAACCCCTGCCTGAAACACGCTTTCCCCTCTGAAATGCCAAGCAATCAACGTGGCGGAGGAAAAAATCCGGGAAGGTTCGCTCAAGTTCCGCTTGCTCTGCCAGAACCAGCGGGGAGACCTGGTCTTGGAAGGCTGGGCGCACCTCTCTTCTATCGCAGAAGGGACGGTGGAAAAGATCGGATGGGAGGTCGAAGGGATCCAGGTGCAGGTGGCGCAAGCTGTTTCGGAGCAGGCCAGCGTATCAGATAGGGGAAGGCAGAGGAAAAAAGCCGTTTAAAATAGTGGCGCCCCAAGTGACCCATCGGTTTCCCAGCTCCCGGTGGCCTTCATCCCCCTCCCGTTCCGAATCCGGTTCTGCTCGCCTTTCGGCTCACAGCTCCTTTTCCGGTCCAGGACGGGTTTACGACCCTCGGGTTCCGCTACTTCCTTTGGACCCCTTGGAGCGACGATAGATTATCCCTCTCACATTCGCTTGTCAAGAAATTATCTTGTGGACATCACTCGGCCGACGCCTTGTGAATCTTCAGGATCTTCACATCGAAGTAGCGGGTCCTGCCAGCCAGGGGATGGTTGAAGTCCAGCACAACCGTTTGGTCCCCGATCTCTGCCACCCGGGCCTGAAAAGTCCGGCCGCTGGCATCGCGGCCCTCGAGCTGTGCATCGACTCTGAGCGCGTCTTGTGGAACCTGCTCCTTCTTTACTTCAACAAAGGCCTCGTCGTTGACCGGGCCATAGCCTTCCTCCGGTTTGATCGTGACCTGCTTACTATCACCCATCTTCATCCTCTCTAACGCCTTCTCCAGTCCGGGGATAATTTGTTGAGATCCATGAACATAGGTCAACGGATCAGAATCGACATTGGTATCTATCACCGCTTTGTCTTCCAGCCTGAGGGTATACTCAACGGAGACTTTCGTGCCTGCTGAAACCGTCATCTCTTTTTCTCCCTCCTCTGATTCGGCGTGGACGGACATCGGTGAAATAAACGCCCAGAGGATAGCACTAAAAGCCACCCAGGGCTTGATCCCGTCCCGTTTCGCCGGACGTGTCCTCTCTCCCTCCTTACGGATTCCGATGGGGAGTATTCCGACGGACCGCTTGCTCGACATCGTGGTTCCTCGTCGCGAAGGGGTCCCTGGAAAAAAAGAGCCCTCACAGGCTCGCGAAGCCTTTGAGGGCTGTCAAAGCAATACAAAAGATCCGAGACACCTTCAGCCGGGATCGTTGCCCGTACTTTATCAACGTACAAGCCATTCCCTCTGCTCTCAAGAATAATAGGGGGCTCCGGTCCGGCGCTTGACACCCTTATCCAGCAGGGGATACTGGGAGCCCTCTCCAGAAGTGTAAAGGATCCGAATATCGGCGAGCTCCCTCGGGGGGTGATCCTGCACGTTGCGAGGCAAGACACCCCCGAAGGTCACCAATTCGTCTTTGAGGGGAGGGAGGAGTAACCTCCCTCGGGCAATGGCGCCCCAGCACTCAGACGTCTTCTCGGGTCCCAGATGGCCCGGGAGGGCGTTTTGCTTTTTCGAGGGCACTGATCTTACCACCAGGCCGTCACGCATGTCGGCCGAGGCCACCCAATATGTGGCATACTATTCAAAGATGCCATACCATATATTGTTTTTTTCTTGACATGTCCCAGGCCAAAAGAATATAAGACCATCCATACCACCAACGCGAGACATCATCACGTCGAACTCGTCGATACCAGCGCTCGCCACCAAAAGAGTTGATCGAATATTGGCGGGTGGAATAACGGGAACAGATCATCCAGGGAGATCCTTGCAGGGGGCGCGACGCATATCATCGAGGCGTTCGAGATCTCCGCCAGCAGGCCAGGGAACACGTTTGGGCAAAGTCGTTCCGAGAGGAGAGAGGCGAAACGAACCTGCACGGGGAAAGGAGGCGATGGATGAATCAAATGGAGCAGGCCTTGTCAGGTTTGAGGGAACTCATCGACCATTATGGAAAGGAGATCCGAGCTGTCTCCGAGGAAGTGCTCAACGGGGGTCGGGAAACTTCACCGGAGGAGTTCCAGAGCAAAGTCACCGAGATCCAAGACCGCACCCATCGTGAAGCCTCGGAGAGGTATGATCAGCTCGTGGGGGTCGGTGCAGAGGTGGAGCAGGAGTATCTCAGTAGGATCAACCTGATCAAGGACATGGTTGGGCGCGCGGCGGTGCTTAGAGAGGTCATCAACACAACGGTGAAGCCAGTAATGGTCAGTCCCTAGCTCTCTGCCACAATCGTTGGTGCATCCTGACGCCCTCTCGGGTCGAGTACGGCTCGGGAGGGCGTTTCGTTTTTCCGAATAAACAACTGATCCTTATGCTGGTGCGAGGCTGCTTCTTGCTGAGGCCCGATACCATTCCCAGGACGAAACCGAAAGCCATCAACGCATACAGACTCATGAAGTCCTAGGGAGCCTCTCCCCGCAATACGCCATTCGGTCAGTGAGGTCTGACCCTTTACGCTGCGGAGAAAATTTTCGCGGTTTCGACGAGAGAGCTGGTGTTTCCTTTGAACGCGTCCCTCAGTGCCACGAAACGCTCAGCAGCGGCTCGTGGAATAAGATCACGGCAGAACAGAACAATGACCAGCATCTGGCCGCCAGCGTACCCCCCTCCCACACCAAAAACACTTTTCAGGTTATAGCCGGAAACAAAGTCTTGCGCCGGAATGATCTTCCTCCCCTGGTGATCCGTAGCTTCGGCGGCATTCTCGACAAAGAATAGACCAGCCGCACGGTCCATCTTTTTTATGACTTCTGCATCCTGGGTGTCGACCCAGTCCAAGGGGACACCCAGCTCCTTAAGCAGACGGGAAATCATCGGAATGGCATCGACGAAAGCCGAAGAAACCAGGGGTATCCCGACATGCCCTTTGGACTTGCGGCGGTCGTTCCAGTCCGCCTCTTGGCCGTGGGTTCCGATGAGCGAGAGGACCGGCGTAGTGGCCTTCAAATTCGAGGCAGCCCCGGCTGACTCGGCGAGGCTCTGAACAAACGCCTTGTTCGTCCCGGGTAACGTGCCGAAAGGAACCGTAAAATAGACCCGGGCCAAAACCACCGATTCCTGGAACTGGGTGTGCAGCGCAGTGGCCAGCTCCTGTGCGGTTTCCTCCAGGCACTTCGATTGCTGTGCCCGTGGTTCTACCTTACCCCAGAGTTCTGTAATCGTGGACGCAGTCGCTTGTTCGATCTTCATGGCGCTCCCTCCCTCTCTTCTCCATTGTCACGCAGGTTCCACACATTCAATTTCCCGCCCACGGCCCGTGCGCCCTCGTTCAAGGACCCGGTTCGGTACCCCTGCAGGTCGACGGTGACATGGACAAAGCCTGCTGCCCGAAAGCGTCGAAGGATCTCGCTGCGCACCTCGGGAGCGAACAGTCGATGCACCTCCTCCGGCGCAACCTCAATGCGGGCGACTGTATCGTGATACCGAACCCGGTAGACGCGGAAACCCAATTCCCGTAGAACGCGCTCGCACTGCGCCACCTGGGTGAGGCGGTCAGGCGTGATCTCGGTCCCGTACGGAAACCGGCTGGACAAACACGCCAGGGCAGGCTTGTCCCAGACCGGCAGATCAATCCGACGGGCCGCCTCGCGGATATCACCCTTGGTGAATCCGATCTCGTCGAGTGGAGAGCGCACGCCATGTTCGCGCGCGGCCTGGCGCCCGGGACGGTGGTCGCTCCGATCGTCGACGTTGAATCCATCAAGAACGAATGGAATCCCCAACCGGCGGGCCTGTTCAATGGCCGTGCTGTACAGTTCAGTTTTGCAGAAGTAGCAGCGGTTTACCGGATTCCCGGCGTAGCGGGGATCGTCGAGCTCATGCGTTTCGACAAGCAGATGGCGCGCCCCAAGCTGTTCGGCCAAACGTTGCGCGGCGATTTTTTCATCGGGAGCAAGACTCGGGGAAACCGCCGTGAGTGCCACAGCATCCTCTCTCAGAATGCCAACCGATTCGGCGAGCAGGAAGCCTGAGTCCACGCCTCCCGAGAAACAGACCACCACCCGTCCCATTTCACGAAGGCGGTTACGCAGCTGTGCGACCTTGGCGTCCAGCTTAGGCACAGTGGCCATCCAGTTGGTCGGGGTTGTGTCTGGAATTACCCTATTAGGAGCTCAGCGGCATCATAGAGATTGCTTGCGCGGGCTACTTATAATACCCAAACGCCCCCCTGTCCAGTTTTATTTCCTCAGGGTGTCCAAATTTCTGATGGGCTGTCAATTAAGCGAAAGGCAAGATCAGAAGGGCATTGACGGGAGGATATGCCTCAACTGGTGGGGATCACCTGGGACAGGGTAGCCTTCGCTTGCGTGTTCAGTTCGAGCCATCGGAGGCTGTGTCGGTATCTTCCATTCGTCTGACGCACTCCGACTCCCACGACTTCTGCCAATTCTTTAAAGTCTGCCCCCTCAATCTGCATGAAGACTTCGACCCGAGTGAGGAGGGGCAGGCATTCGGGCAGCCAGAGCTGCGCGCCACCCGAGCTGACGTCCTTTGTTTCACCCCTCAGCGCCCGGGAGTCCACGACCGGCCAGGGGCAGCATTCCACCGGCACTCTAAGCGGGACGCGCCGCCCCCGGCGATCACTCCTGAGGTAGCGGGGGGCTTCCGCACCCGAAGTATGCAACAGCCCCTCTTGGATGAGTCGCTCCTGGGAATCCACCAGCACACGGAGGAGGTCTGGGAACAGGTCAAGAGGCACGGCCACCCCCTCCATTCCTGCCACGGCATCCCCCCCCCGTACAGGGCGCCGGTAGACCCGCACATCGACATGCAGTGCTCCCCTGACCTCCAGGAGCGAAATGAAAATATCTTCGAGCTTCGTGCGGCTTACCTGACCCAGTTTCTTCTTCACAGTTTGCCCGCCTTGTTCGAATGTCCTTCTGTCCTGCTCACACAGTCCCGTCAGTAGGGGCCATATCCTTCTTGAATTTCTTCGAAGCCTCTTTCACGAGGTGTTCTAGTTTGTCTAAATCAGCAAGCAGGGATTCCTTCTGGTCTGGATCTGGGTCTGGCTCTCGATCTGGCTCCGTCTCGATCCTCGAGGGTCTCCCTTGGGTAACTGACTCGATGTAATCGCTGATCACCTGCCGCATCTCCTCTGGGACGTCGAGAAACTCCAACCCACTGTGGTAGATCACCTCTCGCTCCCCATCCGGTTGCACCTCTGTCCGATCAGCGACGGAGCGAGCCACCCGACACCGCAACCTCACTCGCTCCCCCTGTAGCTCGAGTTCCACAAAGGAAGGGGTACCCGGGCGGAGGGCATGGACATGCTCGATCAGCACCCCTCCAAGACTGATGTTGAGGAGTGAGCCCTCACATATGGCTGCGACTCGTCCCCTGGACTTGCCTTCCACGAAAACTCGGGGATATTCCCGTTTGTCTCGCTGTTCTTTTCCCATCCCGACCCCTCGGGGGCTGTCCCTCTGATTGCGCAGCAAGGGACATGCCAGAAGCCTGCACGCCCCCTCCCAGGGGCCCGTAGTCCTTCGACAAACTGGCATCGCCCTTGCACTTTAGTACGAGGGAAAATGGAGGCTGTGATTATGCCGATCCCCGGGATTGCCGATGACCCCCAGTCGTTCGACAGAAACGGAGATCACGTTCTATGGGCCCAGATAGCCAGCCGGCCTCAAGGCAGCTGACAAAGAAAGCGCAACAGCAAAGGGAACATCCCCGCTACGCCTACGACTCCCCCGCTATGATCTGCCGGCCACTCGGACCGGCGAGGGCTGGCTGGATCCAGAACCTCAGCGAAGGGGGCGTGATGGTCGAGCTTTCAGAGCCGTTTCCGCCCGGGACCCCCCTTGACGTTTTCATCTCCCTGACCGGAAAATCCATCCGCGCCGAGGCCAAGGTCATCTGGTCTCAGAATTCGGACGATCAGCCGCACTCAGCCTACCGGCATGGGTTGGAGTTCATCAGCATCGAGCATCAGGATAAACTGCAGCTGGAACATTTCATCGCTGAGGTCCTCCGGCGATAAGGAGCTACGGCTTCTCCAACGAGGCGGTCGCGCCCTCTCGGTCGAACCTCGGCTCGGGAGGGCGTTTTGCTTTCTATTGCAGGAGGCTTCTCAGTGTTCTATCAATGACATGTTATTATTGTGTCAGATGAGGGTAATCTGCCCGGTCCTTCATGTCTGAAAAAAATTCTTGACACTTACCCTTAGGGCAAGGTTTAGCCTGACACCAGGGAGGGAAAAATGGGTGAGCGGACACTTAGTATCCGCCAATTAGCTCAGGAGGCGGGAGTTTCCACGAAAACCCTCCGCCACTGGGAGACCCAGGGGCTCCTCGCTCCGGCCGGGCGGACGCATACGAACTACCGCCGGTACACGAAGACCCACGTGGAGCGGGCCCTCTTCATCCGGAAGGCCCAGAGCCTCGGCTTCACGCTGGCCGAGATACGGCACATTTTTGATCTGGCGCGGTCCCAAAAGGCCCCTTGCGACGCCGTTATCCGGTGGGCGGGAGAGAAAGCCCAAGCATTGGAAGGGCAGATCCGGCTGCTCCAGGATCTGAGGGTACGGTTAGAGCGGTATCGTCGGCGTTGGTCGGCCGAGAAGAAGCCCTCTCGCCTCGGCCCGACCGAGTTGTGCCAATGCATCGCGTCCGTCCCAATCCAAGATTTACGGGCGGCCTCGCGGTCGCTTCCCGTGAGAGGAGGTGAGAAAGATGGAAGCTAAACAAATCGTGAGCCTTTGCCCCGCCTGCGACGCGTGTCCGGCAGTCGAAGTCTATCAAGACATGGTCCGGATCGGCGAGCCAAACAAGCAGGTTGCTCTTCCCAAGGCCGAGTGGAACAGACTCGTCGAGGCGATCCTGGAGGGGACGTTGACCAAGCTCTAAGGAGAATGGAGCAAGACCGCTCAGGCCAGCTTCAGGTCTGCGTTTACATCGAGGACCGTTAAGTGTCTTCCCCCTCGGTCTGGTCCCACCGATATGCCGGCCATTGATAAATCGCCGTAAGTCCCTATTATTCTAGGTGGAGAGTGGGCTGACGCAGAACGCTCTTTGCGCTGGTGAAGGGGGAGGGTGAAACAGATGTTTCGATTAATGCTCGGGTTTTTCGCGGGCCTGCTCTTGGGGCGTAATTGCTCAAAGCTCGCGCTGAAGGGGAGCCGGAGTCTCCGGAAACTCGCCGAGCGTCTGGACCGCCTGGCGGTAGGACCTGAGCGCGTGTACGCAGAAACGGTGGAGGGCGAGAAAGGGGTGATCGTTCGACCGGCCGCATGAAATTTTGCCCCCAGGGCACCCCGCGCAGGGGCCGCAGAGGTGTGGAGAGGCCCTCCCAGGCGGAACCAGGGAGGGCGTTCCGCTTTTTCGAGGGGAGCAGAGCCTCTGGCCTACGGACTTCCCTCCGCTATGGTGGCATAGCAGATTCCCCCACGCACACCACAGCATTTTTCCCGATGAAAAAACAGGGTCCCCCCCCCGATTCACAGACTGAGGCTTTTCGGGTATTATCTATATTTGAATATTTGCCTGTGCTCGGTGAAGTCGCGACAAAGCAAGGAATAGTTAAGGATCGAAATCGGGGGATCACATCTTGACGTAGGATGCCTTATGACAACCCGTGGTAAGTTCGGCTTCTTCTTTTTGTTCCTCTTGCTGGCATCCGCGATATCTTTTGCCGAGCCTCGCCCGACCTCCCCGCAGTTGCAAGGGCCAGATGAGGACTCCACGTGGGAGCGCCTCAAAGAGAAGGATGGCGTAACCATATTCTTGCGGGAAAGAAGCGGAAGCGCCTTCAAGGAAGCCATTGGGAAAGGGGTAATCGATGCTCCTCCGTGTCGGGTGTTTCAAGTCCTTACGGACTCGCACCGCCTGGTCGAGTTCATCCCTTATTTGAAAAGCCGCATTGTCAAGCATGGCGGTGCTGACGAGGAGTATGGCTGCCAGTACCTTGACTTTCCCTGGCCTTTCTCGGACCGATTCATCAATTTCCGAACCAAGCGCATCCGGAATTACCGAGATCACCCATGCGAGTACTTCGTGTACTGGCAGAAAGACGAGACCTTCTCCTGTACGCTACAGGAAGTCAAGGAAACCTACGAGGATGCAGGGTCCGACCCGATTGTTCCTCGTGCGAACGAGGGCTACTGGCACCTCGTCCCCGAGGCGGGAGGGAAAAAGACACTGGCCTATTACTATGTTTTCACGGACCCCGGAGGAAGCGTTCCCGGATGGTTAATGAATTCGTACGCGGACAATGCGATTTTACGTCTTTTCAGAGCAGTCCGAGAACGAGCCGGGAAGGGGGACCTGTATCCTCCGTGCCACTGTACCTAAAGCGCCCGTGGGGGAGGTTAAAGTTAGGCACGCCCTCGGTCCTCGCGTTCCGACACACGTTGAGGATTGGAAAGGGGAAAGCCACCAGATGGAATTCCGCGTCTGAATAGGATACGTCGGCTTCCTGTCGACTGGGCAATTCTATGCCGGCGACTTGACCGCAGAGATTCCTAGGCTGATGATCGAGCTGGCAATTCCCCTAAGTTCATCAGGTGGCAGGTTTGAACCTTCCATAATGGCCTTTGCGGTCGGATCGTTCGCTAAGTACTCCAGCGAAAACGGCGCTTCCTGAAGGATCCGGATATCCCGAAATCCTGCTGCTCGGATGGCCTCGACGTATTTGTCCCTCAGCATCGCTCCCGCAACACATCCGATATACGCCTCCACAGAGCGCTGGACAGGATCCGGGAGCTCTTCGAGCAAGACAATATCTGAGACCATAAGCCTCCCACCTGGTTTGAGCACCCGGAAGGCTTCTCGAAATACGTGCGGTTTGTCAGGGGAGAGGTTGATCACGCAGTTCGAGATGACGACATCCACAGAGTTGTCGGCCACTGGCAGGTCTTCAATTTCGGCCAGTCGAAACTCGACGTTTGCATAGTTGCCTCTCTTGGCGTTTTCCCTTGCGCGCTCAATCATCGCTGGTGTCATGTCGACACCGATCACTCTCCCGGCATTTCCCACCTTGTGCGCTGCAAGGAAAGCATCGAGTCCGGCACCTGATCCAAGATCAAGCACTGTTTCTCCCTCCCGTAACGAGGAAAGAGCAACCGGGTTCCCGCAGCCGAGACCCAAGTCTGCACCTCCGGGAGCCCTGTGAAGGTCTTCCTCGGAGTAGCCGATCTTTCTGCTCATCTCCTGAGTTACATCGACGCTTTCGCAACACGCTATAGCAGGAGCGCACGCGGACCGGCCTTGCTTTGCAATGCCGGCATACGCTTCCTTAACGACTGTCTTGATGTCCTCGCCTTTCATTTTCGTTCTCCTCCCTTACTCTATTCCGATCGGCGCGATGGAGCCTGTCCGATCATCGGACCGAGCAGGCCCTGCACCATCTCCGTCAGCGCCGTGGCTTTCACGAGTGAGATACAGCAAACGTTTCCGTCTTGCTCCCAGCTGATGACGGCTAACTTCTCGCCCGGGCAGATGCCGGCCCGCTCTCTGACCTCTTTCGGGAGCACCATCTGACCCCGCTCATCGACACTGATCAGTGATTCGACGCGGCAGCAGCCCGCTCTCTCGTCCACCGATGCACCCCGCTTCTTCTTCCCTTGCCTCGCCATCTTATCCCACCTCCCGTATGTCTTCATATATCAGCAATATCTGATTCCACTGATAAATCTATATCATCAGGCTTACCTTGTCAAGCCCTTTTGAACATCCCCACGAACCACTTTCGGCGCTGTAGATCCGCCTCAAGGAGGAGGCTCTATTTATATCTTTTGTCTGGGAAAGCGGGCTGCGGCCTTGGGTGAGATCGTGATCTCCCGGGCAAAGACCTAGGAGAGGCGGGAGGATTCGAGCCTAAATCGAATGCTATCTATCCCTTTCTGGTGCTCGACGATCCCGACTCGCCTGGAGTTCCTCCTCGATGATTTTCCGAAAGGTCTCCAGGGGGTGCGCACCAACCAGCATCATGCCGTTGATGAAAAAGACGGGGGTCGCCCGCGCCCCCAGGGAGAGGCCCGCCATTGTCTCTTCTTTCACCTTCTGGGCATATTTCCCCGAGTCCAGGCATCGATCAAAGACCTCCTGATTCAGCCCGACCTCTTCGGCATACCCCTTGAGCTTGCCGTTCGTCAGGGCAAAGGGACCCCTCAAGGCGAAGAGTACATCGTGGTATTCCCAGAACTTCCCCTGCTCTGCGGCACAATCCGCCGCCTGGGCTGATGTGAGCGACTGCCTTCCCAAGATGGCCAGGTGGCCATACACGAACCGGACCTTGCCCGCCTTCACGTACTCGGCTTCGAGGCTTGGGAGTGTCTCTCTCCAAAACTTCGCACAGAAGACACATTGAAAGTCAGAGAGCTCGATGATCGTGACAGGGGCGTTTTCCGAGCCCAAGGCAGGTCCCTTGGCAAGGATGGCTAAGACATCGTCTTGTCCCCGAGATTGGGCTGAGGCGGTCGGGCTAAAAGCCAGCACCGCCCAGAGACTCCATAACAGCCAGCAATGCCAGGATTTCCAGTTATGTGGTCTGGGTCGAAATTTCCTTTGGTTCGCCATATACACCCCGACACTCCCCGGGGCCTCCTCCAGACAGGTCCTTTCCAGCACAAGAGTTTTCCTACCGCGATATCTCACTCGCAGTCGCTGGCATTGCGACCTCAACCTCCGAAACCTCCGCATACCGAAAGTGGGTCTTCACATCTTTGAGCCTTTTCCCTGCTACCTCCACGTGGGGATAAATGAAGTAGTTCAGCGGCCCCGTGGTATGCCCATCTCCCAGCTCCAGATCCCGCCCCATGGAAAACTGGATCCGATCCGCCGGATACGTGCCGAAGTAGATCTCCCGGCGCTCAGGGCGCTTATCCGCCTCCGAAGCATCAATGGGAACCCAACCTACACCCGGCAGATGAAACTCCGTCCAGCAGTGATAACCCTCGATTTTGCCTGCAGGCCTATTCTCGGGGATCGAGAAGCCGATCTCGAACCGGGCCGGAATCCCCTCGGCCCGCGCTAACGAGATGAAGAGGGCGTGGTAGTCGGTGCAATTGCCGTAGCGCGCACTGCACGCCCAGAAGGTATCTCCATTCCCCCAGCCCGTTCCGACCTTCTTGTACTCCATCGTATCGACCACGTAATCGTAAATGGCCCTGGCCCGCCCTAGCGGGGTGGGATCGCCCTGTGGGATGTCAGCCCGCACTCGCTCGATGAGGGAGCCAGAGGTGGGCACGCGCCGGTTGGGCCCCAAAAAGAGCTTCATTTGTTCTCGCTCCTGGGGACTATGCTCCTGGCCGGCTGCCGCAAGGCCCTGTGGCTGAAACACCCGGCGTCTGGTCCAGTACTTGACTGCAATCGTGATGGGCTGTCCGTCAGACTGATCGACGTGCCCATGCCAGAAGCGATTTCCGTAACGGTGCTCCGTCCTTTCCTGACCCGGAATACTCGCCGTAAGCTCGCGACGTACGATGTCCTGATGCATGTCCGAGACAGCTAGCGGGATGAAAACGTCGACAGGCCCGATCCCCACGGGCTGCGCAGGAATCTCGACGGCGTACGTGAAGGTCAGGGTCCGGTCCACGAGCTCTCCTCCATAGATGACACCAGCCCTCGGCGCACACGTGGGGCCTTGGATCTCGGCGGTGACCCCGCCCGCGGTGAGGGCGATGGTCGCACACACCGCGAACAGGCCAGCTATTCTTCGCTTGCCTCCGTGGAAGCCTGGCATAGTCGCGTGTCCTCCGTGTCGGGGGTTCATGGGACCTCCACCATCTTCTCTTCGTCAAAGGTGTACCGATCCTTCTTGACCCACCGGTTCCCTTCTTTCGCCGGCTCCTTGTGGATCCGGGTCTTGGTGATCACCAGTTTGTCCCCCTCATCCTTGAGCCAGAAGTCCAGGTCGTACACCTTTTCGGGTTCGCCCCTTACCCGAAAGTCAGCGCAGGCAAAATAGCCCTCACCTGTGACCTTGCGGACCGGATCGTGGATCTTCACGTAATCCAGCGTCAGGTCTTCTCCGGTCTTGTCGTCCTTGACCTTGATGACCCCCCCACCTTCTTTCACCTTCTTCGCAACGTGGGCATGGATCGCAGCCTTGATCTCCCAGGCCTTGAACTTGGCTGTTTTGCCGGGGTGTTCCTGGGCGAGCATCCACCACCATGGCAGGGGTTCCACCGTCCTCCGGACCCATTCACCCTCCATCTTCGTGGGGTATTTATGGATGCGGGCGTCCATGATGACGAGCTTGTCCCCTTGCGACTTGACCCAAAAGTCCACGTCATAGAACTTTTCGGGCTCGCCCTGGACCCGAAAGACCACGTCGGCGAAGTACCCGTGTCCAGGGACCTTGCGGACGAGGCGGACCTTCACGAACTCGAGGGCCACCTCTTGGCCGGTATTAACATCCTTGATCTTGAAAACACCCCCTTCCTCCTTCGTCTTCTGATTAATCTGCTCCTTCACGAAGGCCTTGATATCTTTGGCCGTGATGGCATACGCCATCGTGGGCGGGCTACCCAGAGACCCGCCGACGGCCAGCAGCACACCGGTGAAGAACAGTCCTAGATTTCGCATCGTATACTCCCTCCTTTCGGACGGTGTAGTTTTTCCCGCTTCCCAGATTTTCGCGTGGCAACCCCCAGCGACGCAAAGGGTTTTTTCATCGTTTTCCCCCTCGCGCTTTAACGTGATCTTTCGGCCCACGGCTCCCCCTGGTTGAAAGAAAACCAAAGACGCAAGGGGGAACCGATGCAACCGAAAACCCAATCATGACAATGGCTTATCAACGAAGTTTCGCATATTTTACGTGGTAACGAGCCGAATTGTGGCTCCGGGCCTCTTGATAATAATAAATGGATATTGCCGATATCGATACCCCTTAGTGCCCTCACGCTTCGTTCATCTGTGTCATCGCCAGGGATTCCTGCCACCTGCATTTTCACATTGTTACCCTCTGCCTGTAAATCAGGGGTTGCCCTGTTTTTTCCATCGGGGAAAGCTCTATGCTTGGCCTAGGAGAAAAGCTCTGTGCTCTTCTTGGGGGAGTGCTCCATGTGGCCGTGGAAATTGTTACGGAACCGTCACACAGACGCGATCGATGGTAGTAGAGGAAAACCCATGGCTTGACACCCCCTTCCACAGTGGGGGATACTTACGCCCTCTCAGGAGAGGCACACATGAAACCGGGGGTGACCAAGCCCACGGCCCGCCCCAGGCACAATCGACGGTGTACCATGCATTCATGCGTCTTCGCGGGCGGAGCAAGGCCTAGAGGGCGTTTCTGTTTCAAAATCGCGCAAATCCCAGAATAGGAGGGACCCCCTTTGCGACGGGCTGATTGGACCCGACTGATCGGCATCCTCATCGCCTTCGGTCTCTGCGCCATCTCTTACGCCTGCGCAAAGTCGCCGCCCAAGTCTGCGCAGGCTCCGAGCGAGAAGTCGCCGTTTCCGAGTCGAGACGAGCTGTCTCAGCTCGGTCAATCCCCGCTAACGCCCGAGCTATTCGACGTGCCGATGCGCGATGTCGATTCGTGGCAGCTCAGGGGAGTCCTTCCTCAACGCATTCAGCTTGCGCCCTACCAGCCGGCCTCGCCGTGGGAAGAGGTTCTCGCGCAGCGGGCCCGGCGCAGTGGCGGCACGCCCTATCCATCCGCGGCGATGCACTGCCTCGCTCGGGAATACGCTCGCTTCTACATCGTGCATGACATCCGGCCGACCGAGCGGCTGTTTCAATACATGGCGGGTGCGTGCGGTGCGATCGCCCAGGGCTTAGCTGCAATGGTGTTGTACGCAAGGGTGCCGGAAGCTGTCTCCGATGATGATCTGTTCAGGCAATGGAAGAACGAGGTTGATCGCATCGTGGCTTCGGTCCAGGGCAGACTCACAATCGCCGGCCTTGCCTTCGTTCGCGAGAAGGGCAGGGCGATTGTCGTCGTGGTCCGCGGTGAGCGCCGCGTCGAACTCAAGCCGCTGGTGCCCTTTCCCGATGGGCGCAGCCGCCTTCTCATCGAAGGCCGATTGCTGGTACAGGCAGAGCGGATCCATGCCCTGATCAACCGTGGCCGTTACGGCTTCGCCGAGTGTGCCACCAATCCGCAGATCTCGCTGCCCCGCTTCGCCATCCTGTGTCAGATGGCCAAATCCGACCGGCTCAGCTGGATCCAGATCTCGTTCCTGCCCCCGGGGCGAATTCTCGCCAGATCAGCGCTGCACGTGCTGGCCCGCGTCCCCGGTGCCAGGGTTAATATCTATCAACGCCACTTGTACGCGAACTCGAGCGAAGCGGCGACGCCCGAGCAGTTCACGGCGAAGCTCACAAAGGCGCTAAACGAGGTCCGCCAGCGCGCACAGCTCCCGCCGCTCGCGCTCGCGACCCGCCAAAGCGAGGTCGCGGCCAAAGTGGCCCCGCGGTTCTTTGCTGCGGCCCTGGGTAAGGTGGACCCGCTCGATGCGGATCGCATCGCTCTGGGGATGATCGCGGGCTGGGACGTCGAGGGCATGATTCGCCAGGGGAGCTTCTGGTCGACCCTGATTGGGGAGACGCGCGATGTGAGTAGATGGCTCTCGACCGCGCTCGAGTTTCCGGGCGGCCGCCATGTATTGCTCTCGCCGGATGCCGCAAAGCTGGCTGTCGGGCCGCTGCTCGTCGAGCAAAACCAATTATTCGGGGCCGTGGTGAGCAGTTACAGCTTCTTTGGCGGGAATCACGCGGCTGACGAGGCCAAGGTTTTCGATCTGATCGCGCGACACCGCGCCGATCTCGGGCTGTCTGCGCCAAAGCGCATTGACGCACTCGATCCTCACATGCAGTCCGCGGGTGGAATGGTCCGCAGCGGCGCCGCGAGCCCCACCAACGCACTCAACGATCTCCTACAGGTCAGCGTGCGCGTGCTGCAGCGGTCTGTGAACGGCTTCGCGCTCGAATCCTCGCAGCTCGAGGACTTACAGCTTCCCGGGGAGATCCTGCAGCGCCGGTCACTCGAGGTCGCGATCGGGGTCACCCACTATCAACCAAAGCGGGCTCCTTGGGGGCGTTACGTCATCCTGGTCATCGTCCCCGCCCCCCTTCCCACGGCCTGAGGAGACAACCAAATACTTACAAGCACTTGGGTGTGCAGGAGGGCGGCACAACGTACCACTTCGTGACCCGAAGACACACCCTATCCGCAACCGGTCTTCCCGCTCATCTTATTTCCCTGTAGCCGAGAGATAAGGAAAGGAGGAAACAGATGAAGGACACGATGAAAGAAGGTTTAGAGTACACCCATAGATACCGAATACCCGAGAACAAGACGGTGCCGTACATTTACCCTGAGGCGAAAGTGTACCAGGAAATGCCCAAGGTGTTCGCCACTGGATTTATGGTAGCTTTGATAGAGTGGGCGTGCCTCGAAGCGATGGCGCCACACATGGAACCAGGGCACGGGAGTGTGGGGACACTCATAAACCTTACACACTCGGCAGCGACTCCTCCCGGTATGGAGGTGACTGTCCATGTCCGGTGTACCAAGGTCGACGGCCAGCGCACCTCGTGGGAGATCGAGGCGAAAGATGAGGTAGATGTGATCAGCAAGGGTACACTTGAAAGGTTTTCAATCGATTTCGCCAGGTTCAACGCCCGTATGGCTAAGAAGGCGGCGGGGTCGAAATGACACTGCAGTTAGGCGCAACCTCATACGCAAACGGAAACTGAGGGGCTCCCCACGATGGCGGATTCGACTGATTCTCGAGTTGAAGAGCATTACACCCACCGGGACTTAGCTGCCGCGATATTTGAAGCCCTTGCTGCGGCAGGGAAGAACGTCAACAACCTCACGCTTCAGGACCTCGCGCCCGTCGATGAATTCCACGTTCGCGGTCAAGAAGCGACCGCGGAGTTAGCAGGGGCGGCCCGGCTCGACGCGACCATGCATGTGTTGGACGTGGGGAGCGGCGTCGGGGGTCCATCGCGTTACCTCGCAGCCGAGTTTGGCTGTCGGGTCACGGGGCTCGATTTGACTGAAGAGTACTGCCGCACCGCACAAGTGCTGGCCGATCGTATCGGGTTGGGCAACCGCATCTTGTACCGACAGGGGAACGCGCTCAACATGCCGTTTGATGCCGAATCGTTCGAGGTGGCCTGGACCCAGCATACGGCGATGAATATTGAAGATAAGTCGAGTATGTACTCGGAGATGTGGAGGGTCGTAAAGCGCGGGGGATTGATCGCGATATACGATATTCTGGCGGGAGACAGTGGTCCTGTTCACTTTCCGGTTCCCTGGGCCAGGGAGCCGTCAATCAGCTTTCTCGCGACGCCTGATGAGCTTCATGACCTCCTGGAGGAGGTGGGATTTGAGATTCTACGTTGGAGAGACACAACGGATCTCGGACGAGAATGGTTCCGCGCAATGCGCCGACGCATACAGGAAGAGGGGGCGGCACCCCTGGGGTTTCACGTGTTATTAGGGCCGGACTTTCAGACGATGACACAAAACATGATACGGAATCTAGACGAAAACCGGATTGCACTCATCGAGGTGTTGGCCAGAAAGCCGTAACTACCCCTCACTGTGGACGGGATAGCCCGCGGCTCTCCAGCCGTCTATTCCGCCTGCAAGGACGTTCGCGTTCACGTATCCCTTTTCCCTGTACTCGGCTGCCCGACCGGCAGCGCTCGCGTCGTTGGGTCAGCCACAGTAGAAGATGATCTCCGCACCCTTCGAAAGAGAAGGCAGCTTCGCGTTCAGGGTCCCCAGCGAAATCGCCCCCTCAAGTCTTGCCCCTCTGAACTTCGCCTCGTCCGCGTAGGCGCAGACGAGCAGAGCGTCTTTACCCGACTCTAAGCGGGCTCCAACTTCATCTGGGCTTCTGCGTGTAGCTTCTGACATGCTTTCCCTCCCTTATTTCAACTTTTGCCTTCCTGAAGCGTATCACCTATGAGCGGGTGATCCAAGTCTCAATCCAGAAATGCGAAGCGTGCCATCAAGGGTACACCCTGATCGAGCGGGCAAAGCCAACTTGTTGGTTTGGTGGTGCGCCCAAGAGAATTCGAGCCTCTGACCTACGGATTTGTAGATCTTCTGGGGTTACTTCAAGAATCAACGCGGTCGGAGTCGATTGATTCTGGGCGAAAGGGGCTGCTGACTAACGAGGAATCCCTGGGGGAGATCAAGGCGGTGCGGCGGGAGATGGAGGGGAAGCGGGGGTGCTAGGGAGGAGAGCGATCCTCGGCGGATGGTTTTACGAAAGAGTTGATATTGGGGATGGGTTGGGAAAGGTGGTACAACCGTAAGCGGATGGGTGCGGGAAACTAAACCTTCTTCCGAGCAAGCCGCCCTTTTTTTGCCCGCGGCATGGCCTTGATCCGCGCCTCCCGGACCAGAGCCTCGGACCTGGGCAGGCCGTTTTCCTCATAAAGCAGTTCGACCGGCAGGCGGGTCCGGGTGTAAGCGGCGCCCTTTCCCGCCTGGTGCTTCCTCAGACGCTCCTGCACGTCCTTGGCGATCCCCGTGTAGTAGGTCCCGTCCCGGCAGCGCAGGATGTAGACCGACCATGTGCGCGCCTGCCGCCGCGGGTCCTCCGCCATCCGCTGGAGCATCCTCAAGTACTTCGGCTTCATACCCGACCATTATAGCCGATTGAACATGCGAGGTCATGCCGCAAAACTGGGCCAGGCTTATTCAGGAGATCTACGAAGTGGACCCCCTTACGTGCCTCGACACACTAAATTCAAAGAAAGAATTGGGTGTGCGGGACGCGGCAAACCGTGCCCTTTCGCGACCCGAAGACACACCCTATCCGCAATCGGTCTTCTCATCCTGACGCTTAATACCCGCATACCCCATACACGCACCCCCCACTAAGATTCAGGTTGACAATATATACGAATAAGCGTATATATGTATTATTACTTTCCAACAAGGAGGTATCTATGAGTCCACTAGTAGATGTGCTGCCCAAACAGGAGATACAGCAGCTACAGCTCACAGCAAAATTCTTCCGGGGGCTTGGTGACCCTACCCGACTCAAGATCCTCGATCTCTTGCTACAGCGAGAGCGGCACGTAACAGAGCTCGTCGATCTCTTGCGGGTTCCGCAGGGACGCGTCTCGAGTCATCTGGCCTGTTTGAGCTGGTGCGGGTACGTGACCACCACGCGGCAGGGCCGCAATCGGTACTACCGCGTGGCGGACAAGCGGGTGCGGAAGATCCTTGATCTCGCCCGCGACATGGTAGCGAATAACGCGGAGCACATCTGGGCTTGCACCCGAATCGACAAAAGCCGGTAATTTTCAACGGAGCTTTAAGGTGCGGCTGCCTGACGGAGTGAAGACCATTGCGGACCGCCTGAGCGCTGCTCGCCTCAATACTCAGGAGGACCAAGTGCGGCGCCATGTCCTGCGGGGTTTTGCTTCGGGAACAACCCCAACGACCGTAACTCTTGCGAAGCAATGTGGACTTTCGCCTAGCAGGGCAAGGGAGATCCTTCTGCGGCTGATGGCCATGGACCTGCTCTCCCTCGATTCGACAGAAGAAACCGTTTTGGTTGCGTACCCCTTCTCTTCTGTTCCCACTCCGCACCGGGTCCGCTTCACGAGTCGGGAGGTTTTTGCCTTGTGTGCTGTGGATGCCCTTGGGATGCCGGCCATGCTGGGAGAGACAGCGGGAATCTCGTCTCGCTGTGCCCACTGCGGGTCTAAGGTGGAGGCTCAGGCGCAGCCCGATACCTTGAGTCAATATCACCCTGCCGAAATCGTTGTGTGGTTTCCTGAGTCTGAAGATGACTGTTGTCCCGTTGCCCAGTCTCGTTGTCCGAACATCAGTTTCTTCTGCATCCATGAGCACCTTCAAGCCTGGCGGCAGGCCAACGGTCATCCCCATGGTGTCGTACTTTCTTTGGTCGAGGCGTTTGAAGTTGGCCGTGAAATTTTTGGCTCCCTCCTCTCCGAGCCAGCATCACCGACGGGATGAAACTAGCCATGACAAAGGGGAGGAGCTTGCCAATGTGCTGTCATCATACAAGGGGAATGACATGGCAAAAGAGGTAATCGTCTATACCCAGCCCGGCTGAGGTGCCTGCGACCAAGAGAAAGAGTTTCTTTCTCACAGGGGTGTGCAATTCATCGAGAAGAATATCCGGGAAGATCAGCAGGCGCTGGAGGAACTGCTGAAGTTAGGGTTCCGGGCAACCCCAGTCACCGTTGTTGACGGTGAGGTTGTCGTCGGCTTTGATCGAGGGAGGATCGAGCGCCTGCTCGGGATCAGCTAGGGCCGAGGGAGAGATGCGATGCCGAAGGCATTCTGCAATGGGTGTGGGCAGGAGATCGTGATCCCGGACGGGATCAGGAGCGCTGAGATCTTCGACTGCCCCAACTGAGCTGGCCTTTCGCTCCGGGTGAGCGAAAAGGACGGCGTCTCGTCGGTGATCGAGGTTAAGAAGGCAAGCTGCGCCGTGGGCGAAGAGATGCTCATCTTGTCTGACGACGTAGAGCCGGGCGATATCATCGAGTGTCATTGCGTCAAGCACCGGGTGACCTACGAGTTTGGGACTTACGCCCTTGAAAAGGTGAAATAGCCATTGGACTAGGCAGAACCGCAAAGCGGGGGCTTCCTGGTAGAAAAATGAGAGTAACCTATCTTCAGTCCGGTCTAGTCAGCCTCGGTGGCGCCTTGGTTTCTTCCCTCTGTTGCCTCTTGCCACTTACGGTGATCCTGCTGGGCCTCGGAAGTGGGGCGATCATGATGACGACGATGCAGTACAGATTCGTCTTGCTCCCTCTCGGTATCCTCGGGGTCGGTGCCGGGTACTACCTGTACTTCCGCGAGAAGCGTCGTTGTCAGGCTCTGGGCTGTCCGATGATGGGGTCCAGGGTTAACCTTGCCCTGCTCATCGTCGCGTCACTAATGCTGGCGATTGAAGTCGTGTTCGTCCTGTTTCCCGAGGCGCTCTGGTCGTTGATGATGGAGGGATAAATGGGGCGGCGTATAGCTTTCGCAGCCTTGGTCCTCCTCCCATTGCTTCTAGCGATCCATGGAGGACAAGAAGGCCAACATGCTGCCCGTGATGTGGACCGGCAGGCCGCGTCGGTTGAAGAGATCATCCTCCACATTGAGGGGATGACCTGATTCGCCTGACCCTTCGTGGTCAAACGAGCCCTGGAAGGGCTCGAGGGGGTTGAGAAGGCTGAGGTCAGCTTTAGGCGAGCCGAAGCCCATGTGAAGTACGATCCAGAAAAGGTTACGATTGAAGACATGATGCAGAAGGTAAGAGATTCCGGCTTTAGGGCATCCATCCGCGAAGGACCCAAGTAAGCGTTGCAGGAGCAATGGAAAAGAACCGCTGGCTTAAAGCTGGGCTCTGGGGGACGGCAGTCACGGCAATCTGTTGTTTCACCCCGATCCTTGTCTGGACTTTGGGCATCCTAGGATTGGCGACTCTCACCGGTTCTTTGGATTATGTCCTCTTCCCCCTCTTAGGAATCTTCATCGCCATCACAATCTATGCCGCTGTCACCAGGCGACGGACCGAGTCTCCCCGCCGCCAGCCTTAAGGGATCCCGGTATGCAAAACCACCGGGAGCCGTGCGTGCTCAAATCACAGACCAACAGATTGCTTAGCACGTGGGAGCGCAGGGAGTAGCGCTAAGGGAACTTCGCAAGGCGTACTTAATTGTATTGGTGCGCCCGGAGAGATTCGAACTCCCGACCTCCTGGTTCGTAGCCAGGCACTCTATCCAACTGAGCTACGGGCGCAATTCGATGACCGATCACCGTTAACCGACGACAGCAGGAACAATGAAATCAGGGGGTGTCTTGTGTTTTTCGGTCGTCGGACATCGGATAACGGTCAACGGTATTTCATGGCGGAGAGGCCGGGATTCGAACCCGGGGTAGAGCTCATCACCCTACAACCGCTTAGCAGGCGGCTGCCTTAAGCCTGACTCGGCCACCTCTCCGTTTCATTCGCTTAGAGTCGAGGGCGGATAGTTGAGAGCAAGAACCGCGGACCCGTAGTTCTACCCTCACCTATTAGCTCTCAGCCATCAGTGGCGGAGGGGGTAGGATTCGAACCCACGAGGCTCATCGCCTAGCGGTTTTCAAGACCGCCGCCTTAAACCTGACTCGGCCACCCCTCCATTCGGTTCACGGTTCACCGTTCAGGGTTCACGGATAAAGCCAATCCATTATAGCTCTTCTGGCTGTGAACTGTGAACTGTCAACTGTCAACTGTGAGCGTGGTCCCGCTGGGCCGGGCCTAGTGGGGTTCGATCTTTTTCAGGCCCCGCATGTAGGGCCTGAGCACTTCGGGGATGGTCACGCTGCCATCGGCCTCTTGATAGTTCTCGAGAATGGCGGCCCAGGTCCGGCCGATGGCAACGCCAGAGCCATTGAGAGTGTGGGCAAACTCGACCTTGGCCCCGGGCGCGGGGCGGTAGCGAATGCCGGCCCGTCGCGCTTGAAAGTCCTCGAAGTTGCTGCAGGAAGAGATCTCGCGGTACACCTGCTGGCTGGGAAACCAGCCCTCGATGTCATACGTCTTGGCAGCCGCAAAGCCCAAATCGCCTGTGCACAGCGTCACCACGCGGTAGGGAAGGCCCAGCCGTTTCAAGACCTCTTCGGCATCGCGGGTCAGCTGCTCTAATGCCTCGTACGACTTCGCCCCCTCGGAAAACTTCACCAGCTCGACTTTGTTGAACTGGTGCTGGCGGATAATCCCCCGCGTGTCCTTCCCATATGAACCGGCCTCGCGCCGGAAGCACGGGGTGAATGCGACATAATTCCGCGGGAGGCTTCCGGGCCCGAGGATCTCCTCGCGATGGATGTTGGTGACTGAAACCTCTGCGGTGGGAATGAGATAATAAGGGTCGTCTGCCATCTTGAACAGCTCCTGGGCGAACTTGGGCAGCTGCCCGGTTCCGGTCATGCTGTCTTCATTGACCATGAGGGGCGGGACCACCTCAGTGTAGCCGTGCTCCCGCACATGCAGGTCGACCATGAAGTTGATGAGGGCCCGCTCCATGAGGGCCCCGTCTCCCTGCAGGAGGGGAAAGCGGGCTCCTGCGATCCGGGCGGCCCGGGCAAGATCCAGGATACCTAATTCCTCTCCGACTTCCCAGTGGGGCCTCGGCTCAAAATCGAAGGTTCGGGGCGTCCCCCAGCGGCGGACCTCACCGTTGTCTTCCGGGGTCTGCCCAGCCGGGACTGAGTCGTGGGGGAGGTTCGGGACCAGAAGTAGCAGATGTTCTAGTTCCTGTTCGAGGGCCTGCAGACGATCCTCGCCCTCCTTGAGGGCGCTCGAGATTTCCCGGCTCTTGGCCATCATCTCCTGGGCCTCGCCGCCAGCCCGCTCGTCGCCCTTCAGGTCGCGTACCCGTTCGGAAATTGATTTCTTGTCGCGCCGGAGGCGCTCGACTTCGGTCACCAGCCGCCGCCGCTCGGCGTCCAGCTTCAGCAGATTGTCCAAATCGTACACCCCGCCTCGCTGCGCCAGCTTTACCCGGATGAGGTCGGGGTGTTCGCGAATGAACTTGAGGTCCAGCATCTCCCTGCCCCCTAGGTCTGCTCTGGCTCCTCCTGGGGGGTTTCCTCGCCTACGCCTTCCTCTTCCTCCACCACCAGGGCCGTCACCGCGCCAACTCGGTCCCCTTCTCCCAAGCCCTGCAACCGCACCCCCTGTGCCGCCCGTCCCGTATCGCGAACCTCTCGAACTGCAAGGCGAGTGATCTTCCCCTCCTGGGAGATCATCATGACCCCGTCATCTTCCCGGACCTGTTTAATCCCCACAACCGGTCCATTCTTGTCGGTCACCCGAAGGTTGATGATCCCTCTGCCGCCCCGTCCTTGGAGCCGGTACTCGGGAACATCGGTCCGCTTCCCGAACCCCCGCTCGGTCACGGTCAAAATCTTCGCCTCCTCGGACACAATCTCCATGCCCACCACCTGGTCTTCGCGTCCAAGCTTGATCCCTGTAACCCCTCGGGCTGTCCGGCCCATCCGACGCACATCGCCTTCACGGAATCGGATCGCCATACCCTTCCTGGTCCCCAGGAAGACGTCTTCCGTCCCCCTCGTCATCGCAACACCGATCAGCTCATCCCCCTCATCCAACGACAAGGCGATGATCCCGCCCGCCCGCGGATGCGCATAGGCGTTGAGCTCCGTCTTTTTCACGACCCCCCGACGCGTGCCCATAATGAGATACCGGTCGACCTCGAACTGGCGGATGGGGATCGTGGTGGTGACATGCTCCCCCGCCTGAAGCTGGAGGAAGTTGGCAATGGCCTTGCCGCGGGCCGCCCGACCGAGCTGGGGAAGCTCATGGACCTTCAGCCAGTGGACCCGGCCCAGATTGGTGAAGAGGAGCATGTAGCTGTGGGTGGTAGCCACAAAGAGGTGCTCTACGTAATCCTCCTCCTTGGTAGCCATGCCGGTCATCCCTTTTCCGCCCCGCCGCTGAGCGCGGTATACATTAAGCGGACTTCGCTTGATGTAGCCCCCGTGGGTGACCGTAATCACCATCTCCTCGTCGGCCACCATGTCTTCGAGGCTTATCTCGGTCGCCTCCGCCTCGATCTGTGTCCGCCGGAGATCACCATAGGTCTCTTTCAGGGCCACCAGCTCTTCCCTGATGATCTGTCGCACCAGCCCCTCGCTCTGGAGGATGGCCTGCAGCCGCGCGATGGTCTGTAGGATCCCTTGGTGCTCCTCCTGGATCTTCTGCTGTTCGAGTGCCGTCAGCCGCTGCAGGCGGAGGTCCAAGATCGCCTGGGCCTGGACCGGGGTCATGGAGAACCGCTGGATCAGTCCCGTCCTGGCATCGTCGACCGTTCGCGAGCGCCGGATCAGGGCGATGACCTCGTCGAGGTGGTTCAGCGCGATCCGGTAGCCCTCGAGGATGTGGGCTCGCTCCTCAGCCTTGCGGAGGTCGAACCGGGTCCGGCGCAGGACCACCTCTCGGCGGTGATCAATGAATGCTTGCAACACCTCTTTCAGGCGGCACACCTTCGGCTGGTTATCCACCAGGGCCAGCATGATCACGCCAAAGGTGGATTGCATGGGAGTCTGCTTGTAGAGTTGATTCATGATGAGCCGAGGTGCCTCATCCCGCTTCAGCTCTACGACAATCCGCATCCCTTCGCGGTCTGATTCGTCCCGAAGATCCGACACCCCTTCCAGCTTTCGGTCGCGGACCAGCTCGGCGATCCGCTCGACGAGTTTCGCCTTGTTCACCTGATACGGGAGCTCCGAGATGATGATGCTCTCGCGGCCTCCGCGCCCCTTCTCCACGAAGGCCTTGGCCTGCATCTGAATCAGGCCCCGGCCAGTCCGGTAGGCCTCCACGATCCCTGCGCGGCCGCGGATGAGTGCGGCCGTCGGGAAGTCCGGACCTGGCAGGACCGCCATGAGCTCTTCCAGCGACGCGTCGGGGTTCTCCAATTGAAGGATCGTCGCATCCGCGACCTCACTCAGGTTATGCGGCGGGATGTTGGTGGCCATCCCGACGGCGATTCCCGAGCTCCCGTTGACGAGCAGGTTAGGGAGGACGGCAGGAAGGAGGGCCGGCTCCTCAAGGGTGTCGTCAAAGTTCGGGACACGGTCGACCGTCTCTTTGTCGATGTCCCGGAGCATTTCCTGGGCGATTCGGGCCAGGCGGACCTCGGTGTATCGCATCGCCGCCGCCGCATCCCCGTCCACCGATCCAAAGTTCCCCTGCCCGTCGATCAACGGGTACCGCATAGAGAAATTTTGCACCAGGCGGACAAGCGTGTCATAGACGGCGGTGTCGCCATGAGGGTGGTACTTCCCCAGGACCTCTCCGACCACCCGGGCTGCCTTCTTGTAGGGGCGATTAAAGGCAAGCCCCAACTCTTGCATCGCGTAGAGCACGCGGCGGTGGACCGGCTTGAGCCCATCCCGGACATCGGGCAGGGCCCTGCCGACGATGACGCTCATGGCGTAGTCGAGGTAGGACCGGCGCATCTCGTCGTGGATGTCGGTCGGTCTCACCTCGCCGATTCGCGGCTGCTCGGTCCGATCCTCTGGCACCGCTTGTCCTTTCGCGTATCTAGATATCCAGGTTTACGACTTCCAGGGCGTGCTCTTCTATGAATTGTCGCCGGGGCTCGACCTGCTCTCCCATGAGGGTGGTGAAGATCCGTTCGGCAGCCAGGGCATCCTGCACGGTGACCCGCAAGAGACTGCGGGTCTCCGGGTTCATGGTGGTCTGCCAGAGCTGCTCTGGATTCATCTCGCCGAGCCCTTTGTAGCGCTGGATGGCCATGCCCTTTTTCGCCAGCCCGAGCGCCGCTTCGTACAGCTCTGCCCACGAAGAGGCCTCGGCCCTCTCCCCGTTCGCCTCGATCCGGAAGGGCGGCTTGCCCAAACCCTTGAGGGCTTCCGTCGCCGCCTGTAATTCCCGATACTCGACCGATCCCACCAGTCCTTGGTCGATGACACAACGCGCCCGGGGGCCCCCATCGCCGAGCGTCACCACGAGGCGATGTGCTTCTTCGTCTTCGTCCCACTCAACTTCCCCCTCCAGTCGCCCTTTCTGGTTGCCCTGGGCCTGTAGGGCCCTGAGGAGTCGTTCGCGCAGTCGCGTCACCTTTGCCTCATCCTTGAGCACGCCTCGCAACGTCCCTCCGGCCTGGATCAGCGCATCAATGATATCCGGGTTTCGTCCTCGACGCTCCAGCAGGCGTCGACACTGCTGCCAGGCGGCCATCTTTCGAAGGAGGCCAACCAGCTGCTGCCCCCTCCAAACCGCTCCCTCGGCACCGGCCTGGACCTTGAGCACCTCGGCCGCCGTCTCCAGGAGGAACTCCTCCATGGCCCGGTCGTCCTTGAGGTACCGCTCGGTCTTGCCCCGCTTTACTTTGTAGAGGGGGGGCTGGGCGATGTAGAGGTGTCCGTCGTCCACCACCTGCCTCAGATGCCGGAAGAAAAAGGTCAGGAGAAGCGTCCGGATGTGCTCCCCATCCACATCCGCATCGGTCATGATGATGACGCGGTGGTATCGGAGCTTGCTGATGTCGAACTCGGGATTGATTCCTGCCCCCATGGCCGAAATGAGCACTCGGATCTCCGCCGAGGAGAGCATTTTATCGATCCGGGCGCGCTCCGTATTCAGGATCTTGCCCCGCAAGGGGAGAATGGCCTGGAACCGCCGATCCCGGCCCTGCTTCGCCGACCCGCCTGCGGAGTCCCCCTCCACGAGAAAGATCTCGCTCAGCGCCGCGTCCTTCTCGGAACAGTCGGCGAGCTTTCCCGGGAGGTCATCGTCAAAAAGGGGACCCTTGCGTCGGGCCAGCTCTTTCGCCTTTCGGGCTGCCTCCCTGGCGCGCGCCGCCTCGGCCGCTTTGTCCACGATGCGGCGGCCGATCCCGGGGTTTTCCTCCAAGAACTCACCAAGCTTCTCGTTGACGATGGTCTCCACAAGGCCCTTCATGTCCGGATTGTTCAGGCGGGCCTTGGTTTGTCCCTCAAATTGCGCGTTCGTCAGCTTGACACTGATCACGGCGGTCAGCCCCTCCCGGATATCTTCACCGGTCAGGCTCGCCTTGAGGTTCTTGAGGAGGTCCCGGCCCGCGGCATAACTGTTGATCGTCCGCGTCAAGGCTGACCGGAAGCCAATCAGGTGGGTGCCGCCGTCATGCGTATTGATGTTGTTGGCAAAGGAAAAGACCGTCTCGGCGTAGCCGTTGTTATACTGAACCGCTACCTCGACAATCGTCCCGTTTCTCGTCTCCTCAATGTGGATCGGTTTGGGATGGAGCACCGTCTTGTTCTCGTTCAACAGGTCAACAAACGCCTTGATCCCCCCGGTATAGTAGAATTCCCGGGTCTCATCGGCCCGCTCATCGGTGAGGATGACCCGAAGCCCCTTGTTCAAGAAGGCCAGCTCTCGTAGCCGGTTGCTCAACGTGTCGAGGCTGAAGGTCCGGTCCTCAAAGATCTGCTCGTCCGGAAGAAAGGCGATCCGGGTCCCGCCCTTCCGGGCTTTGCCAATTTGCTCGATCTCTCCCGTCGGCTTGCCCCGCTCGTACCGCTGCAGATATCGATTTCCCTCGCGCCAGATCTCCACCTCGAGCCACTCGGAGAGTGCATTCACCACCGAAACGCCCACGCCGTGCAGGCCGCCCGCGACCTTGTACGCGGAGCTGTCGAATTTGCCGCCGGCATGGAGGGTGGTCAACACCACCTCAACGGCGGGCCGACCGGTCGGCTCGTGGAAATCAACCGGGATCCCGCGGCCATTGTCTACCACCGTGACACTATTGTCGATGTGAATGGTGACCGCGATCCGATCGCAGAAGCCCGCCATTGCCTCGTCAACGCTGTTGTCCACCACCTCGGCCACGAGATGGTGCAGTCCCTCCGGTCCGGTGCCGCCGATGTACATCGCGGGGCGCTTGCGGACCGCTTCAAGCCCCTCCAGGACCTTGATCTGTTCTGCGCCGTAGCTGGCAGCCTCCTGGGGTTCCTGTCGCCTTTCTGTCATATTTGACACCGCTCCTTTATCGGTTCGGTCCCTGCGTCAGCTCTCACAAAAAAAAATCCCCCCGCACCCCCTTCGGTGGCCTCCGAGATGAGTAGCCGCGGAAGGACAAATGGACTAGATCCGCATGGGCATAATGACGCAGTTAAACCCCTCCCCTTTCGCCGGTTCGAATAGGGCAGGCGACAATGGATCTTGAATGCGCATCGAAACTTCGGTCCCTTCTACTACACCCAGGAAGTCCAGGAGATACTTTGCATTAAAGCCAACGGTGACCTCCGAGCCCCGATAGTCCACGGAGAGCTCCTCCCTTGCCTCACCGAGATCGACATTGGTGCAGGAGATGAGGAGTCGCCCCTCTCTCAGATCCAACACGGTCGGCGTCGCTCGGTCCCCAGCAATAGTGGAAGTCCGGCGAAGCGCTCCCAGGAAATCTTCGCGGCGAACGACGGCTCCTGGGCCGCTGGGAGACGGGAGGACTTGCTCATAGTTGGGAAACTGCCCTTCAATCAACCGACTGATCAGGCGGCTCTGGGGTAGGAGAAAGCCCATTTGGTGACCGAGGGGGACCAATCGGACCTCTCCTGATTCATCTTTGAGCATCTTTCCTAGTTCCACAAGGGCCTTCCGGGGGATGATCGCCTCCAGCATATCTTGATCCTTTGCTGAGTCGAAGGAAGTCGTGACCAGCGAGAGGCGATGACCATCGGTGGCCACAATCCGGAGATCGCTCGCCGTAATCTGTAGCAGGGCTCCAGTCAGGGTTGGTCGAGTTTGATCTGTCGACACGGCAAAAAGGACCTTGGAGATTATTCCCCGGAGTGTTTCGGCACTCACCGTGATCCCAGTTCCCTCGGCAATTTCAGGAAAGGCGGGAAACTCCTCTGCCGCGGCTCCCTTCAGGCGGAAAACTGATTTCGCGCAAAGAATCTCGAGATTCTGTGGTTCCCGCCAACGCAGATCGATCGAACTGTCGGGGAGTTCCCGCGCGATTTCGTAGAGTTTCTTGCCAGAGACAGCAACTCTTCCCTCATTCTTGACATCCCCGTCGAGGGTAGTTCGTATGCTCACGTCGAGATCGGTTCCTGAGATGCTGATAGTATTATCCTTCGCTTCGAGGAGGAGATGAGAGAGGATAGGAAGCGTCCTTTTTGCTTCGATCACCCCTTGAATCTGAGCTAGCGTGCTCAGGAATGGCCCTCGAAGCACCTGGATGTGCATTCTTTCCCTCCCCGAAATTCAGTAGGTCAACTTACTATAATAAAGAAATTTAAATTGAGTCGTTGTAGTAGGCTTTGTGGAAAAGCGGAAATTAAAAGAAAACCGAGAATTTATCTTGGGAGAAAAGGAGGGACAGATTGGGGATTTCATTGGAGCGCGTCTCCAGGCGCCCACATCCCTCATTTGGTCCACAATCTTCCCCGCTCCATTTCCCTGGTTATCAACGTCTCCTGGTTACGCCCAGCCCTTCGCGACTGGGAATGACGACAGTGTCCGACACCGCACTGCGCTTCACTGGATCGCTTTCCACATGTGTCAAGCCGCGCCTCGCGTGCATTCACCGCCTCCACCCCCCCTAGATGGTTGTGAGAGCAGCGCGGGAGTTACGCACAACATTTTCCACACCTGTGGAAAACCACAAAACCCTTTAAAATCAAACAGTTAGATAGGCACAACCCGCCGGAGCAGCGCAGAACCCGATCGAGGGGTGGAGTAGCCAACCCCACAAGAAATAGTAGCATTTCAGCCGGGGGACCACAACTAGTTTTTGTCTCTAGGCGAGAGAAATGCGGATTGGCGATTGACAATTCGCGCCGAGAAGCATAGCATTAAGTGTTTTTGCTGGGTCGGCATCCCAGGGCAGGGAGGAGCGAGTGAAGCGGACGTATCAGCCGAGGCGCGCCAAACGAAAGCGGACCCACGGGTTTCGGCATCGGATGAGAACAAAGGCGGGTCGGCGCATCCTGAATCGTCGGCGCGCAAAGGGCAGAAAGCGCCTAACAGTTTAGCAGGCCCATGCATGACGCGGTCGAAGCAACAAGTAAGACAGTCCTTTTCGGGGGCGGATCGTATCCGGGGGAGGACCGAGTTCCAGGGAGTCATCCGGCGCGGCGAAAAAGTTTCCTGGAAAGGATTCAGCCTCTTTGTGCGCCGTGGCCCCGGAACGAGTCGACGTCTGGGCGTGGCGGTCAGCAGCCGCGTTGGCGGAGCGGTGGCCCGGAATCGCGTGAAGCGACGGCTGCGCGAGCACTTCCGGCTCAACAGGGACCTCATGCCAAAAGGACTTGACCTAGTAGTGGTGGTACATCGAGACCTCTCTGAAGTGGACCACAAGACCTTTCGGGCGATTGTGGGGGACCTCTTCAGGCGGGCCGGGATCATCCGGCACCTTCCCCCTCAGCATGCAAAAGAACTCGTCCACACCCACAACTAAGATTGCCCTGACGTGCATCACCCTCTATCGGCGGTTTATCTCTCCGCTCTTCCCTCCTGCTTGTCGATTTGTCCCCACCTGTTCAGCCTATGCTGAGGAGGCAATAGCGAGATATGGTCCGGCGCGGGGCTTTATCCTGGCGCTGTGGAGATTGACAAGGTGTCACCCTTTCCACCCCGGGGGGATTGACCCGGTGCGCTAAAGGAACCTCGCACAGCAAGAGATACATCGGAGGAACGAATGGACCAATTGTCAGGTCCTGGTGGAGAAAACCTGGAGCGGAGGGCCATTCTCGCGACTGTTCTGGCCCTGATCGTTCTCCTGGGATATTACGCCTTCTTCATGCCGGCTCCACCTCCGCCACCCGCGGAGCCGGAGAAGGCACAGCCGGGGGTCGCCGAGGAGGTGACGCCTCCGGTTTCTACGACGAAACAGGAGTCTCCATCAAAGACCCAGCCGATCAGCGGGCCGCTCAAGCGGGCAGAACGGGAGGAGGAGGTCGTCCTAGAGACTGATCTACTCAGCGTGACCCTGAGCAACCGGGGCGGAGGGGTGCGGAGCTGGAAGCTCAAGCAGTATGAGGAAGCTGCCGGCTTCGTCGATCTGGTTGGGGCCCTCCCCGAAGAAGGGGCTCCGCTCCCTTTGGCCACCTCGATCCAGGGGGGAGAGGGGGCCAACGGGCTTTATCGAATCGTGGAAAGGCCCAGGGCCGGCCCCACAGAGCCCCAGCGCGTCGTGATGGAATTTCAGGAGACGAGCGGGATTGTACTGGAGAAGACGGTGATTCTTTACCCGGGGCGCTACCTGGCCGACATCCAGATTCGATTGAAGAATCTCGGGCAGGCAGCCACACAAGGCCCTCTGCGCCTGCAGTGGGGCCCCGGGTTTCGTATCGGGACGAACGACAAAGTGGCGGGGCAGGCCACCCCGGCCGCGTGGATTGACGGGAAAGTGGTCTATCCCGAAGCGGAAGAGGCGGGCCAGGAGCTTACCCAGTCAGGAAAGATCGGCTGGATGGCCCTTCAGGACCTCTACTTTGCTGCAGCGCTGATCCCGGGCGAGACAGACCCCTCGAGTTTCGTGGCGAAGGATGCTGAGGGCATGCAGCTTGTGGGTCTCCTCTACCCCGCAATGAGAATCGCCCCCGGGACGGCGAAAAAGGTGGAAATGAAACTCTACGCCGGGCCCAAGGAGATCACGAGACTCCGCACGGCAGGTCACAACCTTCGGGAGCTCGTGTACCTCGGCTGGTTCGATTTTTTGGCAAGGCCGGCCCTGTATTTCCTCCAGTTCCTTTACGGGTTCATCGGCAACTATGGCGTCGCGATAATCATTATCACGGTTCTGCAGAAGTTGATCTTCTATCCCCTCACGCAGAAAAGCCATAAGTCGATGCAGGCGATGCAAGTGCTTCAGCCCAAGATGCAGGCCATCAAGGAGCGACACAAGAACAACCCCCAAAAAGTAAATCAGGAGACGATGGAACTGTACAAAAAGCACGGGGTGAACCCCGTTGGCGGCTGCCTCCCCATGCTGATTCAGATTCCGATCTTCATCGCCCTGTATCGTGCCCTAGGCAGCTCTGTGGAGTTGTGGCATGCCCCCTTCGCGCTATGGATTACGGACCTCTCGGCGCCCGACATCCTTTTCACGATCCCCTACGGGGCGGATGTGTTTGCAGTCCGCGCCCTTGCCCTGATTATGGGTATCAGCATGTTCATTCAACAGAAGATGAGCCCGACAGGCGGGGATCCCCGCCAGGCCAAGATGATGCTGTACATGATGCCGATCATGTTCACCTTTATCTTCTGGAGTATGCCGTCGGGGCTGGTCCTCTATTGGCTCGTCAACAACGTCCTCCAGATCGGACACCAATACCACATGAATCGGGGGCTCAAGCTGTCACTGGCGACGGGAAAGACAGAATGAGCGTGGCCCAATCAGACCCCTGTCAGGATACCATCGTCGCGATCGCTACGCCGCCGGGGGAGGGGGGGATCGGGATTGTGCGCCTGAGCGGACCCCAGGCGCTCGAGGTGGCCGCCCGGGTTTTCTCTCCCTATTCGGGAGCCGACTCACGCGAATTCGCCAGCCACACCTTGCACCTGGGCCATGTGGTGGACCCGACCACTGGGGGCCCGGTGGACGAGGCCTACCTGGTGCCCATGCGGGCCCCGAGGTCTTTCACAGGCGAGGACGTAGTGGAGCTGCATGGCCATGGCGGGAGGGTCTCCCTTCAGGCCATCCTGAATATCGTCGTTCGCAACGGGGCGAGACCCGCGGCACCCGGGGAGTTTACGCGCCGGGCCTTTTTGAACGGCCGGATCGACCTGGCCCAGGCCGAGGCGGTCTTAGAAATCGTGAAGGCCAGGACTGAGGCAGGGCTGAAAGCAGCCATGCGACAGCTTCAAGGGGGGCTTTCAGCGCAAGTCCAGGGACTTCGGGGAGACCTGCTCTCCTTGTTGGCCACCCTCGAAGCCTCCGTGGATTTCCCAGAGGAGGGGCTTGATTTTCCAGAGATTGGAGAGATCGAGAAGCAGGTGGACCTCATCGCGGAGGGCCTTCAGGCCCTGATCAAGAAAGCGAGGGAGGGGCGCCTGATGCGAGAGGGGGCAACGGTGGTCATCGCCGGCCGGCCGAATGTGGGGAAGTCGAGCCTCCTCAATGCTCTCCTGGGAAGGGAGCGAGCCATCGTTTCGGGTGTCCCCGGGACCACCAGGGATACCGTAGAGGAGGAATTTCAGATCGGAGGAATTCCGGTCCGGCTGATCGACACCGCAGGGGTTCGCCAAGAGACGGGGGATCCCGTAGAGATGGAAGGACTACGACGGACCCGGGCGGCCCTGGAGCAGGCCGATCTCACGATCGTCGTCCTGGATGGGAGCGAGGGAATTGCCCACCTAGATCTCCAGGCGTGGGCAGAGACGCAGAGTTCGAGGATTCTCGCAGTCAACAAGAGTGATCTCCCGCCCGCCCTGCCGCCCGCCACCTACCAGGAGCGCTTCGGAGTTCAGCCGCGCTTCACCTCAGCCATCACCGGCCAGGGAGTGGAGGCCTTGCGCGACGAGCTGGGGCGAATGCTAGGAGGGGAGGCGGAAAACGAGGCACTGTTGATGATAGTTCCGAGGCATCGGGAGGCATTGGAGCGGGCGGAGAGACAGATGCTCGGTTTGCGCAGGAGCCTCGGAGAGGGGCTCTCCCCTGACCTGATTGCCCTCGATGTCCGCGGTGCGCATGCTGCGTTAGGCGAGATCCTGGGCGAGACCATGTCGGAGGAGCTGCTGGACCAGATTTTTCAGCAATTTTGTATTGGGAAGTAGACCCCTCAAACAGCTGCACATCGGCGTCTTCAGGAGAGGGGGAAACAAAAAAAAGAAGGAGAGGAAGCAAGTAGGGTGGCAAAAGAGTGGAAGTCCTCCCTGGATGAGGCGGCAGAGAAATTCCTCCGTCGCGGGATAACACGGCTCGGCCTTTCCATCACCGACCAGCAATTCGAACTCTTTCTCACGTATCTGCAGGAACTCAAGCGATGGAATCGGAGGGCGAACCTCGTCGGGTTTCGGACCGATGAGGCGCTTGTCCGACACGGGATCCTGGAATCCCTGAGCCTTTTAAACGCAGTTCGCCTCCGGCCTGACCTTCGGCTCATCGACATCGGCAGCGGTGCGGGCCTTCCGGGCATTCCTCTCAAAATTGCTGCCCCCGACCTTACGATTACCCTCGTGGAGGGCACGAGGAAAAAGGCCTCCTTTCTGAGGCAGGCTGTCCGCCTCCTCCAGTTCTCTCGCATCTCTGTCCTTCACACCAGGGCGGAATTGCTTCTACGCGACCCAGTCCATCGAGGCGCCTATGATCTGGTGACGGCCAGGGCTGTGGCGAGGCTGCCGGCGGTTGTCACCCTCTGCGCCCCTTTTCTGAAGCCGGGGGGACATCTCCTTCTTCCCGTAGGGCCCCAATGGCCGAGGGAGGCCGAGACCCTCAGGCGCCCCGATCTCAAAATTGAGGGAGTGATGCCCACGAGTGGCGATCGAAACCTTCTGGTGATGGTGAAGGCGGACAGTGTTTCACGTGAAACATTGGTTCCGGCACGCCGTGGACGTTTCACGTGAAACATTTTCCTTTCCCCCCCGAGGAGCGACGTGTTATCTTCGGGGCAATGCGAAACGGAGTACACGGAGGATATTGGTGGCACGGGTGATCGCGGTCACCAATCAAAAGGGAGGAGTAGGAAAGACCACTACCGCGGTAAACCTGGCTGCCTGTCTCGCCGCCGCCGAGAAACGCACCGTTTTAGTGGACATCGATGCGCAGGGAAACGCCACCTCCGGATTGGGTATTTCCCGGCAGGGACCGGGGCCTTATCTGTACGAGGTTCTCATCGGGAAGGCCAAGGCCGCTGAGGCGCTCTGCCCTTCCGAGGTCCCTGGGCTCGATATGCTCCCGTCAAACCCCGCCCTGCTGGGAGCGGAGATCGAGCTGGTTCGGGAGGAGGGGCGGGAGCGAAAACTAAAGGAAGCGATCGAGGAACTCCTAGGCGAGTATTCGTATGTCCTGCTCGATTGCCCCCCATCCTTGGGTCTCTTGACCCTGAATGCCCTGACAGCAGCCCAATCTATCCTTATTCCTTTACAATGCGAATATTACGCGCTGGAGGGACTGACTCACCTGCTGAGGACGCTCCGCCTTGTCCGCCGCTCGTTTAATCCGGGCCTCATGATCGAGGGAGTCGTCTTTACCATGTATGACAGCCGCCTGACCCTCAGCCGGCAGGTGGTGGAGGACGTTCGGAGGAACTTTCCGGGACGGGTCTTCGAGACCCTGATCCCAAGGAACATCCGTCTGAGCGAGGCGCCGAGCTTCGGGAAGCCAATCATCCTTTACGATATCCGCTCGGCCGGGGCGGAGGCATATCTCAAGCTCGCCAAGGAGGTGATCGATGGGACGGCAGGCACTCGGCCGAGGGCTTGAGGCCCTCATTCCCCCCGAAAAGCCAGGACCGCGGGCAGTCGAGATCCCGTTAACGGAGATCCACCCTAGCCCCTTTCAACCCAGAAGACGCTTTGATGATAATAAATTAGAGGATCTTGCCGCCTCGATACGCGGGCATGGAGTCCTCTCCCCCGTTATAGTGCGACAAAGCCAAGACGGCTACGAACTTATTGCGGGGGAGCGGCGCGTCCGCGCTGCCGAGCGCGCGGGGCTCGAGCGGATTCCAGCCGTGGTTCGGGATGCATCCAACGCGGAGATGCTGGAGGTTGCCCTGATCGAGAACCTCCAGCGGGAAGACCTCAACCCCGTTGAGGAGGCGGAGGTCTATCGCCGGTTGGTTGAAGAGTTTGGGCTGACCCAGGAGGAGGTGGCCACAAGGGTTGGAAGGGATCGTGCCTCTGTTACCAATACGTTACGCCTTCTTAAGCTTCCCACAAGGATCCAGGAGGACTTGATCGAAGGGACCCTTTCTGCCGGCCACGGCCGCGCGCTGTTGGGCCTGGAGGGTCGGGTTCACCAGCTGAAAGCACGGGAGTCGATCATCAGGCGCAGTCTTTCGGTTCGGGCTACGGAGCTTTTGGTAAAGCGACTCAAGGCCAGTCCCGCGGAAAGGCATCAAAAACTCACCCGGCACGGTCCGGAGTTGGCCTCGGTGGAAGAGCAGTTACGGCGGGCCTTGGCCACAAGGGTTCGGATCGTCCGAAGTGGCCGCCGCGGCCGGATCGAGGTGGAATTTTACTCCGATGAGGATCTGGACCGGCTCATCCAAAAAATCTGCGGATAAAGCACCCTATGCGCCCCACGCACCGGGCCCTGGTGATCTTCCTCGCTGCGGGAGTCGGAACCTGGCTTGGAGCGATGGTCTTTCTCA
>Ga0255057_10000048_pt1 | contig 60004 bp, 56 predicted proteins | sample Cases_109_6_MG_FD_189022 | JGI IMG/M metagenome (GOLD analysis project Ga0255057, IMG submission 189022) | Seawater microbial communities from Amundsen Gulf, Northwest Territories, Canada - Cases_109_6 | ecosystem: Environmental > Aquatic > Marine > Gulf | place: Canada: Northwest Territories... | reverse complement strand
TCGCCAAGGCTCGCAGCCTGCGGCGGCCTGCCGGGTGCTTTCGTGCTGAGGCCCGGAACCACAACGAAAGGAGTGACAACAAGATGGCCTCGGAAGCGCCAGCTATACGGGCCCTGGGCGAGATCGCCAGTTGCAACCAGGAGGTTGACATGCGGACAATGCTGAGATGGACAGTTCCAGTTGAGAGAGGCAACGAGGCGATCAAGGACGGTTCTATCGAACAGACTATTGAGACTCTGCTCCAGCTGCTCGCACCGGAGGCAGCTTACTTCTTGGCTGAGCACGGAGAGCGCGCCGGAATGATGTTCTTCGATATGGCTGACCCATCACAGATTCCGCAGATTGCAGAGCCACTCTTCCAGAATCTCGATGCTGCAGTCGAGTTTGTCCCAGTTATGAACGCGGACGATCTGCGAAATGCTCTAGCGAAGGTGACCTCCTAGTCACCTCAAGTGCACCACCAGCATGATAAGGGGCGGCTCACGCGGGCTGCCCCTTATCACGTCTGCTTTGCTCGCACGGCGGCGGGCGGGTTTCCCTTCAGCCAAGTCGACGGCGGGATCAGGCGCTGCGCGGCTATGTGTCGGATGAAGTTCCGAATACCCGGGGATTTGAGTGGGATCAGGATTTCAAGTAACGAGGGCTTTCGCGAGGAACATTTCGACCTGAGCCCGGAGAACTTCCGGCTCATCATCAAGAACCCCGATCGCCAGAAATGGCAACCGCGCTCGCAACTTAGCTACAAACGGGGCATCAAGGCGGTGAGCGACGGTGAGGCGCGGCCATCAACGGACGGCGAATTGCAGGAGCACGCCCGCGACTACGACGATTGGACCGAGGCGTGCAGGGACGAGGTGAAGAAGTCCTGCAAATCCCGCTACACTTCCATTCGTCGTCGCGCAGGTGTGATACTGAGATGTGATCTTTCAGGGCCGAAGACCCGGTCATGACCAGCCGCTCGCTACACCTAGGTAAGGAAACATGAAACGCTGCGCCCGAAGTTATCTCTCAGTTCTGACATTCGGTGCGGCCTCGCTGCCCTTGCTCTTGTTGGGATGCGAGAGCGCTAGTTCCGATGGTGACGATGCCGTCTTTGGGTCCGAACAGGCCGTCTTGACCCATGCTCCAGATGTTCCTCCTCCCATCACCCGCGACAGGCCTACCCGTGTCGTCGTGAACCTCGAAACCCAGGAGTTGGTGGGGCGCCTGGCGGACGGCGTGGAGTACACGTTCTGGACCTTCGGCGGTGAGGTCCCAGGTCGATTCATCCGCGTGCGTGAGGGCGACGTCGTGGAGTTCCATCTCAACAATCGCCCGGACAGCCGCGTGCCGCACAACATCGACCTGCATGCCGTCACCGGCCCCGGTGGGGGTGCCGCTGCCTCGTTCGTCGCTCCCGGGCAGACCGCCACGTTCGTCTTCACGGCACTCAACCCAGGCCTTTATGTCTACCACTGCGCGACGGCTCCCGTCGGAATGCACATCGCTAACGGGATGTACGGTCTGATCCTGGTGGAGCCCGAGGGCGGCTTTCCTCCGGTGGACCATGAGTACTACGTGATGCAGGGTGAGATCTACACGACGGGCGGGTACGGCGAGGAGGGACTCCAGAACTTCAGCATGGAAAAGGCCCTGGCCGAGTCCCCAGACTACGTAGTGTTCAACGGCTCCGTAGGCTCGCTCGTTGGAGACAACGCACTCAAGGCGCAGGTCGGGGAGAGGATACGGCTCTTCGTGGGCAACGGAGGTCCCAACCTGGTGTCATCGTTCCACGTGATAGGGGAGATCTTCGACCTGGTCTACCACGAGGCTGGATCGACCGTGTCCGAGAACGTCCAGACCACCCTGGTGCCAGCGGGTGGCGCGGCCATCGTTGAGTTTGAAGTCCAGGTTCCAGGGAATTTTCTCCTGGTGGACCACGCGATCTTTCGGGCATTCAACAAGGGTGCCTTGGGCATGTTGACCGTCGCCGGCCCTGAGGTCTCACTGGTCTATTCCGGTCGTATCGCCGAGGGCGTGTACCTGCCTGAGGGCGGTGCTGTGCAAGCCATGCCGGGCGCTCAGGCGCAGCCTCCGCGAGCCTCCACGACCGAAGAGCGAGTCGCGTTCGGACAGCGAGTCTATACCCAGAACTGCGTGGCCTGTCACCAGGCCGAAGGCCAGGGCATCCCCGGCGCGATCCCGCCTGTGGCGGGCTCCGACTTCCTGAACGCGGACAGGACGCGCGCGATCGAGGTGGTAGTGAATGGGCTGGAAGGGCCCATTACGGTGAACGGCGACACGTTCACCAGCAGCATGCCGTCCCTGCAACTCAGTGACCATGATGTAGCCAACGTGCTGACCTACATCTATAGCCAGTGGGACAATGCGGGTTTCGAGGTACTCCCGCAGGAGGTCAGCGTCGTTCGTGAGCAGACCCGATGAGCAGGCTGAGACGAACGCAGACACGGTAACTCAAACAAGACAGGACTAGCTTGGGCGAAACGCCGCAAGCTAGCTGGCACTTATCTAGTCTAAAGAGTCTGGGCGGTGACAGGAGCGGTGACAACGGGGGCGGCCGCTGGCTTGCTCCTCGGGCGCTTCGCTTTGCTCGCACGATGAATACTCGTCCTCGCGGCGGGTACTTACACCTGAGGCGGACCAACCAAGTGTCAGAGGGAATGCAACGATCACAGGTGTATCTTTGGAGACGTCCATGAAGACCACAGGAGCACGTCAGGGCGACAGTTCTGTGAGAGGGGTCCTATTCGGCCTTCTCATCGGCGCCGGAGTCGGTGCGGCAATCGGAGTTGCGCTGAATGACATCGGCGTCGGCGTTGGCGTCGGCGCTGGCGTGGGCATCGCTTTCGCACTCGCCTTTGCCAGGATTTGGGGATGAGCACGCCGGGCGCTTCGCTTTTCTGGAAATGCAGCGGGGTATGCCCTTCGGGTCAGCATTTGACTTGAGTATCGTTGTACTTGAATGAAGCGGATTTCACCCTCCCGTTACAGGTTTGTAGTCGTGACTGCGCATCAGCTTCCAAGCGTTCCCAGAACAACTGGTCTTCCGCCGAGGTTTGACTGCCCCAAGGGAGTCAGTCCCACGAGGTTTCGCAGATGTGTGCCCGTTTGGCTCACCATGGCGCTCATTGTTGCCGCCTGCGTGCCCGCTGAAGAGCAGGCAGAACCGGCGGCAGAAGAGGCTGTTCAGCCAGAAGCGGCACCGGCCCAGGAGCCAAGCCAAGTCGAAAAGGCCGTGCAGGACTTCCTCGACTTCGCTCACGCATACGACTACGAGATTCTTCGGGCGGCAGCCACTCAGGATTTCGAAATTCTCATCGGTGGTCAGCGGATGGGGCTTAAGGAGTTCGAGGGATTCCTCAGGGCAATGGATGCCCAAGGCGTCGAACTCACGCCCTATGAGGTCGTCGAGTTCAAGACTGAGATCAGTGGGGACGTGGCATACACGAGTTGGCGATCTCCTGACTGGCTTGAGTCAGCGGTCCTTCGTTGGTCTCACGACAAATGGTTGATTGATCGAGCCTTCGCCATGCCAGCCCAACACCCTTCGCCGTAACTGCAGCGCCGGGCGCTTCGCTTTTGACGATTGCTTGACGGCTGCTCAGAGGCAGCGACCTACAGCAGGAGATTTCTTTTGCGTACTATGGGGCGTCGTCATCCTCGATCCCCGGTAAGTGGAGGAGACCTACCATGCGAATGCTCCTGGAAGTCGATATGCCCGTGGAGAAGTTCAATGCCGCCTGAAGGACGGGACGGTTGGAGAAAAGATCGAGAGAATACTTGAGGACATGCAGCCTGAGGCAGTGTATTTCTGCCCGACTAACGGCAGGCGAGGCGGGCTGTTCGTAGTAGACGTTGCCTCTCCGTCCGACATCGTGCGACTGGCCGAGCCGTGGCTTCTCCTCTTCGACGCGAGGATCGAGTGGCGAGTCTTAATGACCCCTGACGACTTGGCGAAGGCAGGTCTCGCCGAGCTTGGCATGAAGTGGGCGTAGAGAGGGAGACAGGTCAGGCTACAGTTCTAGCCAAAGGGGCGGCTCACACGGGCTGCCCCTTCTCTCATCAGTCACATCCTCGTGGGCTGCTCGCACGGCGGCGGGCGGGATGCTAAAGGCCAGGTCTGGAGAAATCGACGCACACCAATTCTACACTGTCCTTCGGCTCAGGGACGGACTTGATTATCTTGGGGAGACAGCGCGCCCGGTAGTCTCGCCAACGAGGCACGCCGGGCGCTTCATCAAACGCGTCTCTCGCTCGTAGTACATTGTGAGCGGAGGCAACTCGTCGAGGTAGCAATGGAGTGGTGGGCTTTGTTAATCATAATCTCGGCCGTATTCGCCTGTGGCGCAGGACGTCGTCGCGGTCTGCATAGCCGACGCCGTCGAGAGGGTCATCGAATCCGTGGTGAAGAATCGCCACACGCCGGACAGATTCAGGCGCAAATGCACGGGGTGAGCGTCGAACCCCCACTTCCACCGGCCGCCGCCCAGCGCACGCCGATAGTGGCAGCCGCCACGGCCGCTCCCGCTCGGGAAAGCGTCGAGGTGTTGAGGGGTGGCGAGCCACCGCAACGCGAAGCGCCGTTCGAGAGACTCCGGCGCGAGTTCGTCGAAGGAGTGATCACCGTCGAGGAATACGAGCGGGCCATCGACCAGTTGGACCTAAGGGACCTTCGCTAGCCAAGGCTCGAATGCCTGCGGCGGCACGCCGGGCGCTTCGCTTTGAGGCGCACCTGACTCTGCCCGTGTAGATTTACGGTGCCCGCTCACGCGGAACGGTGGCCAACGAGCACTCTGTCAGGCCCAATCCAACAGTAGTCTCAGACTATTCCAGCAATGATCTCAGGTCATTCCTCAATCCTCCTGCGAAATCTGAGAGTGTAGGTTCACGGTCTCAGGAGGACGGCCCCCTCGGGGGGGCTTCGGGGGTCTCGCTGAGAGCGTGTGTGCGTGGGAAACGGGCCGCTGGGACGGCTAACTCGCAAACAGCTCGGGACGGTGCTGGGCGATCCACTCGTGCAGGCGGTCCAGGTCTGCCAGCGACAGCGACTTCGGGTCCGTCTCCCGAAACTCGGGAATCAGGCAGGCGACGGCCCGCCACAGGAAGTACTTCCGGGTAATGATCTGTTGCTCGGCGGTCAGCGGCTTCAGGCCGGAAATTACCTGCAGCGGTTCCGTGAGCACACGGTAGCTGAGCACGGGCCGCCCGGAAAATCTCCACGGAATCCGATACGCACGATCATCCAGCTTGAAGACGCCATCGCGGTTAATAGCGATCCGTTGACCCATGCTTCTCCTCTCTTCTCCTCTCAACAAATCTACTGTATTTGCTCGGCTATCGCCGCGAGTCGCCAGATGTCTCCATTGAGGACTAGCTTCGACGGGGGCTTCGGGAGAGCGCTTCTGAGACCGAGCGGCACGCATCGCAGGCACTCTCCGTGAGAGAATCCAGAGGGACTGCGGGACATTCTGACAGAGACTACTCGGAGCGTCGAGCTGCACTGTGTCTGACAGAGTGAGACCCAGGAGAGTGGGGTAGGAATTGGGGTAAGATAGTACGATTTCCTGTAGTCCTACCCCAGGTGCGATACGACAGAGGACGCCCGAAACACCGCATGAATACGGTAGATTGTCGTATCTGGCCCTCACAAGGGTCTGACTTTTTATCCGTAGGTCGTGGGTTCGATCCCCACCCCGGTCACTTCCGCAACAACAAGACCTGCCCTTCATTACGTTTGACGCTGCCCGGATCGCTGCCAACGCTTGGGGTAACATCGGGGATGATCCCCAAGCGACGGGCATGCCGCAGGGCAAGAAAAAAGGGCCGCCCCGAGATCAGGAGCGGCCCTCTTCGGCCAGACGTCAGCCAGTGAAGTCAGGAAATCCGAACGACGTTCTCCGCGGCGGGACCCTTCTCGCCCATCCCCACGTCAAACTCGACGATGTCTCCCTCGTTCAGCGTCTTGAAGCCCTCGGCCTGGATGGCGGAATGGTGGACAAAGCAGTCCTTGCCACCGTCCTCCGGGGTGATGAAACCGAAGCCCTTGTCAGGGTTGAACCACTTCACTGTCCCTTTGGTACGCATCAATCCTGCTCCTTAAGATAGGTCGTAGCCGGAGTCCGGATGATCCGTACTTTCCGACTGCCTGACACTCGCGCGGTCATTTGCCCCCACGCTGGGCCTAGTGCTGAAAGCTACAAAAAATGGGAGACCTTCACGAACAGGCCTCCCAAACCACATTCTGTGACTGTAGCCCGCACTCCTCGACACCCTGCCGAGCGAGCGAGAATATCGCCGAGCGAGGGTCGATAGTCAACCCGGCAACCGAACGGGTAACAACTCTCCGCCGGTTCTGAATCCCAAGAAGTCCGGACCGATCGAGTGATCGGCGCGGCTGGACGACGGTGGCTGCTTGAATCCTTGCTGATCCTGCAGGGTATTGAAGCGTAGACGTGACGCGGGAGCGCCGGCCGGTCGCTCCGGTATTTCTCGCCCGGCATGCATCGCGAGGAGAGGTAATCGGCCGGGGGAAAGGAGTCGCCTTGAGCATCCTCCCACGGAAAATGCGGTTCTATTCCGCCCGGGACATCGAGCGCTTGCCCCAACTGCAGATCCTCACCCCGGACGATCGCCTCGCGATGCGTGTAGTAGCGCGCGTATTTCCTTTCAGAGTAAACAACTACGTCGTCGAGGATCTCATCGATTGGGGAAACGTGCCGGACGACCCGTTGTTCCGGCTGACCTTCCCTCAGCGCGGTATGCTCGATCCGTGGGACTTAGAGCGGTTGTCGGAGGCCGTGCGGGTGGAGGCCCCGGTTGAAGAGATAGCAGCGATCGTGGGCGGGATCCGTTTCGGCCTCAATCCGCACCCGGCGGGCCAGATGCAGGAGAACGTCCCGTCCATCCACGGCGATCCGGTTCCGGGACTGTAGCAAAAGTATCGCGATTCGGTGCTCATCTTTCCTTCGCACGGCCAGACGTGTCACGCGTACTGCACCTATTGCTTCCGATGGCCGCAGTTCGCCGGCATGGACGATTTCAAGTTCGCCACCGATAAGACCAGGCTCTTCCTGACCTAACCTCCGGGAGCACGACGAAGTCACGGACGTGCTGATAACGGGCGGCGATCCGATGATCATGAGCGCCGCCCGCCTCGCCGAGTATGTCGAGCCGCTTCTCGGGGCGGGCTTCGAGCACATACAGACGATTCGCATCGCCACGAAGTCGGTGGCCTACTGGCCGTATCGCTTCGTGAGCGACGGAGACGCGGACGACGTGCTGCGGCTATTCGAGCGCGTGGTGGACTCCGACAAGCACCTCGCCCTGATGGCCCACAACAGCCACTGGAGGGAGCTCTCGACGCCGGTGGCGCGGGAGGCGATACGTCGGATTCGCTCCACGGGTGCGGAGGTCCGCACCCAGTGCCCCATCGTCCGTCATATCAATGACGACCCCGGCGTGTGGGCGCGCATGTGGAAGGAACAGGTACGCCTCGGCTGCATTCCCTACTACATGTTCGTGGAGCGGAACACGGGGGCCAACCATTACTTCTCGGTGCCGCGGTACCGGGCGTGGCGAGTCTATCGTGGGGCATGGCAGCGGCTGTCCGGTCTCGGACGCACAGCTCGGGGACCCGTCATGTCAGCGTATCCGGGCAAGGTCCTCGTCGAAGGCGTCGCCGAAGTGCACGGGGAGCGGGTGTTCGTCCTCTCGATGATTCAGTCTCGGCTGGCGGACCAGGTGCGCCGGCCGTTCTTCGCCCGCTTCGACCCCGACGCGGTGTGGCTGACCGACCTCGTGCCGGCGTTTGGGAAAGATCGATTTCCGTTCGAGAGAGAGGTGGGGAACCGGCGCGCTGCCCGTTGGGAGCGCGATCGTCCGACGTCGCGTCCGGCCCGTTTCAAGACTAGCTTTCACGCGTCAGCTCCGATCTACCCGGACTCGTGAGGCTTAATGTTGAGGACCTGTCTCCTGCTGGCCGCCGTGCTTGTGATCGGCTGCGGCCCGAAGGTGTTATCACAGGCGAAGGTGGCACTGGATCCACTGCCTCCCGACCACGAGGTGATGGTCTTCGCCACCGACCTGCCCGAGTGTGCCTACGAGGTAGTGGGAATCATCGCCTCCAACGACCTGGAGGCCACGAAACAGCGAGCCCGCGAAATGGGGGCGGACGGGGTGATCGGAACCGTCCTGGCCGAGTCAGACTCGTCCGCTGGCCGAGCAGGCGCATGCGGCACCCCGAACTGCGTTCAGTTCAACACCGTGGCCATCCGCTTCACGGATCCGAGCTGCACCAATTAGACGGACATGGAGGCCGCTCCATTGTCAAGCGAGGTGGTTTAGTGTAGCGTTTCAGGGAGCAGAGGCTCACCGTCCCGCCAGAAAAGCGAGTCCGTGCCAGGAATCTGGAACGTCTCGCCCATCCGTAGAACCAGGTTCTCTGGAACCCGCCGGAGGTTTATCCACGTGCGGTTGGGCAGTTCCTGTTCCTTTCACGGAGGTTGGATCATGACGAAGCGCTTAGTACTTCTCCTCGCAACGGCGGCCCTCCTGGGTTTCGACGTCTCTTCGCAGGCTTATGCCCAGGCGACCGTCTATATCTCGGGTGGTGCAGCGATTCCGACCAGCGACTTCGGGGACTTCGCGGACACCGGCTGGATGGCTGCCGGTGGCGTGCTGTTCGACGTTGGCCCCTCGGGACTCGGGGTTGGTGCCGAGGTCTTCTACGGCCAGAACAGCCACAAGGACGAGTTCTCGCTCTTCGAAAATGCGAAGACGACGCCCTACGGCGCGATGGCGATCGTCGATTACGCGTTCGGGTCCGCTGGCGCCATCCGTCCCTATCTGTTCGGCGGGCTCGGCTTGCTGGTTCACAAGTTCTCGGCCGACAACATTGAGTCCGAATCGGATTCACAATTCGGATACCAGTTCGGTGGTGGTGTCTCCTTCCCGATTGGCGCGACAACTTCGCTGTATGCCGAAGGGCGCTACATGGGAGCAGAAGACACCAAGTACTTCGGCGTTCTTGGTGGGCTGGCGTTCGGTCTGGGCAACTGATCCACAGTTTGCCGGCGTAATCCAGGGCAGGGCCTCGCGGGTATCTCCCGCGGGGCCCCATCCTGTCCGGAGCCTCACCCTTCCATCGCATACCTCCTTGTAGCGAGTGTGGCTGAACACCTCGGCTGAGACCGATCGCTCGCGAAGGAGCCAGCTATGACCAATGCCGCCGACGCCCAGGCTTCCCTGGAGGCTGTCCTCAAGGACGAGATCATCCGCATGTACGAGGCAGTCGCCGATGATCCGACTGCGGAGTTCCACTTCTACCACGGCCGGCAGGCGGCAGAGCTGTTCGGCTACGAGGCCGAGTGGCTCGACCGGGCGCCGCAGGGAGCCGTGGCCTCGTTCGCCGGCGTTGGCAACCCGCACGAGCGGGCCGAGTTACAGCCCGGTGAGACGGCTCTGGACCTCGGGAGCGGCGCCGGTCTGGACTCGATCATTGCTTCGTGGAGCGTCGGCCCGACAGGGCAGGTGATCGGTGTAGATCTCAACCCGGCCATGTGTCTCAAGGCGCAGGCCCACGCGGCATCGACGGGCACGACGATGGAGTGTCACGAGGGCCGGATGGAGGATATCCCGCTTCCGGACGACTCCGTGGACGTCGTCATTTCCAACGGGGTCATCAACCTCTCCTTCCGTAAGCGGCGCGTGGTAGAGGAGATGTTCCGTGTTTTGAAGCCCGGCGGCCGGATCTCGATCACGGATATCGTGAGCGGCAAACAGCTTACACAGTCGATTGTGAACGATCCCAAGCTGTGGGCTTCCTGAATCGGGGGAGCTCTCCTGGAAGGAGAGATGTTCGATCTGCTCGAAGAGTCGGGGTTTAAGCTGGTCAAGTCGGCCGTTGTGCCGCACTTCCGGTTCCGTCAGCAATCGACCCAGAATTCGGCCGAGGCCTTCGGGGTCAAGGCGGTCATGATGACGGCCACGAAGCCAGCCGTCGAGTAACGAGCGGGACTTCCAGGTGGACCTGTGTGTCGTTCGGTGACGATGGCCTTATCTTACTCGGATCATGGTTGGCCCTTCAGCGGAGAGCGACATGAAGCTGTTCAGGAAAAAGGCGTGGCGGCCGATCGACATCGTGCTGCTCAAATGGAGCATGATCCTGCTGGGCATGGTGCTCGGGGCCCTGCTGTCGGACTTCGTGAAGCAGAACATCTGGGTGTTCGTGGCGGTCGGTCTGCTCCTCGTGTTGCGGCCGATCATCGTCTATCTGGGCGACAAGGAATAGCGATCCCGGTCGGAGGTAGCCATGCCTGAAGAAGGCAGATTCCTCTATCGTCTCCTCGCGAGACTCGGTGAGGGGGATCCGCTCTCCTACGTGGCGGTCGCGATCGCCATCGGAGTGGTTGTGTACGCTACGTGGCGCCTCCTGCGTGAGGAGGAGCCGCCGCAGAACAAGCACGAGTGGGCACGCCTCATCGCCATCGTGGCTGCTGGCGCCGGCGCGATCCTCGGAATCCTGGGGCTGGTGGCCGAATTCTCGTTCGCACCGGGAATGGGTCAGCATGTGGCGCTGCTTGGCAGCGGCTTCTTCTTCGTCGGTTTCCTGGTCGCGCTGATTTCTCTGACCGTAGAGCTCAACGCCAGGATGCGCCGATAGCCGGTGGCGATTCGAAATCGTCACAACTTGGGAGCCTCGCGCGTTTCAAGGTTGCTTTGAGCGTTCAGATTAAGCGTTTCAGGCCACTCCGAACGCCAGAGACGAAGCCCCGGCCCCGCACCGGGGCTTTGTTATGCGCCCAGGGCACGGGGCGCCGGCTCTTTCTCCCTGCGTCACCGCCCAGTAGGATCATCTCGGATATTCAGAAGTGCGCCGGAATACGCTCGCCGGAGCGGCTTCCGGCCGGTGGTCGGGCCAGTTTCTCAGTGACCCTGGACGGATATAGAGTGAATCTCAGAGCACGCCACTAACGGAGCGCTGCCCGTGCATGGAGTCAGGTCATGGACGGATTCCCCGAGGGAGAGGGGGCGGGGAATCCCCTGCCTGCTGCTCCTCGTCCTTACCCTGATCCCGGCTTCATCCCCTCTCGTGGCGCAGGAGGCCCGGCGCGTCGACGCGTGGGGCATTCCGAAGCAGCCCGTGGTGGCCTTTGGCGAGATCGTCGGAATCAACGTCTTCATGTGGGGTGTAAACTACTACGTCCGCGACGCGGACTTCGCCAGCGTGTACCCGAAGACGTGGTGGAACAACATTGCCAACGGGTTCGAATACGACGGCAACCTGTTCTCCACCAACATGATCGATCACCCGTACCATGGGACCACGTACTACAACGCGGCTCGCTCGAACGGGATCGGCTTCTGGGGATCCGCACCGCTTACGCTAGCCGGGAGCCTCATGTGGGAGTGCTGCGCGGAGCGGCACCCAATGGCGTTCAACGACGTCGTCAACACGACGCTCGGCGGGATCGCTCTCGGCGAGACCCTGTACCGGATGTCGTCGGCGGTCCTGAGCAACGAAGCCACGGGGGCCGGCCGGTTCGGCCGCGAGTTCGCCGGGTTCTTTCTGAATCCGATACGCGGCTTCAACCGAATCATCTCCGGACGGGCGTTCGTCGTGGCCCCGAATCCTGAGGATCCAGATGACCGGACGCCCGGCTTCTTCCGGTTCTCGATGGACGGTGGGTACCGCGGTGTCAGCCCGGACTTGGATCTGCGGGACGACGGGACGGGCGGCTTCCTCAAGCTGCGGATCGACTACGGCAGTCCGTTCGACGGCCGCCGGCAGGGCCCGTTCGATGTGCTCGAGTTCGACCTCACGTTGTACGCGGGGGACAAGAACATCTTTGGATCGATGGCCGTGCGCGGGAATCTGCTCACGCGTGACCTGAAGCGAGGCGGGTCCTCGGAGCACGTGTGGGCCGTCGTGCAGAGCTACGAGTACGACGATACCTCGGCATACCAGTTCGGAAACCAGAACGTGGGATTGAGGGTGGAGTCCCTGTGGGGGCTGGGTGCAGGCGCGAGCATGGTCACGCGGGTACAGGGGGGGGCGATCCTCTTCGGCACGCTCGACTCGGCGCTGCGGCCCGCCGGTGAGACTCCCCCCGGTTGGAAGCTCCGTCCGTTCGACTACACGACGGGGCTGGACGGACGGATCGAGGCCGAGGCGCACGCCGGTCGTTTGCAGGGCGGTGTGGCGTGGCGCTCGTCGTGGATGGCCAGCCTGAATCACAGTTCGGTCAACGGCGGGAGTGCCAGTCATTGGCTTCACCAGGGGCGCCTGTCGGGCCACTTCCGGGTTGCCCGCCAACTGGGTCTCGGCGGCGACTTCCGGCTCTATCTGCGTGACACCGAGTACTCGATCGGCTTGTTCGAGAGTGTCAGAGAGACCGTTCCGGAGGTCCGGCTGTTTGGGACCTGGGTCGTGGCGCCCGGCCGTGACGGTGCCGCCCCGCTGTTCTACTGAGGCTCCGGCGGCCGATTCCGAGAGTGTGCCGGTCGAAGAGCTCATCCAGCCGGGGGTTGCATCTCCAACCTCCATGTGAATCCTGCGCCCGCGGCATTTCAGGCGGAAGCGACGCTACCGGAAATGTGGACCCTGCAACAGGCGTCGTCGAGGTAGCCTACGGAACTTAAAGGCGGTGCCGGGTTCACTCATAGTGAACCTAACGACAGCAAACTCATATTGGAGGCAACGCGATGCTGAAGACTCTCCGACGTCGCAGCCCGCTCATCCTCATCCTCTCGGTCGTTTCTCTGGGGATCGGTGCCTGCGGGGATGATGGCGACGGCGACGGCGGCGGGACCGGTCCACCGCCGAACCAGCCGCCCACGGCCAGCATCACCGCTCCGGCTGGGGGCTCGACGTTCGACATGGACAGCCCGATCACGTTCCAGGGGACGGGAACCGACCCCGAGGACGGGAACCTCACGGGGGGCAACCTCTCATGGTCTTCGTCCGTCGACGGCGCGTTCGGCACGGGCACCAGCTTCAGCTACGACGCTCTTTCCGTGGGCGACCACACGATCACGCTGACCGCCTTCGACAGCGACCAGGCGACCGGTACCGACGATATTACCGTCACGATCTCTTCTCCGCCTGATCAGCCTCCCACCGCTGTGATAGTAGTACCGATGGACGGAGCGATGTTCGTCGAGGGGGCGGAGGTGCCATTCCTAGGGTCGGGTAGTGATCCTGACGGCCCGGAGCTCCCGGCATCCGCTTTCGTGTGGACCTCGAACCTGGACGGCGAGATCGGGACTGGCACCGTCTTCGGTCGCTCGGACTTGAGTGTGGGTAATCACATAATCACGCTCACCGTCACGGACCTGCAGAACCTCACGGGAACCGCCGCCGTTTCGATCAGCATCACGAGAGTGAGTCCCGTCGTTTCGTACGCGGCCGATATTCAGCCCTACTTCGACGCGAACTGCGTTGCCTGCCACGCAGGCGGAACGGGCCAGGCTGGCGTCAACCTGGACAGCCACGCGAGCGTGATGGCCGGCGGCGACAACGGGGCTCTGGTAGTCGCCGGCGACTCGAACCAGGGGCTCCTGGTGCCGCAGCTCGAAAGCGGGCACCAGGGCGCGCCGCACGGCACCACGATCGTCCAGGACCTAAAGGACTGGATCGACGCCGGGGCGCTCGACAACTGAGGTCGGGCGCCCAGCTTCCTGACGCCGTGTCATACCGGCCCGGTCTAGCATCTCGCCGGCACCAACCCGAGAACGTCGGTCGGCGTGTCAGCCAGGATGAACAGGCCGATCGCGATCAGGAGGAACGGCATGACGTACGGTGTGATCCGGCTGATCTGCCACCCGACTCCGGTATGGTGAACCAGCTTCCGGGCCCCGATCGCAGCGAATAGGCGGGCTGCCACGACCACGAGTCCGATTGCGCCCACGTGACCGACAAATACGTCCCGCGGCCGGTACGTGCGCCCTCCGTACAGGCCGAGGAGGATCACGAGGTTGTCTCCGCTAGTGGCGAGGAAGCCCGCCACACCGAGAGCGATTGCGGATATAATGATCGTCGGACTCATGAGGTCGGCAATCTATGGATTTGCGGGACCGCAGCCAGATGAAGTGCGGCCGGTGCGCAAACGAAGACGTAGCCATAGCTTTACATCGTTCTGCATTCTGCCATCTGTCCAAACGAGGCACTGCCCCGATGAGACGACGTCATGCCCGCTTGCTGGCCGGACTTGCCCTCGGGATCGGCTTTCTCCCGGGCCTCGTATCCGAAGTGCAGGCGCAGGACGCTGCACAGCAGCCCGCCATCATCGACACGATCATCATCAGGCGAGACAACGTGTTCAACGAGGAGGAAGCGGCCGGGGCCGGCGCCTTCCGCATGATGAACAAGCTGCACATCGTCACGAAGGAGCGTGTGATCAGGGACTACCTGCAGTTCGAGGTGGGGGAGCCGTTCGACTCGGCCGCGGTCGCTGAATCGGAGCGCCAGCTTCGCTTGAAGAGGATCTTCCGTGAGATGTCGATCGACACCACGCGCCTCGAGGACGGGCGTCTCGCCGTGGTCGTGCATTCGCAGGACGGTTGGAGCCTGAAGCCCAAGTTCAAGTTCTCGATCACAACCACGGGCGACTGGACGGGCACGTTCGGCCTGAACGAGATCAACCTTCTCGGCACCGGGAACCAGGTGTACGCGGCGTACGTCAAGGAGCTGGACCGCGACGGCCTGAACGCCTCCCTGGACTTCGATCGGGTGTTTGGTGCCAACTTCGACGTCGCGGGGAACTACGCCGGCCTGTCGGACGGTAAGAACGGGAACTGGGTCGTCGGCTTGCCGTTCCGCAACACGGAAAGCTCGAACAGCTACGAATACGACGGCCTGTGGGCGGACCAGAACATTCTCCAGTACCGGGTCGAAGAGATCGCGGACTCGACCGCCCTGGATACGACTACGTACCGCCGGGACGCGTTCATCAGCAACATCAACGCGGGCCTGGCCACCAGGGCCAGGACGGGCAACTACCTGCGGTTCGGGGCGACGGTCGGGGTCCGGAATGAGCAGTACTTCCGTGATCCGAGCGCTGCCGGCATGGTTGACGACTCGATCTACGGAACTGTCGGTATATGGTCGGAGATCAGCAAGGCCCGATTCCAGCAGTACCGCCGCTTCAATGGATTTGGCACTGAGGATATCGACCTCAGCTCGACGCTCAGGCTGACCGCCACGCTCGCCCCCGAGAGTTTCGGATGGCAGAGGACCGGAGTGGGTCTCGGAATTTTGGCGTCCACCGGCCAGACGGGAATCGTCGGGAGCCGTGGGTGGGTGTGGACGTCGATCGAGGCCAATTACCTGTGGAATGCTGCCGTGCAGGACTCGGGCCGCGTCATCTTCAACGTCGCTGCCGGGTTCAAGCCGGCAGAGCGCCACTCAACGGCCATCCAGGTGCAGCTCGGGCGACTGTGGAACCCGGCTCCCGGCAACGAATTCGACCTTGGGTTCGAGAATGCCCCGCGCGGCTGGGAGGCTCACTCGTTCGTGGGAACGCGCATGTGGTGGGCGCAGATCGAGCAGCGGTTCTATGCGGTGGACAAGTTCCTGAACCTGGTCGGCATCGGGTTCGGGGCGTTCTTCGACTACGGTGGGGCGTGGTACGACGATCAGTCGTCCCGCAGTGGGGGGAGCGTCGGAGCCGGTCTGCGGCTGGGCTCGGCCCTTTCCACCGTCGCCATGACGGGACGGGCCGACATTGTGTACAAGATCGGCGACAACCTCACCGGTGACCGGTGGGTGTTCGCCTTCGGATCCGGCTTCGCTTTCCCTCGCCGCACGATCCCGGTCATCAACTACACGGCGCAGCCACCGCCTTAGATCATGCGAGGGCTGCGGGCTTCAACTCGACCGGGCCACTGTGTCTCATGTGGCGGCGGGCCCTGCGCGGCCGTCCGCGCCACGCTCCCCCATCAGACACTGGAGAATACCCTCAATGACGATCGCCGAACGCTTCCGCGCTGAGCTCGACCAGGAAGTCCAGGCCACGCGAGCTCTGCTGAGCCGCCTGCCCGCTGACAAGTGGGACTGGAAGCCGCACGAAAAGTCGATGAGCCTGGGCCGGCTCGCGACGCACGTGGCGGAGATCGCGAATTGGTCTTCGTTCACGCTGAAGGCCGACGAGCTGGACTTCATGTCGCCCGAGATGCAGAGCTGGACACCCCGCGAGCTGTGTTCGAAGGAAGAGATCCTCGCCGAGCTGGATGGGGCGGTCGCGAAGTGTCGCGCCGACCTCGAGTCCATGAATGACGAGGATTTCGGTCAGCAGTGGACCATGAAGTCGGGCTATCAGGTGCTGATGAAGGCCACAAAATACATGGTCTTCCGGCGGCAGGTTCTGAACCACATGGTGCACCACCTGGCTCAGCTGGGCGTGTTCCTGCGCCTGCTGGACGTGCCGCTGCCGATGATGTACGGCCCGTCGGCGGACGAAGACGGAGGGATGGACGGCTAGCGGGTCGCTGAGAGACCCAGGGTGGGCACCCGCGCGGGTCAGTGACCTGCCAGGCCCCGATTGTAAAGCGGGGACCGCGCCGCGGTCCCCGCCTGCTGCTTTCTTCCTGCAGGCCGATGAACGTCAGGCCGTGCGCCGGGCCTTCCGCCGCCGCAGCAGGAACCACACGATGATGAAAGCCGCCGCCAGGCCGAGGATCATCTTCCAGTTGTAGCCGCTATCGGCGTCGTCGCCCGCCTCTTCGGCCACGACCGCCTCTTCCGTAGCCTCCTGGGCCTCCGTCGCGTCGGCTTCTGCCTCGTCCACGGCTACGGCCATGGCCGGGGCATCCATGTCCACTTCCTCGGGAAGCTCCTCGGCCGTCACTTCGAACTCGACCGGGGCGAACTCGGCTTCCGCTATCATCAGCTCGTCAGCGTCGGTCATCGCGATCTCCCACCGACCCTCCGGGAGATAGATGCTTAGCTCACGGCCCCGCGGGACATCATTCACGGCAACCTGCCGCCCGTCGAGGTTGACCTTGAAGCCCTCCGGCGGCGTCAATAGAGTGGCAGGCCCCCAGGCGCCGTCCCGATGCTGATACCGGACCATCAGCGACGGGTATCCCTCCCGGTGTACTCTCAGCTTGAAATGCGCGTAGCGAGCCCCTTCGCTCTCGATGATCTCGAGGCACGCGTCCCGGATCGCGGGATACGAGAGAGTCGCCTGTTCGTCGAACGCGATGTTGTCGCAGGTGACCTCCTGCGCGACGGCAGGGATCGCGAGGAGACCGGCGAGCAGGATGGCCACGCCTGTGGCGGCGAGTGTCCTCATCTTGAACCTCCGCTCATGCAGTGAGCCTCGACAGCCGATCGCGGAGGACGGCGGTGAATTCCGCGACCGGCCCCGAAGTTGGTCAACCCAAGCTGCGCTCCGAACCCGCCGTCGGCAAGCACGGATCGTGGCTGAAAGGGCGAATCAATAAGGCTAACCGCCCGAATCGAGTCTGGTCAAGCCGGTTCGTGCACGCGCTCCGCGGTCATCTGGATGCCACCGCTCCCGAGTGATACGTTGCCGCCTCTGAGATTCCATCGGTGTTGCGATCTTGTGTAAGTAAGAGGAGGCTCAACTTGATGAATGACATGAATTCAGCGGCCGGAGTCCCGGCCCGGATCGGGCGCAGGAGCCTCGTCCGAACGTGTGGCATGATCGCGGGGATAGTGCTGCTGGCAGGTCTCATCGCTCCGGAGCGGGCGTCGGCGCAGGAATTCCTCATCCACGTCAACGGCGATTCAATCAACGCCGAGATCAAGAGCTTCAAACGCGGGAAGCTGTCGTACGAGATCACGGGCTCGAGCAGCGCGAGCATCGAGTTCGACAAGGTGGCAACGATCGGCAGCCCAGAGGACTGGGACATCGAACTCACCGAGCAGAGAAGTCTGTTCGGGTCCATCGTACCGGGCGCCGAATCCGGCACGGTTCGCGTCGTCACGGTGAGCGATACGGTAGACGTAGCGCTGGCCGATATCGTCGCGATGACCAACGTCAACAAGACGCTCTGGTCCCGGTTCGACGGGTACCTCGAGCTCGGATTCAACTACGCGAAGGCGAACAATGCCACCAACTTCACCTTCGCGACGACGATCGACTATCGGGCCCCAAAGTGGATTTTCGGCTTCAGCTTGGATTCGCGGTTCCAGGACCAGGACGATGCGGACAGCTTCAAGCGAAACCAGGGAAGCCTCAGAGCGAACTACCTGCTTCCCAAGACCTGGTACGTAGGAGCCTTCACTCAGCTGGAGCAGAACCAGCAACTCGACCTGGACCTGCGGTTCCTTCTGGGTGGCATCGGAGGGCGCGACTTCCTCCAGTCAAACCGGGTCGAATGGAATTGGCTGGTCGGAATCCTGAGCAACAGGGAAGAATACACGGGGCTGGAAGCCACGACCTCCGCGGAAGCCCTGATCGGAACCCGGTTCAGCTGGTTCACGTTTGGCGATTTCGAGAACGACCTGTCAACCCAGCTGTTCGTGTATCCGAGTCTGACGGAGTCGGAACGCGTCCGCGTAGACTTCGACATCAGCTACCGGCAGGACCTGTTCGGGGACCTGTACATGCGGTTCTCGTTCTATGATCAGTACGACAGTCAGCCGCCGCCGGGTGCGAACGAGAACGACTTCGGAACCACTCTCGCCGTAGGTTGGGACATCTGACGAGCTGAAGGCTCCGGAGCCGGCCACGTCGCCCGACGGGTCGGCCCGGGGTCAGCCGTATCCCCACTTTCCCTTCGCCACAATCTTGGCCCAGCTGTCCCTGAGCGTGACCGTGCGGTTGAACACGAGGCCGTCAGGGCCCGAGTCCTCCGGATCACTCATGAAATAGCCCTGGCGCTCGAATTGGTATCGGGTCCCCGACGGATCATCAGCGAGCGCCGGCTCGACCCACGCGTTTTCCACCACGACCAGGGACTCGGGGTTCAGGTTCACGGTGAAGTCCTGGCCTTCTTCGAGATCGGCCTCCGGGTCGGGCACCGAGAACAGGCGGTCGTACAGGCGCACCTCCGCCGGCAACGCGTGCTCGGCGGACACCCAGTGGATCGTACCGCGCACCTTGCGGCCGTCTGCCGGGTTCGCACCCATCGTGTCGGTGTCGTGTGAACACCGGAGCTCGACGATCTCGCCTGTATCCGGGTCCTTCACGACCTCTTCGAACTTGATGACGTACGCGTGCCGGAGCCGGACCTCCCGGCCCGGCGCGAGGCGGTAGAACTTACGGTACGGCTCCTCCATGAAGTCGGAGCGCTCGATCCAGATCTCCCGGGAGAACGGCATGCGTCGCGTGCCCTCCTTGCCCACGTCATGTGGGAACTCCGGTGCTTCGATCCACTCCTCCTCGCCTTCTGGGTAGTCGGTGATCACGACCTTGAGCGGATCGAGCACGGCGAGGCGGCGGGGAGCCCGCCAGTTGAGGTCGTCCCGGATGGCGAACTCGAGGCGCGAGTACTCGATGCGGCTGTCCACGTCGGCGACGCCGATCATCTCGTTGAAGCTCCTGATCGCCTCGGGGGAGACGCCCCGGCGGCGCAGACCCGCGACCGTGGGCATCCGCGGGTCGTCCCAACCGGCCACCTGTCCGCCCTCCACGAGCCGAACGAGCTTTCGCTTGCTCAGCACCGTGTAGTCGATGTTGAGACGGGCGAACTCTGTCTGCTCGGTACGTGGCCGCTCGATCCCGACGGCGTCGAGCGCCCAGTCGTAGATCTCCCGGTTCACCTTGAATTCGAGCGTGCACAGCGAATGGGTGATGTCCTCAATCGCGTCCTCGAGGCAGTGCGCGTAGTCGTACATTGGGTAGATGCACCAGTCGTCGCCGTGTCGGTAGTGATGCTCGTGCCGGATACGGAACAGCAACGGATCGCGCATGAGCATGTTCGGTTGCGCCATGTCGATCTTCGCACGCAGCACATGCTCCCCGTCCTCGAACTCGCCGGCTCGCATGCGGCAGAACAGGTCGAGACTCTCGTCCACCGGCCGCTCGCGGTACGGGCTGTTCCGGCCGGGCTCGGTGACCGTGCCGCGGTACTCTCGGATCTCCGCTTCGGACAGACTGTCGATGTAGGCCTTGCCGTCCCGGATGAGCTGTTCGCCCCACTCGTACATCTGCTCGAAATAGTCCGACGCGAAGTACAACCGGTCCGCCCAGTCGATGCCCAGCCAGCGGATGTCCTCGATGATGGCGTCGACGTAACGCTGCTCCTCGCTGGTGGGGTTCGTGTCGTCGAACCGGAGGTTGAAGGTGCCTCCGTACTCCTGGGCGATGCCGTAGTTGAGCCACAGGGCCTTCGTGTGGCCGATATGAAGAAAGCCGTTGGGCTCCGGTGGGAAGCGGGTGGCCACGCGACCACCGTATTTCCCGGTCCGGTTGTCCTCCTCCACCATGGCACGGATGAAGTCGAGGGACTTCCTGTCGTTGCCGTTCGTCATGTGCTGTGTCCGTTCACGCTGTCGGTCAAGCTCGCTGGCACCGGTTCGATATCGTGGATCATGCAGTGGTCGCGCAAGCTGGCCTTCTCGGGAGTGGCTGCCAAGTGCCCGGTGGATCCGGGGGGCGAGCTTACGTTGAGGTGAGGCTCCGATTATCGTGGGGCGTTCGGGTGTCCGGTCACCGTCCCGGTGTCCGGTGCCGTCAGATGTCTGCTGCACGGAGGTCGTTCGTGGTGAGAAAGCACAGGGTTTTCGGGTTGCCGGTGGTGGTCGTCCTCGCGTTCGGAATGGCCGTGTCGGGTTGTTCCAGTGAGGAGGCGAAAGCGGACTCGTCGGCTGCGACCGCCGGAGTCGAGACCGCCTCGCTGCAGGAATCGGAGATCCCGGCCGCGATCCTCGGGAGGGGCGAAGCTCCTCGCGGCGAGGACCTGGCCTATTTCGACGTGGATCCGGCGACCGTCGGGTACATCGTATCGCCTGAGGGCGAGGGTCCGTTTCCGTCAGTGCTGCTGATCCACGAGTGGAATGGTCTCGTCGATCGAGTCCGCCAGGTGGCCGACGCGTTCGCCGACGAGGGATACGTGGCGCTGGCGGCGGATATGTACGGCGGTCGCACGGGAAGCAGCCGCGAGCAGAACATGGCCCTGATGCAGGAAACGCAGGCCGACCCCAAGAGGATCATCGAAAACCTCGACGCGGCCGTTCGGTATCTTCGCTCCCGTACTGACGTGACGGGCAAGGTCGCGGCCATGGGCTGGTGCTTCGGGGGCGGCGTGGCACTGAGCTTCGCGCTCGGCGGCGAGAGCCACGAGGGCACGGCGATCTTCTACGGTCGCCTGATCGAAGACCCCGACGTCCTGGCCTCGATCGACCACCCAATCTACGGCACCTTTGCGGAGCTGGACGGTGGCATTCCTCCGGAGCAGGTGAACCGATTCGCGGAGGCCTTGCGTGCAGCGGGGGTCGAGAACGACATCCATATCTATGACGATGTCAATCATGGCTTCTGGCTGTGGGTCGACCGCGATCCGGACACGGCTGCCGCGCCGGCCGCGGACGCCTGGGACCGACTCAAGGCGTACTTGCAGAGGGTCCTGGGCTGAGGCGGTCCGACCGAATTCAGCTGAGCCGGTACACTAAATCGAGGACGCGGCGCACGGGCGCCTGAGGAGCGAAAGACGTGGCGATGAGCGAGCAGAGCACTCCTTCCACACGCGGCATGCCCACCGGGTCGGCCATGAGGCGCGAGGTCCGCGACTCGGTCGTGGTCCGGTTCGCGGGTGATTCCGGCGACGGAATGCAGCTGGCCGGGACGCAATTCACAATGGAGAACGCTCTGGCGGGCTCCGACCTCTCCACGTTCCCGGACTATCCGGCCGAGATCAGGGCGCCGGCGGGGACCACGTACGGCGTGTCCTCGTTCCAGATCCAATTCGGCGCGGTGGATGTGAAGACCGCCGGGGACGAGGTGGATGTTCTCGTGGCCCTGAACCCGGCGGCCCTCAAGGTGAACCTCTCGGACCTCAGGATCGGTGGCACGGTCGTCGTGGACACTGGCTCCTTCACGGCCCGGAATCTCGCGAAGGCGGATTACGAGTCCAGCCCGCTGGAGGACGACGGCCTCGCTCCCTTCCAGGTGATCCAACTGGACATCGGCCAGCTCACGCGCAATGCGGTTGAGGAGCTGGGCCTTTCCTCGCGCGACGCACTGCGCAGCCGGAACATGTGGGCCCTCGGCCTTCTGCTCTGGATGTTCGATCGTGACAAGCAGGCCACCGTCGACTGGCTGTGGACGAAATTTGCCGACAAGGACGGTATCGCCGAGGCCGCCGTGGCTACCCTGAGCGCGGGTCACGCGTTCGGCGAGACCGTCGAGATGCCGACCAGGATCCCGGGCTACACGGTATCTCGGGCGGAGCTGGACCCCGGCATGTATCGGACCGTCAGCGGCACGGACGCCCTGGCCTGGGGTCTCGTTTCGGGCCTCAAGTCCTCGGGACTTACCCGGATGGTGTTCGCTTCGTATCCGATCACTCCGGCCTCGCCACTGCTTCACCTCATGGCCCGAATGAAGGAGCTCGGCGTCGTGACTTTCCAGGCCGAAGACGAGATCGCGGCCGCCTGCGCGGCGATCGGAGCATCATACGCCGGTTCGTTGGGCGTGACTTCCAGCTCGGGTCCCGGAATTGCTCTCAAGACCGAGGCGATAGGTCTCGCCGTGGCCACCGAGCTTCCGCTGGTGATCGTGAACTCGCAGCGTGGCGGGCCCTCGACGGGGCTGCCGACGAAGACCGAACAGGCGGACCTCTTCCAGGCCGTGTACGGACGGAATTCCGATACGCCCCTGGTCGTGATCGCTCCGTCGACTCCGGCCGATTGCTTCCATGTGGGCAGAGAGGCCGTTCGGCTTGCCACCCGGTACATGACGCCCGTGTTCGTCCTTACCGACGCGTACCTGGCGAACGCGGCAGAGCCGTGGCTCATCCCCGACCTCGACTTGCTCGAGGACTTTCCGGTTGAGTTTCGCACGGACCCGGAGGGCTTCCGACCGTACCAGCGAGCCTCGGACACGCTGGCCCGGCCGTGGGCCGTGCCCGGCACGCCGGGCCTGGAGCATCGAATCGGGGGGCTTGAGCGGGACTCGACCACCGGCAACATCTCGTATGACCCGGACAACCACGAAGAGATGACACGCCTGCGGACGAGCAAAATATCCGGGATCGCGGACGACATCCCTGAGCAGGGGGTAGAGCTGGGCCCGGATGCGGGGCCCCTCGCCGTCGTCGGGTGGGGATCGACGTATGGTTCCCTGTTCAAGGCGGTGGAGCGCGCGAGGGCGAACGGACTGGATGCCTCGCACATCCACCTTCGTTACCTGTCGCCGTTCCCGAGGAACCTGGGCGACCTGCTGTGGCGTTTCGAGCGGGTGCTCGTGCCCGAACTCAACACCGGCCAGCTGCTGGCCATGCTGCGAAGCACATATCTGTTGCCCGCGGAGGGGCTGAATCGGGTGGCGGGCCGACCGTTCCGGATCGCGGACGTCGCAGCCGGTATCGGCCGCGTGCTGGAAGATTGAGAGGAAACGAATGAGCCACAGCGTACTGCCCCAGCTCAAACCGAAGGACTTCGCCTCCGACCAGGAAGTGAGGTGGTGTCCTGGATGCGGTGACTACGCGATCCTCAAGGCGATCCAGAAAACGCTCGCCGACCTCCAGGTGCCCCGCGAGAAGAGCGTGTTCATCTCCGGCATCGGCTGTTCGTCACGTTTCCCTTACTACATGGCGACGTACGGCTTCCACACGATTCACGGGCGGGCGCCGGCCGTGGCGACGGGAACCAAGCTCGCAAACCCTGACCTCGACGTGTGGGTGATCACGGGGGACGGAGACGGGCTCAGCATAGGCGGCAACCACCTGGTGCACGCTCTCCGCCGCAACATCGATCTGAACATCCTGCTGTTCAACAACGAGATCTATGGACTGACGAAAGGGCAGGTGTCGCCGACCTCCAAGCGGGGCACACTGTCGCCGACGACTCCGCGCGGCTCCGTCTCCAACCCGATCAGCCCCGCCACCATGGCTCTCGGGGTGGGGGCACGGTTCGTCGCGCGCTCGATCGACATCAACCTGGCTCACCTGGTCGAAGTGCTGAAGCAGGCGCACGGTAACCGAGGCACGTCGTTCGTCGAGATCTTCCAGAACTGCCTCGTGTTCAACGACGCGACGTTCGCGGATTTCACCGACAGGGACGTCGCGAAAGACAACCAGGTCCTCGTCGAGCACGGTCAGCCCCTCCTATTCGGTGCCGAGCGGGATCGTGGGCTGAGGCTGAACCCCGACACGTGGAAGCTGGAGGTCGTGCACCTCGGCGAGGACGGAGGCACGGAGGCGGACGTCCTGGAGCACGACGAGACCAACCGCACGCTGGCGACGATGCTCGCGGCGCTCGAGCCTCCCGATTTCCCGATGGCGATCGGGGTTCTGTACCGGGATCCAGCCCCGACGTTCGACGAGCAGGTGCTCGCCCAGGTCGAGCCTGAATCGGAGGGTCGGGGCCTGGCCGAGCTGCTGTACGGCGGCCGGACCTGGAAAGTAGAGGCCTGACCGGCGGTTCAGACCAGGTCCACCACCATCTTCACGAGGATCGCCACGATGGCGGCCGGGGCCACGAACCGGATCAGGAATGCCCACGTGCGCCCCAGCGGGAATTTCCCGTCGTTCTCCTGCACCTCTACCCCTGCCGCCTTCACGCCCCATACCCAGCCGACGAACAGGCTGATCAGCAGCGCCCCGATCACGAGCGAGTACTGTCCGAACAGCATGAACAGGAAGCTCAGGAAGTCCATGCCGATCCCGGGCATGTCCGAGAGCCACGAAACCGCGCCGTTTGCCAGGGCGCTCGGAATGCCCAGCACGAATGCCATCGAGCCGAACGTGATGGCCGCCTTGCGGCGTGACATCCCTCTCTCGTCCACCGCCCACGAAATGACGACCTCGAGGAGCGACACGCTGGACGTGAGCGCAGCGATCGCGAGCAGCAGGAAGAACCCGGTGCCGAAGATGATGCCGCCGTACGGAGCGGGCGGAATCGAGGAGAGCAGCGACGTCAGGACCACGAAGACCATTCCCGGTCCGCCTGTCCCGGGTTCGAGGCCCGCGTGGAACAGGGTGGGGAAGATGATCAGCCCTGCCAGGATCGCGATCGTCGTGTCCGCGAGCACGACCCAACCGGCAGAGGAAACGAGGTCGTCCCGCTTGGACACGTACGAGCCGTACGTGATCATGGCACCCATGCCGAGGCTCAGGCTGAAGAACGCCTGCCCGATGGCCGAGAGCACCACTGTGCCCGTGACCTTGCTGAAGTCCGGCTTCAGGTAGAACGACAGGCCGGCTTCAGCGCCCGACAGCGTGACGGCTCGAACGGCCAGGAGGACGAGAATTGCGAACAGCATGGGCATCAGCACCTTGGTCCACCGTTCGATCCCATCCCGGATCCCGCCCAGCACGACGTAGATGGTGAGTATCATGAACAGCAGGTGCCAGAAGATCGCCGGCGTGGCGCGGCCTGCCAGATCGTTGAAGATCGCCTCGGTGTCCGTGCCCGCCTGGAACGTGCCGGCGAGTGTCTTGAAGATATAGGAAAGCGACCACCCGGCGATCACGGAATAGAAGCTCAGGATCACGAGGCCCGTGAGCACGCCGAGCCCGCCCACGACCACCCACGCCGTGCCCGGAACGAGTGCCTTGAACGCTCCCACCGGGTTCCTCTGCGTGCGCCTTCCTACGATCAGCTCGGAGAGCATCACCGGGGCCCCGATGAACGCGACGGCGGCCAGGTAGATCAACAGGAAGGCCGCCCCGCCGTTTTGTCCGGCAACGGTGGGGAATCCCCAGATGTTTCCGAGTCCGATCGCGCTGCCCGCCGCCGCGAAGATGAATGCGGCCTTGGAGCCCCAGGTGTCGCGCGGCTGGCCGGTGTTCGGATCCATGTGCTGCATGTCTCCTGTTGTGCTCGGGATGCGGATCGCCTCGTTTCGATCCGCCGCACGGCTGGCGTACACTGTCGCCGGCGGTCCGGGACGATAATGGAGCCGCGGCGGAAAGAAAAGCGCCGCTCGGGATTGCGAAACCGATACGAAGGGCGCGACCTTTCCGTGTCGCAATTCCCTTTCGCGGTTCGGAGATCACCAATGGCAGGCCTGGAAGACAGCAAGAAGTTCGAGAGGATCTTCCTCATCGTCCTCGCCCTGTCGATCACCGCCATATTCTTCTGGATGATCCGGAGCTTCCTCCAGAGTGTGTTCATGGCGGCAGTGTTCAGCGGGATGATGTACGGACTGTATGGTCGCATCACGCGCCGTATCGGTGGCCGGAGGAACACGTCGGCCGTGCTCACGGTCCTCTTCTTCGTGGTCGTGCTCATCGTGCCGATCATGGCGTTTCTCGGGATCGTCGTAGCGCAGGCCGTCGAGGTAAGCGCGTCCGTGGGGCCCTTCGTCGAGCGCGAGATGTCGCAGCCGCAAGAGCTCGACCGACTGCTCCAGCGGATTCCGTTCTGGGAGACCATTCAGCCGTATCAGGACCTGATCTCGGTGAAGGTGGCGGAGTTCGCGGGCCGCGGCGGGACTTTCCTGGTGACCTCGGTAGCCGCGGCGAGCCGCGGGACGGCGGTGTTCTTCTTCCACCTGTTCGTCATGCTGTACGCCATGTTCTTCTTCCTGGTTCATGGGAAGGAGTACCTGGCCAAGGTGCTCTACTACGTTCCCCTGGCATCGGAGGCCGAAACCCGGCTCGTCGCGAAGTTCGTGTCCGTCGCTCGCGCCACGATCAAGGGGACTCTGGTGATCGGAGTGGTGCAGGGTGGGCTGGCCGGGGTCGCGTTCTGGATCGTCGGCATCAAAGGATGGGCATTCTGGTCCGTCGTGATGATGATCATGTCGATCATCCCGGGAATCGGGACCGCCCTCGTGTGGGTGCCCGCAGTGATTTACCTGCTGGCGCTCGGTCACATGGGGGCCGCGATCGGGCTGGGCGCGTGGTGCGCCGTCATCGTGGGCATGGTGGACAACGTTTTGCGGCCCCGCCTCGTGGGCCGGGACACTCAGATGTCGGACCTGCTTGTTCTCCTCAGCACGCTCGGGGGGCTCATGCTGTTCGGTGCAGCGGGCATCATCATCGGTCCGATCGTGGCGGCGCTGTGGGTCACCGTGTGGGAGATTTACGGCGAGATGTTCACCGAGTACCTGCCGCTCGTGGAGATGCCGCTTACCGAGACGGTCGCGGGGATTCCCGTGGTGGTCGCGCCGGGGTCGGACTCGAGGCCCAGGAAGAAGGGGGGGGACGCGGGCGCGAGGGATAGGGATGTCGGATCACCGGACGCCGGGAACGACGTTTCGGGGAGCGACGCCTGAGCATGTCCGAGAGGGTCTCTCTACCGGACGGGGCGAAAGTCTCACTCGAGCGTGCCGGCGAAGCTCTGATTGTGGGCCTGGGAGGGACCTGGCAGATCCAGGCCTACCTGCCCGGCACGACGGCGGTCGAGGCTGCACTCGACGCCTCGCCACGTCCGACGGGTGTGCGGTATGACACGGGGGAGCTTGGGGGCTGGGACAGCGCCGTTCTCACGTTTCTTCAGGGGGTGGAGGACGCCGCGGACGAGCGAGGCATCCCGGTCGAGCGGGAGGGCCTTCCGGATGGCGTGCGGCGACTGGTCGAACTGGCGCGTGCCGTCCCCGAGCGCGAGGGTGCACACGTCGACAAGGCGCCTGAGTCGTGGCTCGTCAGGGTCGGCCGTTATGGGTTCAGCGTCTGGGATGGCGCAATCGGGGAGCTCTCCTTTCTCGGGCAGGCGACCCTGGCGTTCGGTCGGTTCCTGCGTGGCAAGGCGAGCTACCGACGCTCGGACCTTCGCCTCCTGATTCAGCAGACCGGAGCTGACGCGCTCGGTATCGTATCACTCGTCAGCTTCCTGTTCGGCTTGATCCTGGCCTTCGTCGGCGCAGTGCAATTGCAGCAGTTTGGCGCGGCCATCTACGTGGCGGACCTCGTGGCGGTAGGCATGGTCCGCGATATGGCCGCGTTCATGACCGCCATCGTCGTGGCCGGCCGCAGTGGCGCGGCGTTCGCAGCCCAGCTCGGCACGATGAAGGTCACGGAGGAGATCGACGCCCTGCGCACGACCGGAATCTCGCCCATGGAGTTTCTGGTGGTGCCGAGGATCGTGGCTCTCGTGGTAATGATGCCGCTCCTCACGATCTATGCCGATGCGATGGGGATACTCGGTGGCTACGTGGTGGGCACGGGACTGCTGGACATTTCGCCGCGCGCGTACATGCAGCAGACGTTCTCGGCGCTCAGCATGAGCTACTTCATTCCTGGCGTGATGAAGGGCACGGTGTATGGGCTTCTCGTGGCGCTCGCGGGCTGCAAGCAGGGGATGGACGCCGGCAGCAGCGCTTCCGCCGTGGGTGACGCCGCGACACGCGCGGTGGTCAAAGGAGTCGTCGCGATCATCGTGGCCTGCGGCCTGGCACAGGTGATCTCCTGGGTATTCGGGGTCTGAGATGACGAATTCGAACGGCCATCCGTCCTCTTCGCCGAGCGCCCTGATTTCCGTCCGTGGCCTGACCATGGCCTTCGGCGATTTCGTCGTCATGCGCAACCTCGACTTCGACGTCAACCGGGGCGACGTCTTCGTCATCATGGGGGGAAGCGGGTGCGGGAAGAGCACGCTCATGCGACACCTTCTGGGCATGCTCGAGCCGGCTGCCGGGGAGATCTTCTACAACGGCGAGAGCTTCACACGGGCTTCGTACGAGCAGCGCGAAACCTTCCTGCGGGGCTTCGGCGTGTTGTTCCAGGGCGGCGCGCTGTGGAGCTCGATGACGCTGGCGGAGAACATCGCGCTGCCGCTGGAGCAGTATACGAGCCTCGGCACCGGAGAAATCCGGGCGGTGGCGTCCCTGAAGCTGGCGCTGGTGGGGCTGCGTGGCTTCGAAGACTACTATCCGGCGGAGATCAGCGGCGGGATGCGCAAGCGGGCCGGGCTCGCCCGGGCCATGGCGCTCGACCCGGATATCCTGTTCGTCGACGAGCCGTCCGCCGGCCTCGATCCGATCAGCTCAAGGCTGCTTGACGACCTGATCCTCGAGCTGCAGGGGAGCCTCGGGACCACGTTCGTCGTGGTCACGCACGAGCTACCGAGCATCTTCACCATTGCCACGAATAGCATATTTCTGGACACCAATACCCGGAGCGCGACGGCCGGCGGTCATCCGATCGAGCTGCGGGATCATTCAGAGGACCCCGCGGTGCGGGCGTTCCTCCGCCGGGGAGAATCAGAGCATGAGTAGACGTGCCAACCCGACCCTGGTAGGTGGTTTCATACTGGGAGGCCTGGCCATCACCGTGGCGGCGATCATCCTCCTCGGGAGCGGGAAGCTGTTCAAGGACACAGTCAAGTACATTTCGTGGTTCGAAGGCTCGGTCAACGGCCTGGCTGTGGGCGCGCCCGTCAAGTTCATGGGGGTGCGCATCGGCCAGGTGACCGCGATTCGGCTGAGGGCGGCCGAGGATCAGCCGCTGATTACGGCGCGGGAGTTCGAGAATTGGGAGGAGAACCTCCGGATTCCCGTGTTCTACGAGCTGGATCGCGATCTGCTCCGCAAGGAGGGAACCATGGCGGACGTGGGTGATTCCGCGACCGTGAGGGCCATGGTGGAGGGTGGCATGCGGGCGGAGCTTTCCGTGGAGAGCATCCTGACGGGGCGCAAGTATATCTCGCTCGCCGTGCATCCGGGCTCCCCAGCAGAGTTGGTGAATGACCCGGACGTCGACGCGATGGAGCTTCCCACGATCTCCACGGGTCTGGAGTGGCTGGAGCGGGATGTCCAGGGCCTGATGGCCAAGCTGACCAGCCTGGACGTGGAAGGGCTGGTCGAGTCGATCGCGGGAGCGGCAGACGAGATCGGCGACCTGGCGTCCAGCCGCGCCACCCGGGAGGCCCTGGCCGACATCCCGGGCACTCTCGCTGAAATGCGGGTCACCTTGCAGTCGTTCCAGCATCTCGCGGCCAGCGCGGACTCCACTATGGTGTCGCTCCGTCCGAGCATCGACGCCAGCTCGGAGGATCTGCAGGCTGCGGCCGAGCAGCTCGAGGGAACTCTGAGGAACCTGAGCGCGGTGATCGAGCCGGGCTCGCCGCTCCTGACGAACCTGGAGAAGTCCCTGTCCGAAATCGCGCTCGCCGCAGCGGCGTTCGCCGAGCTGGCCGACTACCTGCAGCAGAACCCGAGTGCCCTGCTGCGCGGCAAGAAAGTGGAGGGGAACTGATGAATCGCTATCGCGCCGCCCCGCTCCTCGGAGTCGCGTGCGCCGCCGGTCTGGTCTCCGCGTGCTTCCTGAGCCCGAAGCCCGACCCGACACGATACTACAATCTGTCGGGCCTTGAGGAGGACCCCGGCCTGTACTCGGCCGCCGGCCTCGTCGGCGACGATCCCGCGACGGCTGCCCGAGCTGCGGGGCTGCCACTGGAGATCCGGATCGGCGTCGGGCCGATCACGTTTCCTTCCTATCTGACCCGCACGCGGATGGCAACCCGGATGGCCGACAATCAGCTCGGTTATTCCGAAACGGATCGGTGGGCGGAACCGTTGGAGGAGGCGTTTCGCTACGTCCTTGCGCGTGACATGGAGTTCATCATCGGGACGGATCAGGTCATCCTGCATCCGTGGTATCGTACGGATCACCCGGACGTCACGGTGGGTGTGGACGTGGTGCGATTCGAGCGAGACCATGTCGGGACAGTGCGACTGGCCGGCAATTGGGAGCTTCGGGACGCTACCGGGGAGACTCTGGGCTCACACTCCTTCTCGATCGAAGAGCCGGCGAATCAGGAGTCGATCGCGTCCTCCGTTCGTGCGCAAAGCCGGGCTGTCGCGGCGCTGGCCCGCGAGATCGCCGACGAGATTCGGCGGGCGGATTCCTAGATCATCACAGCTTCCTGGTGTATCTTTCTTGACTGCGTTAAAACCTGTGAGAACGAGATCAAGTAAGTGGAATGAGCGACGTCCAGTCTGACCTGACCGTTCTGCGGTCCAATTGGCCGGAATACATGGATCCGACGAAGACCCACGCGGTCAACGTCGCGGGCGTTACCATCGGCGGCGATCAACCGGTCGTGATCGCGGGTCCGTGCGCCGTGGAGTCTTACGAGCAGACGCTGAGCGCCGCTCGCGCCGTCCGGGCGGCCGGCTGCGGCCTGCTCAGGGGCGGGGCCTTCAAACCGCGAACCAGCCCATACTCGTTTCAGGGCCTCGGCGAGCGGGGGCTCGAAATCCTCGCCGCCGTCCGCGAAGAGACCGGGCTCGGAATCGTCACCGAAGTGCAGGATCCGAGGCTCGTGGAGCGGGTCGCCCAAACTGCCGACATGCTCCAGATCGGGTCCCGTTCGATGCAGAACTTCCCCCTCCTCATGGAGGCCGGTCGGTCGGGGCGTCCGATCCTGCTGAAGCGTGGATTCAGTGCCACCCTGGACGAATGGCTGTGCGCAGCAGAGTACGTGGCCCGCGAAGGCAATCGGGACATCGTGCTGTGCGAGCGTGGCGTGCGCCGCACCGCGTCGTGGAGCGAGGCGAGCGCTGAGCTGGACCTCGCGGTGATCGGTCCCGTCCGCCGGGCGACACCGCTTCCTGTGATCGGCGATCCTTCCCACGCGACGTGTGACTGGACGAAGGTGGAAGCGGCAAGCCGCAAGGTGCTGCTCGCGGGGGCGCAGGGGCTCCTCGTCGAAGTGTTGCCGCCGAGCACCGAGCGCTCCGAGCTGCAGTGCGATCCCGGTCAAGGTGTTCCCGCCGAAGTTCTTCGTGCGATCGTCGAGTTCGCGACCGGCATGCGCGTCGCTGCGCCCGCTGCCGACCAGCCGGTCGCTGCTGGATCTGAGTCGTGAACCTCACCGGGAACTGGCGGCTGCTCGCGCTTCTGCTCGCCCTGCCGGTGGCCGTGCTGCTCACCGTATCGGGGTGTGACGACAACGACCCGATTTACGGTGTGGGGGGTGGAGGCTCGGACCCGGCGGCGGACGTGGATCTCGAGATCGTTCTCGGTGACCTGCAGAACGGGCGCACGTCGGAGGCCTTCCCCGAGCCTCTCGTCGTTCGGGTGACTCAGGACCTGGGTCTGGTAGACGGCGTGCGGTTCACGCAAAACATCCAGCCGGTCGAGAACGTGGAGATGCACTGGACCATCACGAAGGGCATCGCCACGCTATCGAACTCGACATCTTTGACTGATGCCGACGGGATCGCCTCGGTCACGGTCACGCCCGGATCGCTTCTCGGCGAGATCGAGGTCACGGCGACGGTCGCCGGCGACGACGGTGACTTCGTCGAGTTCTCTCTGCGGAGCACGATCCTCCTGATCGAGATCCTGATCGATCGATTCGAAGTGCCGCTCGGTGGCGACAGTATCGAGGTCGTCCTCGGCGACACCATCGAGTGGGTGAATCGGGACGCGCTGAAGCACGCGGTCCTGTCCACATCCGAGCCGGACCCCGTGTTTGCCTTCTACAGTGGCGACCTTCAGAACAGCCAACGATTTCGCTTCGTACCCAAGGTCGAGGGCGTGTTCGAGTACGAGGACCCGCTGAGCGTCCAGTCGGAGGTTCCGACTGGCAAGATCTCGGTGGTCGGACGGGACTTCGGCGGCCTCCGGGTCGTCACGACCACGTCGGGAGAGAACATCGACCGCGCGTACGTGGTGACGGTAGACGGGACGCGCTCATCCGCCATCGGTCCGGCGGACGAAGTCACGTTCCCAACGCTCAGCGCGACGGCGCATGCCGTGCGTCTGCTCGAGGTTCTTCCGAACTGTACTGTCGCAGGCGACAATCCGCGCTCCGTCACCGTTGCTGCGGCCGATACGGTGAGCACGACGTTCACTGTGACCTGCCAGTAGCACGGCCAGTAGCACGGCCGCCAGTCTCCCGACGAGTGGAGGTCCGTTGAGGCAAGTACCGTCCCTTCCCTGCAGGCTCGCGGCAGCGGCGCTGCTCGTGTCGATCGTCTGCACTCCGGCAGCGGCCCAGGAGCGGTCGGGCCTGATCTTCGGCGCTACGGCTTCCGACCTGTACGGAGATTTCGTCGTGGTCCGTGGCGACCCGAAGTGGGGCTTCCTGGTCGGGGCGTTCGGCGAGACGCTGATCAGTCAGAACGTGGCGTTGAACCTCGCGTTCAACTACACGCAGAAGGGTGGCAAGGGATTCACGGGAACAGGCCTGCTCGACGCGGAATCGGTGGAGCTGGACCTCAATTACATCGAGGCGCCGCTTCTTGTCGAGCTCCTGCTTCCGTTCGGAGGCACGTGGGGGCTGATGGCCTACGGTGGGATCGCGGCGGGCTACAACGTGACTTGCAAGGTGAAGCTCGGCGGGGGATCGAAGGAATCCTGCAAGGACACGGCGTTGGGTGGGGCGACGTTCGAGTGGGGGCTGCCGGTCGGCGGTGGCCTGTCTTACAACGTGAGTGGCGGTGAGATGATCGTGTTCGACGTCCGATATACGTGGGGCCTCAACGATGCGGTCAAAGACGCGAACGTGCGAAACGGGACCTGGCAGTTCCTGATTCGGCTGACCGGAAGCCAGTAGAGTACGGCGCTCCTAACGCGGCCACCTTACTTCTTCAGCAACCTCCTGGAGAGCCAGGGCCCGGGCGACCGATTCCAGGTCGGGCCCGATCGGATCCGGCCGCTCGACGGCGCGCGCTGCGGCCGGCACGTCTTTCAGTCCACTCCCCGTGATCAGCAGGACGACCGACTCCGAACGGTGAACGACTCCCAGTCGCAGGGCCGTTTCGAGCCCGGCGAGGGCCGCTGCCGCGGCAGGCTCGGCGAACACGCCGCACCTGGACGCCAGATGCGGGATCGCCGCGAGGATGTCGTCGTCGGACACCGTCACGGCACCGCCTTCGCTCTCCCGGATGTGCCTGAGGCATAGACGGGCGTTGCGGGGCGCTTCGACCGTGAGACTGTCGGCGACGCTGTGGGCCCCCGGGACGGGCTCCGCGTCGTCCGCGCCGGCGGCCCAGGCTCGCGCGATCGCGGCCGAACCCTCGGGCTGCACGGCGATGAGACGCGGCACAGCGCCGATCAGCCCGGTGGCCGCGAGGTCGGCGAATCCCCTGGCGACTCCCGAGAGGATGACTCCGTCACCCACAGGCACGACCACGACGTCCGGGACCGCAGGCGCCAACGACCGGGCGATCTCGAGCGCCGCCGTCTTCTTGCCCTCGATGGTGAACGGATTCAGAGCCGTGTTCCGGTTGTACCACCCGAACTCACGGCACGCCGTGAGGCACAGCTCGAACGCCACGTCGTAACTGCCGTCCACCCGCACCACCCGCGCGCCGTACGAGAGCATCTGTACAAGCTTCGCCTCAGGCGCCGCGGCCGGCACGAATACCACCGTCTCGAGGCCAGCGGCCGCACCGACCGCCGCGAGGGCCGTCCCCGCGTTGCCGGTGGAAGCCGCGGCGATCGTGTCGAGACCGTATTCACCGGCCTTGGCCGCCACGAGCAGAGATGCGCGGTCCTTCGTAGATCCGCTCGGATTCCGGGTGTCGTCCTTGACCCACAGTCTCGTGAGGCCGAGGTCCGCCGCCAGCCGCGGCGTGGGCAGCAGCGGTGTGTCGCCGGCCGGAAAAGCAGGGAAACTCTCCGGGCCCTTCACCGGCAAGAACGCTGCGAGGAACCGGGGGTCCGACGGGGCGTCGTCCGGCCAGCGGTCCGGGAGGCGCTCCAATTCGATCTCGAGCACGCCCCGCGTGGATCCGCCGACCTCCTGCAGCCCGGCGCAGGCCGGACACACGAGGAGAGCCGGATCCTCGTCATACTCGAGCCGGCACTCGGAGCAGCGGAGATGGAAGTGGGCCATCGGGTGCTCGTTCCTGATTCAGGTGGTGGCAGCTCGGCTCACATCGTGAGGGCCATGAGGGCCTTCTGGACGTGGAGTCGGTTCTCCGCCTCGTCGTACACGACCGACTGAGGTCCGTCGATGACTTCGTCGGTCACCTCGCGGCCCCGGTCGGCGGGAAGCGGGTGCATGTAAATCATATGTTCCTTGCCGAGCGCCATTCGATCGGCGTCGCACCGCCACTCCGGGTACGTGTCGATGAGACGGATGCCCTCGTCGTGGTCGCGCGTATGTACCAGCGGACCCCACGACTTCGGAACCACGACGTCCGCGTCCTCGAACGCGTCCTCGAAACGGTGCGTGATCTCGAAACTCGCTCCCGCAGCCTCCGCGTTGGCTCGCGCCTGCTCCTCGATCTCGGGGAGGAGCCTGAATTCGGGCGGGTAGGCCAGCGTCACGTCGATGCCGAACCGGGGCATCATCAGGATGAGGCTCTGTGGCACCGAGATCGGCCGCACGTAATTCGGAGCGCTCGTCCAGGCCACTCCCAGCTTGAGGCCTCTTGTTTCCCCGAACTCCTCCCGGATCGTCAAGTAATCGGCGAGGATCTGACACGGGTGGTATACGTCGCATTGCATGCTCAACACGGGAACTGAAGCGTGCTCGGCTACTTCCGACAGGTACGCGTTTCCCTCGCCGAAGGCGCAGTGCCTGATCGCGATCGCTTCGCCGTAGCGCGACAGGACGTTGGCCGTGTCCCGCGCGTTCTCGCCGTGGCTGATCTGCATCCGGTCCGGTGACAGGTAGATTCCGTGGCCCCCGAGCTGCGTCATTCCGGTCTCGAACGAAGTCCGTGTTCGAGTGGACGAGTCAAAGAAGATCATGTACAGGGTCTTGTCCTCGAGCAGCCGGGTCGGCACTCCTGCTGCCCGATCCGCCTTCAGTCGAGCCGCGATAGAGAACAGCGTCTCGAGCTCGTCCACGCTCCAGTCCTGCGTGGACAGGAAGTTCCTTCCCTGCAGTCCGGCCGCCGCGATGTCTGTGTACATGATCCTCAACCTCCGCTCAGTTCGTCGGCATGGACCGCGAACGCATCGGGCATCAGGCTGTACGCTGCCGTGGCGGTCACGAGGTCCCCGACGGCCACCCATTCCTCCGTCGTGTGCGAGAGCTCTTCCAGCCCGGGGGCGAACCCGGCGGAGGGAATCCCGTGTCGTCCCATGGTCGCGACACCGTTCGTAGAGAAGCCCCATCGGGAGATCCGGGGCGGGGCGCCGGTGACGGAGGCCACGACTTCCGACAGGCTGCGCACGAGCACATGCTCCTCGGGCAGGACCCAGGCGGGGAAGATCTTGTCCTGGCGAGCGCGCTCACCGGTCCAGCTGGTCTCGTCGTACTCGAGGAGCTCGACCGTGGAATCGCCGATGCCGGGAAGAGCCCTTATCTCGGCCAGGGCGGCCTCTGGCGTCTCGCCGGCCGTCAAGCGTCGATCGACGTACAGACGCGCGGCCGCAGGCACGGCGTTGAGAGACGCGGAGTCACACTCGAGGTAGGAAGCGACCACGGTTCCCTTGCCGAGGAAGTCGTCCGCTGGCAGGCGTTCGTTGAGCGCTTCGAGGTCCTGGAGCAACGGCGCGAGCTTGTAGAGCGCGTTGACTCCTTCCTCCGGATGGGCGGCGTGGGAAGATACCCCGCGTGCCGAGATCACGGCCTCCACCCGACCGCGCTGCCCCCGGTATACGCCCAGGTCGGTCGGCTCGCCGATCACCACGACGTCCGGTCGTATGCCCTCTTTCTCGATCAGGTGGAGAAGGCAGTACCCGTCGCAATCCTCCTCCATCACCGAGGCCGTGAGGTATACGGTCACCGCATCCGGCAGCCCGTGCTCACGTGCGATGAGCAAGCCGTACGCCATGCACGCGATCGCCGGCAGCTCGTCCACGGCGCCGCGTCCCCAGACCTTTCTGTCCTCCAGCTTGCCCTCGAACGGGTCGTGGTCCCACGCGTCGGGATCGCCCACGCCCACACAGTCGATGTGGCCGTCCATCAGGATCTTGAGCGGACCGTTTCCAAGGCGGGCCACGACGTTGCCGAGCCGATCGAAGCGGGCCTCGTCAAATCCGAGACGCTCGTACTCCTCCAGCACCCGGCGGCACCTGTCTCCCTCGTTCAGGCTTGCGGCGGGAATCGCGATCATCTCGCGCAGGAACCGGACGATCGCGTCCTCGTGGCTGGCCGCCGCTGCCAGCGCGGCTCTCCCTCTTTCACTTCTATTCGTCATTCGGGACGCCACTCTCTCTCAATCATGTCCAGCACGGTTATTCAGCGATCTGCTAGTGCCCGGTCCGCTTCCGCAGGTCCTCGAGGGCCCCGGTCTCTACGTTGAACCGGGTTATGGCCTCGTCCGACTCGGGGAGCTGAGCCTGCAGGTCCAGCCAGAATGCCGGGCTCCACAGCGCGTCGAGCTCATCCACCGTGCGCCCCTGCTGCTCAACCCACGTGAAGTACTTCAGGTTATGGATCGCCTTGCGCTCGGGATACGTGAGCTCACGCATGTGGTCGGTGGTCGTCGCCAGGAGGCGCCGCTCGAAGTCCACGGCGGCCGAGACGGCGTCGTAATTTCCCAGTTGTTGCCGAAGCTCCTCGAGGCGAGTGCCGTACAGGTCCACAGAGTCGGTGAAGGACGTGAACAGGACGTCGTTCTCGTCGAGATCGAACCAGCGTGCCGTCTTGATCGCGGCCAGCAGGTTGCCGATCGACGAGATTCCGAGCAGAGGCAGTTGCTGGACGGTGTCTTCCGGCACGCCGCGACCCACGAGGACGTCGCGGCCGGCCGGCTCGTTGAACAGTCGGAGCAGTCGCATCGTCGCCTCGTCGTCGATCGCCGCCACGAGGTCCGTGTTGCGCACGTTGTGGATCCAGGGGACGTGCTTGTCGCCGATTCCCTCGATGCGGTGCCCCCCGAATCCGGTTTGCAGCAGGGTGGGGCACTGCAGCGCCTCGGCCGCCGCGATCCGGCAGCCGGCGTAGCGTTGCTTGAGATAGTCCCCGGCTGCGAGCGTGCCGGCCGAGCCGGTGGCGCTCACCCACGCCGCCAGGCGGTCAGACGGGCCCGCGATTCGGGTAAACGCTGATTCGACCGCCGGCCCGGTGACTCCATAGTGCCACAGGTAGTTCCCGAATTCATCGAACTGATTGAAGATCACGGCTTCGGGTCGGGACGCGCGGATCTCCCAGCAAGCGTCGAAGATCTCCTTGACGTTGCTCTCACACCCGGGGGTCGCGATGACCTCGGCTCCCATGCGCTCAAGCCACAGGAACCGCTCCCGGCTCATTTCCTCGGGGAGAATCGCGATGGACGAACATCCGAGAAGTGTGCTGTCGAACACTCCTCCGCGGCAGTAGTTGCCGGTGGAAGGCCAGACCGCCCTGTGCGTCGTGGGGTCGAATTCGCCGGACACGAGTCGCGGGACGAGGCAGCCGAAGGCCGCTCCCACCTTATGAGAGCCGGTCGGGAAACGCTCACCCACGAGGCCCACGATCCGGGCGGGTACCCCGGAGATCTCGGATGGGATCTCGAGTGCGTTCACGGCGCCGAATCCTGCCGAGCCTGGATCGTTTCGCCACGTGATGCGGAACAGGTTCAGCGGATCGGGCGTCTGCATGTCCACGTCGGCGAGTGCCTGGATGACCGCCGGGTCGACCGTGGACGGATCTCGTTGCTGGGCGAACGTGGGGATCACAACTCCGCGCTCCCGGCACCGCTCAATCGCGCGCTCGCGGACCGCCGTATTGACGATTTTCATCTCGGGGTCTCCTCGCCTTCCCCGGAGGCCGGCCCCAGATAAGGCGTATTCCATTTCAGCTCATGAAAGCGATCCCACAGCTCGGGAGCCAGGCGGATGGCTTCTCGCGCCACGTCCGCGGGGTCGATCGTCTGGTGGACGAAGTCTTCGAGTACAACGCGTCCGCGCGCCACAGTGTGCCGCACGGGGGCTTCCGAAGCCCCGTACGCGAGGTGACCGAACCAGTTGTTGGTGTCGAGGGTTGTCGGCCGCGGCGCGTCCACCGCGATCACGTCGGCGGGCGCCCCGGGCTCCAGCTGGCCAAGGCGCGACTCGCCCAGAAACCGGCCCGCCACTCTCGCATTGGTCGCCAGGAGATCCGGTACGTGCTCGAACCCGAGCGTCGGATCCTCCGAGCCGCCTCGCAGTCCCAGGAACGCGAACCGGAGAGCCCTGAGCATGGCCGACGACATCCCGTCCGTGCCCAGACCGATCGCGCAGTCGCGCCGAGCCACCCGGGGCAGGTCGAGACGGCCCACGCCGTTGTTGGCGTTGGACTCAGGATTGTGCAGGAGCGTGGCTCCCGCTGCCGACGCGCGGTCGTAGTCGGCGTCCGTGACGTGAATGGCGTGTGCCAGCAGCGCACGGTCGTCGAGCAGTCCGCAGCGATCCAGGCGTTCGATGGGAGTCGCCCCGAACTCACGCACGGAAGCCTCCACGTCGACCGGGTGCTCGGCGACGTGAATGTGCACGCCCGAGCCTGGTGGACGCTGGCTGGCGACCGCGCCGAGCGTGGCTTCGGAGACCGTGAAGCTGGCGTGCAGCCCGAACACGCCCCGGATCCGTGCGTCTGCGGCGCGAGCCTCCAGGAAGCTGAGGTTCTCGGCGATTCCCCGGGCCGCGCCTTCCGGGCCGTTCCTGTCCGTGACTTCGTAACACAGCACGGCAGAGATTCCCGCCGTCTCGATGGCTCCAGCCAGCAGGTTCAGGCTGCCCTCGATGCACGTGGGCGACGCATGATGGTCGAACACCGTGGTGCAGCCCCAGCGCACACAGTCGGCTGCGGACAGCAACGCTGAAATGCGAACCGAGTCCGGGTCGAGCGCACGGTCGAGACGCCACCACAGCCGATCCAGGATCTCGGGGAAGTCGCGCATCGACACGCCGGGGTCGAGACCGCGTGCCAGTGCCGAGTAGAAGTGGTGGTGCAGGTTCACGAGCCCCGGGAGGATGAGGCCGCCGCCGCCGTCGAGGAATGTGGCATCGGGATGGGCGGAGCGTATCTTCGGTTCCGGGCCCACGGCGACGATCCGATCGTCGCGCCACGCGACCGCGCCGCCCGGCACGACGGTCGGGTCATTCCAGCCGGTGAGGACGTCGCCGTTACCGAGGATCGTGACCTGGCTCACACGGCTACCCTCGTCTCGCGCCGTACCCGCCGGCCGAGTCCCTCCGGTCCGAAGGTTTCCGAGCCGTCGGGGTGCCGGCAGTATGCCTCGCACCCCCGCACGAGCGTCATCGTGACGCGGCCCGCAAAAGTCTGACCGTCGTGTGGCGTGTACCGGTTCAGGTTGTGCAGGTCGGCGGCGCATACGGTCCACGACTCATTTTCGTCGATAACTGCCAGGTCGGCGTCGAACCCCTTCTCGATATGGCCCTTCCGGGACTCGATGCCGAAGAAGGCAGCCGGGGCCGACGAGATGACCTCCACCATGCGGCTCAGGCTCACTCGCCCTTTCCGGTAGCCCTCCGAGTACATGTACGGGAGCAGGATCTCGACGCCGGGCACGCCCCCGTAGTCCGTCCAGATCGAACCGGTGTGCTTCTCGGCCGGCCACTGTCCGGCCGCGTGGTCGGTGGCCACGTGCTGGATCTTTCCACTGGCGACTCCGGCCCACAGACGGTCGCGGTCCGCTACCGTCTTCACCACCGGGGCCGTCTTCAGGAGAGCGCCCATGTCATGGAGATCGCCCTCTGTGAACTCGAGAAAGTGCGGGCATGTCTCAGCGGACAGATATAGCCCCTCCTGGCGGGCGGCCATGACGATGTCGAGAACCTCTCCCGTGCCCACATGCACGACGTGCACATGGGCTCCGGTACGCCGGCACAGGTCGCGCAGCGTCTTCACCGCGGAGACCTCGCCCGCCGCCGGTCGTGAGGCCGCGTAGTCGAGCGGAGCGTCGCGGCCTTCCGCCATCAATTTCTGCGTGAGGCCCAGCACCATCTCGCGGTCTTCGGCGTGCACGCCCACCGGCACGCCCAGGCGACGTGCCTCCCTAAGCACCGCCTCCATGTCGGGGACGTCCAGGTCCCGGAACGTGTCCATGCCGCTGAGCATGTAAATCTTGATCGCGCCGACGCCTTCGGCGACCACGTCCTCGAGATTCGAGATCCAGTCCGGCTCTCCCATCGCGTTTGCTGAGACACCACCCCACAGCATGAAATCCACGTGCGCTTTCGGCTCGATGACCGCGAGCTTGCACTCCAGATTGGCCCGCGATGTCACGGGTGGGAGCGACGTGCAGGGCATGTCCACGACGCACGTGACCCCTCCCGCTGCTGCCGCGCGCGTTCCGGTCGCGAAATCCTCGCGGTGCGTGAAACCCGGGTCGTCGAAATGGACGTGGCCGTCGATCGCCCCCGGAAGCACAAGCTGGTTTCCGAGGTCGATTCGCTCCTCGTCCGCTTCGGCGGGACGGTCGGACGGAGGCGTCACGTCCGCAATCCGACCGCCGACGATCAGGATGTCCCTGGTCTCGGTGTCCGGTCCACCGGATGATGTGTCCCCGGCAGGCACGCGAAGGTTTACGAGTCGCTTGCGCATCGCTGATTCCTCACCGCTGCTTCCTCACCGTCCGCCCGGATTCACGGGATTCGACCGGGCACCCTCGTATATCGAGTCCCACGCCGTACGCATGCGCCACAGGCGAGCCGTATCGATCGGCTGGGCCTCGGATTTCGTCGATCCGCCGACGACCTGCAGCGGGTTCCACGTAAGCTCCAGGTGCAGGTCCTCGGTGTAGAGGGCTGCCCGGTTCTCCGGCTCGTCCACCACTAGGCACATCACACGGCCCCCGAGTCGTGCGTGCAGCGTGCCATTCGAGCGCCAGAATCCGTCGTCCCGCGAGCCCGCGAACGTTTCCTCCGACGGAAACAACCGCTCCTTCACGCGGAACGGCGCGCCGTCCTCGGGGCAGTATACCTCGCAGTTCGAGCACTCGTTGCAGGCGCCTTCGAACAGCGCGAGCTGATGCTCCTCGGCGATAGCGAAGCCCGCTCCAGGCGTCAGCGACAGGCCTCCCGGACCCACGCCGATGATGTGAGTGTCGATTGTCCGTGGCTCTGCGGTATAGGCGAAGATGGCGTCGTTCGGGCACGCCGAGACGCACAGGTCGCAATTGATGCAGTCATACAGGTCGAGGACGCTGTCGATCCGGCGGGGCGGTTTGGCGTTGGCCTCGGCGTGATACCGTCGCTCCGTGGCCAGCGGGGGCACGATGTCGCGCCCGTTCAAGCGGCCTGCCACCCGGGTCGCTTCCAGAACCGCGGCGTCAGGGTCGATGCCGGCGTCGCGAGCCTCCTCTCGGATCGCCTCCGGGAGGGAATCCGGAGCGGATTCGGCGAGCGCCATCAATCGGTCGAGGCTCACCGCGGGCAAGGCCTCGGCCAGTGCCTCGGCGAGGGCCTCGGCCCCGTGGCCCCGGGCGGCCAGCACGTAAGCCTCGCGCGAGGACACGCTGAGCCGCGTCATCTCGCGGCCGAGAGCCCTGAGGTAGCCGGGGAGTCTTCCGAAGCCGCCCTGCTTCAGTAGATCGGTGCACGTCGTGACCGGCACCATCCCACACGCCACCGCGGCCGGGAAGTTCTTCACGTCGATCCCCGCCGAGAAGGACACGGGGAACTCGAACCCGAGGTCCTCGCGGAACCGCTGCATGAGATTCATCGAGATCACGTGCAGGGGCGGTCCCGACACGTACATCCAGGGATCGGCCTGTGTCGGGAACAGCCCGTCGTCGTTCCGCACGACCAGGGTGTTCGTGAACTTGGCTCCGATCGTGGAACCGCGGCTCTCTGCTACCGACTTGAGTCGGCGCAGAATCGCTATTCCGTCGTCGTACTGCAGGTCGACGTCGAACGCCTCGCTACGCAGGTCAAGGTGGTCGTAACCCAGCCGGTCGATCAGGATCTCCCGAACCGGTTCGAATCCGAGAAGCGTCGGGTTCAGCTTGATGATGACGTGGAGTCCCAGCTCCTCCAGCAGGTACCGCGCGATCGACTCGATCTGGTCGGCCGGGCACCCATGGAAGGTCGAGAGCGTCACGCAGTCCGAGATCGGTTCGGGGGGCTGGAGGTCGGCGTACACTGCGAGGTCGTCCGTCAGCTCGCTCCGAAGCTCTGCGTACCGCGAAGCCGGATTCAGAAGCCCCTGGATGAAGCGCGTGACCTTGTCACTCCGGATACCGTCGAGATCATAACCGACGCTGATGTCGAATACCGTGTCGAGGCCGCTGTCGGTCGGAAACCGGCCGAACGCGCGAGTAGCCTTGAGGATCTCGATCAGGTAAGCGGCCTTGGCGTACTCGCGGAGGGATTCCTCGACGCGCAGCTCCTGCGACCATTCCACGTTGAAGCCGATGCTCGGCGCGTGAATGCAGGGGCGCGGAATCTCGAGACGGTCGTTCACCTGCACGGTCTTCAACTCGATGATCCGACCTCCCGCCAGCCACGCGAGAACGATGTTCTGGGCGAGCTGAGTATGCGGGCCGGCCGCCGGACCGACGGGGGTCGAAGCCCGCCGCGAGAAATGGACGGCCGATAGATCGAGCGCCGGGTCCGGCACCCACCATTTCCGCTCCGGCAGATCGAACACGGCGCCGGAAACCTCGGCCTCCCGGCACATGCGGCGGGCCAGGTCGGCAAACGGGATGGGGTAGAGATGGGCCATTATCGCCTCACGGAACCACGGCGACGAGTGTGGACGCCGTGAACGAGTACTCCTCGTCCGCGATCTGTCGCGATATGTCCACGCTGGCCGATGTGGGGAACCCGGTATCCTCGTCGTACGTCACATCGAACAGCACCGGGTCCCGGGCCAGGTCGGCTTCGAGCCGATCGAACAGGCCGTCGATCGTGTCGTACAGGCCGAGAGTCTCCGGCGGCGCCGGGCTCGCCGAGTCGATGAGATACACCGCCGTGACGTGCCCATCGGACACGCTCACCTGGGCTGTTTCGAGGAGCTGGGGCGGGCAGAAGCAGGCCAGCCGGTACTGGTAGGTATAGGCCGTGAATCCGGTCGCCTCCCAGCGGGCGCGTGCTCTGGCCAGGGTCTTTTCCTCTGGACCGAGCGGGTCGTCGTCGCAGGCGCCTGTCGCGACCGAAGACGCGAGGGCGACGAACGCCAGTCGCCGCAACGCGCCATTGATCACGCAGGGATCTCGCGTCTCGACTTCGGCACCGAAGGTCGGGCAGCCGGCGCATCCGTCATCGGGAGCTGGAACCTGCGCTTGCCGTCGAACGAATGCAGAGCCGCCGCCACCGCCCCGGCCGTTGGAACGAGACCGATCTCCCCGATGCCCTTGGATCCGTAGCCGCCGACCTCGTCCGGCACTTCGACGAGGATCACCTCGATCTCGGGCGTGTCCTTCGCCTTGAGGATGCCCAGGTCCTGGAGGAGCAGCGAATCGGGCACGCCGTCCGTGCACGGGAAGTCCTCGGAAAGGGCGTAGCCGAGACCCATGTGCACGCTTCCCTCGATCTGCCCGGCGCACAGGATGGGATTGATGGCACGCCCCACATCGTGTGCCGCGACGACTCTCTCGAGCCGTCCATCGTCATTCAGGATGGCCACCTGCGTGGCGTAGCTGAACGTCATGTGCGTGATCGGGTCCGGCACGTCGGCGCCGGGTTTCGTGGTGAAATCGCACACGTACTCGCCGGCGTACTCGCGTCCCGCCAGGTCCCGCAGGGACTCACCGCCGTCCGGCAGATCGGCGGCGAGCTTCTCGGAGGCGATCCGTCCGGCGGCCGTGAGGAGAGCCGTTGCGCGCGACGCCGTGGTCATCCCGCACATGACACGCGGGTCACTGGCCGTGCGCACGTCCATGAGGTCTACCGACAGTCCGGTCTCGTGGTGAACTACCTGGCGCAGGATGGTGAACAGGCCCTGACCCATCTCAGTATATCCGGTCAGGATCTCGAGGCGGCCGTCGTCGAGTACACGCAGCAGTACCCTGCCCGAGTCGTCCATCCCGTTTCCGATCCCGGTATTCTTGATACCGCACCCGATTCCCGCGTACCGGGCCTGCTTGTACACGTCCCGCACCGCCTCCAGCGTCTGCCGGATCCCGCAGCTCTCCATCATCACCTGTCCGGTGGCGAATCGGTCGCCCGGTGCGAGGATGTTCCGCTCGCGGATGTCGTATCCGTCGATCCCGACTTTCTCGGCCAGCAGATCCAGCACGCCTTCGATGGCGAATGAGGCTTGATTGGCCCCGAACCCGCGCATCGCGCCGCACGGCGGGTTGTTCGTGTACACCGTCTTCGCCTCGATGTCGACTGCCGGAACGCGGTAGGGCCCGCACGAATGTCCGGCCGCGCGTTCGAGCACCTTCATTCCCACCGAGGCGTAGGCTCCGGTATCGGCCATGATCCGGGCGCGGACGGCCGTCAGGTGCCCCTCGGCATCGGCGCCGGCCGTGTAGCGCAGGGTGATCGGATGCCGCTTGGGGTGCAGCCGCATGGACTGCTCGCGCGAGAGAATCGTGCGAACGGGCCGACCGGTGAGTATGGCGGCAAGGGCCGTCTGCCCCTGGATGGAGAGATCCTCCTTGCCTCCGAATGCCCCGCCGTTGCTCACGAGCTCGACTTCGACGGCGGGTGGGGCGAGGCCGAGCACGGACGCGATCTGCGCCTGGTCGTCATGCACGCCCTGTCCCTGGGTGTAGACCTTGAGCATGGCGCCTTCGCTCGGTCCGCACGAGCCGCCCGTGGCGGCCGGCACCGCGAGGCAGGCCTCGGGCTCGAGGAACGCGTGCTCGATTCGTTGCGTGACGAACGATTGTTTCACGACGTGAGTAGAGGCGGCGAGTGCCACGTCCACGTCGCCACGCGAGAACGCGCAGACTTCCAGCAGGTTGCCCCCGTCGTGCACCGTAGGCGCCTCCGGATCGAGCGCCTGAACCGGGTCGGACACCGGCTCGAGGATCTCGTACCGTACCGCCGCTTCCAGCTCCTCCGCGGCGCGCCGGGCGCGAAACCGGGTGTCCGCCAGGACGAGGGCGACAACGTCTCCCACGCAACGGGTGGTCTCGCCCTTGGCCACGAAAATCGGCCAGTCCTTGCGGATCAGGCCGACGAAGCGCTCGCCGATCACATCCTCCGCCGTCAGGATGCGCTCGACTCCAGGAATGTCGAGAACGGCTGCGGCATCGATCTCGAGCACGCGGGCGCGCGGGTGAGGGCTGAGGACCACGGCCCCGTGCAACATGCCCTCGAGGGTCATGTCGGCCACGTACTGCTTGTCGCCCAGCGTATGCTCGTCTCCCAGGTAGCGAGAGCCGTTTCCCCCAACTCCATCCCCGTTGCCGCTCGATTGCCGGTTCAGTCCCCGGGAGGCCCCGAACAGGTCCGGGCGCCGCGGCCCGTCTCCTTCGGGGAGCGCCCCATCCTCCCACGCGTCCGCTGCGGTGAGGATCGCGTCTACGATCCGCTGATAGCCGGTGCAGCGGCACAGGTGACCGGTGAGCGCCTTCCGCACCTGGTCCTCGTCCACCTCCGAACTGCGGTCGAGAAGCGACACCGCGCGGGCCGCGATTCCCGGGGTGCAGTATCCGCACTGAAGCCCGCCTTCCCGCACGAACGACTCGGCCAGCACCCGCCGCTTGTCCGCCGGGATTCCCTCGAGCGTCGTGACGGTCTTCCCCTCTGCGGACTCCGGCTTCCGAAGACAGCTCAGGACGGCCCTTCCGTCCACCATGACCGCGCAACAGCCGCACGCACCCTGCGGGGCGCAACCGTCCTTAGGCGAAGTGACACCACATTCGTCCCGGAGCACGTCGAGGAGGTTCATCCCGTCCTCGTATGCCACATCCACGGAACAGCCGTTCAGGGTGAAGGACAGATCGGGCATGGGCTCCACCGGCTCAAGTGAAAGAGGGACACTCGTCCCGCAGCCTATAATACAGCAAGCGGGCGAGGACCTGCCGTCTGTATCGGGCGGTCGAGCGAATGTCGTCGATCGGCGACACGTCGTCGTCCAGTGCGGCCATCAGATCGTCCGGCCGGGAGACGGTATCGCCCGACGCCAGGAGAGCTTCCACGGCGCGGCAGCGGCAGACCGTGGGAGCGACGCTGTTGGCGACGACGCGCCATTCAGCACTGCGTCTCGTGACCGCCACTCCGACCTTCGTGATGGCTTGCGCGGATCGCGAGCCGACCTTCTCGAACCACTGGAAGTCGTACTCCTTTCGCGGAATCCGAATCTCGGTCAGCAGCTGATCCGGCCGGATGCGCATCTCCTTGTATCCGAGGTAGAAATCGGACAGTGGGATCTCCACCGTCCGCTCACGCGAGCGGAGAACGAGAATCGCATCGTATGCCATGAGGACAGGCACGCCGTCCGCGGCCGGCGAAGCGTTGACGATGTTGCCGCCCCACGTGCCGCGAGCCTGGATCTGGACGGCTCCGACCCGCTCGGCCGCGTCGACCAGCAACGGGAACTCCTCCGCGGCCCGCCGGTCCTGGATCACTTCCCAATAGGTCGCGCCCGCCCCGAGGGTCAGCTCGTCCTCCGTCCACCGACGTTCCCTGAGCTCATCGACGCTCGACAGGTCCAGCCACGGGCGCGGGCGAGGTTCGTCGGCCACGTGTTGCGGCCAGTGCACGCACAGATCCGTGCCGCCCGCGATCGGGGTCGCTTCCGGGTGCACCGCACGCATGTCGAGGGCTTCCACGAGATCCCGGGGGAGCAGGACGGTCACGAGACGTCCTCTCGATCGCCGCCCGTCTCCGCGAGCCAGGCCTCGAGTCCCTCGATGATCCCGTCGTAGCCGGTGCAGCGGCAGAGATTCCCGGCCATCAGCTGTCGCAGGGTGTGGGACTCGGTCACGTCACGGTTCCGGCGAACCCACCACGCGGTCATGACGACCCCGGGTGTGCAGGCGCCGCACTGCGTGGCCCCGCTCTCGTGCAACGACGACAGGGCGGCCTCGGGCACGGCCTCCACGGTCTCGACCTCCCGGTCGCGCACCTGCCAGGCGGGAATGAGGCACGAATTCACGGGCAGGCCGTCCAGCATGACGGTGCACGCCCCACACTCACCTTCCCCGCACCCCTCCTTCGTGCCGGTGAGACCGAGTCCATACCTGAGCAGATCCAGAAGGCGCTCGGCTTCATCGATCCGGGCGCTGATTCGCTTGCCGTTCAGCGTGAACTGAATGTCGAGCATCCGTTTGTCGCTCATGGCGAATCTTCGTACGGCGGAGAGGAGCCCATGACGAGGTCCATCACACGCTCGGGTGTCAGCGGGATAGTACGTGGATCACCTGCCCCTGCGGCGGCCAGGGCGTTCGCCACGGCCGGTGCCACGCCGTCGAACGGGAGCTCGCCGATTCCCTTGGCTCCCCCGGCGCCGTGCGGATAAGGGGTCTCCAGAAACTCGACGCGAATCGGCGGCACGTCTTGGGTCGTCGGAATGATGTAGTTCGTGAGTTGCCAGTTCTCGAGGGCGCCGTCACGCCACTTGCACTCCTCGAGGAGCGCCCAGCCGAGAGCCTGGACCACGCCGCCCTGGATTTGCCCCCGCGCCAGGGTCTCGTTGAGCACGCGTCCGACCTCCTGTACGGCGACGAAGTCCCTGACGGTCACGGCGAAAGTGCGCAGGTCCACTTCGACATCGGCCACATAAGCCCCCCAGGCGTAGGCTCCGTATGCGTCCCCACGGTACGACTCGTCGTCCCACTCGATGTGCTCCGGCTGCCGGTAGCGAGCACGGCCGAGCAGTTCCTCTCCCGGGTGAGCCGCGTGCCACGCACCGATCGCCAGGGTCAGAACCTCGCCGCGTCCGTCCGCGCCGAGGCCGAGCGTCTCTCTCAGGTCGCCACAGGCGCGTTCCACGAGGCCGCCTACCACCATGACCGTTCGCGAGGCCACGGTCGGGCCGCTGTTGGGGACAATGGCCGTGTCCACTGGGGCGATCACCACGGACTCCGGCCCAACGCCCAGGCGGTCCACGACTAGCTGCGTGAACACAGTCAGCGTCCCCTGGCCCATCTCCACGTTGGCTGTCCGCACCTCGACACGTCCGTCCGGCAGGCCCGCCACGTGGACCTCGGAGTTGAGGAACACCTCGCCCGACCCGGTGAAGCCAGCCCCGTGGAAGAACGTCGCGAGCCCGATGCCCCTTCTGCATGTATGCTCCGCCACGTTGAATACTGCATGCTCGGCCCGCCGTGCGTCGAATCCCGACAGCTCGAGTGCCCGCTCCATGACCGCCACCCGGTCCGCTCCGTCACGGATGACCTGCCCGGTCGCGGTCGAATCGCCCTCGCGAATCAGGTTGATCCGCCGCAGCTCCACGGCGTCGAGCCCAAGCTCCGCGGCGATGCGGTCCATGTGCCGCTCGCAGGCGAACAGGCTCTGGGGAGCTCCGAAACCCCGGAAAGCCCCGAACGGAGGCGAGTTCGTGAGCATCGCGCGCCCGTCTATGCGCACGTTCTCACACGCGTAAGGCCCCGCTGCGTGGATGATCGAGCGACTGAGAACGACCGGCGACAGTGTGACGTAGGCTCCGCCGTCGAGGACGACCTCGATGTCCTGGACGAGCAATCGCCCGTCAGCGTCTACGCCGGTACGGTGCCGCACGCGGGACGGGTGCCGTTTCGTGGATACGGCCATGTCCTCCGACCGGTCGTAGATCAGCTTGACGGGCCGCCCCGCCTTGAGGGCGAGCAGCGCCGCGTGCAGAGCGATGCCGGACGGGAACTCCTCCTTGCCTCCAAATCCCCCGCCAGTCGCCGACTGGATAATTCGAATCCGTTCCGTGGGACGGTCCAGGGCATGCTCGAACGCGTCGACGATGTAGTACGGGCACTGCATCGAGCCCGTGACCGTGATTACGCCGTCTTCTTCCCAGGCCACCATGCCCTGCATCTCCAGATACACATGCTCCTGGGCTCCTGTCTCGTACACGCCCTCGATCACGTGCGGGGCTTTCGCGAGGGCGCGCTCGACCTCGCCCTTCTCGATCCGGAGATGCTTCAGGACGTTGTCGGTACCGTACTGTATCTGATCCGGGCGAGGAGAAATACGGAAATCGAGAACGGGTGGCTCGGGATCGACCTCGATATGGACGGCGGCGACCGCCCGCCTGAGCGAATCCCGATCCGGGTGGGCGAGAAGCAGCACCGGTTCGTGCAGGTGCCGGACCCGATCGGCGGCGAGAACGGGCTGGTCTTCCTCGATCAGATACACGGAGTTCGAGCCGGGGATGTCCCGGTGATCGACGACCGTGAACTCGGACCAGTCCACCGAATCACCGAAGCGGATGCTCCGGATTCGACCGCGTGGGGAAGGGCTTCGCACGGTGGCACCCCACAGACAGCCGTCCACCGACAGATCGTCGACGTACAGTTCCCGCCCGGTGAGTTTGGAGAGGCCCTCGACGCGCTTCACGTCTGCCCTCCTGCGTAGCAGGTTGTTGTAGAACGCTGGGCGGCCGCGTTACGAGCACCGTGGGGACAGATGCTAGGCAGCGCGACGAATGCGATGCCGTGTGCATCGGGGAGGAGCGCTAACGCAGCAGATGCCCCCACGCCGCCGTAACCCGCAGGGCGCATGGGGGTAGCAGGTCGATACTGCGTCACTCGTCGTCGAAGATGCTCAAGCATCGCCTTCCTCCTCGTTCCTTGTCTCGCCTCGGCAAGACCCATGCGCGCGACCACCCAGCGTTCTTCAGCAACCTGCCTGCCCTACTCGCGGCTGAGCCGCGGCCGAATCAGATAAGTCTGTGCGATGAATGCTCGCCGGGCAACAGGGAAACCGTACTGCCGGTCGTGCTGGTTCCTCGGTGGCCCCGTCCTTAGCTTGGCTCGGGCACGGATGGCCTGCACACAGGAGACGCCGAATGAGTGGCGAGACCAGAGAGGATTATCTTCGCGAGGCGATTCGAGTCGCCGCGGACAGCGTAGAGACCGGGGGCGGTCCGTTCGGTGCCGTGGTCGTCCGCGACGGTGAGGTCATCGTGCGCGCGGCCAATCGTGTGACCCGGAACAACGATCCAACGGCGCATGCCGAAGTAGAGGCGATCCGTGAAGCGTGTCGTATCCTGGGCACGTTCCAGCTCGAGGGCTGTGAGATCTACACCAGCAGCGAGCCCTGCCCCATGTGCCTGGGGGCCGTGTACTGGGCGAGGCCGAAGGCGGTCTACTACGCCAACGCACGCGAGGTGGCCCGAGCCGCCGGCTTCGACGACCATCACATTTATGAAGAATTCTGCATGCCGGTGGAGGAGCGCAGGTATCCGATCGTTCAACTCGAGATCGAGGGAGCGGATGAGCCTTTCCGAGCTTGGGCGGCCAGAGATGACCGTGTCGAATACTGAAATGAAGCAGGGTTCTTCAGCGACTTGTCAGGCGTCATGACGCAAGGGATTTCCAGACGGGACCGTATCCTCGAGATGTTCGCCGCCGCCCTGATGTCGATCGCCACGGTGGCCACGGCGTGGTGCGCGTATCAGTCGGCTGAGTGGGGAGGGGAGCAGGCATTCCTGCTAGGCGAGTCTCAGCGTGCAGGCCGCGAGGCGGATCTCCACTCCGCCCTGGCGGCCCAGAAGAGAAGTCTCGACGTCGCGGTGTTCATGGAGTGGATCGGGGGCCTGGCGACAGACAACGAGCGGCTGACGGATTTCTACGCCCAGCGCTTTCCGCCCAACCTCGGCGTAGCGGTTGACGCGTGGCTGGCCACGGAGCCGAGAACGAACCCGGACGCGCCGCCTCACCCGTTCGCGATGGATGAGTACCAGGTCGCTGAAGACACCCTGGCCGTGCGGGCCGCCGTTGAGTCGGAAGCGAAATGGGCGGAGGCGCGCAAGGCAGATGAGAATGGAGACAGATTCGTGCTCCTCACGGTGATCTTCGCATCGGTCCTGTTCTTCGGAGGAATCGAACAGAAGTTCACCGACCACAATGTGCGTGTGGGAATACTCGTTGTCGGCTCTTTGCTGTTCTTCGGCGGAGTGATCGCGATGCTCAACTACCCGCTCCACCTCGGGTGAGCCCACCGGTCTGGACCCCGGCGGTCTTTCACCTCATCCGACTTTGCGAATGCGCTCTGCGGAGCGCATCTTCCACGCATCCGGCTCGACCACGTTTTACCTGCACCTACAGAGACCGATGAACGATCAGATTCTCAGCCTTCTTGGCGGCGACGCATCGTACCTGCTGGACCACGAATGCAAGGGCATCACGAAGGATCGGCTGCACGCTCCCGGGCCGGACTTCGTGGACCGCGTGTACGCGATGACCGATCGCAACAATCGAACGCTCGGCAACCTCGAGTGGATCTTTCAGCATGGCCGCTTGGCGGGGACCGGCCACGTGTCGATCCTCCCGGTCGATCAGGGCATCGAGCACGCCGGCGGTGCGAGCTTCGCCAAGAACCCGGACTACTTCGATCCGGCGAAGATCGTCGAGCTGGCGATCGAGGGCGGGTGCAACGCGGTTGCCTCGACGTTCGGCGTACTGGGCTCGGTGGCGCGCAATTATGCGCACAAGATCCCGTTCCTCGTGAAGATCAACCACAACGAGCTCCTTACGTATCCCAACACGTTCGACCAGGTGTTCTTCGGCTCCGTGCAGCAGGCACACGACATGGGCGCGGCGGCGGTCGGCGCGACGATCTACTACGGCTCGGAGGAAAGCAATCGGCAGATCGTGGAGGTGGCCGAGGCCTTCGCGTACGCACACGAGCTGGGCCTTGCCACGGTGCTGTGGTGCTACCTGCGGAACAGCGCGTTCAAGAAGGACAAGGACTATCACGCCAGCGCGGACCTGACGGGCCAGGCGAACCACCTCGGCGTCACGATCCAGGCGGACATCATCAAGCAGAAGCTGCCGGAGAACAACGGTGGGTACCTGGCGATGAACGAGGGCGGCGTCAGCTTCGGGAAGTTCGACCAGCGGATCTACGACGAGCTCACCACAGACCATCCGATCGATCTGTGCCGGTACCAGGTCGCGAACTGCTACATGGGCCGCGTCGGTCTGATCAACAGCGGCGGGGCCTCGGGAGACAACGATTTTGCAGACGCGGTCCGCACGGCGGTGATCAACAAGCGCGCCGGCGGCACAGGCTTGATCTCGGGGCGCAAGGCGTTCCAGAGGCCGAAGGCCGAGGGGGTCAAGCTGCTGAACCACATCCAGGACGTGTACCTGGATACAGATATCACGCTGGCCTGAGGACACCGGTCTCCTGCGGGGCGGGTCTCCTGCCCGACCCCGCACACCGGAGCACGCGCCCTTTGAGAGCGACCCCACTCCACCCAACCGCCAGACGCGGGCTCCTGGCTTTCGTGACGGCAGTCCTGCTGGCCGGCGCGGCGCCCCTGTTTGCCCAGAAAACGGACGTAATGGTGCTGTATCGGGGGGACTCGATCACGGGAGAGGTCAAGGAGCTGAACCGGGGCAAGCTATCGTACAAGACCGACGACATGGGTACGCTTTCCATCGAGTGGGACAAGATCGCCCATATCACGAGCAAGAACTTCTTCGACGTCGAGAACAAGAGAGGGGTCCGATTCTTCGGTCGACTGGCGGCGAGCGACGTACCGGGCCAGCTGCTGATCATCCTGTCCGACACCGTGTCCGTCCGGATGATGGACATCGTGGCGATCTCGCGCATACGGGCCAGCTTCTGGAGCCGCCTGGACGGCTATGTGGACCTGGGCTTCGATTTCCAGAAAGCCAACAATAACCGGCAACTCAACGGTGCCGGCCAGGTCGGGTACCGGGGCGAGAAGTGGGCCAGCAAGCTGAACGGCACTACCTACTTCCAGAGTCAGGACAGCACGGACCTGACCAGCCGGAACGACCTCGCTCTGCAGGGGCGGCGGCTGTTCGGCAACCACTGGGCCGGCCTGGTGTTCGGATCGCTCGAACAGAACGCGCAGCTCAGCCTCAATCTCCGGAAGACGATCGGCCTCGGCGGATCGCGCGAACTCATCCACACGAACAGTATGACGTTTTCGGTGGTCGCCTCTCTGGCGTTCGCGAACGAGGACTACCTGGACGATGAGGGCACCACCAACACGGTGCAGGCGCCGCTCGCGGCCGACTTCGCGTTCTTCCGGTTCGACAGCCCGAAGACAGATGTCACCAGCAACCTCACGGTTACACCGATTCTGAACGACCTCGGACGGTGGCGGATCGACTTCACAGCGAGGCTGTCCTACGAGCTGATCAGCGACTTCACCATCGGGCTCCGTTTCTTCGACAACTTCGACAGCAGGCCTCCGTCAGCGACGGCGGCGTCGAACGACCTCGGCCTCACGTTCAGTCTTGGATACACCTTCTGATCCCAGGAGCCGCGAGCTCATGAGAAACCACGTGTCCGTGGCTCTGACCGGTTGCCTTCTGGTGCTACTTTCTGCGTGTACTCAAGACGATGTCCCGCCGCCGGAGACGCCCACCGAGCTGTCGGCCGCGGTTCTGCGCTCGGCGACATACACGAGCCTGTACGTCGAAGAGGGTGAAATTCTCCTGGAAAGCGGGATGTTCGAGGACACTGCGCGGCGCATCGTGGTGTTCTTCCAGCCAGAGTACGCCGTGGGAGGCCTGGACGGGGACGGGGCGCCCGACGCTGCCGTGGTCCTGGCCACGGAAACTGGTGGATCCGGGACCTTCGTGGACCTGGCCGTCGTGCTCAACCGCGACGGACGGCCCGAGAACGTAGCGACGGCTTTTCTTGGCGACCGGGTACCGGTGGAACGCATCAGGATTGTCGACGGCGAGGTCCAGCTCGATTTGACCATTCACGGCCCGGCGGACGCGATGTGCTGCCCGTCCCTCGAGGTCACGCGGAAGTTCCGACTCGTGCGCGGCGAGCTCGAGGAGATCGATCCTCCTGCCGGGACGCCCGAGTAGCACTCCGCTTCGTGCCCTGGCTCGGTGGCGCAGGCACGCCGCCGATGCGAAGATCCCCCGGTGCATTCTGGAACGGTGGACCGCTGCCTGCCTGGCGCGGTCAGAAACGATCATCACGAGCGCATGACACATGAGCATTGACCTGCAAGGCCGGAGCTTCCTGACGCTGGTTGATTTCACGCCGAACGAAATCCGGTACCTGCTCGACCTTTCTTTCGAGCTCAAAGTGGCCAAGCGCGAAGGCAGGGAAGTCGCCCGGCTACAGGGGCTCAACATCGCCCTGATCTTCGAGAAGACCTCGACCCGGACGCGCTGCGCGTTCGAGGTGGCTGCGTACGATCAGGGCGCCCACGTGACGTACCTCGGGCCGACGGGATCGCAGATCGGGCACAAGGAGTCGGTGGCGGACACGGCTCGCGTGCTCGGCCGGATGTACGATGGCATCGAGTACCGCGGATTCGGACAGGACCGTGTGGAGATCCTGGCTGAGCACTCGGGGGTTCCGGTGTGGAACGGACTGACCGACGAGTTCCATCCCACTCAGGTGCTGGCTGACGTTATGACGATGGTCGAGCACGCGGGCCGTCCGCCGGACGAGATCTCGTTCTGCTACCTGGGAGACGCCCGCAACAACGTGGGTAACTCGCTGATGGTGGGTGGGACGAAGCTGGGGATGGACGTGCGGCTCTGCGCCCCGAAGTCGAACTGGCCGGAGGAGGCGCTCGTGGAGCGGTGCCGGGAGTGGGCCGATGAGACCGGCGGCTCCCTGCTCCTGACCGAGAGCGTGGACGAGGGAGTCGCGGACGCGGACTTCCTGTACACGGACGTATGGGTCTCGATGGGTGAGCCCGCAGAGCGGTGGGCGGAACGGATCGAGCTGTTGCGCCCCTACCAGGTCAACGCCGATGTGATTCAGCGGACCGGGAACCCGGATGTGAAGTTCCTGCACTGTCTCCCGGCGTTCCATAACCGGCAGACGAAGGTGGGAGAAGATATCTTCCTGCAGTTCGGCCTCGACGGAATGGAAGTCACGGAAGATGTGTTCGAATCGCCGGCTTCCGTGGTGTTCGACCAGGCCGAGAACCGGATGCACTCGATCAAGGCCGTCATGGTGGCGACGCTGGCCGGGTGAATGGGAGGAGACGACAGTTGAGGCGTTTTCGCAGCTTTTTGATGACACTGACGAGGAGCCCGATCGGGCTCTTCGGGACGATTCTGGCCGGGACGAGCGGTTTCCTGATCGTCACGCTCATCCTGTGGGAGTCGATCGGAGCGGCCGCTCATCCGTATCTCGGCATCATCACGTACATGGTGCTGCCAGTCTTCTTCGTGATTGGTCTGGTCCTCATCTTCGCGGGCATCCGGCGGCAACGCCGCCGACTCGCCGCGCGGCTGGATAGCGGCGAGATCGTCGTTGCCGAGTTCCCCATCATCGATCTGAACAACGATCGAACACGGGCGTGGCTGATCTCGGCCGGAGCGTTTGGCGCGACGGCCGCGGTGATCCTCAGTTTGGCCACCGCGAAAGGGGTGGAGTACGTGGACTCGAACGCGTTTTGCGGCGAGACATGCCACGTCATGGAGCCCGAGTACACGGCCTACCAGAGATCGCCGCACGCCCGCGTTCACTGCGTGGAGTGCCACGTGGGGTCGGGGGCGCGCTTCTTCCTCAAGGCCAAGGTCTCGGGAGTGCGGCAGGTGTACCGTCTGTGGACCGACACGTACGAGCGCCCGATCCCGACGCCCGTACACGACCTCCGTCCGTCCACCGCCACGTGCGAGCATTGTCACTGGCCGACGAAGTTCGTGGGCGACCGGACCCAGTTGATCAACAAGTTCCGAAGCGACTCGGCGAACACTCCTCTTCTGAGCGTCCTTCTGCTTCACGTCGGAGGCCAGACGCTCGGCACCTCGCGCGGCATCCACTGGCACGTGGATCCCGCCAACGAGGTCTCGTACCTCTCCGACCCCAGCCGGGAAGACATCCAGGAGGTCGTGCTGCGTGGTCCGGATGGCACGGAGAAGAGGTGGTTCAACTTCGCACCTGATGCGCCTGGGACCACAGCCGTCGAAACCTATGGGTCCGAAGCGGATCCTGGTGATAGGGGAGCGGACACGCCGCCGGCAGTATGGCGGACGATGGACTGTGTCGACTGCCACAACCGGCCCACTCACGTCTACTGGACGCCGGAGCAGGCCGTGGACCAGGCCTTCCTCCGCGGCGCAATCTCGACTGAGCTGCCGTTCGGGCGGCGGGAAGGTCTCCGGTTGCTGAAGGGGGACTACGAGTTGCGGGACGAGGCGCTCGCAGACATCGCTGCGGGAATCGAGGAATTCTACGCCGAGAACTTCCCGGTGATCGCACGGGACCGGCCGGCCGACGTGGCGGAGGCCGGGGAGGTGCTGGGGATCCTGTGGGCCACCAACGTGTTCCCCGAGATGAACGTGACCTGGGGCACCTACCCCGACCACCTGGGCCACCCGGGGTTCAAGGGAGGCTGCCTGCGCTGCCATACGAGCACTATGCAGACGGAGGACGGACAGGGTATCTCGGCGGACTGCGCCCTGTGCCACCAGATCCTGGCGATGGACCGACCGGCCTCGGAGGTTCGCTTGCAGACGAGCAGCTCGGATTGAGTCGAGACCGGCCAAGTGGCTGAAACCGGTCCCCGGCTGGGGTGGTCGCGAGGGAGCTGGCTGTGGCTCCTCCTCGGTCTGGTCGCGGTCGTGGCGCTCGGGACCGTGGCCCAACGCACGTTCTACGGCGACCGTCCAGCCCGTCTGCACCAGATGGCCGGTGCCACGATGGGCACCACGTGGAGCCTCAAGGTCTCCCTGCCCGACGGCGCGCCACTCCCCTGGCTCGACGCGATCCGGGACACGGTGCAGTCGCGGCTCGATCGGGTCGAGACTCTGATGTCCACGTGGGACTCGACGTCGGAGCTGTCCCGCTTCAACCGGTCCCGGGACACGAGTGCGGTAGCCCTTTCGACCGAGACCATGGAAGTCCTGGCGGTCGCTGCCGAGGTCGGACGTGCTTCTGGCGGCGCGTTCGACGTGACCGTAGCCCCACTGGTCAACGCTTGGGGCTTCGGACCGGGGAGCCCCGCGACCGGTGGTCCGCCCGCGCTCAGTACGCTGGACAGTCTGCGTGCACTGGTGGGATTCGATCGAATTCTCCTGGACCTCCGGGCTGGAACCGCGGCCAAGGCCAACCCGGCGGTTGCCGTGGACCTGTCCGCTGTGGCGAAGGGGTACGCCGTGGACCGCGCAGCCGACGGTGTCGCGCGCCTGGGCGTGACGGACTTCGCGTTGGAGGTGGGCGGCGAAGTGAGGGCCAGCGGCCTGAGGCCGGACGGCGCTCCGTGGAGAGTGGCCGTGGAGGCCCCTCTCGTGGGTTCCCGTGCTATTCTCCGCGTGTTGGAGGTACGCAACGAAGCCGTCGCCACCTCGGGAGACTATCGCAATTTCTTCGATGTCGAAGGCACCCGCTACGCACACATCATAGATCCGCGAACGGGGCGTCCCGTCGAGTGGAAAGGATTCTCGGTGACCGTTCTGCATTCCGATGCGGCCCGGGCCGACGCCTGGGCGACGGCGTTGAGCGTGCTCGGTCCCCACGAAGGACTTGTTCTCGCGGAGGCTCAAGGCCTGGCGGCCCTCTTCGTGACTACTCGGGAGGACGGGAGTTTCGAGGTCCTGGTCACGCGCTCCCTGCAGGACAGATTGAGCGGCGGGAATGAGGAGCTACGGGACTGAGGGTGTTTCCTCGCGGTCACCGCGGAGCCCGAGAGCGAGCCCGGCACTCCGGACGCCGCTTGCCAGGGCGAGAAACAGAAGCGTCACGGAGACTTCCTGCGTCCAGAAGGGCCACCCGAGGGCGAAGACCACGGCGAGCCCGGTCGTCGCCCACAGGTAGGCGGGCAGCCACCGACCGCCGCCGGATCTCAGGAGCGTCCAGGCCAGGCCGATGTGCGTCGGCAGGACCCACAGGATGTTTATATTCCGCTTCGTAACAGCGTGCAGCGACACGAACCACATGAACACCACGAACAATCCCGCCACACCCAGGAGTCCGAACAACGGTACGTCCAACCAGCGTCGCCCCGTCCGGTCCGAACGGAGGTCCCGGATCGTCAGATAGACGACCCACGCCAGGAACGTTCCTGCCAGCAACTCCACCCACGGAAAGGCCGGGTGCCGTGTCCCGCGCTCAGGCGTCCAGCCAATCGAGTCGGTTCGGGCGATCAGCGCACGTTCTCCGTTCGGTCCCTGCAGACGGGCGCCTGCCAGCCAGGAAGCCAGGTGGTCGGGCAGGAACATCGCATTTCGCGCCGTGGCGGGCCTGTCGGCGGGCACGCCCTGTGCGAAGTCCATTCCGAGGTGCAGAAGCGGTTTCTCGACGAGGTACGGATCGAGGAGCTGACGCATGGTACGATCCGGGTTACGTAGCTCCGCCCTCAGAGCGGACCCGAGCACGTCCTCTAAAAGGTCACGGATGCGTGTCGCGCAGTTGTCGTAAAAGAAGTCGTACCGGTAGTACGCGTTCTCGGGCAGCGCATTCCACTCGAGGAATCGGAATATGGTCTCGCGCTGATCCGCGTCGAGATCCAGCCACTGCTCGATCAGCGGACGACCTTCCTCGGACGGGTAGTAGGCGACCATGCGGTCGTAGCGCTGCCTGAGCAGACGGTAGTTGAGGTCGCCGTACAGAAATTTCGCGCTGAACGTCAGCGGATTACCGAATTCGAACGTCCCATAGTTGTAAGCCACATCGATACCGCGTTCGGGATCGACGACCCGGATCGCGTTGTGACCAAAAATCGAGTAGACCTTCTTGCCCGGCAGGATCGTGATCAGGGATACGCGAGCCGATTCCGACAGCAGGCGCTCCGAGAACCCTTCGACGGGCGACTCCTGGGCACACACCGCAGGTGTGAACGCCGCGAGCGACAGGGCCAGGCAGGCGAGCTGCGTCGCCTTTACCCGAATCCGGCACCGGAAAGGGTCGCGGCTCACGCGGTCGGCTCCGGCCGGTGCAGGACCCACCACGCCCGCGCCTCCTCGGCCGTCCACGGATATACCACCTGCAGTCCTTCGAGACACGCGTCCATCTCGTCGGCCGTGCCGATGCGAGCCTTCGGGTCCTTCTCGAGGCAGCGGAGGATCACGCGATCCAACTCCGGAGGCAGATCCAGGTCGCACCGTTCGGACGGAGGAACGGGCTCTTCGCGGATGTG
>Ga0255057_10000046_pt1 | contig 60359 bp, 45 predicted proteins | sample Cases_109_6_MG_FD_189022 | JGI IMG/M metagenome (GOLD analysis project Ga0255057, IMG submission 189022) | Seawater microbial communities from Amundsen Gulf, Northwest Territories, Canada - Cases_109_6 | ecosystem: Environmental > Aquatic > Marine > Gulf | place: Canada: Northwest Territories... | reverse complement strand
AGCCTGCTCATCGCCGGGGTACGGGCGGGCAGCGATCGACAGGACCTTCACGAGCGGATCCGGGGCCATGCCATGGCCGCGCGCGAACGGGCGCAGGCGGGCTCCGGCCCCGGCGACTTCCTTCTCATGGTGGAGCAGGACGACCAGATCCCGCTTTCGGGAGACCGGCTGCGCGAGCTGGCGGATCCGAGCCGGCTTACCGGACGCGCCGCCGAGCAGGTCGATGCCTTCCTCGCCAACCGCGTGGCGCCGACACTGAGGTCCGCGAACGCCAGAAGCCTCGAGCCCGCCAGCCTGCGCGTATGACGACCCTCCCCCTCCCGCTTCTGCGCAGCGGCAAGGTTCGTGAAATGTACGACCTGGGAGAGCACCTGCTGCTGGTCGCCAGCGACCGGATCAGTGCCTTCGACTACGTCCTCCCGCAGGCGATCCCGTATAAGGGAATCGTCCTGACCCAGCTGTCCGCCTTCTGGTTCGAGCGCAGCCCTCACCTCATCCAGAATCACCGTGTCGCGAGCGACCCGGACGAGATCGTCGCCGTCCGGCCCGAGCTCGCCGAGACGAGAGAGGCGTGGGCGGGTCGAGGCATGCTCGTCCGACGGGCCTCCCCCTTCCCGGTCGAATGCGTCGTGAGGGGGTACCTGGCAGGGTCCGCCTGGAAGGAGTATAGGGAGAGCGGGACGTTGGCTGGCGAGAAGTTGCCGGAGGGCCTCCAGGAGAGCGATCGGCTGCCGGAGCCCCTGTTCTCGCCGGCCACGAAGGCCGAGGAAGGCCACGACGAGAACATCACGTTCGGCCAGCTCCAGCGGCGCCTGGGGCAGAAGACGAGCGAGATGCTGCAGGAGATCAGCCTGGCGCTCTACCGGTTGGGCCGAGACGTGGCGGCCAGACGCGGGATCATCGTGGCAGACACGAAGTTCGAGTTCGGGGTGGCGGACATGGGAGAGGTGCTCTTGATCGACGAGGTGCTGACCCCCGACTCCTCGCGCTTCTGGCCGGCGGACCGGTACGAGGCGGGACGCAGCCAGGAGTCGTTGGACAAGCAGCCGGTACGTGACTATCTGGAGGGTCTGAAGAAGGCCGGCGACTGGAACGGCGAGGCGCCCCCGCCCGACCTGTCCGACGAAGTGGTCGAGGCCACGTCGGAGCGATATCGCGACGCGTACCGACGGATCACCGGCGAGGAGCTGCCCGTTTACTGAAGCGGGATGACAAGGCGGACGAAGCAGACGAACACGGGAAGTACCGGAATCTAGAAGTCACTTCATACACGGCGTTACAACATACTACAGATTAAAGAGATAAACAGCTCGTGCGATTCGAAATAGAGATCCGGGTCACGCCCAGGGAGGGGATCGTGGACCCGGAGGGGCAGACGATCGGACAGGCCCTCGGCAACCTCGGCTACAGCGGGGTCCACCACGTGAAGGCCGGCCGGCTGGTGCGCTTCGAGCTCGACGCCGACGATACGGATCAGGCTCGAAGCAGCGTCGACCGCATGTGCAAGGAGCTGATCGCCAATCCCGTGATCGAGCGGTACGAGGTGCAGATCCGATCTCCGGAGACCGGGTCCCCGTGAAGATCGGCATCGTTCGGTTTCCCGGCTCCAACTGCGACCAGGATTGCCACCGCGCCGTCGACGAGGGGGTCGGCGCCGAAGCGGTCTATCTGTGGCACAAGTCGCACGACCTGGAGGGGTGCCGGGCGATCCTCCTGCCCGGTGGCTTCTCGTACGGAGACCACCTCCGCGCCGGCGCGATCGCGCGCTTCAGCCCGATCATGCGCGAGGTGATCGCCTTCGCTCGAGACGGCGGGCCGGTGCTCGGAATCTGCAACGGTTTCCAGATCCTCTGTGAGGCGGGCCTCCTGCCCGGTGCCCTCGTCCGAAACGACTCGCTGCGGTTCCGCTCCTACCCCGTCCGGGTTCGCGTCGAGCAGGCCGACACCCCCTTCACCTCGGAGTACGAGGAGGGAGACGTGCTCCGGATGCCGATCGCGCACGGCGAGGGCCAGTACGTCGCCGATCGATCGGCGATCGAAGCGCTCGAGAGTGAGCGGCGGGTGATCTTCCGGTACGTCGATGAGCTGGGACAGCCCACGGAAGAAGCCAATCCCAACGGCTCGGCCCGAAACATCGCGGGAATCTGCGACGAGGGCCGTCGGGTCGTCGGTCTCATGCCTCACCCTGAACGGGTAGTCTCGAACCTTCTCGGCGCGGACGGCCTCGGCGTCTTCCACTCCCTGATCGGGTCTGTGCGAGCGACGGGCGACGGCACGGCCACGCAGGCACTGGAAGCCGGCGACGGGCCTGCCGCACAGGCGCCGGAGACGCCCGCCACGCAGGCGGCGGAAGCCGCGGAAGCGAGCGCACCTTGAGCGGGTCGGCCACCCGGGCGCCGGTGATCGAGATCACGCCGGAGCTGGTCGCCGATCACGGCCTCGCGCCCGACGAGTACGAGCAGATCCTCGAGATCCTCGGACGCGAGCCCACATTTCCCGAGTTGGGCGTCTTCAGCGCCATGTGGTCGGAGCACTGCGGCTACAAGAACTCACGCCCGCACCTCAAGACCCTTCCCACGGAAGGACCCCTCGTGGTTCAGGGGCCCGGAGAGAACGCGGGCGTGATCGACGCTGGCGACGGCTGGGGCGTGGCCTTCAAGATCGAATCCCATAATCACCCGTCGGCCGTCGAGCCCTATCAGGGGGCGGCGACCGGATCGGGAGGCATCCTCCGGGACGTCTTCACGATGGGCGCACGCCCGATCGCGATCCTCGACAGCCTCCACTTCGGATCCCTCGATTCGCCGCGCTCCCGTTACCTGCTCGACGGCGTGGTGCGCGGCGTGGGCGACTACGGGAACTGCGTCGGCGTCCCGACCGTGGGGGGCGAGGCGATCTTCGACCCCTCCTATGAGCGGAACCCAATCATCAACGTGATGTGCCTCGGGATCCTGCGCCTCGAAGACCTGATGCGCGGGAAGGCCGAAGGGGTGGGCAACGCCGTCATGGCCGTCGGCGCCAAGACCGGTCGCGACGGCATCCACGGCGCCACCTTCGCCTCCGAAGAGCTCGACGAGGGCTCCGACAGCCGCCCCCAGGTTCAGGTGGGCGACCCGTTCACCGAGAAGCTCCTGCTGGAGGCCAGCCTCGAGCTCATCGAGCGCGACCTGCTGGTGGGGATCCAGGATATGGGCGCCGCGGGCCTGACCTCGAGCGGAGCCGAGATGGCGGCGCGCAGCGGCTCCGGGATCGACATCGACGTTGCTCTGGTCCCGGTGAGGGAGCCGGGCATGACGCCGTACGAGATCCTCCTCTCCGAGTCGCAGGAGCGCATGCTCCTCGTGGCCAAGCCCGAGTGCGAGAGCTCGGTTGCGGAGGTGCTCTCAAAGTGGGACCTGGAGGCGGCGGTCGTGGGCCGGGTCACGGACGACGGCTTCTTTCGGGTCCGGGACGGCGGAGAGGTGGTGGTCGAGATTCCGGTGCAACCACTCGTCAACGAGTGTCCGACATACACGAGGGAGGGTGTCGAAGACCCGGAGGTGCGCAGGCTGCGGGCGCTGGACATCGCGGAGTACTCCGGTCCGATCTCCGACCAGGAGGCAGCGGAAGCTCTGCTGACGTTGCTGGACTCCCCGTCGCTCGCCTCGTGCCGCTGGATCTACGAGCAGTACGATACGACGGTCGGGACGAACACGGTGGTCGGCCCGGGATCGGACGCGGCGGTTCTTCGGCTGGCTGATTCCGGACGCGGCATCGCCGCTTCCCTGGACTGCAACGGGCGTTACGTGTACCTAGAGCCGCGCCGCGGAGCGAAGATCGCCATGGCGGAAGCCGCGAGAAACGTGGCCTGCAGCGGCGCTCGTCCGGTAGCGATCACCAACTGCCTGAACTTCGGGAATCCCCTCAAGGCGGGCACGTACTATCACTTCACCGAGGCCGTGGCCGGTCTGGGCGAAGGATGCCGGGCTCTCTCGACGCCCGTCACCGGGGGAAACGTCTCCTTCTACAACGAGACACCGGACGGGGCGGTCTACCCAACGCCCGTCATCGGGATGATCGGACTCCTCGAGCACCTGGACCGGGTGGTCCCGTCCTGCTTCCTGACGCCCGGGAGCACGGTGGTGCTCGTCGGGGAGACCGGAGATGAGCTCGGAGCCAGCGAGTACCTGGCCGCGTGCCACGGCGTGGTGGGCGGAGCTCCTCCGCAGATCGACCTGGAGGAAGCGCGGCGGCTCGTCGACTTTCTGGTCGAGGCGGCGGAGCGTCAGCTCGTCCTCTCGGCGCACGACTGTGCGGAGGGAGGCCTCGCCGTGGCCCTGGCCGAATGCTCGCTCGGCGGACCGGACGGACCGCTGGCCGTCGAAGCCGAGCTTCGGACCGAGGCGCCGGCCGCAGCGGCCCTGTTCGGCGAGTCGCAGTCCCGGGTCGTGCTGAGCTGCGATCCCGTAATGGTAGAGGAGGTCGTGGCGCTCGCCGCCGAACGCGAGCTGCCCGTGTCGGTGATCGGAAGCGTGGGCCCACCCAATGGTCGCTTCCGCCTCGCCGCGGCCGGGGTGCAGATCGATCTGGAGCTGGACCGTATCCACGACGTATACCGATCGGCTCTCCCGGGACGGATGGAGAAGCAAGCCGGCCTGACGACGTGATGACCCCCGACTACGATCCCGACCGACCCCGCGAGAAGTGCGGCGTGTTCGCGATCAGCGGCACTCCGGCGGCGGCGGAGCTCGCCTTCATGGGACTCTACGCGCTGCAGCACCGCGGCCAGGAGTCCGCCGGGATCGTCGCGATCGACGAGCTCGGCACCGCCCGGAGCCATCGGGGGATGGGGCTGGTCGCGGACGTGTTCGACGAGGACCTCCTCGCCGGCCTCGTCGGCTCCACGGCGATCGGGCACGTCCGGTACTCGACCTCGGGCGGCTCGGAGCTGCGCAACTGCCAGCCCGTGCTGGTGGAGTACCGGCACGGATCGATGGCCCTCGCCCACAACGGGAACATCACGAACGGGCTGGAGCTCCGGCACCGCCTCTCCGAGGAAGGCGCGATCTTCCAGACCGACTCGGACTCCGAGGTCCTGATCCACCTGATCGCTCGCTCGCGTCGGGAAGAGGAGCGACAGCAAGTCGACGATGCCCTCTCCCAGCTCGTCGGTGCCTTCTCGCTGGTCCTGAGCGTCGGAAAGACCATCTACGCAGCCCGAGACTCGCGTGGCTTCCGGCCCCTGGTGCTCGGAAGGCGGGGGGAAGCGATCATCGTCTGCTCGGAGACGTGCGCGCTGGACCTCATCGGCGCCGAGTATATGCGCGACGTGAAGCCCGGCGAGGTGCTGCGAATCCGGGACGGTCAGATCGAGAACCTGCGTCCGCTGCCGCCTGCCTCGCCGGCGCCGTGCCTGTTCGAGCTCGTCTACTTCGCGCGCCCCGACTCCCGCGTCTGGGGCTGCTCCGTGGACCGAGCCCGGAGGGCGTTCGGCCGGCAGCTGGCGCGCGAGCATCCGGCTGAAGCCGACTGCGTGTTCGCCGTACCGGATTCCTCCAACTCGGCCGCGCTCGGATACTCCGAGGAATCCGGGATCGCCTTCGAGCTCGCGCTCATTCGCAACCACTACGTGGGACGGACGTTCATCTTCCCGACGCAGGCCGGCCGCGATTTCCGCGTGCGGGTCAAATACAACGCGGTCACCGAGCTGATCGCGGGCAAACGGGCCGTCGTGGTGGATGACTCCCTGGTCCGCGGCACGACGAGCAAGGGTCTGGTGACGATGCTCCGGGAGGCGGGAGCGCGGGAGATCCACTTCCGCGTCGCCTCTCCACCGATCCGCCACCCCTGCTACTACGGGATCGACATGCCTACGCGCGCCGAGCTCCTCGGCTCGGAGCACTCGATCGAGGAGATCCGCGAGCACCTGGGTGTGGACTCGCTCGGCTACCTCTCCCTGGAGGGGCTCCAGTCCTGCGTCGAGGAGTTCGGACCGTTCTGCACGGCGTGCTGGACGGGAGAGTACCAGGCCCCGCTCGTCGATCTGGAGGCGGGCCACGACCTCGCCGGTGTCGTATGATCGCGCGTCTTAGGCTCCGGGTAGCAGCCGCCGTGGGCGTTGCCGGTGCCGCGATCGTCGGAACCCAAGGCGTCGCGTCACCCGTGCGTGCGCTGGACGGGGCCCCACCCGCCGTGCCCGCACTGGACGGAGCCGCCGTCGGCTCGTTGGGCTCGGCAGCGGACTCGGCGTGCGCCGTCATCCTCTCGACGAACGACGAGCACGGCGGACTTCTTCCAGCCGTACAGCCGTGGTCGGGAAACCGACCCGCTGGAGGCGCGGAGGCGATAGCGGCCTACGTGAACGGTGTCCGCCAGACATCGCCCTGCCCCGTCTTCCTGTTCAGCGGCGGCGACCTGATGCAGGGAACGCTGATCTCGAACCTCACGAGCGGCCGGGCCACGATCGACGTGATGAACGAGATCGGCTACGACGCCGCAGCGCTCGGCAACCACGAGTTCGACTGGGGGATTCGGATCCTCCAGGAGCGAATGCGGCAGGCTCGCTTCCCGATCCTGAGCGCCAACACCTATGAGAAGGGGACGAACCTCCATCCGAGGTGGGTGGAGCCGTATGCGATCCTCGAGCGTGATGGCGTACGGATCGGGGTGATCGGGGCCACGACGCGGTCCACGCCGACGACGACCCACCCGGACAGCGTAGCCGGTCTCGAGTTTCGCCCCATCGCCGAGACGCTCGACCTCTACATCCCGCGCGTCCGGGTGGAGGGCGTGGACTTCGTAGTCGTCGTCATGCACGCCGGCGGCTTTTGCCACGACGGCGACGGGAACGAGGCGCGTTGCGACGGCGAAGCGATGGAGGAGCTGGCCCTGACAAGCGCGCCGTTCGACTACGTCGTCACGGGCCACAGCCACAGCCGCGTCGAGGACACGATCCAGGGCGCGCCGGTCGTCCAATCGTACGCCCACATGACCGCGATCGGCCGGGGGCGGCTGACGCGCCATGCCTCCGGGGAAGTCGTGGGCGAGCTCGTCTCCATCGACGCCGTCTATCCGGACAGCGCCGCGCGGATCGACGCGGTCAAGGCTCTGGTCGACCGCTACGAGAAGGAGGCCGAGGAGGTCGCGCTGGCCCGGGTCGCGACGCTGGCCGATCCCCTGAAGAAGCGGAGACGGGGGGCGTCGACCCTGGGCAGGCTCATCGCCGACGCGCAGCGCGAGACGACGGGGGCCGACGTCGCGATCATGAACAACGGGGGCATCCGTATGAACCTCCCCGCCGGCCCGATCAGCTACGGGGAGCTGTTCCGCGTGCAGCCGTTTCGGAACACGCTGATTCTCCTCGAGCTCGGCGGCCGACTCCTGCTGTCCGCGCTGGAGAGCTCGGTCGACGAGGATGGCATCGAGGCCAACATCAGCGGCCTCACGGTCGAATACGATCCGGAAGCCGCCGGCGTGAGGGTCCGCTGCGCGCGTCTTTGGGATGGCCGGCCCGTTTCCCCGGATTCCACCTACTCCGTCGCGGTCAACAACTTCATGGCGGCAGGCGGAGCGGGTTACTGGATGCTGAAGGAGGCGACCTCCGCCCGGCAGACCGGAATCGTGGATCTGGACGCGCTCGTCGCCTACCTGGAGACGCAGCCGCAGCCGGTCAGTGCCCCGCAGGATGTGAGATGGCAGGCGGTGATCGGGGGAGAGGCGGGCTGTCCGTGACCGCCGAGGGCCGGCTTCGGGTCTACGTGGACGAGGTGCCGCACGACGTCTGGCCCTGGGCCCTGGTCCGGGACGCGCTCACCTGGCACTCCCGGGATGCGCTGGCGGGCGTTCGGCGCGGTGACCTGACCGTGGTCGACCAGTCCGGCAGCCCGGTCGGTCTGGATGGACAGATAGCCGAGGGTGCTCGATTCTACCTGCGCGGCATCCCTGAAGGCGTCGTGGAGGCCGCGCCGGGAGGCGCGCCGAATCCAGCGAACCCGGAAGCTGAAGGAGAAGCGTCGGCCCGGGTTGACCAGAGATTTTCCGAGGAGGAGGTGCGGGACCGCATCCACGCGATGCCCAAAACCGAGCTGCACGTGCACCTCGACGGCTCTCTTCGGCCTTCCACGATCGTGGAGCTGGCGGACGAGCACGGCATCTCCATCCCCACGACCGACCCGGAAGCGCTGGGCGAGTACATGTTCGTGAAGAACGCCCGCAACCTCGAGGATTACCTGGCGCGCTTCAAGGTCACGTTGTCCGTCATGCAGCACTCGGATGCGCTGGAAAGGATCGCCTACGAGCTCTGCGAGGACGCGGCATCGGAGAACGTCCGGTACATGGAGATCCGCTACTCGCCGATCCTTGTAGCGCGGGAGGGCATGCCGCTCCCCGAGACGGTCGACGCACCGCTGCGCGGGATGCGACGCGCCCGCGAGGAGTTTGGCATCGATTCCGCCCTCATCATCTGCGGCATCCGGACCATGGAGCCGGACGTCTCGCGGGACCTGGCGGATCTCACGATCGCCTTCAAAAACCGGGGCGTGGTCGCCTTCGACCTTGCGGGGGCCGAGTACAACTACCCGGCCAAGAAGCACAAGAACGCTTTCTACATGGTCCGCAACGCCAACATCAACGCGACCATCCACGCTGGCGAGGCCTACGGACCGGAGTCGATCCACCAGGCCCTTCACTATTGTGGCGCGCACCGCATCGGACACGGGACGCGGCTGTTCGAGGACCCCGACCTCATGCGCTTCGTGACCGACCACCGGATCCCGCTCGAGATCACCCTCACGAGTAACGTGCAGACGCGGGTGGTGAGGGATTTCGCGAGCCACCCGGTGCGGCTTTACTTCGACGAGGGGATCATCGTCAGCCTGAGCACTGACAACCGCCTGATGAGCGGAACCACGGTCACGAAGGAGCACCTGCGCGCCTGGAAGCACCTCGGCTTCACCCTGGATGAGATCGCCGAGCTCGTTCTGAACGGCTTCCGGAGCGCCTTCCTCCACCACGCCGAAAAGGCCGCACTGCTGGCCGAAGTGGAACCGGAGATCCGAAGGCTCGCCGCAACCTAGGTGCAGCGGCGCCACAACGTTGCGGCGCGACTACTCTTGCGCCCCAGCCGCCCACTCCTTCATCGTTCGACCCCCAGCGCGTGAGGCAAGAGGCCACGACCGGCTGTACGGTTGCGACCGAGCGGGCTTGCCGAGCTCATCCCGGCGACCGCGAAGTCGATCCTCACGCCCGAGCAGTAGAGGAGGTCATCGATGCGTAAACGGAGCGTTCCCACCCTTTCCCTGTGCCTGCTTGTTGCGGCCGCCTGCGGAGAGACCCTGACGGAGCCCGACGGCGCCGACGTGGCGGCGGCTCGCGCCTCCGCCGACAAGCCGGGAGCGGCCAGAAACATCGTCCGCTTCGCGACGTTCAACGCGTCGCTGAACCGCAACTTTCCGGGCGAGCTGATGAGCGACCTGGCGGATGGCTCCGACGCGCAAGCGCAGGCCGTCGCCGAGATCATCCAACGCGCGCGACCCGATGTCCTGCTGATCAACGAGTTCGACTTCGACGCCGGCGGGGTGTCCATGCAGCGCTTCCAGGACAACTACCTCTCGGTGGCGCAGAACTTCTCCGGGGAGGGACCGACGCAGCCGATTGTCTACCCCTTCCGATATTCCGCGCCGTCGAATACCGGGATCCACTCCGGGTTCGATCTGGACCGAAACGGCCAAGTCGTGAACAATCCCGGCGGCTTCCAATTCGACCACGCCGGCGACGCTTTCGGCTTCGGAACCTTCGAGGGACAGTTCGGCATGGCTGTCTACTCCATGCACCCCATCGATATGGCCGCGGTGCGTACGTTTCAGCTGTTCCGTTGGATCGACATGCCCAATGCGAACCTGCCGATCGATCCCGCCACGCAGATGTCCTTCTACACCGCCGCGGAGCTCAATGTCTTCCGACTCTCCTCGAAGAGCCACTGGGATATTCCGATTCAGATGGACAATCAGGCGGTCCACTTTCTGGTCAGCCATCCCACCCCGCCTGTGTTCGACGGTCCGGAGGACAAGAACGGAACCCGGAATTTCGATGAGATCCGTCTGTGGTCCGACTACGTGATCCCGTCACGATCCGGCTACATCTACGACGACAACGGGATGCCGGGCGGTCTGGAGCCGGGGGCGATGTTCGTGATCGCCGGTGACCAGAATGCCGACCCGAACGACGGCGACAGCTTCCCAGGTGCGGCCCAGCAGCTGATAGAGCATCCCCTGGTCAACACGAGAGTCACGCCGGCCAGCGCAGGTGGCGTCGAGATGGCGGGTCAGGGACCGCCCAACGACACGCATATCAGCGACCCGGCGTTCGACACGGCCGACTTCAGCGAGGCGGCGTTCGGCGGCCCCGGGAATCTGCGCGCCGACTACGTGCTGCCCCGGAAGAACCTGGCCATCCAGGACGCGGCGGTCTTCTGGCCGACGTCGGACAATCCGCTGTTTCCGTTGACCGGCCCGGGCTTCCCGGCCGTGAGCTCGGACCACCGGTTGGTGTGGGTCGATGTGAAGGTGCCGGGAAAGTAATGGGGAAACTCGCCGATCGTTCTGCCTGAACGTGGCAACGCTTTTCCTCGAACAGCAACGCGAGGGCCCTGTCACAGACGGGGCCCTCGGCCGTTTTGTCTTTACGGCCGCGTGACAGTCTTGTAACATTGCGGTGAGGTTTTGTATACGCGACTCACCACCTTTGTTTTGAGGTCGCGGATGAGAAGTACACCCCGATTAGATTCGCTGCGTTCCTCGCAGATCGCGGCACCTACCCTCGCCCAGCTCACTCCTACTCGTGAGGCCCCCATGACTACAAAGCTTGTTAGAGCGATGCTGTCCACCGGACTCGTCGCCATCGCGGCGCTGGTGACGGCAGGCAGCGCCTGGTCACAGGTCGTAACCTCGGAGATCCGCGGCACCGTGACGGATCAGGAGGGCAACGCGATCGAAGGGGTCCAGGTGATCGTGACCGACACCCGGACGAACCAGACGCAAGGGACGCTCACGAGCGCGAGCGGCCGGTACGCCGTGCTGCACCTCCAGCCGGGCGGCCCGTTCAGCGTCCAGGCGCAGAGCATCGGCTACCGGTCAATGATCCAGACGGGCATCGCGGTCACGCTCAGCCAAGCGAGAACCGTCAACTTCGAGCTGGCGATATCAGCCGTCGAGGTGGAGGCCCTCACCGTCGCGGTGGACGCAGCCGAGGCCGCCGTGTTCAGCCCGGAGCACACGGGACAGGCCACTCAGATCTCGGAGAAGGAGATCGAGACCTTCCCGACCCGAAGTCGGAACATCCTGGAGCTGACGCTCCTCTCGCCGTACGTGAACCAGTTCGAAGACGCCCCCTCGATCGCCGGGAAGCCGAACCGGTACAACAATTTCCTGATCGACGGGGCCGTCACCAACGACTTCTTCGGGGTCGGCGAGGGCGGGGCTCCCGGCAGCGACACCAACTCCAAGCCGATCTCCCTGATGGCGGTGGAGCAGATGCAGATCCTGGTGGCCCCGTTCGACGTCCGGCAGTCCAACTTCACCGGTGGGCTCATCAACGTCGTCACCAAGTCGGGCACCAACGAATGGACGACGTCGGTCTTTGCGAACTACTCCAGCGATGCCCTGACCGGGTCGATCGGTGAGAGCGAATTCGGCGAGTTCAACGACACGAATGTCGGGCTCAGTTTCGGCGGCCCGATCGTCAGCGACAAGGTGTTCATCTTCGCGGCGGGCGAGTATGAGGCCGAGAACCGGCCGTTCGACAGCCGGCTCACCGATCCGTCGGTGGGAGCCGATCCCGCCGAGGCGGCCGAGGCCGCGTCGATTCTCGAGAGCGTGTACGGCGTGAATGCCGGTTCGCCCGGCCCCGTTTCGCTCAGCAACCCGCGCACGAACATCTTCGTCCGACTGGACTTCAACCTGGGCCAGAAGAACCGGCTCGTGCTCCGCGACAACTTCATCAAAGGGTCGGACCTGCCCTCCGGACCGCGCAGCTCGAGGGATTATAGCTTCACCTCGAACCTCGGACCGTTCACGACCAACTACAACTCGATCGTGGGGGAGTGGTTCTCGCAGTTCGGCACCAACTGGAACAACGAGCTGCTGCTCAACTACTCGAGGACGAAGGAGACCCGGAATTGCAACGAGGACTACCAGGAGATCACCGTCGGGAGCTCCGGTCCCGACTATCTCTTCGGTTGCACGCAGTTCTCCCAGGCGAACCGGCAGGACCACAAGGTCTTCCAGCTCACCGACAACCTGACGGCGAACATGGGCGCCCACCGCCTCACGTTCGGGACCTCGAACGAGTTCTACAGCTTCTTCAACGTCTTCCAGGAGTCCGCCATCGGGCGGTACGAGTTCGACAATAACGCGGCCCTCGCCGCCAACCTCCCGTCCTCATACGCCAAGCGCGTGGTCGCGCCGGGCGGCCCGGCAACCTTGGAGGAGGCCGCCTCGGACTTCAGCGCGATGCAGCTCGGCTTCTACGTTCAGGACCAGTGGACGGTGAGCGACAACTTCACGCTCAACCTCGGGCTCCGGGCCGACATCCCGATCCTCCCGGACACGCCGCGCTTCAACCCCGACGCGCTGGAGATCCTGGGGGTCGACACGAGGGAAGTGGCCTCCGGGAACGTGATCTGGCAGCCACGCCTCGGCTTCAACTGGAACAACCAGGCGGACCTTCAGACGCAGTTCAGGGGAGGCATCGGCATCTTCGCCGGTCGCTCTCCCTACGTGTGGATCTCCAACGCCTACCAGAACACGGGTAAGGAGTCGAATGTCCTAACCTGCAACGCCGCCAACTCGCCCGGGTTCGACCCGGACGTACGGCCCACGAGCTGCACCGACGGGAGCGGGGCCTCATCGACTTTGCAGAGCGTCTGGTACATGGACCCGGAGTTCAAATTCCCGACCGACATGAAGATCAGCGGCGGGATCGACCAGCAGCTGCCGGGCGGGATCGCCGCGACGTTCGAGGTCCTCTACACGAAGTCCATCAACGACGCGTTCTTCGAGGAGCAGAATCTCCGCCCGCAACAGGGAACGGATCCGGTCCAGGGGAACCGCCCGCTCTTTGGCACGCCCGTCGACTTCGACCCCGTGATTGGCCGTTCGTGCGGCGACAACGGCGGCTGTTTCACGGACTTCCGTATCGACGATCGGTTCCGGCAGGTCGTGGAGCTGACGAACCGAAACAGGAACAAGTCCCTGATCCTCACGTTCCAGCTGCAGCGTCAGTTCATGGACTGGCTGGCGTTCAACACTTCCTACACGTTCGCGAACGTAGACGACCTCCAGGTCCAGCAGTCGAGCCAGGCCACCTCCAACTTCGGCCGGAACGCGATCTCTGGCGATCCCAACGAGCCGGATCTGGTCCCGGGCTATAACGAGCGGCCCCACAAGGTGGTCCTGGCCGCCACGGGGAGCTGGACGTTCGGCGCCGGTTGGCTGCTGGAGGTGACGCCCCAGTACTTCGGGCAATCGGGACTACCGTACTCGCTCGTCACCGAGGGCGACATCAACGGCGACGGTTATGCCTCCCCCGAGATCGGCCGTGACAACGACGCCCTCTACATCCCGATGAACTCGAACGAGTTCCATTGGAAGAGCCAAGGGGACCAGGATGCCTTCGACGCGCTGATCAACGCCAACGAGTGCCTCTCGTCGCAGCGCGGCAGCTTCATGGAGCGGAGCAGCTGCCGCTACGACTGGAACAACCGGTTCAACATGCAGATGAGGTTCGGGATCCCGACCGGCTCCAGAGGCCGCATCGACTTCGTGGTGGACGTCATCAACCTGTTCGGCGCCGAGTGGCGTGAGGGGAGCGCGGACAGAGGCGTCACGGTGACGGAGGTGGAGCCCACCACCCGCGAGGATGGAATTCGCAGCGGACGCGCCGCGGATGGCAACTTCATCTACGACTACACCGGCCCGTCGGCGGACAGCGAGGGCAGGATCGATCCGGCCTTCGCGCTGAGCCCCGAGTCGCGAACGCGCTGGCAGGTGGGCATCGCGTTCATCTTTTAGTCCAAACGGCTGAAGAGGCGGGTCAAGCACGGGATGCACGACGCCTGATTCGCCCTGACCTTCACCGAACGGCCCCCGTTCCGCTCAAGCGGGACGGGGGCTCTCCGCATCTGAGACCGTCAGAAAGTCAGCCACCCGTGAGCGGGCGCCTTCCCTGAAGGCATCTCGACAGGTCTTCGTTGTTATCGTGGCTGAAGATGCCCGTAAGCAGGTCGGCGTCGCAGTCAAGCTCCCCCGACCCGGTGACGCGGCCCGAGTCACAGGCTAGGAGGCCAAGGGCCATCAATGGCAGAAAGATCAACAGTGGCATCCTTGTCGGGCGACTCATGAGAACCTCCATGGCCCGAGTCGATCTTGGTGGGGAGACTCAGTGAATAATAAGCGGCCCGCTGGAGCGGCGCTCGAGGCCCATCACCGGACCTGCCCGACCTACTTCAAGGCGGCACCCTTCGGCGAGCGAATGAGCGCAACGGCGTCACCGCAATGACCAGCGCTCGGCATCGGCCCCTTGAGCCCGGCGGATTCTCCGAAGCGAGCATCGGACGCCCCGAGGAGACCCCAAGGCCGCAGGCCGAGGCGCTCCGAGGATCAGGCGTCCGCCAGCGAGCGTAGGAGAGCCGCCGGGCGCCCCCTGGGGCCGAGGCCTAGCCGCTCACGCACTCGGTGGCGAGCTCCACGTACTCCCGGTTGCCCATGTAGCACGGCACTCGCTGATGCAGCTCGTCGGGCACCACGTCCAGTATCCGCTTCTGCCCGTCGGTGGCCGCGCCACCCGCCTGCTCGCACACCATGGATAGCGGCGAGACCTCGTAGAGGAGCCGCAGCTTGCCGTTGGGAGACTTGGAGTCGGCCGGGTACATGAAGAGCCCGCCGTAAAGCAGGGTGCGGTGAAAGTCGGCCACGAGCGAACCGATGTAGCGCAGCGAGAACTTCCCTTCCGCCTTCAGCCGTTCGACCAGGGCCTTCTGCCCATCGCTCCAACGCTCGGAGTAGGCCTCATTCACGCTGTAGATCCGCTTGCCTGGATCCGGGATCTCGATGCGCGGATGCGAGAGCAGGAAGGCGCCGATCGAGTTGTCCAGCGTGAAGCCGTGTACCCCCGCCCCGGTCGTGTAGACGAGCATTGTCGAGGACCCGTAGAGCACGTATCCCGCGGCGACCTGATCCACGCCCGGCTGCAGAAGATCCGAGAGCCCCCCGTCGCCGACCTGAGGGTCGCGACGACGGTGCACCGAGAAGATCGTCCCGATCGAGACGTTGGCGTCGATGTTCGAGCTCCCGTCGAGCGGATCGTAGAGGAGGACATAGTCTCCCTTCGGAAACTGGTCGGGGATCGGAATCGGCTGTTCCGATTCCTCGGAGGCCATGAGGCAGAGGTGGCCGCCGTGGTCCAGCGTGTCGAAGATGACCTTGTTCGCGTACTCGTCGAGCTTCTGGACGCGCTCTCCGTGCACGTTCTCGTCGCCGGTCGCGCCCAGGATGTCGATCAGACCCGCCTTGTTCACGGCGCGGCTGATCACCTTGGCCGCGAAAGCGAGGTCGGACAGGATGCTCGTGAAGTCACCGGTGGCTTCCGGATGTCTCCGTTCCTCCTCGACGATGAACCGGTTCAGGGTGACTACGGCCTTGACCACGTGTCCCTCCCACGTTCGAAATCGGTATTCTGTCCTTCTTTCAAGATGCAGCGCCGTTTGAGCTTGCGATAGCGCCGGCGCCCCGGCCCCCTCCCCATCAGATTTCCTCCAGGCGCCACCGGCCCTCCGAGTCCACACTCACGCACGCCGTGCCATCCAGATCCGTCCGCCACACTGCGCCGACCCCGGCCGAATCAAGCCGCGCGAGCGCCACGGGATGGGGATGCCCGTACCGATTGGCGGCGCCAGCCGAGATGATCGCTAGCTCCGGAGCCAGGGCTTCGAGCCAGCCCACATCCGACGAGGTCTTGCTGCCGTGGTGACTCACCTTGAAGACGTCCGCGCGCAGAGTGTCGGCGGGCCACGACGCTAGCATTCGCCTTTCCTCCGCTGCCGGCGCATCGCCCGCGTTCACGTAGCTGAACCTCCCGTCGACCTCGATCCGGAGCGACAGGCTCGCTTCGTTCGCGCTCATCGGCCGGCCCCGTTCTCTCGCTCCCGCGGAATCGCCGCTCGGTAACCGCACGGGGCCGAGCACCAGAAGCTCGATCTCGTCGATCGCCAGGCGGGCGCCCGGTCGACCCACGAGCCATCCCGCACCTTCCGCGGCGACGTCCGACAGGTACTCCTCGTATCGCTCCGCGGGAACCGGAAGCGCAGCGTCCAGCACGCGTCGAACCTGCAGGCGCTCGAGCACGGCTGCCGCACCGCCCAGGTGGTCGAGATCCGGGTGGGTGAGCACGAACAGCTCGAGCGACCTGGCTCCGTTCGAGAGCAGGAACGGGAGGACCACCCGTACCCCGGCATCGGTCGCTCCGAAGTGCGGCCCCGCGTCGATCGCGAGCCAGTGGCCACGCCGCGTTCGGAGCACGGCAGCGTCGCCCTGCCCGACGTCCAGCGTGCAGAGCAACGTCCGTCCGGCGCCGCGCCAGGCCCGGAACGCCGGCGCGGCCGCGGCAAGACAGGCCGCCAACCCGACGTAGGGGGCCGCTCGCCAGGCGCTGCGGCCTGCCGCAAAGAGCAGGACGGCCGTCACGCCGCTGGCGACGATGAGCCATTCGACCGGCCCCGGCCTGCCGACGAGCATGTGACCGAGAGGAAGAGCCGAGAAGGCTTCGACGAGGGCCTGGAGCCCGCGTATCAAGATCGTCGCGGCGGCCGCCAGCGTATCTGCAGCGGGTCCCGGCAGCAGGAGGACGCCGGCGAGCGCCAGCAGGGTCAAGGCGACGACCGGGGAGCCGATGAGGCTCGAGACGACGGACACGGGGGCCGCCCGCTGGAAGTGCCACGCGGCGATGGGAGCCGTCAGGGCGAACGCCCCCGCGCTCGCGCCGATCCCACGGCCCAGGGATCGAACGATCCGGCGAGTGCGTCGACGAGCGACCGATGGCGAGGCCCCCGAGGAGCGATCGAGCCGGCGAGCCACGCGGCTGCCGAGGAGAAGCCCGGAGAATCCGGCAAAAGAGAGCTGAAAGCCGGGCTCGAGCAACGTGAGCGGGTCTGCAAGGATGGCGAGCGTGGCGGCGAGGGCGAGCAGGTCGGTGATCCGTGCGGGACTCCCTCGTGCCCGGCTCGCCGCATACCCGCAGAAGATGAGCGCCGCCCTCACCGCCGCGGGCGGCGCGCCGATAACGAGCACGTAGCTCAGCACGAGGAGGGCGGCGGCGAGGTGGCGGACGGCGCCGACCGCGACCATGCCGGTCGCTGCGAGAGCGGCCGCAGCCAGGATGCCAACGTGGAGGCCGGAGATGGCCAGCAGGTGCGCGAGGCCGGCGTTGGCGAACGTGCGGCTGGTTGCCGGATCGAGGCGGCCGCGCTCGGCCAGCAGGATGGCGATGGCGGTGGGTGACACATCGGCCGGAAGCCGGCTCTCGACCCTCTGGATTCCGGCGGCACGAATGCGCTGGAGAGGGCCGAGCCCGGAGGCCGGAGGCGCCGGCCGCCCGCGAGGCCGGTCGGCGGGTTCGACGGACGAGCCAGCCAGCGCCGCCGCCGAGATCTTCGCGCGAACGTAGCCACGGCGCTCCGGACGCCGCGGCCAGGCTCCCGGCCGGCCGTAGGCCGACCACTTTCCGCGAAGCCACACGATCGAGCCCGCCCGGAGAGCGTGTTGCGGTCGCCTCACGAGGGCAAGCAGACGGGGGACGGAACACTCGCCTGCCTCCGCCCGCAGTTCGGCACCTACGATGACCACGCGCACGAAGAGCGCCGATGACCTATTCGCCTTCGCCGGGGCTGGATCCGCCGCCAGTGGTGACGCCAGACGACCACCCGCCTCGAGGGCCTGGCCGTTCTCGATCCGGGTGAGGCAGGACCGCCCGGCCTCGAGACCCACCACCCGGCCGGAGGCCGCTCCGGCCGCGAAGGTCGCGGCGAGAAGGAGACCTGCGGTCGTTCTTCCCTGCAGCCGGGACGAGGTGCGATTGGCCGGCTGAGCGCGGCCGCGCAGCCATCCGAGCGATGCCGCCGCGAGAGCGAAGGCAGGCAGGATCCACGCGCTCACGAAGCCGCCGAAGCGGAGCCCAACCAACGTGCCTCCGCAAAGGCAGATCGCGACCAGGACCAGTGGGCCGGGCATCAGGCGGGCGGATGGGAACACCATGGCCCTGTCTGGGCCGGCCGCGTCACCTCGGGATCAACCGGACCCATCCACCAAGGAAGAGACTGTCGGGGCGGAGTCAGTCGCTGGGCAGCGTGCCTCTGCGGGGTTCCTGGTCTCCCTCGAGCGCCTGACGGTAGCGCTGAAGAAGTTGTCTCGTGCGCAGGTCCGCCTTCAGCCCCACGAGGAAGACGACGACCATCCCGACCAGTGCGGACGTGAAGACGACGACCGGAAGCGAGATGGAGCGCAGGGTGAGGAACCCGAGGTGCAGGGTGACGCGCTCCGAGGCGTTGGCAGCGGCGAAGGCAAAAGAGAACGCCGCAACGGCGACGAAGGAGAGGGCGCGCATCCAGAACTTCACGCGACCTCGCCGGCGAAAGTGGCTCCGGAGGTCGTCGTCAGCCGAACCTGCAGGTAGCTGCCGATCCATGCGGTCGGCCCCCGGAACGCCACGACCTTGTTCGTCTCCGTGCGGCCGAGCAGGTCCCCTGGCGATCGTGCTTCCCGCTCGATCAGGACCTCACGCACGGCGCCGACCTCGGTACGGTTCACCTCCAGCTGGATCCCACGGTGCAGCTGGATCGTTCGCTCCAGGCGCGACTGGGCCACGTCGGGGGGCACGTCGTCCCCGGGCGGCAGGCGGGTGGCCGGCGTTCCGTCACGCGGCGAGAACTTGTATAGGTAGGCATCGTCGAACCTGACGTCCTCCAGTAGCGAGAGCGTGGCCTCGAAGTCCGGCTCCGTCTCGCCCGGAAAGCCCACGATGATATCCGTGCTCAACGCGATTCCCGGGACGATCCGCCGCGCTAGATCGACGGTCGCGAGAAACTCCCGGCGCGTATATCGGCGCACCATCCGCTTCAGGACACGGTCGGCCCCGGACTGGGCGGGAAGGTGCAACTGGGGACAGACCGCGGCTTCCTCGGCCATGACCTCGAGCAGGCGCTCGCTCACGTCGTTCGGGTGAGGCGACGTGAAGCGGACGCGCCTGAGCCCCGCGACCCTGGCGACCGCCCTCAGCAGGTCGGCGAAGTCCCAATTCTCCGAGGCGTAGGAGTTTACCGTCTGCCCGAGCAGCGTCACCTCGCTGTACCCGCCCTGCATGGCCTCCTCTACCTCGGCGATCACCTCCGAGGGCGTCCGGTTCTTCTCGGGTCCACGAACGTAGGGGACGATGCAGAACGTGCAGCGGTGATCGCAGCCGCGCTGCACGGTGACCCAGGCGGAAGCCCCCTTCCCCCGAACGGAGGAAAGGCCCGAGTAATCCTCGGTGCTGTCCAGCTCCAGAAGAGCTTGGCCCTTCTCCACCACACCGAGGCGGATCCCGTCGATGATCTCTCCAAGGTGACGATAGGCATCCGGCCCGGCTACCAGGTCCACGCCCCGCACCTCTCCCAGCAACCGGTCACCGATGCGCTGGGCCATGCAGCCCGTGACGCCGAGCACCAGCTCGGGACGCCGGTTCCGGTATCGCTGGAGCTGTCCCAGCCGTCCGAGCACCCGCTGCTCGGCGTGCTCCCTGATCGCACACGTGTTCACGAGGATCACATCGGCCAAATCCGGATCGTCCACTTGGACGTACCCGCCTTCGGCGAGAACCCCGGCCATGAGCTCGGTGTCGCCGATGTTCATCTGGCAGCCGTACGTCTCAATGTAGACCGTCCCCGCAACCGCCCGACCCGTGCCATGCGAAGTGGCAGTGGGGAGATCTGCAGCACGTTGCCGCCCGCCGTTCCGCTTCAGCGCAACGAGCTCCGTCACTGGATGATCCCCACCGTGAAGTTGAGCGACGTGAAGCTCTCTTCCGTACCGGCGGCCTCTAGATCACCGCGATTGCCGAACTCGAAGCCGAGATCCACCCTGACCCGGCCTCCGAGACGGACTCCGAGTCCGGCGGTGATCGCGCTTTCCTTGGACTGCTCTTTATCCGGCAGTACGAACGGCAGCTTCCGGGTCCGACCGCCAACGCGAAACGCCATCGGGATGCTCCCAAGAAACGCCGTGTACTCCAATCCACCGCCGAGCCAGCTGGCATCGGCAGCCGTGAACGTCTCCGTGGAAGGCTCGGTCTGCGACCATCCCGACCAACCGCCACCCGCCGCCAGCAGCAGGCGCGGCGTGATCAGGGCGCTCAGCCCACCCTCGAATCCGTTGGGGAGGCTCAGGGTGCGCTCGATGAGGGTCCCGAGCTGCTTGGCCTTGAGGTTGGTGGCGAAAAAGAAGCTGCCGCTGACGACGAAGCGACCCTTGAACTCGGCGTTGGCGCCCGCCTTCACGGACCAGCCTCCGTAATCGGTCTCCGCCCTTTCCAACACCCCACCCGGAAGCACGCCGGTGCTGTCGATGTCCTCGGTGAAGCGCCGCCGGAGACGTTGCTGAAGGCTGCCGGTGAGTCGCTGGATGCCGATCCCCACCGAGACGGGTCCGAGCTTTCGCGCCGCCGAGACATCGATCTGACTCACCCCGCCGTCCCGTGTTCGGAGCTCCTCGAACTCGAAGCGGCCGATGGAGGTGGACAGCGTATCCGTGAGGATGATGGCCAGATCCTGATCCAGGAGGCCGCCGAATCCGACCCGGAACGCCCAGTCCCCGATCGGGACGACGGCTCCGATGACGGGGAACCCGCTGCGGCCGGTGCTCTGATCTCCTCCGGTCGCCTTGATCGTGACGTCCTCGCCGGCGATGGCCATGGCCACGGACGCCGAGGCGTGGAGCGTGAGATCGGCCGGGTTCCCCAGCGAGAAGGTCCCCCCCAGGAGGCCGCTGGCGACCCCGCCGAGGCTCACCGACCTCGCATCGATCGACCGAATCGGATACCCGATACCAACCGCCGTGTAGGGCGTTTGAGCGCGTGCCTTGGAGGGAGAGATGAGAAGCACGCATGGCACGACAGCGAGAACCGCAAGCGCCGCGGTGGCCGTCCTTCTCCGTTCGCCACGGCCCGGGATCAAGGGACGGGGAACCCGATAGGCGGCGTCACGAGCATCAGGAGCTCCGGCTGGAGAGCCAGGAACGACTCGACGGAGCCGAAGTCCCAGAAGCCGAAGGCCTGCGCATCCGTGGGCGCGGCCCGGACGGTCAGACGGATCTGGCTGAGCGTGTCCACGTTTGCCACCAGGTCCACGAGTGCCGTCACGTTGACCCGCAGCAGCTCACCCTCCTCGAGGCCCTCTGGAGTGACCGTTATGAACTGAGCGGCGCCGGTCTGAGGATCGGGGATCGGAACGCCGACCGGTACCTTGGCGCCCACCTCGAACGCGTCGGCAAGCACTTCGACCACACTCGCCAGGATCGCGCGCTCCAGAGCGAAGGGGGCCTCTGGCGGCGCGAGCGGCCGAAAGCGCACCTCGGCGTGGTTGATCGTGGACTGGCTCAGCAGGACCCCACCCAGCGAATCAGGGAGGGTGAACTCCACGTACAGGCGGGCGGCGGGCAGGCCGGCGAGGCGAAGACTCTGCCCGGGGGAGGGCTGCGCCGGGTCGTAGATGAAGGTGGCCCCCCGCGAGGCGAAGGTCGCCGGCACCGTGTCGGTGCGCGCGACCACCGTCACCTGCGCGGCGAGATCAAAGCTCGTGACCGCCAGCTCGGACGGCCCACCCGTCATCACGAGCGCCACGCCGGGCTCCCCTTCGGTCTCCTGCCACGCCGTCAGCACCGAGTCCACCGGAGCCGAGAACTGCAGCACCGCCGTATCGACGGCTGCAATGAAATCGCCGTTAGCGAGCAATTGGCCGAGAGTGCCGCCCGGTACGACCCACCCCTCGCCCTCACGCCGATCGATCCAGGTGGCGCTCAGGGAGTCGTAGCTCTCCTCGAGCGCGAACACCTGGAGCTGGTAATCCGGGACGATGATACTGTCGGGGTCTGCCCCGAAGTCGAGCGCGACCCTGAAGACGGCATCGACGAAGCTATCGATCTCCTCGATTCCGAGGTTCGTGATCAGTGAATCCGGTACGTCGAAGCGCCCGAGAACGCGGGATTGCAGATCCGCTCGATCGGCCAGGATCTTGAACCCCGAGGTGCCCGGAAGCTCGAACCCCGAGTACGTCGTGTCCCGCCAGCCCTCGAGGGCGGAGGCGAAGGCCGAGACCTCCACGGTGGGAGCCGTGGCTCCGGGCACGTCGGGATCGACGGCCACGATCGACTCCTCCGTGCAGCCGGCCAGGCCGATGAGTGCCGCGCCAGCCGCGAGCAACGCCCGGGGGGCGCTCCATGGATGAAGCGGAAACCGATCGCGCGATGCCCGGTGATCAGCCATCGGCGCCCTCCCCGCCGCGATCCTGGAGCTCGAAGTGCGCGGGAAGAAGATCCCCGAGCCGCCAGCTCACGCAAACGCCGTCGCGACTGGTGCTCACGATCTTCAGCTCCATACCGAACTCCGACAGAGCCTGCCTGCACATCCCGCAGGGAGGCGTCGGCGTCGCCGCGTCAGAAGCGACCGCCAGGAGCCCGAAACGGCGCGCGCCCGAAGCGACCGCAGTGCCCAACGCCGCCCTTTCGGCGCAGAGCCCGACCGGATAAGAGGCGTTCTCGACGTTGCAGCCGGTGAAGATCCGGCCGTCCGTCGACTGGAGCGCCGCGCCCACTCGAAACTCCGAGTAGGGCGCATAAGCCCGCTCCTTCACCGCTCGAGCCGCGTCGAGCAGGCCGCCCTCCGCTGTCGCGCCGCTCACGGAGCCGGCACCGTCAGCCGCCCTCCGCCGAGATGCGGGGCAGTCGGGGGCTCAGGCCCGTCAGTATCTCGTACTCTATCGTTCCGCACTGCTCCGTCAGCTCCCTCAGCGTGATCTCTTCCTCGCCGTCGCGTCCCAGAACCGTGGCGATGTCGCCCGGACGGACGTCGGGGATCGCGGTGACATCCACGACCATTACATCCATACACACCGCACCGCGAACGGGCGCTCGGACTCCGCTCAGGAGCACGTGGCCCCGGTTCGACAGCTCGAAGCGCACTCCATCTGCATAGCCGATGGCGAGGGTCGCGAGCCGGCTCCGTTCGCTCGTCCGGTACGTCGCACCGTAGCTCACCGTCTGTCCAGGGCCCACTTCGCGGACATCCAGAACGCGCGCGAACACCGATACGACGGGCTCGCCGGATGCCTCGCCTCCCCCGAACAGCGTGATTCCGGGTCGAATCACGTCGGCGGCGACTTCCTTGTACCGCAGGGCGGCCGCGCTGTTCGCCGCGTGGACGAGCCCGGGCTCGATCCCCTCAGCGCGCAGGCTCGTCAGCGCGCCCTGGAACTCGGCCCACTGCGCTCGAGTGGCCGCCTCGTCCGAGTCCGCCGAGTGAAAATGGGTGAACGAGCTCGCCAGCGTGAGGGGATAGTCCGCCAGCAGGCGCGCGAGGTCGCTAGCCCAGGAGCGGACACTTCCCGCCGGCACTCCCAGCCTGGCCATGCCCGTGTCGACTTCCAGGTGCACGGGAAGCCGCGCTCCGGCGCCTGCGGCGACCCGGCCGAACGCCTCCAGCGCCTCGAGGCTCGTGACGGCCGGCTCCAATTCGCCCTGCACGATGTCCGCGGCGTCCCTAGAGGGCAGCGGGGAGAAGACGACGATACGACCCGAGTACTCGGCCGAGCGGAGGACCGCCCCTTCCTCCGCCGTCGCGACACCGAGGCCCCACACGTCGGCGGATGAGAGCGCGTGGGCCACGCGCACGGCTCCCAGCCCGTATCCGTCGGCCTTGATCATGGGAAGAAGCCGGGACCCGGGGAGCAACGCGGCCAGCCGCTGGGCGTTCCGGCGAATCGCCGAGAGGTCTACTTCCACCCAGGCTCGGCGACGGTCGTTTGACTCCGTTTTCAAATCGCGCCTAGTATATCCCGGCCATGCCCAACCAGCAACGTAACTTTCGTGATGAAGGCAGCTTCTCGAAGCCCGCCGATCCGCTCGGAAGGGCTCTTCATGTCCAACGTGAGGCGGCTTCCCTCAACTTCGATTGGCCCCACGCCCGCGGTGCGCTCCGAAAGCTGCTGGAGGAGATCGAGGAGCTGGAGGCGCTGCTGGCCCCGGACGTGACCCCCGATCCGGCCACCCGCAAAGCCGCTGAAGAAGCCGCGAGCGAAGCCGTCGAAGAGGAGGTAGGAGATCTCTTGTTCGCGGCGGTCAACGTCGCCCGGCTATGCGCTGTGCCGCCAGGCCCGGCCCTGTCGAGCGCCACGGAGAAATTCGAGCGGCGCTTCGGCGAGCTTCTCTCCCGGGCTAAGCAGCAGGGCATCGACCCGCGCCGCGTCTCGCTCGAGGAGCTCGATCTGCTGTGGGAGAGCGTGAAGCGTGAGGAGCGAGATCGGGCCTAGCTCGGCTGCTCCAGGAAGCGCGTGGCCTAGCTCCGTTGCTCCAGGAAGCGCGTGAAAGGCGATCCGGCGACTCCACCCTCAGCCGGGCGGCGCAGCGACTTCACTTCCGCGCCGAACCCCTCTTCGACGAGGGCTCGCGTCTTGCCGGCATCCAGCCCGCCGCCGAAGTAGGGACCCTGTGCCCGCTGACAGCCCAACTGAAACAGCCGGGTCAACTGATCTCCGTTCTCGATCCCGGCGGCGATCGCCTCCGCTTCGATGATCCTGGCGAGCTCGACGATGGTCCGCGCCACCAGCCACTGGGTGGGGCGATTGGACGCGCCGACCAGGAACGCACGGTCGATGACGAGGCCGCGCGGCCTCAGGCGGTGCAGGTTGGGAAGCGAGGAGTATCCGGTGCCGAAACCTTCCATCACGACGCCGACCTCGAGCGCGCCGAGGCTGGCCAGGATCTGGGCCGCCTGGCCCGGAGACTGCGCGAGAACGCCTTCCTGGACCACGAGCCTGAGAAGGCCTCCGTCCAGATCTGTGTTGGTGAGGACATCCCACGCCTCCATCACGAGATCCGGGCTGTAGAACTGCTCGGAGGAGAGCACGAGCGCCGCGTACGGCGGAGAGCCCGGCAGTTGCCTTCGCCACTCTACTACCTGTGTCGCGGCTTGGCGAAGGCTCCAGGACAGGAGGGCCGAGACGGCCGGTCCAGCACCGGACTCCGGGAGGAACTGCTCCGGAGCCAACTTGCCGCGCTCCGGATGCAGCCATTTGGCGCGAGCCTCGAAACCCGCCACGCGCCCACTACGGAGCGATACCACGGGCTGGTACTCGAGCGCCATCTCTCCGTCGCGCAGCGCCTCGACGACATCCTGCTCGCGAGGCCGGGCGCCGTAGGAGCGAGGCTGCTCGGCCAGGTCGAACACTCTCGGATGCTCGTCGCCGAAGGCGCGGCTGGCGCGCAGGGCGGCCGTCGCGTCCCGGAGTATCGTCTCCGCGTACTCGTAGGCAGGGTGGCTCAGCGCAAGGCCGATGCTGGCGCCGGCGCTGACCTCCTCATCGTCGAGGCGGTAGGGCCGGCGGATGGCGTCCTGCATGCGCTGGGCGGCGGAATTGGCGTCCTTCAAGCCGTCAGAGTCCTCCAGGAGGATCGTGAACTCGTCCTCACCGGTACGGGCGATCGTGTCTGCCGGACGCACCGCGGATTCCATGCGGCGACACAGGGCAAGGAGGAATTCCTCGGACGCTCTCAGCCCGAGACGGTCTCGCACCGTTCGCAGTCCTTCCAGGCCAACGCAGGACACGGCGAACTGAACGTCCGGGTTCCTTTGCCGGCGTCGCAACGCCTGTTGAAGCCGGTCCAGAAGGAGGCGCCGCCTCGGGAAGCCGGTCAGCGCATCGTACATCCCGTCCCCGCCCTGGGAGCCGCTGTCCCGCAGCCGCACCGCCATGTCGTTCAGCTCCGTGGCCTGCGCTCGAGCTTGCCTCGCGGCCGCTCGAACCGCTCGGTCCGCCCGCTCGCTGCCGGCCACGACCTCGAGCTGTCGGAGCGCGAACTGAACGGCCTGTGCCAGCGGTTCGGAAAGCCGCCCCGGATCCTCCGCGAAAAAGGCGACCACGGCCACGACCTCGCTTCCGAAGAACACCGGAAACGCGAACGCCGCTCGGAGGCCCGACTGGAGCGCAACGTCGGCTTCCTCGATCGCCTCGGCCTCGATCTCGTCGAGCATGACCGGAAGACCCGATTCCAGGGCACGGCCGACGAGCGTCCCGGCCGCCTCGGTGGGCGCCGGTGAGTCCCACCCGGCCAGCTGGAGGTAGCCATCCCGTTCGTGCCAGCGACCAAGGGCCTCTCGGAGGCCGTCGTATCGGCCTTCCTCCGCCGTGCACCACGCCTCCGTCCGTGAGTCGGTCAGCGGATCGACGGATGCGTAGCCGGCGGCCAAAGAGGCGAAGCGGCAGAAGTGCTCCAGCGTCCTTGAAACGGCCTTTGCGAGATTCTCGGCCTCCGACAGGTCGGCGGCCAGATCCCGATACAGGCCGATCAGCTCGTCGGCCCGCTCATCCGACGAGTCGATCACCGATTCGGCCGACTCGACCGATTCGACCCGCGACGCCGCTTTGGCGGCCTGTGAGGCCTTGGGAGCCTTTGAGCCACCGGAGGGTTTAGCGCCCTTCCCTGAGGCTTTGCGGCGCTCGACTGAGCTCCTGGAGCCCTTCCCGGAGGCTTTGGAAGCCTTGCCGGAGGCTTTGGAACCCTTCCCGGAGCTCTCGCCGCCCTCGGCGTTTTGGGACGTGGCGGTGCGCTTTTCCTTGCTCATTCGGCGATCGTGCCCGTCCTTCGCTTTTCGCCGCGATCCATGCGAGTTGCCGCAGGATTCGGCCGATTTCACCGCCGTCGAGCGGCAACCTTCCGAGCAGGTACGCGGGTTGCCGCCCGGATGATAAAAAGCTCAGGAAAGACAGTGCAATCTCGGTTCCAGCCGGCCGACGAGGAGTGGTGGCCGCCGAAGTCCGGCGCGCCCGCCGTAGCGACGAGAGGAAAGGAGTGGCGGGGGGAGAAGACTAGGGCTTCAGGCGCGTCATGAGCCGCGGGAAGGCGATCGCTTCGCGAAGGTGGTCGAGCCCGCAGATCCAGGCGACCGTGCGTTCCACGCCCAGGCCGAACCCGCTGTGAGGGAACGTCCCGTAGCGTCGAAGGTCCAGGTACCAGTCGTAAGTGTCCTCGGGGAGATCCTCCTCCCTGATCCTCGCCAGCAGTCGATCATGGTCATCCTCACGCTGGCTGCCGCCGATGATCTCGCCGTATCCCTCGGGCGCGATCAGGTCGTTGCACTTGACGGTTCGCGGGTCCTCCGGGTTCTCCTTCATGTAGAACGCCTTGGCCCGCTTCGGATAGTCGTAGATGAAGACGGGCACCGAGCGCCCCTCGGCGATCTTCGTCTCGTCTTCCGCGCCCAGGTCCGATCCCCACTCGATCTCACTCCCCCCCGCCCGGAGATACTCGACCGCCTCCGTGTAGCTGATTCGGTCGAAGGGCGGACGGACCGCCTCCAGGTTCTCGGTCTTCCTCTCCAGCACCGCGAGATCCGCCCGCCGGTTCTCCAGTACGCGCGTCACGATGAAGGTGATGAAGTCCTGCTGGAGGCCCATGTTGCCCTCGCTGTCCAGCCAGGCGACCTCGGGCTCCACCATCCAGAACTCGGCCAAATGCCGGCGCGTCTTCGACTTCTCGGCGCGGAAGGTCGGTCCGAAACAGTACACCTTGCCGAGGACCGCCGCGGCCGCCTCCAGGTAGAGCTGCCCCGTCTGGGCGAGGTACGCCTTGCCGAGGTCGAAGTACTCGGTCTCGAACAGCGTGCTGGCCGATTCACCGATCGCCCCGGTCAGGATCGGGGTGTCGACGAGGACGAAATCCCGCTCGTGGAAGAAGTCCCGGATCGCGCGCACCACCTCGTCCCTGACCCGCATGATCGCGGCCTGTCTCGGGCTCCTCAGCCACAGGTGTCGGTTCTGAAGCAGGAAATCGGTGCCGTGCTCCTTGGGCTGGATGGGGAATTCCGGGGAAGGGCCGATCAGCTCGACCCGACGTCCGGTGATTTCGTAGCCCGAGGGAGCGCGTGCGTCCTCCCGAACCACGCCGTCGACCTCGATGCTGGCCTCGTGGGCGAGAGCCTCCGCCGTTTCCCAGCTGGGTCCGTCCACCTCGTCCCTCGCGAACACGACCTGCACTTCCCCGGTGCCGTCGCGCAAGATGACGAAAAGGATCTTTCCGCTCGACCGATGTTTCCGCACCCAACCTCGGAGCCGGACGGTCTCGCCCGTGTGGAGGCTCAGATCGCGGATGTCAACGATGTCGGCGGAAGCCGGCTGGGGCGTCGTATCCTCGTGGGACATCGCACCTGTCGAAGCTAGGAGCGGATAGGGGACGCTCCACTCTGCGGGCGGACCGATCGAAGGTCAAGGCCGGAGCCGCTCATCCCACCTCGTACAGGGACTCGCGTCGGCCGTAGCGCTCGGCGAGTTCTCGGGCGAACGGGCGGTGTGGTCGAGCTCGAAGCTCGGGATCCTCCTCCACGATCTCGCGCGCCCGGCGCCATGCGTGCTCGAGGAGATCGGCGTCCTTTTCCAGATCAGCGAACCGGAGCTCGGGCGCACCGTGCTGACGCTCTCCGAACAGGTTCCCCTGGCCTCGCAGGCGGAGGTCCGCTCGCGCCAGCTCGAAGCCGTCGGTGGTGCCGGCGAAGATCTCCAGCCGCTCCGGCGGCTCTTTCCCGGAGTAGAAGGCCGCGCAGTAGCTCGCGTGCTTCCCTCTCCCGACCCGGCCCCGGAGCTGGTGGAGCTGCGCGAGCCCGAAGCGCTCCGCGTCCTCGATGAACATGACGGTCGCGTTCGGCACGTCGATCCCGACCTCGATGACGGTGGTGGACACGAGGAGCTGGACCTCGCCCAACACGAACCGGCGCATCACCCGCTCCTTCTCGGTCGCGGCGAGACGGCCGTGGATGAGCCCGACCTCGAAGCCGCTGAAGCGCTCGACGAGCCGCTCGTGCATCAGCGTCGCGGCCTTCACGTCCAGAACCTCGGATTCGTCGATGAGAGGGTAGACGATGTAGCCCTGGCGGCCCTGCTCGAGCTGTTCCTCCAGGAAGTCGAACGCCGCCTCGCGGCTCGTCTCATCCCGCACCCCCGTCGTCACCGGCGTACGGCCCGGCGGCATCTCGTCCAGCACGGAGAGGTCCAGGTCTCCGTACAGGGTGAGCGCCATCGAGCGGGGGATCGGCGTGGCCGACATCACGAGGGCGTCGGTGCTCTCGCCCGCCTCCCGCAGGGTTCGCCGCTGCTCCACGCCGAATCGATGCTGCTCGTCGATCACCACGAGCCCCGGCGCACCGAAGCGCACGGCATCCTGGATGAGTGCGTGCGTGCCCACCACGACGGCCGCCTCGCCGCTCTCGATCTCGCTGAGAGCGCTCTCCCGGCGTGAGCCGGTAACCGAACCGGTGAGGATGCGAGGCCGTATTCCGACGCTCTTCATCAGCTCCGACAGTGTGCGATGGTGCTGCTCGGCCAGGAGCTCGGTCGGAGCCATGAGTGCGGCCTGGCGCCCGTTCTCGGCCGCCTTCAGCATCGCCAGCGCGGCGATGACGGTCTTTCCGCTTCCAACATCGCCTTGGAGCAGGCGATACATGCGCGGTTCCTGCTCCATGTCGGCCTCGATCTCGCCCCAAGCACGCAGCTGCGCCGCCGTCAACCGGAACGGTAGCGCGGCCAGGAACTTCTCGGTGAGCGCTCGATCGCCCGAGAACCGGATCCCCTCCTGAGCCAGACGCTGTCTGTGCCGGGCTCGGGAGTGAAGGAGCTGCAGGTAGAAGAGCTCCTCGTACGCTAGCCGTCGTCGAGCCGGCTCGACGTCCGAGAGGGAGCTCGGTACGTGCAAGGTGGCGAGCGCGTCCCTCAGTCCGGGAACTCCGAGCTCGGAGCGCCAGCGCGCGTCGAAGGCCTCCCTGCCCGACACGTCCCGAAGCAGGCGCGGGAGGTTCTCCTGGATGATCGCGCGAATCTGACGGTGGGAGAGCCCCTCCGTGGCCGGATACACCGGGAAGACCCGTCCCGAGGACCCGGTCTCGCCCTCGAGCTCGTCCTCCTCGGCGAGAACGGTATGCTCTCGCGGCTGCATCTGGCGTCCGTGATAGAAGCGGACGGGGCCGGTGGCCAGAAGGAGCTGTCCCCTGCGTATGGAGCGGTCGAGCCAGGGACGTCCGGGCCAGGCACACTCGACCTGACCGGTGTCATCGCGCAGCACGGCGTGAAAAACACGAAGGGACCGTCGCGTACGGATCACCCCCTTGGAGACGACGCGCCCGATGATCGTGGCCTCGTCGCCCGGTTCGAGCGAGGAGATGCTCGCCACGGTCGTCGCGTCCTCGTATCGGTGCGGGAGGTGAAGGAGGAGGTCGAAGGCGCTGCGGATGCCGAGGCGGGTCAGTGTCTCGGCGCGCCTCGGCCCGACCCCTTTCAGGTACTGGACGGGCCGGTACAGGGTCGTGCCGCCGCTCGAACCCGCCGACTCGCCGCCCGGATGCGTCGATCCGCCGTTCGGCTTCACCGATGCCCGTCTCCCGCTAGGCGAAGATCTTCGCCAGGTAGCGGTCGGACCGGAAGAGCTCGAGGTCCTCCTGCCGCTCCCCGGTGCCGAGGTACCGTACCGGCAAGGCGAGCTCCCGCGCCACGGAGACGATCGTGCCGGCTCTGGCCGAGCTGTCGAACTTCGCGACGACCAGTCCGGTGAGGTCCAGGGCTTCGCCGAACTCCGCAGCCTGACTGAGCACGTTCTGCCCGCTCGTCGCGTCGACGACGAGGATGCGCTCCTGAGGTGCTCCCGCCTGCAAGCGGCCGATCACCCGATCGATCTTCTTGAGCTCCTCCATCAGGTTGCGCTGGGTGTGCAGTCGGCCCGCAGTATCGACGAGCAGGCGGTCGACGCCACGGCCGAGCGCCGCTTCCACCGCGTCGAACGCCACGGCCGCGGGGTCACCGCCCTCGTGGCCGCCCACGTAATCGGCCCCAACCCGCTCGGCCCACTGCCGGAGCTGCTCCTGGGCCCCGGCGCGGAAGGTGTCCGTCGCGGCAAGCAAGACCTTCTCGCCCTGCTGTACGAAGCGCCACGCCAGCTTGCCGGCCGTCGTGGTCTTACCGGTTCCGTTCACTCCCAGGATCAAGGCGATGCCGGGACCGGCGGCCGGACGCTCCAGCTCGACGGCGTCCGATCCGTTCCTTTCCAGCATGCTGCGGATCCGGTCGCCCAGAAGGCGCCGCAAGTCGCTCTCGCTACCCGTTCTGCCGCGCTCCGCCGCGCGCTCCAGCTCGGCCACTAACTCCATGGTGGCCTCGACGCCGAAATCGCTCTCCAGCAGGGCCCTCTCCAACTCCTCGACCGAGATCTCGTCGATACCCCCATCGAGGGTGCGAGCATCGGTGAGCGCCAGATCGACGATCCTCTGCCAGAGCGAGCGCTTCGGTCGCTCGCTTCGCAGGTCCAGACTTCCTCTCTCCAAGCTCCCCTTCCCCCGTTCCTCTTGCTTCTCCTCGCAACTCGGCCGTCGATTCAACGAAGACCTATCCTGCGCCGCCAGATCCACTCGCCGCCGAACAGCACGATGGCCAGCGCGAACGGCCAGATGGCGCGGGACCGGCGCGGTGGCTCGCCCTCGACGCCTCGGTCGGAAGCGGGAAGCGCGACCTCGCGACGCCACGGCTTCGGCTCGAGCTCGGCGCTGCCGGCTCGCACGACCAGCGGTCGCTCGATCTTCAGCCGGCCGTCGGGACTCTCTCCCACCGCCTCGAAGCTCGCCGGGCCGGCCGGCAACGAGGGGCCCGTGACGAGCGCCTCCGGCTCATCCCAGCGCCGGGCCCACACGGTCCGTCCGGCGCTGTCGTACACCGTGATGGCCAGATCGGTGATCCCGGGTTCCACCCGCCAGCGGGCCGGCGTGACGCTGGTCGGCACTTCGGCCAGATCCACGGCTCGCCGCTGGACACCCTCGAGCAGCCAGCCTGCGATGCCGCCGAACAGGCCCTCATATACTCGCCGAGCCTCGCCTCCTCTGAACGCCCACCGCCAGTATCCCGAGCCCACCACCAGTGCCCAGCGGGCGCCGCCGCCTCGCCCGGCCGCGGCCAGAGGCCGCGCCTCGCCACGTCGGTCGCGCCGGCTCATCAGCGACGCCCACTCCCAGGAACCGCCGAGAAGCAACACATCGCGAATCGGGGGCAGCTCCGCCAGCTGAAGGCCACTCAACAGCGCACTGGTGGGCGCGGAGGTCGCCGGCTGCTCCGGATACCACTCCCCGTCGAGCCGGGTATCGGGCGTCGCCGCTATGCCGGGCACGTCTCCCGGCCCGGTCGAGAGCACCAGCTTCCGCGGATGCCTCTGTAGCGCCGACGAGAGCCAGGCCGGCAGATCGCCGGAGCTCCCCTGGACGGCCAGCAGTCGCGCGGCAAGCACGGCCCTGCGCACGGCCGCCTCGTCGACCTGGATCGGCTCCGTGCCAAGCCGCAGGTAGCGATCTGGGCCGACCCGAACGTACGCGTGTGCGCCGCCGGAGGTCATCCGCTCGAGAAGCGGCAACAGGAAGGATGGCTCCCAATCGGGCGCCTCCGACACGAGCACCGCGTCCGCCGCCTCGCTGGTCACCTCGACGAGCAGGGACAGTCGATCGGCGGCGCCGTACGGATCGGCGCCCTCCGCAAGCGACAGCTCGTAGCTGCGCCATTCGGAGGCGACCCCGGGGGACACGGCGGCAGCCGGCCAGCGGATCTCTCCACGGCTCGAGCGCCCGGCGTCCGGGACACCCACCCCGACCTCGAGCTCGACATCGGGACCGCGAAGGAGGACGCGCACGCTATCGGACCTCGGGGCGTCCGCGCCGCCGGGAACGTCCGCACGTTCCGGGGCCGGGTCTCGCACCCCCCCGGTGACGATCTCGAACGAGAGCCGAACCGTATCACCGGCGTTCACCCGCTCGGGGGCGCTTGCGTCATGGAGCCCGATGCGCCAAGCCGACGAGGCGACCCGCTGCTCTCTCACCCCCAGACCCATTCTTTCGGCGAGCTCGAGAGCGGCTTCCGGGTCGTCCCAACCGCCATCGCTCACGACCACCACGCTGTCGAAGCCGGCCAGTCCCGCCGCTTCGATCGCCGGCGCCAGGAGGCTCCGGGCCGCACTCGGAGTCGGAAGAGCGTCGTCCTGGAGGAAGGCAGGTCGATCCCCGAACGCCAGAATCCGCTCCGATTGAAGCCCGGCGAGGAGGGCGCGCGCGCTGTCGAAGCGGGAGGAACCGCCCGGCAGACTCGGCAGGCCCATGCTCGCCGACACATCCAGGAGGACTAGGGCGCCGCGCCTTTCGAACGCCGGAGGCCGCAGGGCGGGAAGCCACAGGCCGGCCAGGAGGAAGAAGGTCCCGAGACCTCGGAGGAGGCCCGGCCCGGACCGGCCTCGCACCGGCTCCTCCCGGTAGCCGTAGGCCCAGACCGCGAGCGCGGAAGCGGCGATCGCGGCCAGCATGATCCACAGCCAGTTCGGCATCCCGCCTCAGTCCGCCCTATCCATGATGTCGTGAGATGAAGCGCCGAGGTGTGCGGCGCCAGGGTGTGACGGATTTACGGCTTCAGCGACCCGCAAGGCGCCCGCGGCGCGGTTGCGCGGCTACTCGCTCCGTTCAGCCGTGCGAGCCTCGGAGCGGGCGTCGGCCAGTCGCGTCAGCGTCGGCATTTCGACGCTCTCCAGAACGGCCAGAAGCCTGTCCCGCTCGGCGTCGAACGCGGGCCTCAAGCCGGGGTCCACCGGCTCCGCCGGCGGAAGCTTCAGGCCCGTCGGGTTGCGGTGCCTGCCGCGCTGCAGGAACTCGTAGTGGAGATGGGAGGCGTTGGACAGTCCCGTGGATCCGACCCGGCCGATGATCTCCCCCTGCGCGACCCGTTGGCCCGGCCGCACCCCGATCCGGCTCAGGTGGGCGTACCGGGTGGTGAACCCGTTCGCGTGACGGATCTCGATCGCCCGTCCGTATCCGCCCCACCAGCTGGCTCTCGTGACCGTGCCGTCGCCGGTCGCCCGAACCGGCGTGCCGGTGGGAGCCCCGTAGTCCGTTCCGAGGTGAGCCCGGTACCGCTTTAGCACCGGGTGGAAGCGCCGGCTGCTGAAGCCGCTCGTCATGCGGCGGAAATCGAGAGGCGCCAGGAGGAACGCCCGACGTACCGACTCGCCATTCTCATCGTAGTAGTTGGGCTCGCCGTCGAAAGGATGGAAGCGGACGGCCGCGAGAACCCGGTCACGGTTCCTGAACTCCGCGGCGAGCACACGAACGGCCCGCACCGAGCCATCCGGCCGCACCTCACGCTCCACCAGCATCCGGTAGGCATCGCCCGGGTGGACGTCCCGATAGAAGTCGATCCGCCACTGGTAGACCTCGGACAGTGCGTAGATGAGCTGGCGAACGTCCGAGGACACCAGCCCCGTCGTGTCTCCACCGAGCCGCGCGTCGTACATGTTGGCCTGGATCAGGCCCGCCAGCTTGACGGTGTCGTTCACTACCGGCACCGAGTCGAGCCTTCCGACCCATTCGCCCATCGACGCGTCGAGCACGAGCCGCGAATCCGGATCCGGCTTCAGATGGACCCGGTTCGGGGCACTCGCCAGGAGCGGCTCTCCGGACTCGGTGGGACCCTGAGCGACGGGCGCGATCAGCTGGACGACCGTCCCGGGACGCAAGGACCTGAGGTTCTTGTAGCGGCGCAGGAGATTGAACACTTCGACCGCCTCGGGCCCCGTAAAGCCGTTGTCGCCGAACAGCTCGCCGAGCGTCTGCCCCACCCGCAGGGTGTCCGTGATCGTGACCTCGGGCGGGCCCGACGGCACGAACACGGTGCGGACCGCGGGAGGCGGGGGCTTCGCTCGATGCGAGCGGACGCCGAACCAGACCGCGCCGACCAGGATGGCGACGGCGGCCGTCCCGGCCGATACGATCGCTAGTTTCCTAACAGGCAACTTTTTGTCGTTTCAAAAGCCCAAGCCGTACCAACGCGAAAACGCCGTTTCTGCAGATTCCCAGCGGCTCTCCATGGTGGCGCGGCGGCAACCACCGGGTGAGTCCGTCAGGTCGGGATTTGCAAGCCCCGCGCCACCGAGGCTCAGTCCAGCTGCCTCCGGATGAACGTGGGGATCTCGAGATTGTCGAGCCCATCCTCGGCCAGCAGGATGGAATTCACGCCGATCTCGCCCTCACCTTCGAGCTCGAAATCGACGCCGAAATCGGTCGCCAGCCCGGCGGCCACTTCCGCGGGTTGCGGCTGGGCGTTGAGCGACGGTCCGTTGAAGCGGAACGGGAGCACGTCGTCGGTCGGCTCGAACAACAGCTCCTCCGGGGCCTCGCCGAAGCCCGTCGCGATGACGGTCACCCTCAGGACCTCATCCAGCGCCGGATCGTGCACGGCGCCGAAGATGAGCTCGACATCGTCACCGGCGGCTTCCTGGACGATCGAGTTGATGGTCGTCACCTCATCGATCGCGAGGTCCATGCCGCCCGTGATGTTCACCAGGACGCCCGTGGCGCCCTTGATGGATACATCCTCGAGCAGTGGCGAGCAAATCGCCTGCTGGGCCGCGTCTACCGCGCGGTTCTCGCCGGACGACTCGCCCGTGCCCATGAGGGCCGCCCCGCGATTGCCCATCACGGTCCGCACGTCGGCGAAATCCACGTTCACTTCACCGGTGACGCTGATCAGGTCCGAGATCCCCTGCGTGGCGTGAAGCAGCACTTCGTCCGCCATCTTGAGCGCATCACGAAAGCTGGTCCCTTCGACGCAGATGGAGAGCAGGCGCTCGTTCGGCACCACGATCATGGTGTCGACCGCCGCGCGCAGTTCGTTCAGGCCGATCTCGGCGTGCCGCATCCGCCTCTTGCCCTCGAACCGGAACGGTCTCGTCACGATCGCCACGCACAGGGATCCCTGCTCGCGGGCCATCTGACCGATCACCGGCGCCGCTCCGGTACCGGTGCCGCCTCCCATGCCCGCGGTGATGAAGACCAGATCGGCATGCTCGAGCGCTTGACGGACTTCGTCCTGGTTCTCGGCGATCGCCTGGCGGCCGATTTCCGGCCGGGCGCCCGCTCCGAGCCCGCGCGTGAGCTGCTTCCCGATCTGAATCTTCATGTGGGACTGCGAGTTACGTAGGGTCTGCGCATCGGTGTTGACCGACACGAACTCGACGCCTTCGAGGTCTTCGTCGATCATGCGGTTGACGGCGTTGCCGCCCGCGCCGCCGACCCCGATGACTTTCATGCGCGCATTTCGCGCTACGCTGTCCTCGAACTCAAAGATCATCTGCGCCTCCGCGTTGGATGGTTGCGGTTTCCGCCGCTTCTTCTAGAAAAAGTCCTTCAGCCATGCGTTCGTCTTCTTGACCACGCGCCGCAGCGGGCCTCGGCCGTTGCGTCGGGTCCGCTGGCCGCCGTAGGCGGCGAGCCCGACGGACGTCGCGAACTTCGGCCGCCTCACCGCGTCGGCCAGACCGCTCATCCCGACTCCCGGCTCGCCCGTTCTGACGGGCAGGTTGAACACGTTTTGAGCCAACTCGAGCGTTCCCGGCATCGATGCGCCCGCGCCCGTGAGGACGAGGCCGGTACCGAGGACATCCAAGAGGCTCTGCTCGTCGAGATCCTCGTAGATGAGCCCGAAGATCTCGTCCAGGCGCTGTTCGATGATGTGGGCGAGAAGCTCCGCGGATACGCGACGCTTGGCCCCGGGCATCGGGCCGGAGACCTCGATCTTGTCGTCGGGCTGGGCCAGCTTCGTCAGGGCCACGCCGTACCGCTCCTTGATGCGTTCCGCCTCGTCGGGCGGGACTCCGAGCCCTTTGACGATGTCGCTCGACACGCTTTGCGCTCCGTAGGGAACGGTGAAGAGCCGCATGATCCTGTCGCCTTCGAAGACCGCGACCTCGGTGGACGCACCCCCGATCTCGACCAGCGCGACACCACCCTTTCGCTCCCGCTCCTCGAGAACCGCCCAGGCGGTCGCGATCGGGCGCAGGACGATCTCGCGGACCCGGTAGCCAGCCCTGTCCACGGCCTTTCGGAGGTCCCGGCAGGCGGTACTCGCGGCCGTGACGATGCAGATCTCCGTCTCCAGCCGCGTCCCCACCATCCCGACCGGATCCTGAATTCCGGGGCGGTGATCCACGGAGTAGCCCTGCGGAATCGCGTGGAGCAGTTCGCGTTCCGTGGGAATGGGCACCGCGCGGCCGACCTCCTGGACGCGACGGACGTCGCCCGCCACCACCTCGGCGCCCGAGATCGCCACGATCCCGGTCGAGTAGGTGAGGTCCACGTGTCGGCCGGAGAGTCCGACGAACACGCTGTCGACCTCGCGTCCGGCCATCAGCTCCGCTTCCCTGAGGCAGATGTGAACCGCCTCTCGCGTCGCCTCCAGGTTGGTTACGGTCTCGTTGCGCATCCCTTCGGTCGCCGACAGGCCGACGCCGAGCACGCGGGCCGCGGGCGGCTCGTTCGCGTGCTTCGCCGACGCGCTGAGGACGACGGCGCAGGTGTGCGTCGACGTGATATCCAGTCCGGTGACTAATCGTTCGCCTGTGATCACCCTCTTTTCCTCGTGCGCAGGACCACCAGCCCATCGAACCGGGCATCGGCTACCGACGCCGCTGAATCGGAGGCGTGGCCCAGCGCCAACTCAACTCGACGCAGTCCCCTCACGGCGTCAGCGGCCAGCAGGAGCACCCGCCCGGTTCGACCCGATTCGATCAGCTCTATCTCCACCGACTCGGCACCCAGCGGCCACAACTCCGAGATCTGGCCGAAAAAGGCGTCGTCGTACTCCTTAAGGGCTGCCAGCGCGCGCAGCGCGCCGCGTGCCCGAGCGTCCCTCTGCCCGTCCTCCACTCCGACCCCTCTGGTGAGAACCGGCAGGTTCAGACCCCAGACCGACGGGTCCAGAGGAAGAACTCGACCCTCCTCGTCCACCGGCACGAGCGTCTCCTCCATCACGAGCGCCAGAGGCTGCACCTCGGTCACGCGAATCTCGATTCCCCGCATCCCGACACGGCGCACCCTGGCGTCGCGAACCAAGGCGTGAGACCGGACCCGCGCTTCCCAGGCCGACCCGTCGTCCCACACCGAGGCCTCGGGCCCGATCGCCGCCAGCTGCAGCACATCGTCGCGCTGCACGAAGACGTTGCCGGCAACTTCGACTCGCTCGACCCGAAAGACCGGCAGCGTTCCGAGCACGGGCGGAGCCCAGAAGGGCGCACCCAACCCGAGCGCGCCGGCCGTGCCGACGACGATCATCCTTCGGCGTCCTCTTCTCGTCATTCGATCCCTACATCGCCGAGGCTGCGGGCCGCAGAAGCAGCATCCCCGCGGAGACCGGTCCGCAGATCATGCAGGCGCTCCTACGGCGCGCAGCTCATCCCTTGTGAAGCCCCACAGCCGGATCTCGGGCTCCAAGTCGACGCCCAACTCATCGAGCGAGCGTCGTCTCGTTTCGATCATGAGGCCCAGGATGTCCTCCGCCCTGGCCTCTCCCATGTTCGCGATGAAGTTCGCGTGCTTCTCGGTGACCATCGCATCCCCGCAGCGGACGCCGCGCATGCCGACTCGGTCCACGACTTCCCAGGCCGACCCGAAGGGCGGACCCGGGTTCTTCCACGTTGAGCCGCAGGACGGAAGGCCGTAGACCTGGGTCGCGACCTTCCGGCGGCGACGCTCCAGGTGGGCTTCCCGAATGGCCGCCCCGTCCCCTCGGGGCGCGGAGAACGCGCCTCCCAGAAACACCCACTCCTCGGGTACCTCGACCCCCCGATAGCGCGGCTTCGCCTCGTCGGCCGTGAGGCGGACGGTCTCTCCGGCGGGCTTCATCGCGTCCACCCACAGCGCCCGATCCCAGATGCCCGTGTCCGTGGAGCCCGCATTCATCCGAAGGGCTCCGCCGATCGTCCCCGGGACGGCCTCGAGAAACGTGTAGCCGCTCCGCGCCCCGCGGCGGGCTTCGTTGACCAGAGCCGGTATCTGCGCGGCCGCGCCCGCCTCGAGCTCCGTCTCGGTGACGGTCAGCCGATCGAACTCGCCCTCGAGGATCAGCACCGGCTCCGAGACGCCGGCGTCCGAGACCAGCGTGTTGGCCCCGCCACCCAGGACGCGGAAGGCTCCCCCGGCGAGATCCGCCAGGAGGCCCTGGAGGCTCGCCGGCGAGTCGGGCCTGCCCAGTCGCGGAGCGGTTCCGCCCACGCGCAGCCGCGTCAGGGGTGCGAGCGGCACCTCAGCCTCCCACCGCATCGGCTCTCTCGTCTGCCGCCCGGCGCGCCAGCGCGGTCACATCTCCGGCGCCCATGAAGACCACGGTGGCCGGCCGTCGCGCGCTCCGGGCCACCTCCAGTGCCTCGGCATCCGTCGCCAGCCGCACGTCGTCCGCTGCCTCCGCGATCAGCCCCGCGTCGACACCGGGGATCGGCTCCTCTCGAGCCGGATAGATCGGGAGCACGAGCGCCTCGTCGGCGGCCGCCAACGCTGCGGCGAACTCGCCGGCGAACATCTGCGTGCGGCTGTAGAGGTGGGGCTGGAACACGGCGATCAGACGGCGATTCGGGTAGGCGCTTCTCACCGCTGCGAGCGACGCCTCGACCTCGGTCGGGTGGTGGGCGTAGTCGTCCAGTACCGCGACGCCTCCCTCGTCCGAGAGGAGCTGGAGTCTGCGGTCGACGCCGTGGAATCCGGCGAAGGCCTGCCGAAGGGCCTCGGAGGTCAGCAGCTCAGCCTCGTGGGAAGGGGCGACCCCGGGCAGGCTGGCGCCCACGTCGGCAGGCCCTGACAAGTTGAGGGCTATCGCGAGCGCGGCGGCGGCGTTTTGCGCGTTGTGTAGGCCGGGGAGCTCCAGGCCGAACTGCATCTCCCCGCCGGGCGCGAACAGCCGGCAGAGCTGGCTGCTTCCCTCCGTCGCCAGCACTTCGACTCGATAGTCTGCATGTTCGGCGAACCCGTAGCCGAGTCCCCCGAACATCTCGCCGATCCGGCTGGCGCCCGGGTCGTCCACGCAGTACAGCACCCCATCCCGCTCTTCGGCGCGGCCGACGAGCGTCCTGAACGCGACGTCGAGGCTCTCGAGGCTTCCGTACGTGTCGAGGTGCTCCGCCTCCACCGAGCTGATCAACACGAGCGACGGATTCAGGTCGAGGAAGGAGCGGTCGTATTCGTCGGCCTCGACCACGGCCACCTCTCCCGATCCGTCGCGGGCGAATCCCCGCCAGGGAGCCACTCGACCTCCGACCGCCACGATCGGGTCCAGGCCGGCAGCCGCGCATGCCAGGCCGGCGAGCGCGGTGATGGAGGTCTTGCCGTGGGTCCCCGCGACCGCGGCCAGTCGGCGCTCGTTGAGCAGCGCGGCCAACGCTCGCGAGCGCTTCATTGTCGGCACGCCCAGGCCTGCGGCCGCCCGTAGCTCCGGGTGCTCGGCCGGCACCGCCGAGCTGTGGATCACGAGGTCGGCTTTCTCCACGTGCGCCGGGTCGTGTCCGGAGGCGAGCCGGGCACCGCGGGCGCTGAGCTCGGCCAGATCGTCGACGCCGGAGCGGTCGCAACCGCTGATGCGGTAACCGGCAGCGTCCAGCAAGAGGCCGAGCCCGCGCATACCCGCACCGGCGATGCCGATCAGGTGGATGCGGGCGCCGGCGGCGGGGAGGTCCCAGGGTCCGGGTTGCCGAGCGGTCATCGCTCCTCCTCCACCACCGAGCGCCCCGTGGAGTCCGTCGCCGCCGGACGCGAGGGGTCCGCGGCCGCCAGATCCAGGAGTTCGAACGCGATCCGTTCCGCCGCGTCCGGCGCGCCGCGTTCCAGCGCTGCCCGTGCCATCCGGGCTCGTCGCGCCTCGTCCGTCAGGAGGCCGCATGCCACGTCCCACAGCTCGCCCGGTTTCAGCTCCGACTCCAGGCGCATCACGGCCGCGCCCGCCGCCTGCACCGCCCTGGCGTTGGTGGACTGGTGGGCCCCCGCTCCGGGAAACGGCACGAGCACGGCCGGCACGCCCGCCGCCTGCAGCTCCGCCAGAAACATCGCCCCAGCCCGCGAGATCGCGAGCGACACCCGGTCCAGCTGCGCCCCCAGGTCCGGAATGAACGGCTCCACCCGGATCCGGTCGGCGAACGGAAGACGAGCCACCCTCTCGGCGACGTGGTCCCTGTGCGCCGGTCCCGTCGCCCAGATCAGGTGGACGTCCTCCGGCCAGCTGGACGCGGCGGTCAGATCCTCCAGCAGCTGCCGGTTCAGGCCCAGCGCTCCCTGGCTGCCTCCCGTCACCAGCACCACGCGGCCCTGCGGCCAGTCGTACGGCGCCCCGACCGGCTCGATCGCCACCGGGTTCCCGTACGCGAATACCCGGGTGCTCTCCCCCACCTTCAGGCGCTCCCGCGCCTCCGGATATCCCAGGTGCACCTGATCCACCCGGGGGGCCAGCAGACGGGTCACGAGTCCCGGCTCGGCGTTCTGCTCCTGGAGCGCCGTTCTCGCTCCACGACGAATCGCCCACAGGAGCGCCGGCCCCGACGCGTATCCGCCCGTCCCCACCACCAGGTGCGGATCCCACTCCGAGAACGCCTGGGAAAGCCCTCGAAGAACGACCGGCGTCGACGTGAGCAGCCGCCAGTTCCGCCACGGCCGGCTCCGGTGCAGAGGCTGCATCGGCAGGAGCCGGTACTCGTAGCCGCTCTCCGGAAGCACCCTCTCCTCGATGCCCCGGCTCGCACCGATGAAGGAGAGCCGAACCGCCGGATCCAGCCGGCGCAGGGCACGGGCCAGGTTCAGGGCCGGATAGAGATGACCACCCGTTCCACCGCCCGCGAGAAGAATCCGGAAGCCGGCCACGGCCTAGCATCTCCGCTGCTTCGCGATGTTGACGAGGATGCCGGTAACCCCCAGCGCGAGAACGAGGCCGGTACCGCCGGCGCTGATGAATGGGAGGTTCACTCCAGTGGTCGGGAGAACCCCGAGGGTGACACCGATGTGGGTGAAGGCACCCACGGCCACAATCGCGGTGAGGCCCACGGCCAGCAGCCGGCCGAACAGATCCGGCGCCGAGTCGGCGATACGAATCCCGATGACCGTCCAGGCGAGGAAGAGGCCGATCAGGAACACCGATCCGATGAGACCCCACTCCTCGGCGATGATGGAGAAGATGAAGTCGTTCTGGGGCTCTGGCAGGTAGAGGAGCTTCTGCCGGCTCTCCCCGAACCCGACGCCGAAGGGCCCACCCGAGCCGATGGCGATCAGCGACTGGTTCAGCTGGTAGCCGATGTCGTCGGCGCCCATCCCCGGCTTCATGAACGCCAACATCCGGTTCATGCGGTAGCCCGTGTTCGCGACCTGGTCCCAAAGCACGGGCAGGCCCAGCATGGCGAGGAAGAGGAAATGTCCGAGGCGTCCGCCGGCCGCGAAGAGCACGATGAAGGCGAGCGCGCCGACGAGCATGGCGCCCGAGAGATGGGGCTCCAGCAGGATGAGGAGGCAGACGGTCCCGATCACGAGTAGAAACGGCACCAGGCCGTAGCGCAGGCTGCGCAGACGGTCCTGTTTCTTGACCGCCAGCGCCGCGGTCCAGATGACGATGGCGATCTTGGCGAGCTCGGACGGCTGGATCGTCACCCCCAGCATCAGCCACCGGCGGGCGCCGTTGATCCTCGGCGCGATCGCTTCGGTGCCGGGGAGGATGACGATGATGAGAAGCGCGGCCGTCGCCGCGAGCAGCGGCCAGGCGAGGTGCCTGTACACTCGATAGTCGACGAAGCTGGCCGCCAGGAGAGCCGCGATGCCAACGAGAGCCCGTGCCGACTGCTGGATCAGGTAGTAGCTGTCCGGCAGGCCCTCCGACTGGGCGGTGAACGAGCTGGCGCTGTAGACGCTCAGCAGCCCGAAGCCGACCAGGAGCAACGTGATTGCGATGAGGCCCGACGCCAGATAGGCGCCGCTCGCCTCTACGGCCAGATCCAGCGTCGCGAGCGTCCCGGCCTTCCGACGATCCGGGGAGCGGAGGGTCACCCAGCGGGAGCCAAGGACAGCGGCGAGCCGGCTCATTTCGCTCCCCCTGGTCGCTCGAGCGCCTCGACAGCCTTTCGATACGCCCTTCCCCGCTCCTCGTAGTTGCGGAACATGTCGAAGCTGGAGCAGGCCGGGGAAAAGAGAACCACGTCACCGGGCCGGGCCAGCACGCTCGCGGCGCGCACCGCCGATTCGAGACTTCCCTCCACGTGGACGGCCGGAACGGAGTCGTTGAGGTCCGCCACCACCTGCGGAGCGGCCTCCCCGAAGGCCACCACACCGGCGGAGTGCTCCAACCAGGGAATCAGAGGCACGAAGGGCTCGCCCTTTTGGCGCCCGCCCAGGATTAGCACGATCGGACGCTCGAAGGCCTGAGCCGCGACCAGCGTCGCCGCGACGTTCGTCGCCTTGGAGTCGTTGACCCAGAGCACGTCCCCGATAGTCGCGACCGGCTCCAGCCGGTGCGGCAGTCCTCGAAACTCCGCGAGAGCGCGCCCGATGGAAGCGCCATCACATCCGGCGAGAGCGGCCATCAGTCCGGCCGCGAGGGCGTTCGCCACGTTGTGCCCGCCGAGGATCGGCAGCTCCTCGGCAGCCAGCCAGGCCTCTCCCCGCCCGGGGAGGGCGAGGCGAAGCACTCCATCCTCATCCAAATACGCTCCCCGCTCGACCGGGCCTGACGTCGACGTCAGGTAGCTCGTTCCCTCGGCCCCCCTCGCCAGCTCGATCACGTCCGCATCATCCGCGTTCAGGACCCAGCGGCTCTCGGCGCCCGCGTTACGGAAGAGGCGCTTCTTGTCCGCGTAGTAGCTGGAGACGTCGCGGTACCGATCGAGGTGGTCGGGTGCGAGGTTGAGGAGCAGGCCGATGTCCGACGTGAAGGCGTTGGTGTCGGCGAGCTGGAAGGAGCTCAGCTCCACGACGACCCAGTCGGGCTGCTCCTCCCGCAGCGCGATCTCGCAGAGCGGAGTGCCGATGTTGCCGCCCGCCAGGGCGCTCAGTCCGCCGGTCTGAAGGATCTGCTCGCACAGCGCGGTCGTCGTGGACTTGCCGTTGGTACCGGTGATGCCGATGACCCGCGACGTGAGGTCGCGGTAGGCGAGCTCCACCTCCGCGACGCACGGCGTGCCGGCCTCGCGCAGCTCGCGCCGGACTTCGGCCGACGGGGGGATGCCGGGACTCACGACCACGAGGTCGGATGCGCATATCCGGCCGAGATCGTGCCGGCCGGCCTCGGCCTCGATCCCCTCCGTGCCCAGCTCCGCTGCCGCCGCTTTCTGGAGATCAGCGGCGGAGACGTCGCTGGCGTACACATCCGCCCCGTGAGCCTTCGCCAGTCGCGCCGCGGCCACGCCCGATGTCCCGAGTCCGAGCACGGCCACGACGTCTCCGGGGCGCACGAGCGGCTCCTTGGGCTTCCGCGCGCCGGAATCGAAGGTCTCGAGAGGAATCAAAGTCGCACCCGGCACTCTCATCGAATCTTCAAGGTGGCCAGACTGACCAGCGAGCAGAGGATGGCGAGGATGTAGAAGCGCACCACGACGCGGGTCTCCGGCCAACCCGACTTCTCGAAGTGGTGATGCAGCGGGGCCATCTTGAACAGCCTTCGGCCGGTCCCCGTGCGCCACCGGGTGAACTTGAACCAGCCGGTCTGCAGCAGAACGGACACGGCCTCAGCCACGAAGACGCCACCGATCAGGACGAGCAGGAACTCGGATTTGAGCAGCACGGCCGTCACGCCCATCGCCCCACCGAGAGCGAGCGCGCCCGTGTCGCCCATGAACACGTCGGCCGGAGGCGCGTTGAACCAGAGGAAGCCGATCGCGGCCCCGGTGATCGCCGCGCAAAAGACCCCCAGCTCGGCGGCGCCGGGGAGGTAGAAGGTGCCGAGATACGCCGAGGTGTCGACACGGCCGATCACGTAGGCGAAGAGTCCGAAGGTGAGCGCCGCGATTCCGCTCAGGCCCGCGGCCAGGCCGTCCAGACCGTCGGCCAGGTTCACCCCGTTCGAGCTTCCCGTGACGACGAGGGCGACGAAGAGCGGATAGAGCGGGGCCCAGAACACGACGTAGTAGTCCTTGAAGAAGGGCAACATCGTGTGCGTCGGCGGCCGACCGGAGAGCGGAAACAGCAGCAGGAAGACGCCGAGCGTGAGCCCGGCGGCCATCTGCCAGACGAGCTTGTACTTGACCACGAGGCCGCGCGGCTCGTGCCGGACGATCTTCAGGTAGTCGTCCATGAACCCGATCGCGCCGAACCACGCTGTCGCGGCGGCCACGATCACTACGTAGGGGTTGTCGAGACGGGCCCAGAGCAGCGTCGAGATCAGGACCGTGGCCACGATGATGAGCCCGCCCATGGTCGGCGTTCCCGCCTTGTGGAAATGGGAACTCGGCCCATCGAGCCGGACGACCTGTCCCCACCCTTGCCTCTTGAGCCAGCGGATGACCGGCGGACCCACGAGGAAGGTCAGGAGCAGGGCGGTCACCATGGCGCCCGCCGCCCGGAAGGAGATGTACTGGAAGACGTTGAAGATGATATGACGATCGGACAGGGGGAAGAGCAGACGAAACAGCATTCAGTCGCCTCCCTCTGCGCCGGGCGCGACGCTCGGGCCCACGCCCGAACCGAACGACCGCAGCCGGTCGACGATCCCCTCGAGCCGCACGCCACGGGAGGCTTTGACGAGCACGACCTCGTCGCCCGACAGCCTCGGAGCCAGCTCCGCCCACAGACGCTCGATGCTGTCCGCGGCGAAGACACCGGTGCCGTTCCGGCCGATCCGGAGCCCCTCGAACGCGTCGATGAAGTCTCCCGTGGCCGCGACCAGGTCGAAGTGCGCGCGGACCAGTCGCTTGGCGATCTTTCGGTGGGCGGCTCCTGAAGCCTTCCCGAGCTCCAGCATCGTCCCCACGACGGCGACGAGCCGCCGGTTCGGGAACGCCTCCTCGCAGTACTCGATCGCGGCCGCGAAGGACTCCGGATTGGCGTTGTAGCAGTCCGCGATGACGGTCATCTCGCCGACCTGCTCCAGCGCGCTCCGCATGCCGAGCGGCCGGTACGTGCCGAGACCGCGGGCGACTTCCGCGGCCGGAACCCCCAGCGCATCGCCTAGAGCGGCCACGATGAGGGCATCCGCCAGGTGATGGCGGCCTCCGGCAGGCACGCGGTATTCGACGCCATCGCGGACGAAACGAACCGCCTCCGCTTCGACGGAATGCTCGTCGGGCCGCCAGGACGCTGCATCGCCGGTTCCCGCCACGATGGCATCGGGCCTCAATCTCAGAGCGCCGGCCACGAGCTTCTCAGGCCGCTCGCCGACCACGACCCTTCCGTCGGGACTGGCAGCCGCGACGAGCGAGAGCTTCTCCTCGAGCACTCGATCGACGGTGCCGAAGAACTCCAGGTGCGCGGGTCCGACGGTGGTGACGACGGCGTCCGTGGGCGCGGAGATCTCGGCGAGTCGGGCGACCTCTCCCGGCTCGCTGCTTCCCAGCTCCAACACCCAGAGATCGGCATCGGCGGGGGCTTCGAGGATGGCCAACGGCAGGCCGACCTGGCTGTTCAGGTTCCCGGCTGTCTTGTAGACGCGATATCCACGGCCAAGGACCGTTGCCGCCATCTCTTTGACGGTGGTCTTGCCCGAGCTTCCCGTTATGCCGACGACCCGTACGCCGCTCGCTCGCCGGTGCCACGCGGCCAGGTCGCCGAGCGCCCGGGTCGCGTCGGGTACGCCGAAGAGCTCGAGCTGCGTGATGGGGAGGGCTCGATCCTCCGGCACCACCGCGCCTACCGCGCCTTTGGCTTCAGCCTCGGGGAGAAGGTCGACCGCGTCGTGGCGCTCGCCCGTGAGGGCCACGAAGAGGGCGCTGGGCCGCAGGGTGCGCGTATCGGTGGAGACGGACGTGTAGCTGTTGCCTCCGCCATCGGGAGGGAGCTCCAGAGCCTCGCGGACGTCGTTCGAGCTGAACATCACCCGCTCGCTCACCCCTCCACCCCCATTCCGCCCGGCCCGCTCACGCCGCTTCCCCTCGCAGCTCAGCCACGATCTCCGCTTCATCGAAGGGGAGCCTGCGGCTGCCCACGATCTGGTAGGTCTCGTGGCCCTTGCCGGCGAGGAGCACCGCGTCGCCCGGACCGGCCAGCTCCCAGGCCCGGCCGATCGCCTCGCGCCGGTCGAGCACGATCTCGTAGGCGCTCGGATCCATTCGGGCCACCGTCTCCTCGGCGATTCGCGCCGGATCCTCGGACCGCGGATTGTCCGAGGTGACGATGACGTGACCCGCCAGGGACCCGGCCACTTCGCCCATCAGCGGGCGCTTGCCGGGATCGCGGTCGCCGCCACACCCGAAGACCATGATCAGACGGCCCTCGACGAGCGGCCGTAGGGCCTCAAGGGCGAACCGGAAGGCGTCCGGCGTGTGGGCGTAGTCCCTGAGGACGAGGACCGGCTCCCGGTTCAGGATCTCGAATCGGCCGGGGACCTGGGGGACCGACCCGAGCCGCTCGGCCACCTCGGCCGGAGGCATCCCGAGGTGGAGGGCTATCCCTGCCGCGGAGAGAGCGTTCTCCACGTTGAACCGGCCGATAAGCGGGAGCTCCACGAGGGCTTCCCCGTACGCTCCGCAGAGGCGGAAGCGGGTGCCTTCGGGAAGGGCCTCCACGGACTCGGCTCTCACCTGAAGGCCATCGCCGAACCCTGTGGTCACGACCTCGCCCGGCGCGGCCCGTAGGGAGTCCCACGCCGGTTCGTCGCCGTTGATGACCAGGACGCCGTCGGGCGCAAGCAGCTCCGCGAACCGAAGCTTCGCCTCACGGTAACTGGTCATCTCCTCGTGATAATCCAGGTGCTCGCGGCTTAAGCTCGTGAAGGCCGCGTAGTCGAAGCGGAGGCCGTCGACGCGACGTTGGTCGAGCGCGTGCGAAGAGACCTCCATCGTCGCCAGCTCTACGTCGCGGTCACGCAGGATCCCCAGCGAGCCGGCCAGAAGGAGCGGGTCCGGCGTCGTCAGCTCTCCGGGGTGGCGCTGCCCGCCCGCATCCACGATCCCGAGGGTCCCGAGGGTGGCGGAGCGCCCGAGGCCTGCGAGAAGATGCCGGACCAGCCAAGCGGTGGTCGTCTTGCCGTTCGTGCCCGTGATGCCGATCAGCCGCATCCCGGCGGCCGGATCGCCTTCCCACAGCATGGCAAGGTCGGCGAGCGCGACGCGGGTGTCGGGGACTACGAGCTGCGGAATGTCCAGGTCGGCGGGGTGTTCCACGACAGCGGCCGCCGCTCCCGCCCGAGCGGCATCCTGCAGGAAGGAGTGGCCGTCGGACCTGAGCCCGGCGACCGCTACGAAGAGATCTCCCGAACCGGCGAGGCGAGAATCCGCGGTGAGCCGATCGAAGGCGGTCGGCGGCTCCCCCTGCCAGCGGGCCGGCACCCGGCGCAGGCGAAATCGCTCCTCAACCGCCTCGAATGTGATCACTGCGCCTAACCCCCAAGCACCATCGGCGTCGTTCCGCCTCTCCCGTCTCGGAGAGGGGCGCCTCTCAACCGTGTTCGCCGGAGCGCCGCTCGCCGTCACCGCAGAAGAACGACGGAGCCGACCACTACCGTCGACCCGGGCGCCGGCGTCTGGAACTCCACCCGCCCGGAGACCTCCAGTCTCGTCTGCAACCCCAGCGCGTGGAGTCGAGCCGCGGCGGAACGGACGCTCAGGCCGCGAAGGTCCGGAAGCCGTCTCGCGGTCCCCGAGACCGAAGCGAAGCGAACGGCGTCCAGCGACGGATCCATCGGCGCGTTCGTGGACGCGGCGGCGGATGCGAACCGAACGTGTTCCGGCGCGACCGAGGGCACGTAGGGCTCGACGAGATCCGCCTCATCCGTCGGACCGGCCGGACCGACCGCCTGTCTCCAATCGAAGTGGAAGGAGGACGGTACTGCCTTTCCTCGAGAGAGCTCGATGCCGCGCGTGGCGAGCGCCGCCTGCAGAGCACTGCGGCTGATCGGCGCGGCGACGGAGCCGCCGTAAAAGGCGCCTTGCGGATCCTCCAGCTTGGCGAAGATGACGAGGCTGGGATCTTCAGCGGGGCTGTACGCCACGAAGGAGGAGCCGTACCGGCGCTGATAACCGCCGTCGCTCACCAGGCGAGCCGTTCCGGACTTTCCGGCCACCGTGAGCGTGGTCATGGCCGCCCGGGTGCCCGTTCCGCCCTCGACCACCGACGTCAGGACCTCGGTGATCTGACTCGCCACCCGCTCCTCGATCACGCGCCGTATGGTCTGCGGATCCCGACGCTCCAGCAGCTCGCCCGTATGGCTTCTCACCTCTTTGACGAGGCGGGGACGGAGAAGCCGGCCGCCGTTGGCGAGCGCGGCGTAGGCCATCACGAGCTGGAGTGAGGTCACCGATATCTCGTAGCCCATGGCGAGGGAAGCCTGGCTCAGGCCCGACCAGCGGTCCGGACGCCGCAGGAGGCCGGACGACTCGGCGGGGTAGTCGATCCCCGTCGGCAGGCCGAACCCGAAATCGCGCAGGTACTTGTACTGCATGTCGTACGAGAGCCGCTTCGAGAGCAGGGCGGCGCCCACGTTGCTGGAGTACCGGACGACCTCCGCCACGGTCAGCTTGTCGTAGGGATGGACATCCCGGATCACCCGGCGGCCATCCCTGAAGACGCCGTGCAGCACGTCGATGCTGTCGGTCAGGGAGACCAGGCCCTCCGACAGGAGCGAGGCCAGGAGGAAGGGCTTGGCGGTCGACCCCGGCTCGAACGGATCCGTGAACGCCGGCACTTTCAGCGGGCTGTCGTGCCGCCGGCTCGCGACGGCGAGAAGATCGCCGGTTCGCGGGTCTACGATCAGCACATCTCCGCCCGAAGCGCCCGACGACTCGATCGCCCGCGAGAGGGCATCCTCGGCGATCGCCTGCAGCCCGGCGTCGATCGTCAGCACTACGTCGTGGCCCGGAACGGGCGGCGAGACGGCGGGGCCGGGAAGCCGGTAGAGCTCGCCGCGACCATCCCTATGCGTGAGGGCCTTGCCCGTCTCTCCGGTCAGAAGCGAGTCGAGCGCCATCTCCAGGCCCGATCGCCCATGCCCCTCGGCATCGATGGCTCCCAGGAGGCTGCGCGCGACTCCCTCCGGGTAGACGCGGCTAGCCAGCGGCTCGAAGTGGAGCCCTTGCCGTACGGCATCGTCAAGGAGTCCGCGATCCTCCGCCGACACCTTCCGTCGCACGGGGACCCAACCGCCTTCAGCCGCCCTCAGGTTCGCTTCCTCTTCCCGGGCGAGCCCCAGGACGCGCCCCACCGCGCCGATCGACCGATCCGGATCGGCCATCTCCCGGATCGCGATGTAAACTCGAAACTGTCGGGCGGCGAGAACGAGCGAACGGCCGTTGCGATCCAGAATGGCTCCGCGCTCGGCCGGCAGGTCAATGTGTGTCGCGTACTGGGCGCGCGCCCGTTCCCGCCACACATCGTCGTCAAGCAACTGAAGCTGGACCGATCGTCCGAGAAGGACGGCTGCCTGCAGGATCCAGAAGCCGGCCAGCGCATGCGTGCGCAGCCGGTGCGTCCGTGAACGGTTTGAGCTTTTCTTTTCCGTCATCGAGGCTCGGGACCCTCCGCCGATGTACCCTTCGTGGGTGGCGACACGTCCTCTATAAACGAGATCTCCTCATCGGTGGCCGGCCTAAGCCCCAGCTCGCCGGCCGCTTCCAGCAGTCTAACCCGGGACGCCAGCGAGTCGGCGCGGCGCATCGCCGCGGCGAATCGGGCGCGTTCGACGACTTCGACTAATTCCAGAGAATCGATGGCCACGACCACTTCTCGTGCCTCGGTTTGCCTCCGCACCGTCCAGACCATGGAAGCCACCAGAACGGCCACCCCGAGGCCGATCCCGGTCGTGCGACGCCGACGGCGCGTCCAGAACCGCTGTCGGCCGCTCACGATGCAGCCACGGACGGCACGTCCCCCCTTCGCTCCCAGGCTCTGAGCTTGGCGCTGCGTGCCCTCGGGTTACGTCCCACCTCCTCCTCGGAGGGCCTCACCGGACGTCCCGTGAGCGTCTTTCCAAGTGGCTTTCCGCGACACAGGCACACCGGGAGCTCCGGAGGACAGACACAGCTCCGGCTCCAGTCACGGAATGCTCTCTTTACGATTCTGTCTTCCAGCGAGTGGTAGGCGATCACCACCAGCCGACCCTGGTCCGCGAGGAGATCGCGGATTCGAGGAAGAGCTTCGTCCAGGGCCTCCAGCTCGCGGTTGACCTCGATGCGGACGGCCTGAAACAGCCGTGCCTTGTCTCCCGCCCTGACACTCGGACCGAGAATCGCCCGGATCGCGGCGACAAAGTCGTCGCTGCTCTCGAGCGGGCGCTTGACCCTTCGCCGCGCGACCTCTCGCGCGAGGGCCCGCCACCGCCGCTCCTCCCCGTACTCCCGAAAAACGCGACCCAGCTCCTCGAGGGGAGCCGTGTTCAGGAAGTCGGCTGCGGGCCTCCGTCCGCCCGTTGTCCCGCCCATCCGCATTAACAACGGTGTGCCCGGACGAAAGGAGAACCCGCGCGCCGTCTTGTCGAGCTGGTATGAGGAGACGCCCAGGTCGAGCAGCGCTCCCTGCAGCTCTTCTATCTTCAGAGTCGGTAGGATCTCGGGCGCGTCTTGGAAGTCGGCTTCTCTGAGCCACACCCGCCCTTCGTATCCTTCCAGCCTCTCTCTTGCCGCGTCGATCGCGTCGGGGTCCCGGTCCAGGCCGACCACCGTTGCGAGCTCACCACGCTCGAGGATCGCGGCCGCATGGCCACCGCCCCCCGTGGTGCCGTCGAGGTACCAACCGCTCCTCTCAGGCTCGAGGTACGTGAGCACCTCGCCCACCATGACCGGCTCGTGCCTGAAGCCCACTTTCTCCTCGGGCAATCCAGGCGAGCCCGAACCCTCAGGCGAAGATCGATTCGATAAACGGATCGAACTTCGGGTCGGGAGCCTCCGTGCTGTCCCGGAACCGCTTCGGATCCCAGATCTCGATCTTGTTCAGGGCTCCGACAAACAGGGCTTCGCGTCTCAAGCCCACCAACTCCCTCATGCGGTCCGGTATCAAGATCCTTCCCTGCTTGTCCGTCGAGACTTCCAGTGCGCTGGCGGTCAGGGCGAGAACGCTGGCCCGGGCTTCGGGCTGTTTCCGAATGAGCTCCCGGAGCTCCTCTTCGACCGGCCGCCAACTCGAGTGGGGAAAGAGCGAGAGGGCGTCCTCATGCACCTGGATGAGGATGAACGATTCCAACTCGCTGCCGCGGCGGAATGAGGCCGGGAGAGCGACTCGACCCTTGGCGTCTACCTGATGGACGAAACTTCCCAGATAGCCGCTCACACGGCACCTCTTCTACCCCAGCTGTTGACTCCCCACTTTCCCCCACTTTTCCCCACCGAACCCCATACTACCCAAGGTTGGGCGGGTACGTCAACCCCCCGGGGAAAGCAGGCTCACGGATGCGAGGATCGAGGCTTGATTCGGAGCTAGGCGTAGAGGCGGGAACCTGCCGGGCACGTGGATCGACCAGCGGGCAGCCGACGGCGGCCGAACGAAAAGAAAACAGGCCCGGCGGGAGCTCTCCCGCCGGGCCTCGGCGCTCGGATCATCAGACCGTCTCAGACCTTCTCGCGGAAGGTCACGGAACTGTCGCCCGCGGGGCGGCTATCCCCGGCAGGCCTTCTTCACGATCTGCTCCTGCCTGAAGATGTAGGTGTCGGTGGCGTCCATAATCTGCGACTGGGAGGCTCGCTGCACATCGCCGGCCCGCTGGATGTAGCCGGGCACCTGTTGGAAGCGCGTCAGGGCGCGCTGCGCCGGCCCACACTCCTCGCTCGGGTTGGACTCGTCGATCGCAACGGCCTGCTGGTAGATCCCGTACCCGATGAAGAAGTTCAACTGGTTCTGGGTGCCGGACGTGGCCGCGAAGTCCAGAGCCGCCCGGAACATGGTGATCGCCTGCGCGATCTGACCTCGCTTGAAGTGGTCGTTGTAGCCCCGGGCCAAAAGCTGGCTCGCGATCACGTCCGCGTCGCTCCCGTTGTCCACGGCCCTCTGGAAGTCCGCGAGCGCGGCCTCCATCGGAGCGCCTCCCTGCAGGTGGAAGATGCCGCGCTTGAGGAAGCCGTTCGGGTAGGTCGGGTCGATCTCGAGGGCGTAGCCCAGCTCGCGCACGGCGTCGTCCGTCCGGTCCATCTCGGCAAGCATGTCGGCCCTGAGCGCCCAGAAGGCGGCCCGGTCCGCATCGGTGATGTTCGCGACCTCGAGCTGCTGACCGCCCGGCGTCGTGACGCTTCCGCCCTCTCCCGTCACCGGATCCGTCGTCTCCTCCATCTCCTCCTTGACCCGCTCGGAGAGGTCGAAGCCGCCGGCGGCGTCACCCATGGCCAGGTAGGCCTTCATCGCGTTGAGCACGATCGACGCGTCGAGCGCCTCCTCCTCGAGGTCGACGTAGCGGCGGTAGGCATCCAGCGCGATGTGGGCGGCGGCCGAGTCCTGCACCGTGCCTCCGTTGCCGCCTCCCTCTGCACTGAAGGTCGCCTTGGCGAGCGCGACGTTCCCCAGGTACTGCCACATGGCGGCGTTCTGGTCGTCCCGCGAGAGGCCATCCTGGAGGATCACGATCGCACCGTCGTACTCGCCGGCCTGCGCCAGGTTGAACGCGATGTTCAGCCGCACGTCGGCGTCATCCGGATTGAAGTCCAGGTACTTCCCGTAGTAATCGTTGGCGCACTCCGTGTCCCCGAGTTGGGCGCAGACGAAGGCAAGCGACTGGATCGCGTCCTCTTTGGCCGGTTCGGCGGCGAGCACCTGCTCCAACTCGGGCCTGGCCTCCGCCCAACGCTCGAGACCCATCAAGGTCCGGGCGTGGAAGTAGAGCGCCTGGCCCGCCTCCGGTCTCAGCCTGATGGCCTCGTCGCAGTTGCGCAGCGCGTCCTCGAACTGGTTGGCCGCCAGGTACTCCTGGCAGAACTGCACCGACTTCAGGTAGGCCACCTGCGCATCGAAGGCCTCGATGATCCGGCGCGACGCCTCCTTGGCCTCGGAGCCGCCATCTCCACCCACTGTGAACTCGGGAATCTGCAGCTCCTCGCCCGACTTGGACTGGACGAAGGTCGCCTTGACGTGGACGCCGCCCCCGGCGGGATCGGCGTTGCCGACCATCACCAGATCAGCCTTGAGCTGGCCGGCCAGCTGCCTCCACTGAATCGGCGAGAGGCTCTGATCCTCGAGCCCGAATCGCTTGAGGGCCTCCTCGATCTCGTCCTTCTGCATCGGCTCGATGGCGTCGAAATCCTCGAGGCTCTTTGCGACCTCCTCGGCGACCCGCTCGCCGAACTTCTTGTCGATATCCCCGCTGGTGGTCAGAGGAGCGACCAGAACTTTGGCGGCGGATTGCGCCCGCACGTCGGCCGGCAGAGCCAGCGAGAGCAGGACCAGGATCGGCAGCGTCGATGAGACGACAGCGCGGAACGGTGTCATCGGCGTTATTCCCTCTGCTTGCTGATGCGCAACTTCCTGAGAAACCAACGTCGACAGCCCGGAGAACAGCCTTCGGTGCGTCGACTCAAAACCACCTCTCGGCGCCCGTCCGGAGGCTCGAAGAGAATCCCCGGAGAGGCAAACGAGATTACCCGTCTCCCCCGATTTCGTTCGGCGCGGCGCTCGCCCGACCCGAAGGCCACGCCGGGCGAAGGACAGTAGGCTCGGTAACATATTCCTGCCCATCTCGGTCCGCCACCTGAACAGAACGCGCTGCGCAGCCAGAAAGTGCCAGGGCGACTCTCCGCTCGGTTTGCACGCGACACGATATATATGTAGTTTTGGACTCAGCGAAGCGGTCGGCGACGGGCTCAGGTGTTTCCCGTCACGTCGGAAAAACCGCCGCGACGGGTTGGCACCGAGGCTCCGGTCATCGTGCGTGCGGACAACGCGCTGTCCCGCCTGAGTCTAACGCCGTTCCAATCCGGAATCCGGCCGCTTCTGCCTGCCCCTCCAGGCCCTTTCGGGCCAGTTTTCTTTTGTGCCTAACGCATTGTCCATGCTCACATCCGGGAGATGCCGTATGTCCGGCACACACGCTCATGCCCTGCAGATGTGCGGATGTCCGGCGCGAGGCGAGCGGAGAGCGGGCAGAGAAGTAGCGAGCGTGCTGCAGTGGTGCGGTGGAGGCTGTCGCTGGGCGGTCGGGGCGCTTCCTTCAGACGAGGAGGATCGCCACGGCCGCCATGGCCGCCATCACCAGCAATTCCGTTCGGTCAGGGCGTTTCATCGGTTACGACTCTTCGGGTTCTCTCGGCGTTGGTTTCCGGCACCAGGTCTCGGGCACTGGGGCACCGGATAGACTTTCCGTCCTCATGAGCAATAGTCGTGCCCGAACTCGAGGGGCGCCATCCCTCCACGCGATCTCCCACCTCCATATCACACAGCCACTTAGCGGATGGCGCCGGAGTGGCGGGACCCGGCCCCGGCCGAGACCCTACCACTTCGGCCGGGCTTTCCGTTCCAACATGTCGAGATCCCGCCTCACCAACTGATCGGCCCGTTCGCCGGCGCCACAGGCGCCCGCAGAAGGACTGGCCTCAGCGATTCACGAAGCTCGAACGAGGCGACGGCGGGTGGACCGACCTGAACGGCGGCGGGCCGGGCGGGGACGACGGTCGGCTCCACACTCCCGGCCTCGCTGGCGGCCTCCATCCGAGCGACGGCAGGCTGCCGCGGCTTAGCGAGCCGGACCGGCGTGAGCAGCCACTCATCGAGATCGTCCGCGAGCGCGTTCGCACTCGGAGCCTTCACCCGGATCTCCACCGGTCTCACCCATCCGTCCAGCTCTCCGTCGAAAGCGTCGACCGCCGGAATCTCGACGATCCCCAGGCCACTTGGGACCGCACGGCCCTCCGCACCGAAAAGGACCAGGACGATGACGGCCAGGGTGACGACCGCCCCACTCATGACCCGATGCTCGAGATTGAATAGGCTGCCGTAGTATCTAGGCTGGTTATGGGTCGAGGCACTCATCGGAAACTCCTTTTCGACAGCGACCATTACCGGCACCGTCCGCGGGCTCAGGGTCGCGATTGAATTCGGCCCGCGCGGCGTCTACGTTGATGAGTGTCGCGATTACCCGTCACGCTGACGTCCATGCGCCGTCATTCCGGGGTGACGGCACCGTAAGTCGTTGCGGAGGCTGGCGATGATCCGATTGTCTCTTTTGGGCTCGCTCGACCTCCGAGCGGGCGACGGACGCCAGATCCTCTCCGTCTTGGCCCAGCCCAAACGGGTCGCTCTACTCGCTTATCTAGCCGCCAATCGAGACTTCGTACGTCGCGACACGCTGTTGGGACTCTTCTGGCACGAATCCGACGAAGAACACGCCCGTCACGCGTTGCGGCAGTCGCTCTACACGCTCAGACGAAGCCTCGGCCCTCGCGCATTGACCTCGCGAGGAGACGAGGAGCTTGGCATCGACTGCGATCACCTCCAGTGCGATGTGGCCGTTTTCGAGTCCGCGGTGCGAGATAAGCAGGCCGAGGCGGCCCTCGAGCTCTACAAGGGCAACTTTCTGGAGGGCTTCTTCCTCTCCGATGCTCCGGAGTTCGAGAAGTGGCTCGACGGAAGGCGGACGACACTGCGCAACCAGGCGGCCGAGGCGGCGTGGACGATGGCGCAAAGGACGGAAGACGCCGGCGAGCGAACGGAGGCCGCGGCGTGGGCTCGCAGGGCGGCCGACTACTCGCCGGACGACGAATCCTCCGTCCAGCGTCTGGTAGGCCTGCTGGACCGGGTCGGTGACCGCGCCGCGGCGCTAAGGGCCTACGAGGCCTTTGCATGGCGGCTGGAGAACGAGCTCGGCCTCCAGCCATCCCCCGAGACACAGACTGTCATCTCGAAGATCCGCGCCCGACAGGAAGCCGCACCTCGCTCCAGCGAAGGCAAGGCGTCCGAAGCTCCCGCCGAGGCCTCACGCGCGCCCGCCGCGCAAACGGACGGCGAGTGGTCGCTTCCCGACGAGTCGCTGTTGGAGGGCGCGCCGACGGTGACCGCGGGATTCGAACAAGCAGCGGCGGAGGTGAGCGCCGAGGCGGAGACGCCCGATGGAGAGTCCAAGAAGAGCCGCTTCCGGTTGGGCGTCGCCCTGGCGGCGCTCGCCGCCGCGGCCGTAATCGTCGACTTCGCCGAGATCGTCCAGTGGACCGCATCTCGGTTCTACGGCGACGGCTCCGGCTCGGGCGCTGTCGAAGCCCCGATGGAGGTCTCCGAGGCCGATCTCGACCCGCGGCGCATCGCGGTGCTCTACTTCGACGACCTCAGCGAGGGCGGAGGATTCGATTACTACGCGGCCGGCCTGACAGAATGGTTGATCCAAGCGCTGAGCGAGGTTGATGGGCTGAAGGTGATCTCGCGCAACGGAGTGAAGCCTTACCGCAACGCCGATGTCGGGGTCGATAGTATCGTGCGCGCACTCCAGGCAGGCACGCTCGTCGAAGGAAGCATCACCGCCACTGGAGATCGGGTTCGCGTAAACGTGCAGCTGATCGACGCAGCGACGAATACTCACATCGACAGCCGCACCGTCGACAGGCCCAGGGCCGATCATATCGCGCTCCTCGATGACTTGACGGAAGAGGTCTCCCTTTTCCTCCGCGAGCGGCTGGGAGAGGACATCCGAATCAGGGAGGCGAGAGCCGGTACCGAGAGCTCGGAGGCGTGGGAGCGTGTGCAGCTCGCGGCGGCGTCAGTCGACTTCGCGAAGAACCTCAGCTTCACGGGGAATCCCGAGGATGCGGCGGCCGCGTATGAGAGAGCGGACCGATTGTTTGCGGAAGCCGAATCGCTCGATCCCAAGTGGATCGAACCTATTGTAAGACGAGGTTGGGTCGCGTTTGAGGTCTCCCGACTCGGGAAGCCCAGACCGACGAGTCCGGAACTCGACCGATGTCTTGCGCACGCCGAACGGGCGCTCGGCCAGGCGCCTGGTGACCCACGCGCAGCCGAGCTGCGCGGGACGGCTCACCTGTACGTCGGGTGGCAGGAGGCCGATGCGGAGGGGGCGGCCAATCATTACGAGTTGGCTAAGGCGGACCTGGAAGCGGCGGTCGCGGGTGATCCGATGCTCGCGAGGGCGTGGGCCGAGCTGTCCCACGTCTACGTCCGCACCGGCCGTTACGAGGACGCCCGATGGGCAGCCGAGCGCGCTTTAGAGACCGATGCCTTCTTGGAGCAGAAGAAGACCGTCATCTCCAGGATGGGACTGGCCGCCCTCAACGCCGAGAAACCCGAGCAGGCGCTGGGTTGGGCCAGACAAGGACTGTCGCTGTACCCGGAGGAACCCGTTTTCGCCGGACTGCAACTGCTCGTCCTCGCTACGGATGGCGAGACGCCGCCACCCGTGGAAGAGGCCTGGGAGCTGGTGGGGATCCTCGAGCGGAAGCTGGGAAGTGATCCAAACGATCCACCCGAGCGCTGGATGATGATGGCCGCTGTCCTTGCCCGTGCAGGCCTACCGGACAGCGCCCGCAGCGTGATCCAGCGCGCCCGCGCCGCTGGCTCGGAGAAGCCCTATTTCCCATACTACGAGGCGACCGCGCGTCTTGCCCTCGGCGATCGCGACACCACCATCATCCGGCTCGCTGAGTACTTGGCAGCCCGGCCCACCGAGAAGGCGAACGTCGCGAACGACTGGCTGTGGAGGCCCCTCAGCGACGACCCCCGCTTTCAGGCGATCGTCGCCGAGAAGGAGTAAGCGAGCGGCTGGGATTAGATGATGTCGAGGTCCGGATCCTTCGTGCGGACAGCACCACTCGGACCGGTCGCATCGGCCGGATCACCAGTGGCTTTCACGACAATGCTGTAGCTGTAAGTGCCATCCGTGTTGCCGGCCGTTGTCGCCTCCAGCGGGCTTGTCGGCGTACCATCGCCCGTCGTTCCAGGGACGCCAGGCTGCAGAACCTGAAGCTCCTTCCCGGAGTGCTTGAACGGCGACCGGCCCTTGAAGGAGACAACCTGTATTTCGGCGACGTTATCCTCGGCCTTCCACTTCACGTTGGAGTTTGAACCTGCTTCCACATCCGGACAAACAATCTTCCAACGTTCCGGTCTACCGGAGTGCTTAGCATCGCCGACATCCACGACTTTCACGTCGATTTCAGCGTGGAGCTGCTGGCTAGCGTTGCTTCCCGATTCTTTCGCGGTCGCGTACCGGAGCTTCGACGAGAGCACACCCACCGCTCCCATGCCCACCGCACCTGTTGCTCCGCGCACAAAGGAGCGCCGATTCAATCCCTTACCCACCTCGCACCTCCTCTCTCGAAAACGGAAACATGAACAGGGATGAGGCTTTACCCGCTTAACTTCGCGCTTGGGGGGCCTGGCGCAACTGTACGCAGGTGTATGGAACCCTCGTTCCGCATCGTGCCCTGCAATCAGAGCCGCCGCCACCACTCCGCGATCGCCTCGCCGATCCCGTGCGGGTTGTCCTCCTGCACGTAGTGGATGCCGGGTCCAATATCGACGAGAGTGAGATTCGGAAGGCTGCCGCGAAGCTTCTCGACCTCGGCCGCGTCGATGATCCCTCCAGGCCGGGCATGCAGGAGCAGCTTGGGTAGCGGCGTCTCCTCGAGCCAGCGGCCGTACGCATCGACGGCCTCGTGGACCTGGGCGGGCCTGCCGTTGATCGGGATCTCGCGGGGCCACCGGAGGACAGGACGACGGCTGGCGATGGTGGGGTACGGCTCCGCGTAGCGGGCCAGCTCCTCCGGGGAGAGCTTCCGCACCGTGGCCGTCGGCAGGACGCCGCGCACAAAGAGGTTCAGCCCCAAGATCAGCAGCTCGCCGGGGCCAGGGGTGCGGAATAGCCGGAAGACGGTCTTCCAGCCGGCCGGGAACTCCGACCATCTCCACGGCCGAAGGATGGCCTCCATGAAGACCAGCCCGCGCACGTTCTCCTCGTGCCGGCGGGCGTAGTGGAAGCCGAGCGCTGAGCCCCAGTCGTGCAGCACGAGCGTGACGTTCCGGAGCCCGAGCGCCTCGATGAACCCCTCCAGGTAGAGCACGTGGTCGAAGAACCGGTAGGCCGGCTTCGGCTTGCCTGAAAGCTTCTCCGACCGCCCCATCCCGATCAGATCCGGAGCGATCGCCCGGGCGAAGGGGGTGACGTGCGGGATCACGTTTCGCCA
>Ga0255057_10000045_pt1 | contig 60658 bp, 52 predicted proteins | sample Cases_109_6_MG_FD_189022 | JGI IMG/M metagenome (GOLD analysis project Ga0255057, IMG submission 189022) | Seawater microbial communities from Amundsen Gulf, Northwest Territories, Canada - Cases_109_6 | ecosystem: Environmental > Aquatic > Marine > Gulf | place: Canada: Northwest Territories... | reverse complement strand
AGGCGATCAGCGCGAGGAAGAAGACCCCAACGGTAGTTGCCGGTTTCATCGAACCATCTCCAGCAGAGGATGTGGTGGGCCGCAGTCGAGACTCAGGGGGGCGCTTGAGCCTCAAGAGGGATGCTACTGCTGGCAACGCACTCTCGCCACCGTCTCTGTTACAAAAACCCCCTTTATACTGGCATATCTTGCTTCCATCTTTATCAGCACGGAAGAGCAATGGGTGACACCGGGACCCGAATGAGAGAACGAAATGGATCTCGTTGCTGCAGGCTGAGTGGCCTGAGGATCGCCCGTTTACGAAGGACGAAATCGTGGATTACATCGCCGACCGCGGCGTCGAGAGGCGGAATTCTAAGATATTTAAACAAAAGGATTTACAGAGACACAAAAAGGCTTGACACGGTTCCTATCTTTGTTCTAGAGAGGTGCGAAGTCAGCGCCCCTTTTCAGTCTTCGGAGTCGCGTAGACGCGGCTATGAGATAGAGGATGCGAGCGAAGACGCTCACGAACAGTCCTTGGCGGGAGAAATAATATGACACGTATAGGTATTAGAATATGTATCACAATGAACCCGACTCGTCAGGAGCGAGTCAACTAGCACAATCTGAATCTCCTGAGTTCGTAACTTCGGACCTCAATCAGGCTTCCTTCCTGGCTTGCAGGGGCCTCGATCCAGATCGAGCCGCACCACCCCGCCCCAATACCTACCCTCGTTTCGCTTCGTTCGTGTTTTTGCGCACCACTGCCCTTGAGGAAGCTCTGGCAGAGTGGGAAGGCGAAGCCGCGATGGTCGAGGTCCATGAATACGTGGACCACAGGTGGGACATGTATCAGTGGGCGCGATCTGTGGTGCGAGGGGGTGCGCGATGATCCTCCCAGCGGATGGGTCTCAGACGCCCCTACCGATCTACTCAGATGTGGAAATCATGAACCTCCCCGATCCAGAGTGGTTGGTTCATGACATGCTCGTGAGTCGGAGCTTAGCCGCTCTCTACGGACCGTCGGGACACGGCAAGACGTTCGTGGCGCTCGATCTCGCCCTGTCCATAGGTACAGGCAGCGATTCCTTCGGCCGGCAGTCGCTTCAGGGACCTGTGGCTTACGTCTATGCGGAGAACGCTCCGGGGCTTAAGCACAGAGTTGCTGCGTGGAAGAAGGAACATGGTTTCAAGACCAGCGATCCGGCTCGTGTTCATTTTGTTCTGGTCCCGGTTGACCTGCTCGACAGGCGTGGCAAAGGCCTAGCGGATCTGGTTGGAACGCTGAAGGCAACAGTCCCTCATGTCACCCTCGTGATCATCGACACCCTGGCGAAGTGCTTCGGGGATGGAGACGAGAATGACACTCACAGCATGAACCTCTTCACGAACCGCTGTGCGCAGATCCGTGACGAATTCGACTGCTCCGTCCTTGTCGTACATCACACAGGACATGAGAGAAAGCGAGAGAGGGGAAGCAGTGCCTTTCGCAGCAATTTTGACACGATGCTTCGGTGCGCAAAGCGCCGGGATTCAGACTCGCTAATCACGCTATCCTGTGAGAAGCAGAAGGACGCCTCCCACTTCTCGGAGATCAAGTTCCGGCTGGAGGAAGTACGGGTCGGCAATACAACAAGCTGCATCGTTGAGTCGGTGACTCATTCTGCTGCGGTCTCCTCCAATCTCACACAGCAGCAGTTGACGCAGTTGCAGGTGCTGCACGCCAGAGGCCGGGCCGGCGCAACCTCAACTGAGTGGAGAACTGATTCGGAGCCCAAGGGAATCTCCGGGAGCGGCTACAAGAGAAACAGACGCGAGTTGGTCACCGGAGGATTCGTCACCGATCCGGGAGAGCCGAAGGCAGGCTACAAATATGCGCTCACGCCGAAGGGTCGGTCGGCCATTGCGGATAGGGTTCAACCGCCCGTGGACCCAACGCAACCAGCGGCCAACTCAGGTCCAAGTAGGGTTCAGCCGCAATCCGTTTACATATCTGAATTTAACGTAGGGTCCGGCTCGGGTCCAAATGGGTCCATGGACCCTTCAGTTGGGTTGGGTTCAGAGGGGGGTGCCTACGAGGCACCCCTTGAACCCCAAACCCCGACGGTCCCGAACAATGGCCAACCGAAGGCGTGCCTCTACTGCGGCCAGCCGTATCCATTCGGCTGTGGCTTCTGCGAGCGCCCCTTCACCGGCAAGGAGGTGCAGCGTGTTTAGCGTCGCCGACCTGCCGCCCAGATGGCTTGAGGAAGCCACAACGTTCAGAAGAAGGGGTCAGGAAGGCCTGGCCCTCTTCCTGGAGTCGGTGATCGGCGAGCTAGAAGCGGAGATGCTGGTCGATGGAGGCGATGCGGGCAGCATCCCGCACGGGCCGGGCGACGAGCCGCTTGGTGATTACACCGTGGCCCAGGTGGCAGACATGTTCGGGCGCAGCCCGCAGACGGTTCGCGATTGGATCAAGGCAGGTCGCTTGCGTGCCTACATGTTCAACGACCGGGAATACCGCATCACTCGGACTGCCGTTGAAGAATTCGTTGAGGAACAGAAGAGCGGTAACGGGGACGCCTCTTCAGGCGGTCGGAAGAACACCGCCAACCTGAGCGCGTGGCGCGCAGTCTATAAGCCAGCGTCTGTGCCATGAATTGTGTCATTGCGTACCGTGGAAGGTCGTGCGTCACCGTGGCGAGAACAGCAGATGTGCCAGTCTTTCGCGGCTCACCGTGGCGGGTCTGAGGCCGGACTAGTCCTTCCAAGCTGAAGGTCGCCGGTTCGACCCCGGTCGCCCGCTTCAACGCTTGAGAGATCGGGCCTTCATTACATCCAAGAGGTCGCAGGTAGTCCGCTCGCTGCCGTTCGCGGAACGTCTTGCCGCTGCGCGTCTCGACGCCGATCTTGGTCGCCCGCTTCAGAGTCCGATCCGTCGGGCTCTTCTTCATCACATCCTTTTCACGCGTGGGTTCCTTTCCGCCGCGGCCGTTTCCTGGTCGTGTGCGTCAACATCCCTGGGCGCGTCTGGTGACACAGGCGTATCGCCGACGCCACTTTGGCGAATCCGCGGAAGCGACCGTACCTTGCACAGTCCATCCGAGGCACTTGTCCGGAGGATCCGAGCGAATCGGCCCTCTGCTGATCTATCTGGAAAGCGATCCGGCCACGATGAGACGGTCCGACGCGTTGCGACGGAACGGAATTTGGCGCGTGCTTGGCGTAGCCCTGGCGATCTCGCTGGTGGGAAGATCGATCGTGACGGCGAGCCATGCCCACGCGCGCGGATCGGACAATCCGCAGAACTGCGCCGTCTGTCAGGTCGTGCATCAACCGGTTCAGCTGGGCAATCCCGTGGCGCTCCCAGAGCCCGCTTTGCCTCGTGTCATTGCGCTGGTCGCCATGACTCCCTCTGAGACCCCGACCCGCCGGCCGTTTCACTCTCACCTTTCCCGGGCGCCTCCGGTCTGAGATCCACATTCTGACGTTGCAGCGGATCCGTCTGCAAGTCCAATGAATGGACGGGTCCGGGCACCCGCCGGGGTGCTGCGGAGGTAGCTCTCATCGGAGGGTCTCGAATTGTTCCGACCCTTGAGAATCGCGTTCATGTTGGCACTGGTCAGCCTGGCCTTTGATCGGGCCGGCCACGCGCAGGAAGTAGAAAAGGAACCGGCAACCGCTCAGGATTCGCTCCTCTCCGAGTTGCGAGCTTTGACCGCCCGGCTCGACTCGCTCGAGCGCGTCGTGGCGGAGCTCCGCGCCGGGCAGCAGGATACGACCGAAGCGGTAGATGAGCTGGAGGCGTTGCGTGCCGCTGCTGCTGCTGCTGCTGCGGAGGCCGATACCACGACAGCGCAGTCCGCCGACCAGGTCACCGGGGCGAGAAGCCTCAGCAAGCTGAACCCCGAGATCAGCGTGACGGGTGACGTTCGCCTCCAGGGGAAGTCACCTGGGCCGCAGACTGACCTGTTCGACGTGAGGGAGTTCGAGTTCTCGTTCCAGGCCGCACTGGACCCGTACGCAAGCACCAAGATCTTTCTCAGCTATGAGGACGGGTCAATCGACCTGGAGGAGGGCTACCTCTACTGGTCCGGACTTCCGGGCGGGCTTCGTGTCGATCTCGGGAGGCTGCGCCAGCAGCTCGGCGAGCTGAACCGCGTCCACCTGCATGCCCTACCCCAGACCGAATACCCGCTGGTGATCCAGAGCTACTTCGGTGAGGATGGGCTGATCGGTGACGGGGCGCGCGTCTACTGGATGGCGCCCTTCGCGGGCCTCGGCGGGGCGGTACACGAGGTCTATGGCGAGGTCACCGTGGGGTCAAACGAGGAGATGTTCGACGGGGGAAACCGACCATCATTTCTCGGTCACCTCAACAATTTCTGGCAGCTCGGCCCGGCATCCTTCTTCCAGGTTGGACTTACCGGCCTGTACGGTGAAAATCCTGACGCCAACCTGGTGTCGCGGGTCTTTGGGACTGACGCCCGCTTCGTCTGGCGCCCTCCGGGTCGGGAGCTCTACCGGTCCTTCACCCTGGCGGGCGAGGTCTACGCAGCGCGCAAGCGCGTCGATGGAATCGGCGATACTCGCTGGGGCTGGTATTTGGGAGTCCAGTATCAACTGGGCCGGAGCTGGTTCGCCGGCGCGCGGTACGACTGGGTCGAGCCCCTGGACCGGCCCGTTGCCTCCAACGACTGGCAGTTCGTTCCCAACCTGAGTTGGTATCAGAGCGAGTGGGTTCACCTGCGGGCGGAGTGGCGACACCTGTCCACCGCTTTCAGCGATGGCGCCCGAGACGTCTCGGATCTCTTCCTCGTCCAGGTGGTCTGGGCGGTGGGTCCCCACAAGCACGAGAGCTACTGATGATCGTAGATCGGATGGTGGAACTGTTGCTGTCGGGCATGGCCGCGCTGGCCGTGGCTGTACCCCAGGCGCCTGATCCACCCCGGGTTGTGACCTCGTTAACGACGTATGCGTCGATCGCACGAGAGATCGTTGGTGAGCGGGGTGAAGTGGAGGCTATCGCGAACGGCGCCGAGAACCCCCACTTCGTCACTCCCCGGCCCAGCCTGGTGCTTAAGCTGCGCAAGGCCGACATATTCGTGGTCACCGGTCTTGACCTCGAGCTGTGGATTCCGGCCATCGAGGACAAGGCGAACAACGCCAGAGTGCGCCCAGGGGCGATCGGCTACGTAACGGCGTCGACCGGATTGGAGTTGCTGGACGTGCCGACGTCCGTGAGCCGGACGGCCGGCGACGTCCACGCCTTCGGGAACCCCCACATCTGGACATCACCCGTCAACGCGATCACGATTGGCGCGAACATCCTGGCGGGCTTGCAGAGAGTCGCTCCGGAGAACGCGAGCTACTACGAGCAGCGGTACGCGGCGTGGAGAGACCATATCCTTCGCGCGTTAGCCGGCGATGAGCTGGTCGAGCTCCTGGGAGCTGACGCCGTGTTCGAGCTGGCCCGGGGTCACCGACTGATCAAGTTCCTCGAGTCACAGACCTACGAGGGAGGCCCGCTCATGGATCGCTTGGGAGGATGGCTCGAACGCGCGGAGGTGTTTCGGGGCGGACACATGATCTGCTACCACAAGGAATGGGACTATTTCAGCCGGGCCTTTGGTGTGACGTGTGACGATTATGTCGAGCCCAAGCCCGGCATACCGCCGACACCACGACACGTGGCAGACGTGATCGCGTTGATGAAGCGCCGTCACCTGCACGTCCTGTTCTCCACCAACTACTTCGATCGGAACCAGGTGATGTCGGTGGCCGATCGGACGAACGCCACGGCCGTGATCGTACCGTCGAATACGCACGGCGCGCCCGGCATCGAGACCTATGAAGACCTGGTAGACCTGTGGGTGGGAGATCTAGCCGCCGCGTTCGAGCAGGCCGGGAGATAGACCGCAGGCGGGTTCCCTGACAACGGTCCGGGGAACTCCCGGAGAGGAGCCGTGACATGCCGGAGCTGCTGCAGCTGATGATCGCCCCGTTCGTCGCTTCGATGATCCTCGTTGCCATGCTGTCGTACCTGGGAGTTCACATCATCGCCCGCGGCGTGATCTTCGTGGACCTGGCCCTGGCCCAGATGGCGGCCTTGGGAGCGACGTTCGGGCTGTTGTTCGACGTGAGCACGGGCTCAGCGCTCTCGTACGCTTTCGCACTTGGCTTCACGTCGCTGGGCGCACTCGTCTTCGCGGTCAGCCGTGAGCGCCGGGAGCATCGTCGCGTCCCCCAGGAAGCGATCATCGGAATCGTCTACATCGTTGCCACGGCGGCCGCGCTTCTCATCGCTGACCGGACTCCAGCCGGCGTGGAAGCCATCAAGGACGTACTCGTTGGCAGTCTGCTGTGGGTCACGTGGCCCGCGATCGGCAGGATCGCGCTCGTGTACGCTGCCGTCGGCGTTCTGCAGTGGTTGCTGCGAAAGCGGTTCCTTACCATCTCGCTCGAGGAGTCGGAAGCGGAGGCCCAAGGCTGGAGCATCCGGTGGTGGGATTTCGTGTTCTATCTCCTGTTCGGTGTCGTCATCACGCTCGCCGTGCCTTTGGCCGGGATCCTGCTCGTGTTCACGTTCCTTGTGGTTCCGGCCGTCGTAGCATTCCAGTTCACGCGCTCCACGGCTGGACTCATCGCCATAAGCTGGGTGGTGGCAGCGCTGGCCTCTATCGTGGGTCTTGGCATGTCGTTCCGATTCGACTTGCCCACCGGGCCGCTGATGGTGTGTATGTTCGGCGTGTTGCTCTTGATAGCTTGGGCCGCACGTAAGGTGGTGCCGGCCACTTTCGGGGTTACGGACTCGGAGTAGCATCTGCGGGGAGTGGCCACCTCGAGCCCCGAAAGTGTACCGATCCCGGTCGTTCTTCAACTCTCTTGCGGTCCATGGGCGGGCCCCGACGGGAAGTACTCACTGAGGTGCTGGTGAAGTGCTGGTAGGTCTCGCCGATGGCCTCCACCGGTCACTCGAAGACGTCAGAGAGGGCGGCATCGATCCTGCTCGTGACGCCGATTGTGCCAACGCTGATCACGCCTGACCGTCGCTGATAGCTGTCTGCTCGCCGATCATCGCTTAGTTCTTCGCCTCACCGGCGCATACCGGCGCGTCTTCGGAGCCTTCCGAGCTGAAGGTTGCCGGTAGTTCGCAGGCTTCGCCTGCTCAATGTCGGAGCACACGGCGTCTCGACACCGACCCCGTTTGTCCGCTTCGGGGTCCCGAAATCAAACCTTCCTCACGGCCCGGGGACCACCGCCTCTTCTCGGCCGTCTCCACTGTCCACGTCAATCAAGCGGTTCAGTCTCTCGATGAGTTGGCTCGCCACCCACTGGTTCCCCGCCACCGTATAGTGACCGTCCCGGTGGTTGAACATGCTTGTAGCCTCGACGGGCGGGAGCGCTCTCATCGGATCCGTGAGGTCCCAGAACTCCCATCTCCCGTTCTCGGCTTCCTCCCCGACCATCTGCCGCCAGACGTCGGGAGTAGAGTCGGCGTAATCCTCCGCTATGGGAAGGAGCACTCCAACCAGTTGCGCCCCTCGACTGGTAGCTTGACGATCCATGGAACGGAGAATTCGCCTCAGGTTCTCCGTTTCCTCGGACGTAGGGACCGTGGGCGGCTTGTCCCGGCTCGATCTCCAGCTCAGCTTTCGTCCGAGCCGATCTGCGACCCTGGATATCACACTCAGATTATCCACCAAACGGCCGATTCCTCCTCTTCTCCGGCTACACTCCTTGGTATCCAGGATACAGCGCGACACCGGTACGTTGATCGGCGCAATCGAATCTCCTGAAAGGCCGAGCATCGGCTTGTCGTAGATGATGAACCGTGGACTGCGGGCCCGTTCAAAGTCGTCACCGATGAACGCGAAAAGCACTATGTGGTGGTCGAATGTGCCATCCCGGGCGTACCACAGATACATCTGATCGACGCCGTACCCCCCCCTGGCCCATGTTCACGGACTCAAATCCCGGCACTCTTCCGATACGGGCACAACACGTATCCTCGTCGCCGACACCATGCCCGAACGTGAACGAGTCACCCGAGCACACGATCCGGATGACGCCTTCGGGCACCGGGTTCGCGAGCTCGACCGTGCCCCTGAATCCACGATCGGTGATCGAGACGTGGGCGCCTGTGCCGTACATATTCGGAACGGTAACCCGCGGAACAACGGCCCAGCCAAGCAGCTCGTCGTATCTGGTATGCATGCGCTCGGCCACAACGACCTCGGGGGCCTCTTCCATGAGATGAGCAACACGGGCCACTCCCTCGATCGCCAGGATCAGGACACTCAGGAGCAGGAGGTTGAACAGCACCACGAAGGCGAATTGCCGCACCGCCGCACGTCTCCCAAGGCTCACGGCGCCCCCAGTATCTGCATCGCCACTGCCCATCGTTCTTCACAGATGATCGAGGTCGTCCGCTGCACGTAGAGGAAAAGGAAGATGAACAGGAGCTACGCCGCGGTTTCGTCGGCTGCCACGCCGGGGGTGGTGGTCAGCCGTCGCCGCGCGGGCCGAGTGAGCATTGCCAGGAAGTAGAACGCGGCTACCACCAGAAGCAGCGCCTTGATCCCCAGCAGGAAGCTCAGCGACTGGAGCACGGCCCCCACGAGCGCGCCCAGAAGATTCGCCCCGAGCGCAACGTCCTTCCCCTCCGCGACCGCGAAGGCCCGGGCGAAGGCGATCCCGCTGAATACCATGGGAAGGGTGGTCAGCGCCCCCACGAGCGCTGCCTTCGTCGGATAGGGGAGAAACGCGAACCGCGCCAGATCGAGGAAGTAGAGACCGACCACAGTGGCCAGGAGCAATACGTACACCGGCTCGAGATGGATCCGAGGCCACCTCAGGACGATAGCGTTCGCCAGCAGAATCATCGTCAGAACGCCTGAGATGATGACCGCGTTCACCAGCCACGTGTTTCCCAGCACGACGGCCGCCTTGCTGATGTTCTGCACCTCCAGGAGCAGGAACGCGGCGCCGAGAAAGAAGAAGTGCCAGTTCGAGCGGTCCCAGCGCACCGGGTTCATGGCTGCCGGGAGATCCAGCGTGCGGCGAGCGTGGAGGACCAGGAACCCCAGAAGCCCTGCCAGAAGCGCGAACACGAGAGGGATCCGCGGGCTCTCCAGATAGATGTACGGCCAGTCGTCCGTGGCGGGCGGGGTCGCGTAAGTGAACGCCACGGGGTTTTCAGCCTCCAGCAACCGCAGCCGGGCAAGCTCGGGAAGGTCGGCGATCCGCGTCCTCATCGTCTCGAGATCGCCTGCGAGATACAAGACTCCTGAAGAGCCAAACCTGTCGAAGGGAAAGGAAAACGCCAGCGGTGGCTCACCGAATGCGTCGCGCAGAACGGTAGCCATGCGGTCGGCGATGAACGGCCGGAGAGGGAGAAACGCCAGGCTCAGGATCCCGCCCTCCCGCAGGAGCTCCTTCGCCCGTGCGATGCTCTCGCGGGTATAAACGTAGTGATCCAGTCGGGCGTTCGTCATCGCCGTCGTGGTGTGTGAATCCAGGAAACCGAAGGCTATGACGTCATACGTCTCCTTCGTCGTGGCGAAGAAGGACCGGGCATCGGTGGTGACGACACGGACGTGGTCGGAATCATACGGGTGTTCCGGATGGTACTCGCGTCCGATGGAGATGATCGCGGGATCGATATCCACCGCGGTGATATCAGCGACAGAGTGCCGGAGCGCTCCGGCCACGTCGTTGCCTGTGCCGGCTCCCACAATGAGTACGGTCTGTGGCCCCGGATGCACGAGGAAGGGAACGTCGTATCCGCTAAGCTTATGGGAACGCGTTCGCACGGGACCGGCGTTCGAGGAGGAGACGGACGGAACGATCCGTCCGAGATCCAGCAGGAGCTGATAGCCGGTATTGTTGACTTCCACATGATATTCGTTCTCTCGCAGTCCAAATTCCTTCCAATCTCTGTCAGCACGGTACAGCGCCAACTTTTGATACGGTGACCACACGGTCTCGAGTGATCCGTTGGTGACCCGAGCCACGGTCACGAGCGCGGCGACGGCGGAGAGGATCACAAGTCCGTCCCAGCGGATGGGCCTCCGGAACGCGAAGTACGGAAGCGCGAGGATCAGCAGGGCCACAAACCACACCTCCGGCGGCTGACTCAGCCGGCTGAGTCCCACGAACAGCCAGACCCCGGCCAGACTGCCCGCGACGTTGACCGAGTAGGCGACTATGGGACGCGGATGCTCGTCCATCAGGCGACCGAGAAGTCTGCCGATCGGGACAAACGGTTCGAGGATCAGAACCATGACCAGGAGAGCCAGAATCGACCCGACCACGAGAGCGGCCAGCACAATCATCGGGCTATCCGTGTGGCCTCCAGACCAGATGTTGACTTCGCCCAGAATGCTGAGTAATTGGCTGATTTCCATAAGGAGGTTTCGCGCGGGCGGTGCTGCGAGGGCACCCGCCAGAATCAGGAGCGACAGCAGTCCCCGGGTCGCCGAGATGGTCCGCCGTGACGTGAACAGTCCGATCCCCAGACCGAGAAAACACACCACGAGCACCGTGTTCTGCAAGTATGCAAAGATCCGGATCTCGGTGCTGACCCAGCGGATGAGGAGGAGTTCCAGATACAGCCCGACCACGCTGATCCAGAAGATTGACAGGTTTGAACGCGTTATGGGAACTCTCATTATGCTGCCGCTAACCTCGCTTCGGGGTCCAGAGTCCGAACCCTCAGATCTCACGAAGATGACCGTGCCACGAAAGTGCGACAGGTATTGTCAAGCAGTTTCTACGCCAGGTTCGGCGTGATGTCGACGCTACAGGCCATCGATCTCTGGCTCCCGGCCATAGACCGCAAGGGGCCCGTGCCGCTCGGCGGGGGACCTGAGCCGCTCGATGAGAGTGTAATCCGGCCACACTTCCGCAAACAGAGAGTCCTTCGCGGCCCAGGTCAGCCAGTCGAACTCGAGGGGGTCGAACAGGCTCTTCCTTGGTCGTTCGTCTACGATTACGAGATCCGGACGGAACCTCTGAAGGTCTTCCGCGACAGCACGACGTGTCCAGTCCATGATTTCGTTCAGCTCACGTTCCTGTTCGGGTGAGGGGCGCGGCCCGGATCCGTGCAGGCTGTGCCAGACCCCTGGCACCGGCCAGATCGTGGGAAAACGTGATCCCCATCTCACACCCGCCTCTATCACCAACGGGAATCCGAGTGACATGTTGGAGCCGAAGGCGGCGATCGTGCCTCCGGGCGCCTCACGCTGGATCAGTTCGTACAGCGGGGTACCCTTCGTGCTCGGATAGCGTCCACCGGAGAAGATGAGGGATGTGATGACGACCACCCCGAGAAGGGACACAAGCCGCCGAGGACGATGAAGCAACCCTCGGTCACCCACCAGGGGCCCGTGTGCCGCCAGCGGCAGGAGAGCAATGAACACGAGAGCGAGCACGGGCACCACGTGGTACGGAAAGCCCTTCATCTGCCACACGTAAGCCCCGAAGAAACCCACTGCCGCCAGCCAGAACGTGTCGGTCACTCTCGGCATTGGGGTGGCAGACCGCGCTATGAGGTAGGTACCGAGCATCCCCACGAGCATCAATGTGGAGCCCTGCACGAGAAACGGCCCCAGCGGGACGCTGAAGCCGCGGGCGTAGGTTGCCAATGCCATCGGTACGAGATCGCGGAGGTACTCCGGGTGAAAGACGGGCACGCTCACTCCGTAAAGCAGCACCACGGAAAACAGCGCGATCGAATCCGGGCGAATGGCGGCTGAGAGGCTGCGCTTCCGAGCGACCTCGCGAAGCTCGAGCAGCAGTGGCACGAGGAGGAAATAGGGCTTGAGAGACAGACCCACGGCGGCCAGCAAGCCCGCAGCCGTGGCCGTCTTCGCTCCAACAGATCTGCCGGATGCGCGGATCGCGGAGGCGAAGAGATAGCCCATGCTCAGCACGACGACGATGTGCTCTCGCTGCCCGAATGACCCCATCGGAACGCAGAGCGACGTGGCCAGTGCCCCGGCAAGCAACACGGTCCACAGGTATGGCTCCTCGACACGGGCCTGCCGAGTGATATGGACGCAAAGGGCGAACGAAACGAGGATCATCAGGAAGACCGACAGCACGAACGCCGGCATCAGGCCGAGCCCCGTCCACCGGGAGAGCAGAACAGGTGGAACGTGGAGGTAGAAGATCAGCGGAGGATTGATTTCCACGAGGTCCACATAGAAGCGGGCTCCGTTGAGCCACTGTCCCGTCGAGTAGAGGGACCACGCCGAGTCGTGGTTGATGGTGCCAGGAAGGTAGTACAGCAACGCACCGAGCCACGCGAGTGCTGCTATCAGGGGCGCCCTTCTCAGAGCCATGTTCACGCGGACTTCCCTGCTCGAGCCGGACTCGGATCCTCCTCGGCGAGATCACCGCTCCGACCCACGGAGAAGGACGCGATGATGGACGAGCCTCGAAGGTTTCCCAACGGAGCCCTGTGTTCCAGGAGCAGCAGACGGGCTAGAGCCCTGTGCGCCGAAGCCATACGGACTCCCGGTGGCGAGATGTTCGTTGATCTTGGACGCCCGGAGCGGGAAAGAAGCCACAGCGGCGGATAGAGAAGCCGAAAAAAATATGTCCGACCCACGAGTTCCCAGGAAAGTCGGCCGGCGATATCCTGGATCATGTCGGGTGTATAGCGACGGTAGTGTCCGTTGAACTCATCGTAGTTGGTCCACAGCTCAGGACAGGCGGGGACTGTCACGATAACGTGGCCGAGATTGCGATACCTGTCAGCGATGCCCTCGAGAAAGCTCACCGGATCGGGCAAGTGCTCGATTACGTCGAGCAGCAGCACGACACCGAACCGATCGCGATCCGTCTTGTCGAGTTCCTCGGCTCCCATACCCCTGAAGATGTGAGCTGCGGTGCCGGGTAGCGGGTCTACCCTCGCGGGCTCTACCCCGTAGCACGCGATCCCCAGGCGCCTGAGATGCAGGAGCGTGACGCCGCGTCCGCAACCGATATCCAGTACAGGTTGATCGGGACACACGCGTGACAACTCTCTCGCCACGATCCGGCTCCGTGCGAGCTGCCACCAGTGATTCTCGATCCCGTCCGGGTAGATCTGACTGAACTGATTCGGCGTAAACTCCGTGTGCATCAGCAAAATATAGTTACCCCGTTCTCCGGCTGGCAAAGCCTCCGCTGCACCCGACTTCGCGCGAGCACAACACTGCTGTGTCTCGACGGTACAGCCCGCTTGGTCTCATATTGAACTAGACCCGGAAGTTGTCGTCGGTCGGCATCGCGATCCGAGGTGCGAGCGCAGGGAGGAACGGTGGAAAGAAACGACAGCAGTCCCCTTCGGTCCGCGAGCGCGAGCGAACGCAATGGACGTGTCTCCCTCTCGGTCGTGATTCCCCTGCATAACGAAGAAGAGAACGTCCGGGACCTGTACCGGCAGCTATGCGAAGTCCTCGGCGCGGATGCTGAGATCGTGTTCGTCGATGACGGCAGCACCGACGGGACGTTCGACCGCCTGACGGAAGTCGTCAGCGGGGACCCCCGCGTGCAAATCGTCAGGTTTCGCCGGAATTTCGGGCAGACGGCGGCCCTTTCGGCGGGGATCGATCACTCGCGGGGAGAAATCATCGTTCCCATGGACGGAGATCTCCAGAATGATCCGAGCGACATACCCCGGCTGCTCGACAAGCTCGACGAAGGGTACGACGTGGTGAGCGGATGGAGACAGGACCGCAAGGATCCGTGGGCACGGCGGATCTCGTCCCGGATGGCCAATTGGGTGATCTCGGTCGTCTCGGGAGTTCGTCTCCACGACTACGGATGCTCGCTCAAGGCCTACCGGCGCGACGTGCTCTCCGACGTCAGGCTGTATGGTGAAATGCACCGGTTCGTTCCCATCTATGCCACGTGGCAGGGCGCCCGGGTCGCGGAGCTTCCCGTGACACATCACGCTCGCCAGCGGGGCAGGTCACATTACGGCTTTGACCGGACCCTCAAGGTCATCCTGGACCTGATCGTCGTGAAGTTCCTGGAGTCGTACGCAACGAAGCCGATCTACGTATTTGGCGGCTTCGGACTATTGTCCCTGTTCGCGGGCTTCGTCGTGGCCGTGGTGACGCTGTACCTCAAGTTCAGTGGCATCCGCGACCTCGTGTCGACCCCGCTTCCGCTGCTCGTCGTCCTCCTGATTCTGGTCGGAATTCTGAGCATCTTCCTGGGCCTCGTGGCCGAACTGACCGTGCGTACGTACTACGAGTCGCAGGACAAGAAGACGTACGTCATCAGGGAAGCCGAGCGACGCGTGTGAAGGATCGGCTTCTCGAATACCTCGCATGCCCCGACTGCGGCGGGGGTCTCGATGTCAGCGGCTGCCATCGTGAAGGTGCGGAGATCATGCGAGGGCGGTTGGTCTGCCTCTCGTGCGATGTGCGTTACGAGATCGTGCGCGGTGTTCCGCGGTTCGCCCCAACCCTGGGCGAGACCGAAGGCCGGACGGCTCGCGCCTTCGGCTACGAGTGGACGCACTACTCGGAGCTTGGCGACCGGTATCGGCAGCAGTTCCTGGATTGGATCCATCCTGTCCGGCCCGAGTTCTTAGCCGGGAAGACCGTGTTGGAAGGCGGGTGTGGCAAAGGCCGTCACACGCTCATGGCTGCCGAGTTCGGCGCCGCGGATGTGATCGCGGTCGACCTCAGCGATGCCGTGGACGTGGCGTTCCAGAACACGCGTGCCCTGGAGAACGCGCACGTCGTCCAGGGCGATATCCACCATCTTCCAGTGAAGGCGGTGTTCGACTACGCCTTCACGGTCGGCGTACTGCACCACCTGCCGGATCCGGAGCGCGGATTCGCCTCGCTCGTGTCGAAGATCGAAGTCGGCGGTCACGTCTCGGCCTGGGTGTACGGGCGCGAAGGGAACGGCTGGATCGTCCACCTCGTATCGCCGGTGCGGGAAAGCCTGACATCCCGATTGCCTCCGCGGTGGCTCGACCGGATTTCGGCGGTTCTCACCCTGCCGCTGTTCTTCGCCACCCGGCTCGTGTACGCTCCATCTCACGGGAGGCTGCTCGGTCTCGCTCTTCCTTACGGGGAGTACCTGTCCTACATCGCATCGTTTCCATTCCGCGAGCAGCGGTCGATCGTGTTCGATCACCTGGCCGCGTCGATCTCCCACTACATACGGGGTGAGGACTTCATCGCCTGGTTTGAGGAACGGGGACTGGAGGAGGTCACGGTGGAGCGACACAACGGCAACAGCTGGCGTGGATTCGCTCGCGTCCCGGCCACGGTGGACCGATAACGCGATGTGCGGGATCGCGGGGGTCGTATCCCTGGATGGACGGCCGGTGGACGTGGAGCCCCTCGACGCGATGCTCAGTCTTCTCCGGCATCGCGGTCCGGACGATTGCGGCACCTTCGCGGCAGATGGCGTCGCACTCGGCAACCGACGGCTCTCTATCATCGATGTGGAGGGGGGGCACCAGCCCATGCGCGGCGCCCGCGAATCCACCGTGATCGTCACGAATGGCGAGATCTACAATTACCACGAGCTGGCGCACGAGCTGGAGGCGGCAGGACACTCACTCCGGACAAGATCAGACACCGAAGTGGCGGCGCACGCCTACGATCGCTGGGGCCTCGACTTCCTGGATCACCTCGACGGTATGTTCGCACTGGCCTTATGGGATGGCGCCTCGCGCCGACTCGTGCTGGCGCGCGATCGGCTGGGCGAGAAGCCGCTCTACTATGCGGTTAGGGATGATCTCCTGATCTTCGCCTCGGAGCTGACTGCGCTGCTGGCACATCCGGCAGCGCCCCGAGAGCTGGATCCGAGAGCTCTCTCCACATACCTCGCTCTGGAGTACGTGCCCGCCCCGGCATCCATCATCGAGGGCGTGGCCAAGCTGGAAGCGGGGAGCGCGCTCGTGCTGGAGTCTCAGCAGATCCGCCGTGTGCGTTACTGGCAGCTGGATCCCCGACCGGCCGATTCGCCGATCGCCTACGGAGAGGCCGTGCGGCGACTGCGAGACCTTCTCGATGAAGCTGTCCGCTCCCGGTTGGTGAGCGACGTGCCGCTGGGCGTCTTCCTCTCCGGCGGCGTTGACTCCTCGGCCGTGGCCGCGATCACGGCGCGCCACGGCGCCCTGGATACGTTCACGATCGGATTCGAGGAGTCGAGCTTCGACGAGCGAGCGTACGCCCGGGTAGTAGCCGACCATATCGGGAGCTCCCACCACGAGCTCGTCCTGACGGGCGACGCGATGCCAGGCCTCGTGCCACGGCTGGGAGAGTTACTGGATGAGCCCCTTGGCGACGCGTCCATCGTTCCGACGACACTCCTCAGCGACTTTGCTCGCGAAACGGTGACCGTGGCACTTGGCGGCGACGGAGGCGATGAGCTGTTCGGCGGTTACCCGATGCACCAGGCGCACCGCATTGCACCCACCGTACGGAGACTTCCGTCCCCGGCACTGCGCCTGCTGGAGGCGGGGGCCAGACGGCTTCCGGTCTCGCACCGGAACTTCTCGTTCGGCTTCAAAGCCTCGACGTTTCTGCGGGGCGCCGGGGCCGCGCCCCCCTTGAACCACGCTCTGTGGATGAGCTCGTATACGCCGGACGAGCAGCAAAGTCTGCTGATGCCGGCTATGTGGGAGGCGGCCGGAGGCGGAATGGCAGCGTTCGCACCGATCGAGAGCGCCTGGCAACTGTCGGCGGGTGCGCCGCCGGGGGCACGTTCCAGGTACCTGGATACGGTCACCTATCTTCCAGGTGACATCCTCACGAAGGTCGATCGGGCGAGCATGTCCGTGTCACTCGAGGTTCGGGCCCCCTTCTTGTCTCCCGACGTGGCAGAATTCGCGTTCTCGCTGCCCGATGGGTATCACATGCGACGCCTTACGGGGAAGCGTCTCCTGCGGGACGCGGTCGCCGATCTCATTCCACCGGACGTATTGAGGCGTCCGAAGAAGGGGTTCGGCATTCCCGTTGCCCGCTGGTTGAATGGATCACTGCGAGAGCTGACCGATGACCTCCTGAGCGCCGATGCCCTGGCAGGTCCCGGCCTGTTCCAACCCTCGGAAGTGCAGCGCCAGCTTCGAGAGCATCGGTCGGGCACGCGAGACTACCGAAAGCCCTTGTGGACTCTTCTCATCTTCGAACTGTGGAGAAGAGCGCACCTTACGCCCCCGTAGCCTCGCTCTCCGTGGCGGATTGTCACTCCCCGGATTGCGCGGGTTGCCACATCCCACGTCCAACCGGCCGGCTTGCTCCATGTGGGCAGAGAGAGGACTCATGACTCAGAGATTCGTGCACGGACTGGTCATTCTCGCGGTCGCACTCGGCGCGCTGTTCGGCGGGCGAGCCCTCGGTCTTCCGGAGTCTCTGCTCATCGGCGCCATCGTGGTCCTTGCGGTGTTCACACGGTTGTTCGTCCGCGGTCGATAGTCCGGCGATCCAGTACACACGGTCCCTTTCAGATCGAGTCCCGGCTCAGTAGTATTTCTGACTTGATTGTGGCCTTTTGTTGTTCGAGCTTCGGGGAGCGTCAGATGGGCGAGTTCCACGTGTCAAATCGTGACGAATCAGTGCGTATGTTCCGCAGTGATCTGCTTGAGCGCACCACATACGTTCATCCACTCGTCCCGCACTTGATCTATGTTCCGATCGTGATCGCTCTGCTCTGGATCAGTCCGGTCAGCGTGGGCGCTACCGTGCTCTATTTCGCGATCGGCCTGCTGACCTGGACGTTCCTGGAGTACTTGCTGCACCGCTTCGCGTTTCACGCGCCCGAGGATGTAATGAAGGGGACGCACGAGATCTGCGCGGGCCTCGAGCTGGAGCAGCCGGTGATTCCCGAGCTGCCGACGCTCCGCCATGTGATCTACTTCATCTTCCACGGCGTCCATCACGAATATCCGAGCGACTCGCGGCGGCTAGTCATGCCTCCCATCGCCAGTATCCCGATGGGGATCGTGGCGTGGCTGGTCTTCAGTTCGGTCCTCGGAGAGGCCGCGATACCGGCCTTCACCGGTTTGCTGGTGGGCTATCTGATCTACGATACGACACACTTCGTCCTGCATCACAAGTCCATGCCCACGGCCTTCGGCAGGCTGGTCAAGAAGTCACACATGCGGCACCATTTCCTGGACCCCGACGAGGATTACGGAGTGAGCTCGCCGCTGTGGGACATCGTCTTCGGGACGTCCGGCGGAAATAAATCCGCCGCGAGTGCGTAGACCTTTCCCGGAGCTCACGATGTCCAGATTCTCTCGCCTGGCAGGACTTGCGGTCGCCCTGGTCGTCGCCGCGGCAGTCCTCCTCCCCAAGCTCCGCTCCCAGGAGTCCGATGCCGAGCTGGGCAGCGTCATATTTTTTCATCCCGACGGGATGGGAGTGAACACCTGGGGCGCTGTGCGGATGATGACCGTGGGACCGGACGGCCGTCTCAACTGGGACCGGCTGCCCTACATGGCGGTCTACACGGGCCACATGACAGACCGGCTCACCTCGACGTCGCACGGCGGGGCCACGACGCACGCGTACGGGGTCAAGGTGCGGGCGGACAGCTACGGGATGGACGGCAAGGAGCCGCTCACGTCAGCGTCGGGTTTCGACGGGAGCATTCTCCAGGAAGCGCACTCGGCTGGGCTGGCCGTGGGGTTGGTGAACAGTGGCACGATCACGGAGCCCGGCTCGGGAGCGTTCGCGGCCAGCGTCCCGGAGCGCTCGAACCACGAAGAAATCGCTCGCCAGATCTTCGAGTCAGGGACCGAGGTCATCCTGGGAGGCGGCGAGAAGTACTTCCTTCCCGAAGGAGCCGAGGGCGTATACGGCCCGGGAGCCCGGAAGGATGGCCGTGACCTGATCGCGGAAGCCCGTGACCGCGGATACACGGTCGTTCGAACGAGAGCCAAGCTGCTGGCGCTTCCCGATACGGTCACGAAGGTGCTCGGCCTGTTCGCTGCTTATCACACATTCAACGATCGTCCGGAGGAGCGCCTGCTGAAAGAGGGGCTGGTTGCCTGGCCGGATGAGGTTCCGACCATGGCCGAGATGACGCAGGCCGCTCTCGACGTCTTGTCACGCAGCGGGCGGCGCTTCTTCCTCACCGCCGAGGAAGAGGGAACCGACAACATGGCCAACGCCAACAACGCGTGGGGCGAGATACAGGCGGGTCAGAGGGCGGACGAGGCGATCGGTGTGATCCGGGCCTTCATCTCAGATCATCCGAAGACGCTGATGGTGATGACGTCCGACAGTGATGCGGCGGGGATGCAGGTGTTCGGCGAGCCGTTTCCCTCCGACACAGCCCCTGCCCGCGGCCGGAACGGGGCCCCGTTCGACGGCGTTGAGGGCACGAACGGCAAGCTGTTCCTCGCCCAGCCGGATGCAAACGGCGTCCGGCACCCCTTCGTCATCACGTGGGCCGAATACCGCGACCTGAGCGGCGGGATCCTGATGAAGGCCGACGGTCTGGGAGCGGACCAGGTCCACGGAACCATGGACAACACAGAGGCCTACCGCGTCATGTACTCGGTGCTGTTCGGCTCGCTCCCGAGGTAGCGGCGAAGCGCCTGCCGGGACTCGATCGCCTTTGGTGCGGCCCGACTTACAGTTCCATTTCCTCGCTGATGAAGTCCGGGATCTCCAGATCGGACACGCTGCCGTAGCGTGAGCGGACCGCGCGGATGCCCTCGGCGTCCCCGACGATGCTCAGCCGGTCACCGGGCCTGAGGACGGTATCACCGCCCGGGATGAGGATCTCGCCATCACGCCGCACGAGGGCGACCAGCGTATCTACCGGCCACTCGATCGCTTTCAGCATCGCGCCTGCCAGGGCGCCCGATGGAGCGCCCTCGCGTATGTACAGCGAAAGGAAGCGCTCATCCCGGAGAACCGCCTCGCGGAAATCGGCCGGTTGTTCGGCCGCCAGCCACGCGTCCATGAAGTCTTCGTCGTCCGCTCGGCCCGCGATCCCTGCGAGCAGCCGCAGGTGCTGCCCCGGGTTTTCTTCCGGGCTCACGAGGAAGAACACTGCGTGGATAAGGGTACCGTGCCGCTCATCGGTGAACTGGTCTCCCACCTCGACCGTGAGTCCGCTGAGAGACCGCGCGAGGACCATCTCCGGTGCCGACACCCCCGGCACGCGGAGGTGCGGAAGCGCCGTGCCGTGCGACACGGGAGTCGCCCCCGTCCGGGTCCCGTGCAGGAAGCCCTCGACGAGGTGCTCCGCGCTTACCGGCAGTCGTTGCGCGAGCCGGGTCGCGGCATGCCGGGTCGCGGCCTCGAACGTCTCGCCCTTTCGCAGGTCCAGGGTGTACGCCCGCGCCACGACCTCGTCGAAAGCGTCCTCCGCGCGTACGCCCTTCTCCTTGAGGATCCCACGGAGCTCGGGGTCGAGGCCCTCGAATCGTCCCTGGCCGAGGCGCTCGAACCAGTGCAGCAGGGCGCCGCCGCGCACCACCCGCTCCCGGGCGTAGTAGAAGTACCAGACCAGGCACGCGCCCACGAGCCCGATCGTGAACACGATCGGCATCAGTCCCATCACGGCGATCAAGAGCGCGGGCCCCAGGAGACCCACGACCTGCACCCACGGGTATCCGGGCGACCGGAAGCCCGGGTCGTACGCCTCGATGCCGCTTTCCCGCATCACGATCACCGCCAGATTCACGAGCGCGAAGATCAGGAGCTGGAACGTGCTGGCCAGTTTAGCCACGCTCAGCACGTTCAGGGTCGAGATGGCGAGCACGATCAGCGCACCGGTGGCGAGCAATGCCAGCGTCGGCGTCTGGAAGCGACCGAGCTTGGCGAAGCGCGGGCTAATGAGGTTGTCTCGGGCCATGGCCAGCGGGTAGCGCGAGGCCGAGAGAATGCCGGCGTTCCCTGCCGCGGCGAGACCGGCGAGGGCTGGGACTACGACGAGTCCGAGAGCAGCCGGCCGGGGGAGCCAATCGAAGAACGCGAGCCCCGCCGTGGCGATCGGAGTCAGGTCGCCGTGCAGGTTGTCCGGGTCGATGACGGACACCACGAGAAAGACGCCCACCACGTATACTGCGGAGGCAGTTAGCAGTGCCAGGAACATCCCCAGGGGGAGGTTTCGGTCAGGGTCCTTCACCTCCTCCGAGATGCTGGCCACCTTCGTGAGACCGACATACGAAATGAACACCATCCCGATCGTGGCGAACAGACCCTGCCCCCCGTGCGTCAGGAAGGGACTGAATCGCGTTTCGCGCAGCGTCCGCAGACCTTCGCCGCCCGTTAGACTGATCAGTCCCTGGACCGTGAACACGGCCAGAAAGCCCAGGACGGCGATCACCAGAAAGCGTTGCAGCCCACTGGACTGCTTCGCACCTACGAGGTTCACCAGCACGAAGACGGCTGTCAGCCCGACGGCCACCGACTTCATGGGATAGCCGGCGATCAGGGCGAGGTACGCACCCATACCCATCAGCGCGAACGCACTCTTGAGTATCAGTACGAGCCACGTCCCGAGGCCTCCCACCGTGCCGACCAGGGGGCCGAGACTGCGGTCGAGAAAGTAGTACGTGCCACCGGCCCGCGGCATCGCCGTCGCCAGCTCCGACATGGACAGCATGGCGGGGAGGACAAACAGGCCGGCGAGGAAGTAGGCCAACACCACCGACGGACCGGTCTTGGCGGCAGCCAATCCGGGCAGCAGGAAGAATCCGGAGCTCAACATAGGCCCGAGCGCGATGACGTACACATCGAGCAGGCTGAGCTCTTTCTTCAGGCGATGGCCACCGGTCTTCGCCAAAGGGCTTCCTCAGGCTTGTGTTGCCGTGAATCAGGAGCGCGTTGGGTCGGCGGGGCGGTCCGCGCTGTCGCGACCCGCTCCGAGCCTCACCATTCGAATCTATGAGGCGATGACGATTCGTGCGCGATCAGGAGGAGTTTGACTGCGGTTCCACCTGCCGGATTCAGTGCCAGGTCGCCCCGACCGTAAACAGCAGCAGGCTGGCTCCGTCGCCCTCAGTGCCCGTGTAAACGAAGTCCAGGGCCGGAGTGAGGAAGAAGTTGCGGCCCAGCTGGATATCGTAGCCGAGCCCCGCGCCCAGGCCGATGCCTGCCTGGTCGTCCTTTACTGTGGCCTCGAAGCCGTCCACCTGCACCGTCCACTCGGCCGATCGGCCCGCGAAACCGGCCCCGCCCTTCAGATAGAATCCGCCTTTCGGGCCCGGATAGTACAGGGCCGTGAACATCAGAGCGCCCCGCCCGATCTTCACATCGTCCTTGTCCGTTCCCCACCCGATCATCTCACCCCCGATCAGCAGTTGCTGACTCGGGCTGCCGCCCATGCGCAGGAATCCGGCGCCGCCGAACTTCGAGTCGCCGTCGAACGCGTCGTCCCCGAACGCCGAGCCGGCCCCGAAGCCGAAGCTGATCCAGTAGCCCTGGTGGACGGCAGTTCGTTGGGCGCTGGCGGGAGCCGCGGCGAAGAGCAGCAGGGCCGCGGTGGAGATCACGCTTCCGACGATACGTTTCTTCATGTTGAGGCTCCGCAATCCGTGTGGCGCCGCGCGCCGTTTGAATGAGCTTGAGTGGAGTTGCCGGACGGAACTGACCGTCACGGTGGCGAGCATGCCCGCATTTCCTCGCGAGTCGCACGGAATTTACCCCCTCCAATCAGACCCGTTCCAGCGGTGTGCCGGCCGGCTGGGCCCGCGGCAGCCGGCTTTAAGAGCCGACATCCGGGCCAGTTCGACTCGGGGCCAAAGTGTCACACATCGCGTCAGTAGGACATCATGACTCGGAATGGAGCTAATTCACCGTGCGATCGACGCTGCGCGACGGATTGGGCAAGCTGCCACGTCCTATCCAGTTACGAACGCGGCCGATTCACGCGGATTCGTACCTGATCCCACCCGGGCCGAAGCACGTTTTTTGCAGCAAAATTGGGGTTACAGGGGCAGGAAAGGGCTGTTCACGACCCCGTATTGCTCCGGCGACTGCCCAGGATTGTTAGACCGCCGCCAGCGGCGGCCAGACTCACGAAGCGATATGCGAGGGGGGCGTGAGCTGGTTCGTCGCTGGCGGTTCTTGTATCCCGGTAGCAGATTCAGAACTGGAAGTAAAAGGTCGCCGTCCGCCGGGGCGGCGGTTCCTGGAAGGAGGAGCCCCCATGAGTCTACGTAGCCTCCCGATGTCTCTCACCCTGCCTGCCGTCCTGATTGCCCTCGTCGCGTGCGGAGACCGGTCGACGCCCGAAGCGGAGACCGCCAGCATCGAGTACCCGCGCGAGGTGCTGCAGGCTCATATGCAGGACCATTTCTACAGGGCGACGGAGATGCAGCTGGCCGTGATCAACGGCGATCTGGAAGGTCTGCGCGAGCCGGCAGTGTGGATGGCCGAGCACGCCAGTTCGGCAGCGATGCCCGAGGAGTGGAGATTGCACGCCACGGTCACGCACGCGGCGGCTCGGAACGCGGCCACTGCGGAAGACCTGGAGATCGCTGCCGTCGCTACGGCTGTCATGGCCAACGAGTGCGGCAACTGCCACCTGGATCTCGGAGCCGAGGTCGGGTTCGCCGTCGAGAGCGCTCCGCCCGAGGGTGAGGGTGCGAAGCCACACATGCGCCGACACGCCTGGGCGTCCGGCCGAATGTGGGAGGGCCTGATCGCGCCGTCCGGCGTCGTGTGGGATGGAGGAGCCGAGGTCCTGGCCGAGGCGCCGCTCGCCCCGGCCGAGCTGTCAGCCGACATCGAGATCCTGGCCGAAGTGTCCGAAATGGAGGAGGCAGTCCACACGCTTGGCGCCGAGGCGGTGGGGATCACCCTGCCAGATGAAAGAGCACGAGTGTACGGAGAGTTCCTGGCCACCTGCGCAGATTGTCACGAAAAGACGGGAAGAGGGAGGATCTAGGCCCAGGCCTGCGGAGAGTCTCGGTCCTCCGAATGGTGGGGAGTTGACGACATAAAGGCCCCGGAGCGCCTGGAGCGTCCCGGGGCCTCGGCACATCCGGAACACGCCCCCACCGAGTTTGCCGCGAACGTCTTTATATTGTCATGTCACTATGATATTCTGCCTCCGCCGGATTCAGTCCTGAATTCATAATCACCTGGCAGGGTTTCTCAGCCGCCTTCCAGGGACCATCGGAGGTACCATGATTTTCAGAAAGTGTATGACTCTCGCCCTGCTGCTGGCCGCGCTTCCCACGACGGCCATCGCGCAGGAAGTGGACCTGAAATTCGGCGGTCAGGTGCGGCCCCGATTCGAGTTCCGGGACCCGCTACGGCTGCCGGACGGCAGTGCCGAGAGTTTTACATCCATGCGGACGCGGTTCGACGTGAGGGCGGGCCTCGAGGACAACGTGTCGGTGTTCGTCCAGATCCAGGACGTGCGGTTGTGGGGCTCGGAGGCCAGCACGCTGTTCGACTTCGACGCCGACAACCTGGACCTCCACCAGGCCTATGTGGATCTCGGCCTGGCCGAGGACGGCGGGTTCATGGGCCGGTTCGGGCGCCAGGAAGTGAACTTCGGAGGCCAGCGACTCGTCGGCGCGGTGAATTGGGCACAGCAGGCACGCGCATTCGACGGGATCCGGGTCGGATCCAGCGGCAGCGTGGGTAACATCGACTTCTTTGCCGCCAAGTTGCAGGATAACCAGGCAGGCGACATCGAGCAGGAAGCCGACCTCGCCTCCGCCTACGGCACGTGGGACATCAGCGACACGCAGGACCTGGACCTGTACTGGATCTTCGATCACCGCGATGACGACGAAGCCGACCCGGGCGATACGAACACCGACCGGCACACTTTCGGCGCCCGCTGGGTCGGAAACGCTGCCGGGCTCAAGTACCGGGCGGAGGGCTCGTACCAGGCAGGCACGTTCCTGGGATCGGACCTGAGCGCCTTCATGCTGGGCGGACGTCTGGCCTACGGATTCTCCGGCAAGGGGAGCGTTACTCTGTGGTACGACTACCTGTCGGGCGACGGAGACCTGACGGACGGCGACGTGAAGGTGTTCGACACTCTGTTCGCCACGAACCACAAGTTCTACGGCTTCGCTGACCTGTTCCTGAACCTGCCGGTCCACACGGGCGGCCGCGGTCTGCAGGACCTGGCCATCAAGGGCACGTTCCGGCCGAGCTCCGACTGGTTGCTCCGCCTCGATCTCCACTCGTTCCACATGGCCGACAAGGGCAGCCTGGCGTCTGGCCACTTCGGAGAGGAAGTGGACCTTGTGGGGAGCTGGAAGTACAACAAGTACCTGAATCTGAGCGCCGGTTTCAGCTACGTGTTCCAGAACGACGGCTGGGCCGAGATCGGGCGTCTCGACGAGGACATGACCTGGGTCTACGTCATGCTCGACGCGAAGTTCTGAGTCGGGATCGAGGAACGCAGGCCGCGCGGACGAAGGCCCCGGAGCGCTGGACGCCCCGGGGCCTTCGCCGACTTCGGTAGCGCGGGAGCGTTGCCGGTCAGGAGGTCGTCATCTCCTGGCAGCGATCCTCCGTCTCTTCCCGCTCGAGCTCTCGCAGCAGGCAGTTCACCGTCTGCTGGATGAGATCCTCCACCGGCACTCCCTGCCGGGTGGCCTCGCATTCGTAGGCCTGGAAGTGGCTGTCGCTCACTTCAGCCCAAACCTGGATCTTACGCATGCGCCACCTCCAACTCCTTCGACCGTAGCTCGGCTTCCTCCTCGCCTCCCATCGGGTAGGCCGGCACGGCCTTGTAGCCGTAGCACAGGATCCCGCCCTTTCCCTCCCTCCGGATGAGACGGAACTCCAGCGCGACCAACATGCCGGTCTCGACGGAAGCCGGATCGCAGTCCGCCACCTGCACCATCATCCTCGCTCCCTCGGGCGTCTCCACCACGGCCAGCGCATAGGGCGCTTCCATGAGGAAGTCATCCGGTGGGACGTGGACGACCGTGTACGTGAGGACGCGTCCTTCGTGCGACAGCTCGATGGTCTCCGCGGCGGTGCTTCGACACTCCGGGCAGATGCGGCGCGGCGGGTACGACACGTGACCACAGTCGCCGCACCGGGTCGCCTCCAACCGGTAGCGGGAGGGGATCTCCCTCCAGTATCTCGGGCTTGGCATGTCAGTTCCCCTTTCCGCTCAGACGGCTTGGAAGATGTGCACGACGGAGCTCGCGCCCGTTCCACCCATATTCTGGGCGAGCCCGAACTCGGCGCCGGGTACCTGGCGGTTGCCCGAGGCTCCCGTGAGCTGCTCGAACAGCTCCACGGCCTGCGCGATACCCGTGGCGCCGACGGGGTGGCCCTTCGACTTAAGTCCCCCGCTTGTATTGACCGGAATACGTCCGCCGAGCGCGGTCTCGCCGGTCCGGGCGCAGTGGCGGCCCTCTCCGAGCGGCGCGAGGCCCAGCGCCTCGATGCAGCAGATCTCCGCGATCGAGAAACAGTCGTGGACTTCCGCCACATCCACTTGCTCTGGGCCGATCCCGGCCATCTCGAACGCCCGGACTCCCGACGCGGCCACGGAGTCCAGGAAGGCCATGTCCCGACGATCGGTCAGCGCCAACGACGCGGTGGCCATCGCGGTCCCCCGTATCACCACGGGGTGGTCCGTGTACTTCGAGGCCTGGTCCAGCGGACACACCAGCACGGCTGCCGCGCCATCGCTCACCGGCGAGCAATGGAGCAGACGCAGCGGCTCGGAAACGAGAGCCGAGCTCAGTACCTGGTCCGTCGTCAACTCTCGCTGGAACTGCGCGCGCTCGTTCAGGGCTCCGTGCCGGTGATTCTTCACGGATACCCACGCCAGGTCCTCCTCCGTGGTGCCGTGCGCTGCCATGTGCGCTCGGGCGATCAAGGCGTACAGTCCGGGGAATGTCGCGCCGTGATAGACTTCGGTTTCCTGATCCGACGCGGTGGCCAGGATCGCCGTTACGTCGGCGCCATCGTTCATCTTCTCCACGCCCGCGGCGAGAACCAGGTCGCTCACCCCGCACGCCACCTCCAGGAAGGCGGTGCGCAGCGCCACCCCGCCAGAGGCGCAGGCCGATTCCACTCGAACGGACGGCACTCCGGCCATCCCCAGGTGATCGGCCATCAGCGGCCCCAGGTGTTCCTGGCCGACGAACTGACCGGCTGACATGTTGCCGACGTAAATCGCGTCCAGGTGGTCGGTCCCGGCGGCCGTCAACGCCTCCTGCGCCGCCTCCACGAACAGGTCGCGGAGGCTGGCGCCCCACAGCTCACCGAAGCGGGTCATGCCCGCCGCGACGATCGCTACTTCGCGCATTTTTCCCTCCGCATCAGTCGTTGACGATGATCTTCTCTCGATACTTGGCGTATTCGCCGTAGGTCACGTACCGGCGCGGGCCGTCGAGCATCGAACGGACACTCGGGGCCAGTCCGCGGCGCTGCGGAAGCAGCCCGGTGGCCCGCAGGACGAACGAATCGCTGCCTGCACCGGATCCGAAGGACGTGATGAGGATCAGGTCATCCGGGTCGGCCACGTCGAGCACCGCCGCCAGTCCCGTGGGCGACGATCCGGAGTACGTGTTGCCCATCGTCGGCACCACCCAGCCGGGACCAATCTGCTCGCGCGTGAAGCCGAGCGATTTCCCCACGGACAAGGGAAACTTGCCGTTCGGCATGTGGAAGACGACGAAACGGAAGTCCTCCGGCTTCAGGCCCGTCTTGTCGAGGATGCGTGTAGTGGCCTCCGTCACGTGCTTGAAGTACGCCGGCTCGCCGGTGAAGCGTCCCCCGTGCCTCGGGTAGAACTCACCTTCCCGGCGCCAGAAGTCGGGCGTATCCGTGGTGAAGCTGATCGTGTCCACCACCTCGACCAGCGGGTCATCGCGACCGAACAGGAAGGCGGCGCCGCCGGCGGAAGCCGAGTACTCCAGGGCGTCGTCCGGCGCGCCCTGCGATGTGTCGGCCCCTACGGCGAGCGCGTAGTCGACCCGCCCGGACTCGACGAGGGCCAGGGCCACGAACATGGCTTCCGTGCCCGCCTTGCAAGCGAATTCGAAATCGGCGACGTGTACTTCCGGCCCGATGCCCAGGGCCTCCGCCACCACGGTACCGCTCGGCTTCACGGCGTACGGGTGAGACTCCGAGCCGATATATACGGCCCCGACCCTCGATGGTGACACGCCGGCCCGGGCGAGCGCCGCCCGCCCTGCCGCCACGGAGATGGTGATGGTGTCTTCGTCGAAGCCGGGGACGGATTTCTCCTTCAACAAGAGTCCCCTCTGGATGGTGCCGGGGTCTTTCCCCCACTGGCGCGCGATCTCCTCGGTGGTGATGCGTCGCCGCGGGATGAAGGCCCCGTAGCCTGCGATTCCGGCCATTTTCTCCTCCTTGCTACCGTGGTCAGGTGCCGTACTTGACCCGATTCGACAAGATCTTCCAGCGCGCATTCACCTCGCGCTGAATGTGCTCGACCTGCTCGTCGCTGAGGTGCCCGAACCGCGCCTGGCGCCTGAGGTACGGTTCGACCGGCCCGCCCGGATGGTCGACCGTGAAGCGCCAATCGCCGCCGTTCTCGACCTCCAGCAGCGGGAAGATCCGGCGCTCGACGGCCATGCGCGCGAGGTCGATCGTCTCGTCGTTCTGCGTCTTCCAGCCCGGCGGGCACGGCGCGAGGATGTGGATGAACCGCGTGCCGCGGATCGTGCGCGCCTTCTCCACCTTCTGCACCAGGTCCACCGGGTAGGCCACCGAGGCGGTCGCGGCGTATGGAATCCGGTGCGCCGCCATGATCGCCATGATGTCCTTCTTGGGCTGGTGCTCCGGGTCCGAGGTTGGTGTGGTCGTGGTCCAGGCCCCCCACGGCGTCGCCGAGGAGCGCTGGATGCCCGTGTTCATGTAAGCTTCGTTGTCGTAGCAGAAATAGATGAAGTCCTCGTTGCGCTCCGCTGCTCCCGACAGGGCCTGCAGTCCGATGTCGAACGTGCCGCCGTCGCCGGCCCACGCGATCACGGTCGTTTCCGTGTCACCTCGCGACTGGAGACCCGCCTTGATGCCCGACGCCACCGCCGCTGCCGTCTCGAACGCGGTGTGGTACAGCGGTACCCGAAGAGACGACTGCGGCCACGGTCCGGCGATGATGCTCCAGCAGCACGCCGGGAGCACCACCATGGTCTCAGGCCCGAGAGCCTTGAGCACCAGGTTCATCGCGATAGGAGCTGCGCAGCCGGGGCACGCCAGGTGCCCGGAGGTGAGAAGATCGTCCCGCGGGATGTGCTGCTTGATGATCGTCTGGCTCATAGCTCCACCCCCACCCACAGGTCCTCGCGCTCGGGGCGGGCCTTTGTTCGGGTATTTTCGATGATGTCGTCGATGACGACCGGCGTTACGTCGCGGCCGCCGAGGCCGAGCACGTATCCGAACAGAATCGGCCGGTCCTCGGGAGGCACGTCGTACAGGGCGGAGCGGATCTCCTCGGCAAAGATGCCGCCGTGCCCGGGCGAGATGTTCCGGTCCAGGACCGCTACACGGTCCACGCCGCCCAGCAGCGCGCGCAGCTCGTCGGTCGGGAAGGGCCGGAACATCTTGACCTTGATCAGGCCCACTTTGTCTCCGCCGGCTCTCCGCTCGTCCACCACGTGACGCGCCGTCGATGTGATGGTGCCGGAGGTCACGAGCAGGAGGTCGGCGTCCTCGGTCCGGTAGGCCTCGACGGCCCCGTACCGGCGACCCGTGATCGCTTCCCAGTCGTCTTCGACCCTGCGGAACACGTCTCGCGCTTCGTCCATGGCCTCCTGCTGCTGCCAGCGTATCTCGGTGTAGACATCGGGCCGCACCAGGGCGCCGAACGCGTGAGGGTCCTTCGTGTCCATCTTGTACGCAGCCTCGCGCCGTGACAGAAAGCGGTCCACGTCCGCCTGATCGGTGACGTCAACCGGCTCGGACGTGTGGGATAGGAAGAAGGCGTCGAGCAACAGCATGACTGGCAGGTCCACCGTCTCGGCGAGCTTGAACGCTTGGATCGTGGTATCGAACACTTCCTGGTTCGTCTCGCAGTACAGTTGAATCCACCCGGTGTCGCGTTGCGAGAGGCTGTCGTTCTGGTCGGTCCAGATGTTCCACCCCGGCGCCATCGCCCGGTTGACGTTGGCCATCACGACGGGGTGGCGACCGCCCGCTGCCCAGTGCAGCATCTCGTGCATCAGAGCGAGTCCCTGCGACGAGGTGGCAGTGAACGTCCGCGTGCCCGTGACCGAAGCTCCGATGCAGGCGGCCATCGCCGAGTGCTCGGACTCGACCTTGATGTAGCGGGCAGGCAGGCTCCCGTCGGCCACCATGTCCGACAGTGCCTCTACGATCTGCGTCTGCGGCGTGATCGGATAGGCCGAGATAACTTCCACACGGGAGCGAAGGACGCCCCACGAGACCGCGTGGTTGCCGATCATGACTTTCTTCATATGCCCTCCCGCGTCATCACGATGGCTCCCCGGGGGCACTCGGCTGCGCACAGGCCGCATCCCTTGCAGTACCGCATGTCTATCTCGAATCCTCCGTCCTCGCGCCGGGAGATCGCCATGTCGGGGCAGAAGATCAGGCACAGCTCGCAGCGGTTGCACACGCCGCAGTTCAGGCAGCGCTCGGCTTCCTCGATCGCTTCCTTCCGGCTGAGTCCGAAGTTGGTCTCGCCGAACGCGGACCGGAGATCGATGCCAGCGTGGAAGTGATCCTCGTGGCGCGGCGCCGAGCGGTAATGGTGCGGATTCATTTGATCCCACGTGACCACATCGTTGACGGGCGCCTCGCGCGGGATCGGGTCCTCGTCTTTCGCATAGCGCATGGCGCTGACGTTGCCACCGGCGAAGCGCAGGTCGTCGAGCGGGACCTCGCCCACGTCCTCGCCTGCCTTCTGGCGCAGGAAGTGATCGATGCCGATCGCCGCGCGCTTGCCGGCGCCCAGCGCGTCGGCCACGGAGCGGGGCATGTCCACGGCGTCTCCGCCCGCGAACACCGGTGCGGACGTGCTCTCGCCGAGGGCCTCCACTTCGACTAGTCCCCAGTTCGTGCGGACTTCGTCGGGCAGGAAGGAGAGGTCGCAGTCCTCGCCGATCGCCGTCAGAACCGTGTCCGCCTTCATCGAGAAGACATCCCCCTCGATGGGGACCGGTCTCCGGCGCCCGGAGTCGTCGGGTGGCCCGAGCTCCATACGCTGACACGTGATTCCGACGAACTCGCCGTCCTCCAATTCGACGGCAGTAGGGGTCGCGAGGAACTCGAACTCGACGCCCTCCTCCTTCGTCTCCCTGGCCTCCTGTGGGATGGCCGGCATCTCACGGGGCGTGCGCCGGTACAGTACCGTGGCGTCCGCTCCCAGCCGGAGGGCGGAACGGGCGCAGTCCATCGCCGTGTTGCCCCCGCCCACCACAATCACGTGGTCGCCGAGGTCCGGCCGGCCGCCCGCGTTGACCTCCTTGAGGAAGTCGAGCCCCGGGCGAATCTCCGGTAGACCCTCGGCTCCTTCAATCCGGGAGTCCTTGCCCATGTGCGCGCCCGGCGCCACGAACACGGCGCCGAACCCGTTCAGCACGGCCCACGGCACGTCCGTCCCGATGCAGGTGGATATGCGAATCTCGATCCCCTCGGCCTCGATCCGTTCGATCTGGCGGTCCAGGATGGCCCGTGGCAGCCGGTACTCAGGGATTCCCAGGCGGAGCATGCCTCCCGCCTCGGGGGCCGCCTCGAAGACGGTCACGCCGTAACCGAATCGAGCCAGGAAGCACGCGCAGGAGAGTCCCGCTGGACCGGACCCTATTACGGCCACGGTTTCGGTCCGTGTGCGCTCCGGAGCAGGCGGCGGCGGTGCGGCCAGGATCATGTCTCCCAGCCGGCGCTCGACCGAGTGGATGGCCACGGCCTCGTCCATCGACGCGCGGTTGCAGCTGTCCTCGCACGGGTGGTGGCACACGCGGCCGGTGACTGCCGGCATCGGGTTCTCGCGTACCAGCAGGTCGGCTGCGTCCTGCAGTCGGCCACGCCCGATCAGGTACATGTAGCCCTCAATGTCGATTCCAACCGGGCAACCGGCGTTGCACGGGGCGACGCCGTCCTGGTACCGCGGCATGATGTACTTCCACGAGCCGGTCTGATTCACCAGAGTCGAGGTCTCGCTGATCGCCACGGGCGGGATCTGCCGGCCCGATTCGCGCGGGCGGGTCACGTCGCGCTCAGACATGCGACACCTCCGTCGGGGCGGCCGAGCGAACGGCGCCGAAAGCCTCGACGGCCGCTGCGTAGTTGGCCTCCTGCTTGGCCGGCACCTCGTCGTCGATCGCGGCCCTAACCGACTCAAGCCCTATGAGCCCGAACTCGGCCGCGAAGGCGCCCACGAGGGCGGTGTTCACGATCGGCTGGGACTTCGAGCCCAGGCCGTGCCGGATGGCGATGCCGCTCGCGTCGATCGTCGCCACGCGGAAGCTATTGAGGAGCTTCGGATACTCCTCGGGGGCTTTCTCTGTGTTGATGAGAATCGTGCCGCCCGGCTTGAGACCAGACGTCACGTCGATAGCTTCGATCAGTGTCGGGTCGAGGACGATCAGATCGTCCGGCTCGGTGATCTCGAAACGCAGTCGGATCGGGGTGTCATCGAAGCGAAGAAAGGCCGTGACGGGAGCTCCCCGCCGCTCCACCCCGAACGCGGGGAACGACTGGACCCATTCTCCCTCACGGAACAGGGCCACGGCGAGCAGCTTGGAGGCGATGACCGACCCCTGCCCTCCACGGCCGTGAATTCGAAGCTCACGCATTTACAGCCTTCCTCAAGTGGGAACGAGGAGAGCGCCGGGGTGACGAACTGACCTGTCCTGAGGTTTGGGGGCCAAAACGTCCCAGAAACGCCGGAACCGCTCATTCGACCGCGGGCCCTCACAGCCCGCATTTCCCTCCGTATTCGTGTTGTCGCCCGCGAACCGCCGCATTTGGGCGGCCTTACGGCACAGACACTCCCTCGCGCATCTACGCACGACATTTGCAAGAAGCGTGCGTCACGGAGAGGTGAGTCGATGGCCCGGATTGCCGGCCTGAAACCCGTCTCGCGACACAGGCGGCGGGCCGGACTTCCCCTCGGCGGCACGACGGAGACGGGACATGATCGATCCGAAACAGGACCGTCCGTTCAGCGACGATCCTTACAGCGACCTTCCGTGCAATGGTGCGCCACACTCGCGCCGCGAGCACCACTCCCGCGACGGAGCCCTGGGAGCCCTGTGCGCGGAAGCCCAGGCGGACGGAGTGCCGTGCTACGAGCTGGGGCGCGACTGCGAAATGTGCGAGCGTGCCTACATCTCATGGGCGGACGCGAAGTCTGACCGGAGTTAGCTCCTCTCCGGCTAGGTCCCCAAGTCGTTCTGCTACCGCGTCATAACCGATTGTCCACGGCCGATTGACTTCCACCTGACCCGCTTCGCGGTATATTAGCAACAGCTGGACGTTTCTCTCCCCCCCCGAGGAGGGGTACCATTAACATCACACGGATCACACTGGCGCTCGCTTTAGTCGCGGCCGTGGGTTTCTCGACCAGCAGTCTGCGGGCTCAGGAATATACGCTGGCGCCGGCTCCCAACTTGTCGGCGGAGGATGGATTCAGCGTCGAGAACGGTCCCTGCCTCTACACCGCGACCTGGGCGACCAGGGTCGCGATGCACAGCCCCGGAATCGGCGCAATGGTCCGGGGCATGCTCGGGGACATCTACGGCAGCGCCTGCAGCGGCGCATGGGCCTTCACTTATTTCAATTTCCAGGGTCCGTGGGACTCCTACGTGTTCATCGACGGGCAGTACATCAATGAGCTCAGCCGCACCGCGGTCGAGGCGGGTCCGCCGCGCAAACCGCAGCCGACTCCTCCCGACCTGACTCCTCCCGACCTGACGTCTCCCTACGAGCCGGAGACCCACACCGCGCACGCCCCGGTGCCGCAGATTGGAGGGGGGTATGGCTCGAATGTTCTGACCTCGCGCTCTCTAGTCATCAGGGTCGCTCCCGGGCCGAAGCCGACCATGTACAACGGCATCCCGATCGTGGAGCGAGGCCGGTCATGGGAGAGGATCGAGACGGCCGACGGGCGCCACACATGGCGGCAGTCGGTGCCGGTCGACAACTCGGATGGCAGCGGCAATGGCGTGGGAGAGCGCTACACGTCGGCTGACCTGGCGAACACCCGCATGCCGGCGAGCGCGGCGGACAGACGAATCCACAGGCAGGAAGGGACACGCACAGCGCCCCGGAGCACCGCCTCGAGGCCGAGCAGCTCGAGCGGCACGTCTTCGGCTTCATCGCCGTCCTCGCGCACGAAGAGCGCGCCGCGGGGAGCGAGCAAGAGGGTGAAGCAGTAGCGCGGATTTCGATTCAGTGCGTTTGAACGGCGGCTCCGGACGGGTTCCGGGGCCGCCGTTTTCTTTGGCAGCTCGCCGTTTTCTGTTTCTCAGAGGCCTGTGAATGCCGTCGATACTCGCCCGCCCGGCGCGCCGACCGTTTCTTCGATCTCCTTCTCGACCCGTTTTCCGACGGGGGCCAGGTACACCGCCCAGCAGACCAGGAAGAAGAGCGCGTGATTCCAGAACACGAAATTCAGCTGCAGGTTGAACGCCGGTAGCGACGCCGGCAGACCCTGCCTGGACAGCAGGCCTACGGTCACCGCGATGGCAGGTGACGCGATCGCCGTGGACAGATACGCGAGGATCGGCACCAGCATCAGACCCGCAAGCCGCGGACTGATCTTCGAGCCGTGCAGGAACGCGCAGCTCACCAGGAAGCCGAAGACGGACGCGTAGACGAGCGACACACCGATGTGAACGGCCCAACCGATCAGGCCCGCCGCGCCCTCCGGATATCCTCCCTGGCTGACGATCTGGGCTCCGACGTAGTCGGCGATGTGCATCGGATAGCCCTTAAGAGCCTGGGCGGAGACAAACACGATGGCGCCGAGCGTCGCCGCCACGAGGGTCCGGGTCCACGACCTGCTCCAGTGCCTGATAGTCCGCCTGTTGATCATGCTCACCTCTCCTGCCGGCCCGCTGCCGGCTTCACGTGCGCTCCTCGATCACAGTCGGATGAACGCATGGGAGGGTTCGTGGGATCCCATCGTGGGTGATGGATCAGGAAACGCAGAGACGCCGCGATTGGACGAATCAGCACTCTCATGCCTAACATCTCAGGTCCGAGGATCATCACTCAGGAGGCACATGCAGGGAGTCGCCGTCGCATCCAGCACGAAGCTGGCGGCAGACGCGGGAGCGATCGTGGCCGACGCCGGCGGTAACGCCGTAGACGCTGCTGTGGCTGCGGCGCTCGTGTCGATCACCACCGAGCCGGCGATCTGCTCGCTGGGAGCGGGTGGCTTTCTCACGATCTGGCCCCCGGCGGGTGAACCGGTGACGATCGATGGCTACATCGAGATGCCAGGTCGCAATCTGCCTCCCGAGCGGCTCGGCGGCGGCCGACGCGACGTCCGCATCGACTACGGCGGAGGCGTGGACCTCACCGTCGGCCACGGCTCCGTGGGCACACCCGGCGGCCTCGCCGCCCTGTCGCTCGCCTCCACGCGGTACGGGCGTCTCCCATGGACAGAGGTGGTGGAGCCGGCCTACCAGGACGTGAAGAACGGGTTCGCCCTGTCGGTCGCATCGCATACGTACCTCGAATTCGCGGGTGAGAAGGTTTTCGGGTGGAATGAAGCCAGCCACCGTGCCCTGCACCACGCCGACGGGACGCTCAGAAGACCGGGAGAGACGATCTGGATCGAGGAGCTGGCCCACACCCTGCGCCGGATCGCCGACCACGGTGCTGACGAGTTCTACGTCGGCGAGACCGCCCGGTTGATCGCGGCGGACATCCAGGCAAACGGCGGGATCCTCACTCTCCAAGATCTGGCATCATACGAGCCGATCGTGCGCCGCCCGCTCGTGACGGACCTGGATGGCTGGCGGATAGCGACCAACCCACCGCCCGCCATCGGTGGCTCGGTACTGACGGCGATGCTCCTTCTCATGCAGAACCAACCGGTCGACCGCTGGGGTGCACGGGAAGTGGCCTGGCTGGCACGTGTCCAGGAAGGAGTCATGGACTTCCGCCTCGCGCACCTTGACCTGAGCGACGACCTGGAGCGGGACCTGGCCGATCTTCTCCAGGAGGCCCGGGTGGGTGAGCTGAAGCGGTGGGTGTCTTCTCCCTCGACCGTGCACACGTCGGCCGTGGACGCGGACGGCCTGGCGTGCAGCGTCACCATGTCCGCCGGCTACGGGTCGGGCGTCATGCCGCCGGGAACCGGGGCGTGGATGAACAACTGCCTCGGCGAGCACGAGCTGAACCGCCGCGGCTTCCACGCGTGGGCGCCGGGCACCCGGCTGCCATCGAATATGGCCCCCACGGTGGCGCGGCGTGCGGACGGCGCCGTGATCTCGATCGGATCGCCGGGCGCCGACCGGATCACCACGGCCATCCTGCAGGTGCTGGTAAACCACCTGCACCTCGGGATGAGCCTGTCCGAGGCGATCGGCTACCCGCGACTGCACGTCGAGAACCATGGTGGAGAGAAGGTGGCGGCGTACGAGCCCGGCCTTCCGGTGGAGAGACTCACGATTCCGACGCGGGCGTTCGAAGGCCTATCGATGTACTTCGGCGGCGCCGGGGCTGCTAAGCGCGACGCTGACGGTACCTTCGAGTTGGCGGCGGACCCGCGGCGCGGGGGCGGGACGACGATCGGGGGAAGGTAGGGTAGCCCCGCTCCCTACACCCCGAACACGATCGGCAGCAGTACGTATGCAGTCGCCGTGATCAGGAATACGAACAGCACGTTCAGCCACACGCCCGCCCGCACCATCTCCTCGATCCTGACAGCCCCGCTTCCGTACACAATCGCGTTCGGCGGGGTCGCCACGGGCAGCATGAACGCCCCGCTTGCGGCGAGGGCAGCCGGAACGGCCAGCAGGAGGGGATCCCGTCCGAGGCCCACCGCGATGCCGCCGAGCACCGGAAGGAAGGTGGCGGCCGTGGCCGTATTGCTGGTGAGCTCGGTAAGGAGGATCATGGAGACCACGACGACCAGCACGAGCAGGGTGATCGGCCAGTCGGACAGCCCTCCGACGCCGGCGCCGAACCACGCGCTGAGACCCGTGCTCTCCACCGCGGCGGCCAGGCTGAGGCCCCCGCCGAACAGGATCAGCACTCCCCACGGGGTGTCGCGGGCCAGCTTCCAGTCGAGAAGGCGCCGGCCGTCCGGCTCGCCCGATGGGAGGAGGAACAACGCGAGGGCGGCCGTCATCGCGATTCCCGCGTCGCTGAGGCCGGCAAGTGGGGCGACGTGCTCGACGAGGATCGGCCGGGTCATCCACGTAACGGCCGTGAGCGTGAACACGACGGCCACCCGCATCTCGGGCGCGGACGTCGAGCCGAGGGCGCGGGCCTCGCGATCCACGAGCTCCCGGCCTCCCGGCAGCTCACGCATCCGGATGGGAAACGCCACCCGGGTGAGGAGCAGGTAGCACAGCGGCAGGCCCACGAGCACCACGGGCACGCCAAACAGCATCCATTGCGCGAAGCCGATCGTCACGCCATAACTCTCTAGCATGAACCCGGCGAGGAACGCGTTCGGTGGCGTACCGATCAGGGTCCCCATACCGCCGATGCTGCACGCGTAGGCGATCCCGAGCATCAGGGCCGTCGCGAAGCGTCGTCGCTCGCCTGTCGCGTCGTCGTCGGAATCCGTGCCTTCGGGCACCAGGGCGATCAGCGAGAGCCCGATCGGCAGCATCATCAGGGCGGTGGCCGTGTTGCTCACCCACATGCTCAGGAATGCGCAGCTCGCCATCACGCCGGCCACGATGGAGCGGGGCCGCGCGCCGAGAATCCGGATGCTTCCGAGGGCGATGCGCCGGGGGAGTCCTGTAGCCTCCATGGCACGGGCGATGAGGAAGCCGCCCAGGAACAGGTAGATGATCGGGTTGGCGAACGGGGCCGCTGCATCACGGATGTCCGCCACGCCGAGGAGCGGGAACAGGGCGAGGGGCAGGAGTGCCGTCGCGGGGATCGGGATCGCCTCGGTCACCCACCACACGGCCATGAGCACACCCACGGCCGCGGTGCGCCATGCGGCCGGCGCGAGACCCGCCGGAACGGGCAGCATCGTCATGAGGAGGAACAGCAAGCCGCCAAGGACCAGGCCCACCTTGCCCCGCACGGACAGGCCCTCCCGGGTAATTCGGTTCACGAGAGCAACATAAGGGCGGGCACTGCCGGCCGACCACCGCCCTCGACACCGTGCCGGGAGGCCGTTAGCGTTTCCGAGCCATGAATCCTCGCTTCACGCGCGGCTCGCGCGGCAGCACCCGACCGATGAACACCGTCGCAGGCGGAGGTCCGCCTCCGACGCAGGAGGTCGTCGTCTCGCGGGGCGCCGGGCTCGGCACGTTCGGCGGCGTGTTCACGCCCTCGATCCTCACGATCCTGGGTGTGATCATGTACCTCAGGTTCGGGTGGGTCGTCGGCAACGTCGGCCTCGCGGGAGCCATCCTGATCGTCACGATCTCCACCGCGATCACCTTCCTCACGGTTCTGTCGATCTCGGAGATCGCCAGCGACCAGCACGTGCGTGTGGGCGGTGCCTATTACATGATCAGTCGCTCGCTCGGGATCGAGACGGGCGGCGCCGTGGGCATCCCGCTGTTCTTCGCGCAGGCGCTGTCGGTCGCCCTGTACACGGTCGGTTTCGCCGAGTCGGTGAAAAACGTGTTCCCCCAGGTGGACGAGCGGCTGATCGGCGTGCTCACCACCATCGCGGTGGCGGCGCTCGCCCTGAAGTCCGCGCGCGCCGCGATACGCGCCCAGTACTTCATCATGGGAGCGATCGGCCTGTCGCTCGTCTCGTTCTTCCTCGGGAGCGCGGTGGGGCCGCCCGACACCGTGACCGTGCCACTGGCCGAAGTGCCGCACGAGAACTTCTGGGTCGTGTTCGCCGTGTTCTTCCCGGCAGTGACCGGGATCATGGCGGGCGTGAACATGTCGGGCGATCTCAAGGAGCCGGGCACGTCGATCCCGAGGGGAACGATCGCCGCCGTACTCGTCGGCTACGCGATCTACATGATCGTACCGGTGTTTCTCGCGATGCGTGCGGACCACAACCAGCTCATCCAGGAGCCGCTCATCATGCGGCGCATGGCCCTGTGGGGCGACGCCATCGTGCTCGGTGTGTGGGGCGCGACGTTGTCGAGCGCCGTGGGGAGCATCCTCGGCGCACCGCGCGTGCTGCAGGCCCTGGCCCGCGACGGAGTGCTTCCCGAGTCGCTGCGCTGGCTGGGACGGGGCAGCGGTCCCGAGGACGCGCCTCGGGTCGGGACGGTGGTCACCCTGGGGATCGCGCTGGCCGCCGTAGCGCTCGGGAATCTGAATATAATAGCCCCCGTGCTCACGATGTTCTTCCTCACTACGTATGGGGTGCTGAACATTTCGGCTGGTCTCGAACGGCTGCTCGGAAGCCCCTCGTTCCGACCCCATTTCCGCGTTCCCTGGTACCTGTCCGCCCTGGGCGCCGTCGGCTGTGGCGGCGTGATGTTCCTGGTGAACCCGGCCGCCACGATCGTCGCCGTCGTCGTGGTGCTCGCCATCTACATCTGGCTGGAGCGCCGGGAGCTCAAGAGCGCGTGGGGCGACGTGCGACGGGGCGTCTGGATGGCGCTCACGCGGGCCGGCCTCCTGCGCCTGCGCACCAGCCGCGATCCGAAGAACTGGCGCCCGCACCTGCTTGTGCTCTCGGGCTCACCCACCCGACGGTGGTACCTGATCGAGTTCGCCGACTGGCTATCGCACCGCCGCGCGCTGATCACCGTGTCGAGTGTGATCACGGACGAGAGCGTAACGCTGGACCGTCAGAGGGCGATGGAGACCGCCATCCACGACTACCTGGCGCGCCGCGGCGTACAGGCCCTGATCCGATTGATCCGGGCCCCTGACCCGTTCGAGGGAGCCGAGCGCCTGGTCGAGGCGTATGGTCTCGGAGAGCTGTCGCCCAACACCTATCTGGTGGGAGACAGTGAGGTGCCAGAGCACCGTGACGCCTACTGCCGGATGATCGCCCGCTTCCACGAGGGGCGCCGCAACGTAGTGGTCCTGCATCACAACGAGGATCTCCGGTTCGGCCACCACGAGCGGATTGACGTGTGGTGGGGAGGTTTGAAGCGGAACGGCGGCTTGATGCTCACTCTGGCGTACCTGCTCCAGACGAGCGTGGCGTGGAGGGGTGCGGACGTGCGCGTTAAGATGGTGGTGCCGACGACTGAGGCCGCGGCGGGCGCGCTGCCCAACCTGGAGTCCATCGTGCGTGGCTTGAGGAGTGGGGTCACGGCCGAAGTGCTGGTATCCGAGGGACGGCCGTTCATCGAGATCATGAGGGAATCTTCCCGGCACGCCGACCTGATCTTCCTCGGCATGCGCGAGCCCGACGACGAGTTCCTGACCTATTACGAGAGGATGCGGGACACGGTGGAGGGAATGCCGACCGCGGCGTTCGTGCTGGCGGCCGAGGACATGCCGTTCGGCGACATCGTGGTGAAGCCCGAGGAGTAGACCGGGCTCCTGAGGTGCATGGGACTGCTTACCTACCAGCGCACCACCGCGCCCCCCCACGTGAACCCGGACCCGAACGCCGTGAAGCCCACCAGGTCGCCGCGCTGGATCCGACCCTCGTCCACGCACTCGTGCAGCGCGATGGGAATGCTGGCCGCCGTCGTATTCCCGTACCGCTGGATGTTGTTGTACATCCTGCCGTCGTCGAGTCCCAGCCCCTTCGCCACGGCCTGGGAGATCCGCAGGTTGGCCTGGTGCGGGATCACCACAGCGAGATCCTCGAGCGAACAACCGGCCATGTCCAGCACTTCGTGGAGGGCCGCCGGCATCTTCGTGATCGCGTGCTTGAACACCTCGCGGCCCTCCATGTATGGGCGCGTGAGGCCCTCGTCGATCATCTCCTTGGTGATGAACGGTTTCTTGACGCAGGCGGGAGCCGGGGCCCACAGCTTCTCGGCGTGGCGGCCGTCCGCGTGGGTGCGCACGGCGAGTACGCCTCGATCCTGGTCCTCGGTCGGGCCCAGGATCGCCACCGCGGCGCCGTCGCCAAACAGGACGGCCGTGTCCCGTCCCTCGGTTGAGAGGATGATCCCCGACGAGTGCACCTCCGTGCCCACGAGGAGCACGCGCCGGTACTTGCCGATCTTGATGAACGCGTCCGCGATCTCGAGTCCGTATAGGAAGCCCGTGCACTGATTGCGGATATCGAGGCAGGGTATGTTCTTTACGCCCAGTTTCCGCTGCAGGAAGACGCCGGTTCCCGGGAAGAAGTGGTCCGGGCTGATGGTAGCGACGATGATGCAGTCGATCTCATCGGCTTCCATCCCGGCCGCCTCGAGCGCCCGCTCCGCAGCGACTTTCGCCATATCCGATCCGCCCTCGTCTTCGGCCGCCCAGCGACGCTCCTCGATGCCGGAGCGCTGCCGGATCCACTCGTCGGAAGTGTCCATGTAGCCCTCGAGTTCGTGGTTGGTGACCACGCGCTCGGGTACGTACATGCCGGTCGATATGAATTCGGTCTGGAGCATGGCTGCCTCGGCCTCCGGGGGTTGAGGTGTCGGGGGCAATGTATACAAAGTCACGACCCGGGCGCATGGGGGCGTCGATCCGCTGCCGCCCGGCCTTCCGCGGGCCGGACGGATCGGCGTTATTGGGTATACCGCCAGACAGCCGATCCCCCGGACCTCGAGGTGACAGCGTGGGCACCACGTATCAGTCGATCGTCATCCAGCTGCCGCCCGAGAGCGTGTGGCAATCCGTTCGGGATTTCCACGACATGAGCTGGACCCCCAACGTGATCACTTCCCTCGAGCGAATCGGCGACCCGCAGGGAGAGGAGGTCGGTGCCGGCCGATTGCTGAACGGGGTGTTCCACGAGACGCTGCGGGAAATCGATGACGACGCCCACTCATTCTCGTACTCGATCGACGAGGCGCCCTCGCCCATTTCCAGCAGCGACGTGCATGACTACATGGGCCGCCTCACCGTGAAGGCGACCCCCGACGGAGGGGGATCCCTGGTCGAATGGTCCTCGAGCTGGGAAGACAACGACGAGGCCGCGTACGAGTTCTGCCACGGGATCTACCTCGCGCTCCTGGCTGACATGAAGGCGAGTCTCGAGGGGGCGTAGCTCAAGCCGCGGAGTCTTCCCGTCGGCGCCGGATCGCAGCCATCCCGAACGGAACCAGCAGCAGCATCCCGCCGAGGCCCATCGCGGCCTCTCCAATGGTGATCGAGCGGAACGGGCTCCGGCCTTGCGCCTCGGCCATCACGACCGCCTGATGCAGCATCGACTCGACGTCACGATCCGATGCCGCCCGCGGCCAGTTGCCCTCACGGCTGCGCGGCACCTTCACGAAGGAGATCTCCCGGTTGCCGTCGGCCAGCGCGGCGAGAATCGATACTTCGGTGTGCGACACCCCATCGGTGCCGTGGATCGCGAGCACCCAGTTGCCCTCCTTCGGGATGTCTCCCCATACGGCCCACACTCCCGTGCTGCCGACTGCGGTGAACTTCAGAGGAAGCGACACGCGCTCTCCGTCCACGATTCCCTCGGCGGTTCCCTCGACGGGAAACTGGCCCGCGTACTCGTGGTGGTAGATCCGGACCAGCGCGAGGGCGCCGCGCGTCTCCTTGTCGAGCCGGTTGGGTGGGTATTCGATGCTGATCCAGGGGGGGCCGGCGATCGCGATCGTGGCGGCCACTAGCAGGGGTGCCGTGGCCAGGATCGCGGGCCGGGCGAAGGTCCTCAGGGCTCTCCTCATCGTCATCCTCCTGTCGGGGGTCGAGCGTCGGGACGGTCCGACGGCCTCCGTCGTCCGCGTTCCCGCCGCCTCGGCGACTCGGAATTGGGATGCCGCCGGGTGAGAAGTTGTTTGAATGCGGCCTACATCCGAACGTTTCGCGCGTCTTCGGCCTGCCTGCAGGGCCGGACTCTCCGCCTTCCCTCCCTTGCGCTGCATCCAGTCCCGCCGCAAACAATTCACCTGTCTCCGATGTCCTAACGCCTGAGAGAACGGACCACCGCCGTGCCGGAGGAGAGGGACCCCATCAGCCCAGCCGAGCAGGCCCAGGCTCCGCTGTCCGAACAGGACGAGTCTCTCGTCCGCCGTGCGCAGGGCGGTGACGGCCGGGCGTTCGAGGAGTTGTACCGGACGCACGTGGACCGGGTGTACGCGCTCTGCCTGCGCATGAGCGCCGACCGCGAGCGGGCCGAGGGCCTGACGCAGGACACGTTCGTGAGGTGCTGGGTGAAGTTGGGCACCTTCAGGGGCGAGAGCCTCTTCTCCTCGTGGCTGTACCGGATGGCGGTGAACGTGGTGCTGAACGACCAGAGGTCACGCAAGCGGAGACACCTGAGGCTGGAATCGACGGGCGACCTGGGACGATACGGAAGGGCGGTCCCGGAGGGGGCGACGGAGGAGCGGATCGACGTGGAGAGGGCCCTGGCGGGCCTTCCGGAAGCCGCCCGGACGGCGCTGGTGCTGTACGGAATCCAAGGATACAAGTACCGCGAAATCGCCGAGATGACGGGGCTCGCGGAGGGCACGGTCAAGGCGCAGATTCATCGGGCGCGCAAGCTCCTGAACGAGGCGTTGCACAAGACCGGGGACGAGACGAGGGAATCATGACGGACGATAGAGAGATGGATGGGATGCCGGGAGGCGGCACGCACGGAGCCGACGAGGACCTTCTCGGGTCCGAGCTGCGCGCCCTGCTGAGCTCGCTGCCGAAAGAGCTGTCCCCCGAGCGGGATCTCAGGGCCGAGATCGCCGCCGTCACATGGGATAGCCGGAAGACGCCGGCTCCCGGCTGGGAGGCGCCGCTGACCGCCCCCGACGCCGAGACGCGGCACGGCTGGCGCACGTCGTGGTCGAGCGGCCAGGGTTGGCTGCTTGCGGCCGCGGCCGCCATCCTGGTGATCGTCTCCTCCACGCTCACGGTGCTCGTGATGCGGGGCGGCGGCGGCGGATCAGACCGGATAGCGGCGGCTTCGGCAAAAGCGTTGCCGGCCGCCTACGGTGCGCGCTTCGCATCGGCCGGTTTCGCGGAAGACCTCAGGATCGTGGCAGAAGACTACGAACAGGCGGTGCTGGAACTCCGGGCGGTGATCGAGGCGAACCGCGACGCGCTGGGCGAGAGCACGATGCAGATCATCGAAGAGAACCTCGATGTGCTGGACGCGGCATTGCGTCAGACCGTGGAAGCGCTGCAGTCGGCCCCCGCGGACGCGCAACTCAGAGAGAGCATGGTGGCGACCTACGAACGGAAGCTCGACTTCCTTCGGCAGGCGGTCGCCCTCACCGCGGAGAGCTGATGGACACTGTGAAGATCGGGACGGGAAAGACTGGCCGCCGGGCGGCACGTGCGGGAACGCTGCTCGCAGCGGCTCTCCTCGGGCTGGCCTTCGAGGCCCCGGCGCAGGAGACCGAGCCGTTCGAGGACGCGATGTCGATCGACTCGGATGCCTCGATCCGGGTCTACCTGGAGGCCGGGGGCTCTGTGCGCATCGTCGGGTGGGAGCATGACTCCCTTCAGGTGACAGGCACCCGCACGGCCGGGGTCGGGAGGGTCGCCTTCGGCGGCGACGTGAGCGCCGCCAAGGTCGGCTATTGGCCCGATGAAGGAAGCGACGCCGACGAGGGCACGGCGGACATCGTGGTGCACGTCCCGGCGACGGCCACGGTGTGGGTCAAGCTCACGACCGCGAGCGTGGACATCACGGGCGTGTCGGGCGGGCTCGACGTGTACACCATCAAGGGCGACGTGCGGGTGAGCGGCAGTCCCAGCGATCTGAGCGCGGAATCCATGGGCGGACGGATCGACCTTTCGGGGGCCGCGCCCACGGTGAAAGCCAAGACTGGCAGCGGCCCGATCACGTTCCGGGGCGAGAGCGACAACGTCACCCTCGTCACGGTCAGCGGAAGCATCACCGTCATCGGCCCGCGTCTCAAGTGGGGCTACTTCGAGTCGGTGAAGGGAGACATCGTCTTCCAGGGCGAGTTTGCCAAGGGCAGCTCGATCAAGTTCAAGAATCACAGCGGCGACGTCGAGCTGCGCCTTCCCGAGCAAGTGGGTGCCGAGTTCTCGGTCACCACTTGGGAAAGCGAGATGACGAGCGAGTTCGCCGTGGACACGGCGACCGTGGACGAGCGGAAGGGTGGCAAAGTGCGCACGTTTACGGTGGGCAAGGGCTACGCTTCGGTGGAGATCCAGAACTTCGGCGGCAAGGTCATCCTCAGGAAGCAGTAGCGGCCCGAGCCGGCCGACGCATCGCGCTGGCCGGCAAACCGGAGAGACCCATGACCGAGCACACGTGTGATCACCTGTCCCAGGCCGTCGAGGGTGTCGCTGCCTCGGGGACCGACTGTCAGGGGTGCCTCGAGTCCGGCGATCGCTGGGTGCACCTCAGGATGTGCATGGTGTGCGGGCACGTCGGGTGCTGCGATTCGTCGCCCGGCAAGCACGCCACGCGCCACTACGTCGATACGGGGCACTCCGTGATGCAGTCCTTCGAGCCGGGCGAGACCTGGGGCTGGTGCTACGAGCACGAGCGTTACCTCGGCCCGTTCGATCCGGTGCGGTGAGCGGCTGACATGCGAGGAAGCCGAGTCTTCGGAGCCCTTCTCCTGGCCGTGTGGCTGACGGTGGCCGTACTCGCCGTCCGGATCGGCGCCGACGAATCGGGCTCGTTGAGCGCGCCCCGGGAGGTCCGTACGTTGCACCCATGATCCAGACGCACCACCTAATTCTCGTGCTTCTCGCAATCGCGGCCGCCTCTCATACCGCCCTCGGGCAGGAGGCTCCGCCCGCGGCCGGCCAGGCCGCCAGCTCGACGCTCACCGAGGACGGACCAGAGACGGACACCGGCGTCCAGGAAGAAAAGCAGCCGAAGGAGCCGTTCTACGCCTCGCCCTACCTCCCGCTCGGCAGTTGGGAGTACTCGATCCTCGACTACTGGATCTCAGCGGGTCGCATCAACTCGCTGTCTCCCTTCGTGCAGCCGTGGCGCCGAATGGACGTGGCCCGGGCGCTGGCGGACATGGACGAGTCGAAGCTCGGCGGCGGTGAGAAGGACTGGCTGGAGCGCTTGTGGAAATCGTTCGCGCCCGAGCTCTCACTGCTGGAGCGGCCCCGCTCGCAGGACGTCAGCGTCAGCCTCGAGCTGGCGGGCGGCGCCCAGTTGGCCAGCCAGACCCACCGAGATCCGCTGCGACCAGAGCTGGAAGGGGAGTTCTCCGATGCCGAGCTGCTGGAGGACTTCCGGGTCGAGGCCGACGGAGCCGCGGGTCCAGTAGCTGGCGCCTTTCGCCTCCGGCGGCACGGGATCTACCGCAATGACGCCCAGTTCCCGGATGGGCGAGTCGTGCCGGAACTGGACAACGTGTTCGGCGGCGAGATGTCCGTGCGGGTCGAGGAGGCTTACCTGGAGTTCCAGAGCCGTTACGCGCGCGTCGGCTTCGGCAGCATGTACCGGAACTGGGGCCTGCCGAACCTCGACGGCTTCCTCCGCTCCTCGTACGCATACAGCGAGGAGGAGATCTCGTACCGGGTGGGCACGGACCGGATCTACCTGGTCGGCATGTTCGCGAGCTACGGCGACTACCGAGCCGATACCACGCACTACGTCGCGATTCACCGCCTCGAGATCCGCCCGATCGACGACCTCCTGATCTCGGTGTCCGAGTCCAGCGTGCACGGCGGGCCGGACCAGAGCCTCGACTGGAAACTCGTCAATCCGGTGGGTATCTGGCAGATCGCGCGCCGGGATGCAGACCCGCCGTACAACAAGCTCGGACAGGTGGACGTGTGGTGGCGCACGGGGCTCGGGTTCAACGTGTACGGCAGCCTCCTGGCCGACGCGACGAACGACAACGAGTCGTGCTGTCAGATGGGAGGTAACCTGGGCTTTGAGATACCCCGCGTCGCGCCGGGCCTGCTTCTGCGCGGCAACTTCAGCGCGATCCAGAGCCTCGCGTATACGCCGAACAGCCCGGATGTCCCGTGGGAGCAATATACGGTCGAGCGGATCGGAATCGGCTGGGACAAGGCCGACCTGTATCTGCTCTCAGTTGAAGTGGAATGGTTCCCGAGTGCCGGGTTGTGGCTGCGTCCGAAGCTGGACCTCCAGATCCGCGGCGCGTTCGACATCCGAGATGACCGGCCGCCACCCGAAACGCTGCCCGACTGGCCGCGCATCCTGGTGGGCGATGCCGAGACTACGCTCAGGCCAGCGCTCGAGGGTCGGTGGCGTAGTGACTGGCAATTGCCGCTCGAGGTGGAGTGGAACGTGGGCGTCAACTTCATTTCCGACTACGCCAACGTGGCGGGCGACAACAGGACGGAGCTCGTCGGCAACATCGCGGTACGGCTGCGGACGCCGCGCTGGAACTTCGGCCTGAAGTAACGCCCGGCTGTGTGGCTCGCGGCCAGGCGCCGCTCTAGTTGGTCGCCGTCGCCGCGATGATGACCGTGGCGGTGGCCGTGACCATGCCCGTGATGATGGCCAGGATCTCGAGAGTGCTGACACCACGCGGCTTCTCTTCCTTGAAGGGTATCTTGACGACGGCTCCCGGATCGGGATTCGGCAGCCCGCCGCCGAAGAACAGGAACTTCGCTCCCCGTCCGACGACCTCGCCATTGGCGAATTGGACCAAGGCGCGGCCCTTGTCGGCCTTCTGCTGGTAGCCGCCGGCCCGTCGGACGTAGTACTCGGCCCCCTCGCCTTCCTTGTACAGGACGCGCGTCGGCGCTTGCACAGCCCCCTGAACGTCCACCGTGGGGATGAACCGGGGCACGAACACCGAGTCGTATGGCTCGACCAGCACGTTCTGCGTGCTCGTGAAGTCCTGGTTGGCGGCGACGTAGTCCACACCCACCCGCTTGCGAGACAGGGCCCTCTTCTCGGGCTTCGCTTCGGCCGGGGTCGTGATTCCCAGGCTGTCGGCTCCCCAGGCGGCCCGCTCGGTAGTGACGATCGCCGTGTCTCCGAACACCTGACCCGCGATCTCCACTCCGGTCAGATCCTCGTCCTCGGGCTGCTCCTCGGCGCGCCACAACTGGAGGCCCTCGGGATACGCCTCCGGAGTGAGGCCGCCTGCCCGCGCGATCAAGTCGGTGAGACGCTCGGTCCGCAGCTGCAGCGAGTACGGACCCGGGAACATCACTTCGCCCGTGATGACGACCCGCCGCTGCGGCTCGAACCCGGGGGCCCGCCTCACATACACGGCGTCTAGGTTGTGGAGGACGAAGTCGGCCTGGTGTGCTCGCGCAGCTCCATCGTCAGCGTCCGGGAGCGCGTCGAACACCATCGCGCTGTCGAGTGCCACGGCAAAGGTGTGGGTGATCGTGTCGCCGCGGACCTGCTCGATCGCCACGCGCGCGATGTCCACGGTGCCGAGAAACGCTCCCGTACGCAGGCCGCCGGCCCGGAGAATCAGGTCGCGGACCGTCAGGCCATCCACGTACGGGTACACCCCCGGCGCGCGGACCCACCCGCCGATCGATACGGCTCGCTGCTCGCGCAGGTCGCGGCGCGCGAACACATAGACCTGGTCGAGCGGCTCCATCAGCGGGTTGTCGAGCGGCTGTCCCGACGCGTCGCGCGCCAGGCTGACGTGGATCATGCGCCGAGTAAAGTCGTCCTGCAGACGCTGGATCTGGACGCGGCCTTCGTACGCATCCGGCAGCAGCCCACCGGCCAGCTCGATCACGTCCCACAGGCGCAGGCTCGGCTCCACCCCGTACGCCCCGGGCCGCCACACCCCGCCCGTGATGCGCACGCTGTTCCGCAGGTCGTCCAGCACGGCGAACACCGTGATCCGATCGCCGTGCACGAGAGGAACGCCACGCTCCGTGTCAGGGTCCGACAACGGCACGTCGAGCAGCACGCGGTTCAGGCCCTCCTGCTGCTCCAGGGGCGGGAGGGTACGTTCGATCTGGACCCGGGCCCCGGACGCGTTCGCCGTGAGCCCTCCGGCGAAGCCGATCACGTCGGCCAGATCGTCGTCCGCGGTGAGCTCGTAGATCCCCGGCCGCACGATGGCCCCGTCCACTTCCACCCGGTGGTCGGCCACCGGAACGAAGATCACATCGCCCTGCTCGAGACGCGGCGCCACGTCGCCCCGGCCGTCCAGCAGGTAGTCGTACAGGTCGACCGTGGTCAGTGTCTCCTGCCCGCGGTTCACCAGGATTTGGCGGAACGAGCCGGTGCGGTTGGGGCCGCCGGCGTGGTACAGCGCCGCGAACACCGAAGCGAAGCCGGCGATCTCGTACCCGCCCGGGCGCTCCACCTCGCCGATCACGTAGATCAGGTTCGTACGGAGCTTGCCCAGCGACAGATCGAGGAACGTGGTGGCGTCGGCATCACCCGTGAGGCCGGAGTAGACCTCAGAGAGGCGCCGCGTGAACCGCTCCCTGAGCTCGCTGATGGTGGCGCCCGCGACCTCGACCCGACCCAGGTCCGGCACCACTACGAGCCCCTCGCGCGACACGGTCATGCGGTAGGCGACCTCGACGTCGCCCGTGATCACGAGGATGAGCTCGTCTTCCGGACCCACCCGGTAGTCGGCCGGCGCCGGTCCCGAGGTGGATGGCTGGAACTGCGTGGTGGCCCGTCGGAAGAGCGCACGGCCGAAAATGGGAGGCCCCTCTTCTTCTTCGAAGCCGAGGCCATACAGGTCGAGGCCCGGATAGCCTCCGAGCAGGTCGAGGGGGTCCGTGACCTGCCCCCCCCCGAGCCGCGACAGGAGATCCGTTCCGGAGAGCGCGTCCACCAGGGGAACCGGGTTGGTTCCGGTCGGCACGTTCTCCGCCTCGCCGGCGAGCACGGCCAGGTATGGGTCGGCCATCGTGCGGGGGTAGCCGCGGTCCTGCAGAAGGTCTCGCACCTGTGATGACGTGAGGCCGGACTGCTGCAGCAGCTGGAGCGCTTCCTGGTTCGAGATCGGGCGACCCAGGACCTGTTCGGCCTGGCGGCGCAGCTGCTCGATATCCTGCGCACGGAGCGCCGACTCGTCCGACGGAGTCACGAGCAGCGCCATCGCGGCCGCGACACACGCGGCGAGCCTACCAAGTCCATTCATGGATGCCAGGTCTTTCACGTGCCAAGAGTGTGTCCGTCCGATCCGCGATCGCAAGGTTATCATTCTCCGCGTCCTCGGCGCGAGGCGCTCCGGCGCCGTACGCCACTCCACATGCTCCTCGCGTCCTGCTTCGTGTCGGCGGCCAGTTGCCGGAACTCGGCGTACCGCTGCGGATCCCGATCCCGGGAGGCGGCCATGAACTCGATAATGAACGCGGCGACGATGCCGAGGAAGAGACCCAGCGCCAGCGAAACGAGTCCCTTCATGATGAGGCGTCGCCGGTCGGGCCTCGCGGGCGCGTAGGGCTCCTCGATGATCGTGATCAGAGGCGTATTGCGGACCTCTTCGATCTTGGCCTGTTCGAGCGCCTGCGCCAGGGAGATCACGACCTCCTGCCGAAGAGTCACGACGCGCTGCAACCGGTCCCGTTCGAACCCGAGCTGTGGGGAGTTCTCGATGCGGCGGTTGGATTGCAGGAAGCCCTGCAGGCTTTCCTCTGCCACGGCCAGGTCAGCGCGCGCCTCAACGAGACGCAGGGTCACGAACTCACGTTCCGCGTGCGCCTGGCTTTGCCGCGTCTGCAGGTTGAACTCGTTCACGAGATCCAGCAGCCGGCGGCCGATCTGTACGGACAACTCCGGCCACTTCGTCTGAACGGACAGGCGCACGATGCCCGTTTCGGGCGAGGTCCCCACGGATATCCGGCGGCCGAGTTGCTCGACCGCCCCCTCCAACCGCCCTTCCTCAGAGCGGCCACGGATCTCGAACAGCTCCACCAGGTCGCCCGTGATCCAGGTGGTGTCGGGTTCAGTTCCATCGACCATCCGATACGTGGAGCGAACGGCCGATCGCCGGATTGCCCCCGAGCGGAGTAGCGCCACGTAAAACTCGGGCGACTCGCCGGAAGCGGCCATAGGAATGCTGAATCCGAATTGAGCTGCGATCCCCGCCAGCTGTCCCATCTGGGCCGCCTGGGACTCGGACGGAGAGAAGGAGGCGCTCGCCGTCCAGGTACGCGAGCGGAGGAGCGTGAACGAGCACACGATCGTGGCAAGAAGTATGGGCAGGCCGATCACGATCCTGCGATGGCGCAGGATGACGTTCACGAGCCGGAGAAGTGAAGCCGGCTCCGCCTCTTCCTCGACGAAGGTCGTTTCGATTCGCACGGGCACCAGGCGCTCGGCCGGGTGCCGGGTGTCGTGGCTGTCGCTGGACGATGACATCGACTTACCTCATCATGTGGACAGGATTTCATCGTACAGAGCTTCTAGCCGAGCCGCCTGTCGGCGCAAGTCGAACTTTGCCTTCGCGTGCTCCACGGCGGCGCGTGACATGGCTCCACGCCGTTCCCGGTCGTCCAGCAACGATCGCAGCGCCCCGGCCAGCCCCCCGACGTCCCGCTCGGCCACGAGAATTCCAGTCTCGCCGTCCACCACGCCCTCCGGAAGCCCCGCGTGACGGGTCGCCACTACGGGCAGGCCGGCCGCCTGGGCCTCCAGGATCGAGAACGGGAGGCCCTCAGTCTCGCCACTCGCCGGGGTCACGCTCGGGTGACAGAATACGGCCGCCTGCTCGAACCTGCCCCGCAATTCGTCCTGCGAGACGAATCCTGGGAAGTCGACGCGGTTCGCCAGCGCAAGCTTGCGGACGAGGCGCTCGACGTCCGGGCGCAGCGGCCCGTCGCCGACCAGAACGAGGCGCGCGTCCGGTTGCTCTCCAGCGACCCGCGCGAACGCCCGCACGAGGTCGGGGAGACCCTTTTTCTCGACGAATCGTCCCACGAACAGCACGTTCGGAGGTCGCTCTCCGGCCGGTCGGCCGACCGCGTAGCGCTCGGTCGGAACGCCTGGATAGTGGACCGTGATCTTTTCGGGTGGCACACCCCGCTCTTCCAGCTTTCCGGCCAGGAACCGCGTGTAGGCGAGGAACCGGGTCGTGCCCCGCACCAGAGCGCCGAAGTGCATCCAGTGGTTGAACCACGACACGGGGAACAACTGAAACCGGGGCAGGCGCGAGGCGTCGTAGCCATACACGCTCACCACGAGTGGCCGGTTCATTCGCCGCGCGAATGGGAGCGCGTAGACGCCGTCCACCCCAAAATGGGCGTGGAACAGGTCCGGCCCGAAGGTCTCGAGCTCGCTCCGCAGGTGCGGGCTCGATCGGAACAGGGCGTAGGCTGCTTCGGCCGCCCGCTCGACAGGTCCGCCACGACCCTCTGAAGCATCTCGGATGGATGAGGTAGGAAAGGGGAAACGGTCGGAGTGGATCCTCAGGCGGCAGAACACCCGCGACTCATACCGCTCCTGAGCCTGTAGATTGTGGTGGATCCACACCTCGGAGGGCTGCAGGAAGGTGTTCCTGAACACGGCCACTCGCTTTGGCAATCTGCAGCCTCCGGTACTCCGCCGCCCCGTACGCCGCGCCGACGAGGAGACAGAACGCACCTCCGACACGCGGCTGAAGGAGGGCGAAGTTCGTGAAGAACAACTGGATGCCGAACCAGCTCGTCAGTGCGACGCCGAGCAACCCGAGGTCTAGCAGCCAGCTCTTCGCCGTGAGCCTCGCGAAGCTCACGATCGTGCCCACGAAGATCACGGCCATCGTAGCGAGGCCTGCGATTCCGAGCCAGAGCCACGCGATCAGGTACGCATTGTGTGGAGGCAGCGTCGGGTCGAGACCGATGGCCCGCGCGTAGGGCGGAAACGACTCGCCCCAGCCGTGAAAGCCTACGCCGCGGAACGGGTGACGCGTGAGCAACTGCCCCGCGTGTGCCCAGATCAGGATCCGCGGGTCGCCGCTCGCGGCGAGCGAGGCGATGCGAACTAGGGTGCTCCGGCTCATGGGCAAGCTGAGCACGAAAGCCCCCACGAGCCCCCCGATCCCCGTCCACTTGAGGGCCCGCGCGGCGCCGAGCCGCCAGGCCACGACCACTCCTACGGTCACCGCCGTTCCCGCCGCTGCTGCGATGCCCGCACGCGACCCCGTGGCGAGGAAGGCCGCCGTGAACAGGACAGCCACCAACCCTCGTCCCACGCCCCGCCGCCGGCCGAAGCGGTACAGAGCCACGCACGTTCCGAACCCGAACAAGATGCTGGCGATGTTCGTGTTGACGAATAGCGTGCCGGCCTTTCCGGGGTCGAGCACGTTGTTTGCCAGGCTGGCGTCGGCCAGGCCCTCCAGCGTGTTCGGCTCGATCAGCAGCTTGGCGCCGGGCGAGCTGAGGAACGACAACTCGAGCCACGGAACCACGAAGAATACGACGTTGAGCACTGCGAATGGCGCGGCGAACCCCAGGAACACCCTCAGGAGGACGGGCAGCCGTCCCCCGACGCCGATCTTGTAGCCCACCAGGTAGGCGGAGATCGTGATCGCCACGAAGATGGCGGTCCGAAGAGCCCCTTCGCCTCCCGTACTCGTGGGGGCGATCAGGACCGTAATCACGAACAGGAGACCGAGGCCGACGAATGGTGGACGTTTGAACGCGTCCGCCGCCGGGAGCCCCAACACCAGCATCGCCGGAATCGCGAGGGCCAGGAACAACTGCCACAGGGTGACGTCGAGCTGCCCGGGCAGCGGTACGTAACCCTGCAGGACCACGAGGCCGGCCGCGGAGACCGCCAGGATGCTGAGCTCGTCCGGATAATCGCGGCGTGGTGCTTTGCCGCGGGGAGCGTTCACCGCGTGAGCACCCAGTAGACCGCCACGGGCCGGAACTTCCTACCGAACGTGTCCGCGTGGTATCGGAGGTTGGGCCTCAGAATGCGTGAGAGCACACTGTCCAGCCGCGTCCCGAGCCCGCTGTTGAAGGCCTCTCTCCCGAAGACGTGCCACAGCTTCGGCACCAGCGGGAAGACGCACGGGGCCTCGTGGACGATGCGGAAGCCTGCTTCGCGGAGCGTAGCGCGAAAGATCGAGAGCGGGATCCCACGCTCGCGTTTGGTGAGACCCGGCCGGGGATACCTCCAGTCTCCCATCGAAACCACGGGTTCCCGCACGAGCGCCCACCCGTCCGGGCGCATGCACCGATGGATCTCGTTCACCACGTGTGTCACGTTGGGGATGTGGTGCAGCACGCCCAGGCAGGTGACCAGGTCGAACGAGTGGTCCTCGAAGGGAAGGGTGCCTTCTACCTGCGGTTCGACCCACCGCGCCGGGATCCCGTGCACGTCGTCCTTCACGAACGTATGGGAGGGCTCGAGGATGGTAACCTCATCAACCCGGTCCGCGATCGGCGCGAACTCGTCGCCGTACGCGCTGCCCACCCCGAGCGCCCGAGAAAACCGGCGGTCAGGCAGATAGCGGAACCCGTGCACGGCGTTGAAGGCGTGATAGGCGTAAGCGTAGACTGCCGCATCCTTCGCGCCGAGGTTCGCATAGCCTTCTTTCTCATCCTCGTACCATTCCCGGATCTGCTGGGGTGAGAAATCATCGCCGTACAGATTCTCGCCTGAGAAGTACGGTGCGAGCGGTCCAAGATCGCTCGCTGTCATGGCGTTGGCTCTCCGAACAGGACTTCGGCGTATCGTGCCGCCGATCTCTTCAACGTGTACCGATCGGGAAGCGGTGGTGTCCTTGCCTCCGGGCAGGCGGACTCGATAGACAGGATCTGATCGAGCGCGTTGGCGATCTCATCTGCATTCGAGGGATCCACGTATCGAGTCGGACCCGGCAGATCCACGCCATACTGAAGCGTGCGCGACAGAACGAGCGGCAGACCCGTGGCTGCCGCTTCGAGCACGTTGAGCGGCAGTCCTTCGAGGTGCAGGGTTGTGAACAGGAACACGTCCGCCGCGTTGAGGAAGGCCGGGATCTCGTTCCTCTCCACCTCGCCGACGATCCGGTAGCCGTCAGGAGGAAGTAGTCGGGATGCTTCGGCCTCGATCGAGGCGCGTGCCGCCCCGTCGCCCACGACCAGCCACCGGGCGCGGGACGCTTCCTGGCGCCGACGGCAGTCGAACTCGGCGAACCCTCTCAATGCCTCGCCGACTCCCTTCTGTTCGTGCAGTCTGCACACCGTCGCCAGGACGAGATCATCAACTCCCCAGCCCAGCGACGCGCGGACTTCGGACCCGGCGGACGGATCCGGCCGGAAGCGTTCCGTGTCGATGCCGTTGTCGATCACGACCACCCGCTCGGCTGGCAGGGCGCGTGAGAGCGGCGGAGCCCGGAGCTGCGCGGCGACCGTGGGCCCCACGGCCACGACGCGATCGAAGCGAGGATAAGCCCGGAGGTCACGGCGCAGCCAGGCCACGTTTCGACCGGAGCGGAGCCACTGGGACAGACTCAGGGTGTTGAGTTTCGACCTGATCTCTCCCACGGAGGTCCCGTGTGCCTGCATGACGAATCGGACTTCCGGTCGGTGCGCCCTGTCGGGCAACAGTCCGTAAGCCCCGGCGCTCACGCTGAGCACGGCGTTCACGTCCGGCGCGTTCCGGCGGAACCACTCTCTCGATGCCCGCCAGAAACTCCGAGAGTATCTCCCGGGCGCGGATTCCTGCAGGGCCACGACGGCGACTCCTTCCACCATGAACTTGGCCGGGCTGCCCGGGATGCGGGTCGTGAGCACGGTCACGGCCGGGCCTGAATCCGCCAGCGCCCGGGCCAGGTCCCACGTCACGAACTCCATCCCGCCCGCCCGGTGGAAGGGCAGGCTGCGCGAGACGATCAGGACGCTCCGCTTCGAGCTCATGGCTTCCCGGTGCAGTCGGAGAAACCGGCGGAACAGTACCCCCGCCGGTCGCTGACCCCGTATACTTCCCGGCAACCCTTCCCGTCAGCAAGAGGTGAGAGCCCGGCGATGCCCATGCGAATCATCCAGGTCGTACGAGGCTTTGGCCCGGCGGGAGGCGCGAGCGGTGTTGCGTACGAGCTGCACCGGCGGTTCCTCGAGGCAGGGGCCGAGGCCCGCGTCCTTACGGGACAGCTGGCCGGCCTGACGGAGCTGGACGAAAGCATCGAGCTGGTCGCTGCCCGCATCGTGGGGCTCGAGAAGACCAGCCTGCCATGGCGTCGCATGGTGCTTCCGCTCACCTCGGCGGCCTTCGGACTCGCCGCGGGTGTCCGGCTCGCCCGGCTGCGGGCCGACGGCGAAGGCGATCGTCCGTGGGTGATCAGTCACGGCGACTACGCCGGCGGCGATGTCCTGGTTCTGCACAGCGTCCACGCTGCGGCGCTCAAGGAAGCCTGGGATTCGGGAGACCGGCGTTTTCTCCTCAATCCCCTTCATCCCTGGCTCGTGACCCGGAACCGGCTCACGTACCGGCTCGGCCGGCACCGGAGGATCGTCGTGGTCGGATCGCGCCTGCTCTCCGAGCTCGAGCACTGGCACGGGGTGTCGGGCGAGCGGGTGGTCCACATTCCGAACGGCATCGATGTGGAGCGCTTTCACCCGGGCCGTCGGGAGGCGCGGTCCCGGATCTTGGCCGAGCTTGGAATCGATCCGGACGCCTCGGTGGTTCTGTTCGCCGGACACGAGTTCGAGCGGAAGGGCCTGGAGCTGGCGGTCCGCGCCTTGGCCCGGATGGAGACCTCCGCTCAGCTCCTCGTAGTGGGAGACGACAATCCCGCACGGTTCCGGAGCCTCGCGGCCGGCCTCGGGGTGGGTGACCGCATTCACTTCGCAGGCCGGCGGGAGGACATGCCCGACCTGTACGGGGCGGCGGACGCATTCCTTCTTCCAAGCCGGTATGAGAGCTTCGCCCTGGTGTGCATCGAGGCCTTGGCCACGGGCGTCCCTGTCGTAGCGCCCCGGATCGGAGGCGTGGAGGACTACGTCGTCGATTCAGTTAACGGTTTCCTGGTCAATCGCGATGCGGACCCGATCGCGGACGCTCTCGATCGACTGCTCGGCGACCCGGTCGCTTATGCGGAGATGAGTTCTGCGGCGAGGTCGTCCGCCCAAGCGTTCGACTGGAAGGAAATTGCCGGCCGATATCTGGACCTCCTGGAGGGCCTGTGAGCGGCTCACTCGGCGGCAAGCTGACGACTCTGCTCGGCGGTGGGTTCATCAGCAAACTCCTGGGCGCGGTCCGGGAGATCGCGCTCGCCTACGCGTTCGGCACGAGCTACGTGGCGGATGCGTTCCGCGTGGCTATGACAGCCCTCCTCCTGCCGACACATTTCTTCACCGGGGAAGCGCTGGCCGGGGCTTTCATTCCGGCCTATCGGACGGAGACAGGCGAGGGACGGGTGCGCCTCGTGCGCTCCGTGTTCACGCTCCTCCTCCTGGCTATGCTATTCGTGGCCGTCGCTCTGCTGGTGGCGGCCCCGGCATTCGTGTCCATGCTCGCCCCGGGGTTCGACGCGCCGACGCGGGACCTTTCCGCGCGCCTGGTTCGGGTCGGTTCTGCGGGGGTCCTCCTGTACTCGATCTCCGCGCTCCTGATCAACGTCCAGGTGGCGCACGGCGACTACCTCCCCTATTCGGTCCGCCCGTCGGTGCAGAACGTGGCCGTTCTCGCCGCCATCATCGCGGCCGCCGTGTGGGGAGCGCCGGTGCTGCTGGCGGTCGGGTTCGTGGCGGCCTACGCGGTCATGGCCGCGTGGACGATCTGGCGGATGGGTCGTTCCGATCTGCCCGTCAGACAGGCCCTGCGGCCCACCCGAAATCCGGGGGGGCCGCACCTGCAGGTGTTCAAACGCTCGCTGGGTCAGCTCGGCCTGTTCGTTCTCTTTACGCAGGCCAGCATCGTGGTCGATCGCCTCGTCGCCACCTTGACGGGCGTTGGCGGCGTGGCGTCCCTGGACTACGCGCACTTCGTCACGGACAGCGCACGCATGCTGCTCGCCGTTCCGATCGCCACGCTCGCTCTCGGGCAGCTTGGGGGCTTGAATTGGTTGGATGCCCGAGAGTCGGTGGAGAGGGCGTTCGCGGTGCTTCTGTTCGGTTCGCTCCTCGTTTCCATCTTCGTCTGGGGTCTGTCCGAGGAAATAGTGACCGTCCTGTACCGCCGTGGCGAGTTCCAGGCGACGGCGACGGGTTTGACGAGTGCCGCGTTGCGCGGGTTCGCGCTCGGGGCTTGGGCTGCGACCACCGGTTACGTCTACTTACGCGTGTTCAACGCCACGCTGCGCAACCGCGAAGTGGCGATTGCCGGCGCGGTGAGCCTGGCCGTGAACGTCGTGCTGGACCTGGCGCTGTACGGCCCGCTCGGAGTGTATGGCGTGGCGCTCGCCACCTCGGTGTCCGCCGTCGTCTTTCTGCTGCTTCTGGCTGCTTGGTCCGGAACTGTGCGGACACTGCTCGTCCACGCGGGGCTCCCGGCGCTGCTCCTTGTTCCCCTCGCGATGCTCCTCCCAAGGCTGCCGGTTAACGGATTACTCGCAGTGTTGCTCGGGGCCGGGATGACATGCGCCGCCGGCTTCTTGGTGCTGGTCGCGTGGCCGCCGCTGCGAAGCGACCTCAGCTGGGCCCTGGCGCGCCTGGGTCGGCGGGGCGAATCGAGATCGAATGCGCGGAATACCGGCGACGGTCCGGCCCAGGAGGACTGAGCGATGGACTTTGTGGTCCTCGCCACTGCCGATTGGGACAATCCCCTGTGGACGAACAAGCAGCAGTTGAGCTCTCGCTGGGGGGCTGCCGGGCACCGGGTGTTGTACGTCGAGTCTCTGGGCCTTCGCCGGCCCGGAGTCTCCGGGCGGGACCTGGGCCGCATGTGGCGCCGGCTCAAGCGGGCCAACCGTCTTCGCCCGGCCGCATCCGGCGTGTGGGTGTTCTCACCTCTCGTGATCCCGCTTCACGACTCCGCGTGGGTCCGCCAGGTGAACCGTCGGCTTCTCCCCAACCGCCTGCGCCGGGCGATGCGCAGAATCGGGATGACCAACGCCGTGCTGTGGACCTATAATCCCCTCGCTGTGGACCAGTTGGGAACGATGGAGTGGTCGGGCATCGTCTACCACTGCGTGGATGAGTTGGCTGGATCGCCGGGCATCCCGTCAGGGTTGATCGAGCAATCCGAGGCCGATTTGTGCCGGACCGCCGACCTGGTCGTCGTCAGCGCGCCCGGATTGGCCGAAGGGCCTCGGTCGGCCGCTCGCAGGTTGGAGTACCTGCCGAACGCCGCAGACTTCGAACTCTTCCACAAGGCCGTCCTCGGCGAGCCGGTTCCGGAAGACCTGGTCCGAATCGATCGGCCGCGGATCGGCTTCTTCGGTGCAATCTCAGACTACAAGCTGGATCTCGAGCTGCTGGAGGAAGTGTTTCGCGGACATCCGGAGTGGCAGTTGGTCATGGTGGGTCCGATAGGCGAGGGCGACCCCGAAACACGGGTCGCGGCCCTGGAGGGACTGCCCAACGTGCATTTCCTGGGGTCGCGCTCGAGGGACGATCTCCCCGGCTACCTGGGAGGATTTGATGTGTGCCTGCTTCCGAATCGGCTCAACCGGTACACACGGAACATGTTTCCTCTGAAGTTCTTTGAGTATCTTTCAGCCGGGAAACCCGTGGTAATGACGCCGCTGCCCAGTCTCGAGGCGTATCGTCACCTCGCTCATGTGGCGGCAGCGGACTCCGACGCTTTCTCCCTGTCGCTCGAGCGCGCGTTGGCCGAGTCTCCGGACGATCCAGTACGGGATCAGCGAATCGACGAGGCGCGGCAGCACGACTGGAACCTGCAGGCAGAGAGGCTGGCGGCCATGACCAGGGAAGCAATCGGCAGTGTGGCCGCACCGGAGGAGTCGGGTTGAAAGTCGCGATCGTTCATTACTGGCTGGTGACCATGCGCGGCGGCGAACGCGTGGTCGAAGCGCTGTGCGAGCTGTATCCGGACGCGGACATCTATACGCACGTGGCAAATCCCGAAATGCTGTCCGACACGATCCGAAGTCACCGCATCCAGGAGACCTTCATCGCGCGGCTGCCGGGCGCGCGCCGTCACTATCAGAAATACCTGCCCCTGATGCCACTCGCCCTGGAGCAACTGGACCTTCGAGACTACGACCTCGTCATCAGCAGCGAATGCGGTCCGGCGAAGGGAGTGATCACCACCCCGCAGACACTCCACGTGTGCTACTGCCACAGTCCGATGCGCTACGTGTGGGACATGTACTGGGACTACCTGCGTGACGTATCGAAGCCCATGCGGCCGCTGGCCCGCGTACTGCTCCACTACCTGCGGCGGTGGGATCTCGCATCGGCCTTTCGGGTGGATCACTTCATGGCCAACTCGGCATTCGTGGCCCGCCGGGTGCGCAAGCACTACCGACGCGAAGCCGATGTCATTCATCCGCCCGTGGACACCGAAGCATTCGGCCTCGCTGACTCTACCGCAGACTATTACTTGATGGTCGGCGAGCTCGTGTCTTACAAGCGGGCCGACCTGGCGGTACGTGCTTTCAGCCGCGCCGGGAAAAGACTTCTGGTGATCGGGGCCGGCGAGCAGCTTTCCGAGCTCCGTCGACTGGCCGGATCGAGTGTAGACGTCATGGGCAGGCAGCCCTCATCCGTGATCCGTGAAAAATACGCCCACTGCCGTGCCCTCATCTTCCCCGGCGAAGAAGACTTCGGGATCGTTCCGATCGAGGCCATGGCTTCCGGTCGACCGGTGATCGCCTACCGTCGCGGAGGTGCCCTGGAAACCGTGGTCGAAGGCCGGACTGGCC
>Ga0255057_10000044_pt1 | contig 61547 bp, 43 predicted proteins | sample Cases_109_6_MG_FD_189022 | JGI IMG/M metagenome (GOLD analysis project Ga0255057, IMG submission 189022) | Seawater microbial communities from Amundsen Gulf, Northwest Territories, Canada - Cases_109_6 | ecosystem: Environmental > Aquatic > Marine > Gulf | place: Canada: Northwest Territories... | reverse complement strand
CGCGCTTCTACCACACCGGCGAGTCGAGCCTTCGACAGATCGGTTTGGCCTGGACGATCTTGCGGAGCGGTTTGTACTTGGAGTTCATCGCCGGCCATGCCGCGGCGCAGCTCAAGTACGGGAGGCTGATGCTCCCCGTCGAGCGGGGAAGGGTGGCATGCATCGGACGTGATGACGTGGCACGCGGGCTCGCGACTGCGTGTCTGGAAGATGGGCATGAGGGTCGGATATACGAGGTGACGGGAGCGGAGGCGCTCTCCATGGCCGATATGGCAACGGCGATTGCAGCGGCTGCTCGTCGGCCAATCGAATTCGCAGCCATCACTGGTGAGGAGTACGCGGCACGGTGTCGTGAGCGTGGGCTCGCGGAGGCCGTCATCGAGGTGTGGCTAAACACTTGGGAAGCTGTGGAAGCAGGCGAGCTCGAGCGGGCCACGAACCACTTGGAGCTCCTTACCGGCCGACCACCGCTACCGCTAGCCGACCAGCTCCGCGCGCTGTTAGGTACGGAACAGGTGGAGAGACTATGATGAACATCCACGCGAGGTGGAACCGGCTCGACCGCGAACGGATTACCGCCTTTCGTCCCTTCTGGCTTCTCGGGCTTCTCGCCGCGGCATGCGGTGCACCTGTGGACCGGGAGCAAGTACGCGAGTCCACTCTCAGCCTGGCGTACTGCTGTGGTGACCGCGTGCTCAACCCGATGATGGACACGAACGCCCGCATGCTCGTGTTCCTCCCTCTGGCGCGCTATGACGAGGAAGGTGATCTCGAAGGGCGCCTCGCGAGGCGGTGGGAGGCGTCAGCAGACTACCGAGAGTGGACTTTTCATCTCCGGACCGATGTCCAGTGGCACGACGGAGTCCCGGTTACGGCACATGATGTTGCCTTCACGATCGACCTGTGGGCACACCCCGAAGTCAACTGGTACGGTGCCGCGGGAGTGGAGTATACGTCGGTCTCGAACGATTCTACGGTGGTGATTCGGTACAGCCGGCCAATGTTCGCGCTGCAATATCAGCCGTGGCTCGTCTACTATCCTAAGCACTTGCTGGAGGGCCTGGATCCAAAAGAGTTTTATGACTGGGAGTTTTGGAAGCAACCCATAGGGAACGGCCCCTACCGGGTCACCTCCACCACGCCCGCCACCCTGATGGAGCTGGAGGCCAATGAGCGGCACTACGAAGGGAAGCCTCCGATCGAACGGGTCGTGCTTCGGTTCGTGGACGGTGCCGGTCTGACGGAGCTGATGAGCGGTGGCGTCGACATTCTCACCGACGTCGAGCCCGGACAGGCACGGCAGCTAGCCGAGGATCAGAGGTTTCGCCTCTACCATACGGCCTCCACCGGCGTGGGATTGGCCGTGTACTGGAACCACCGGTCCCCAGCCCTCAGCGATCCGCGGGTCCGTCGGGCGCTCATGCTCGCTGTGGACCGCCGTGAGGTTCGCCGTGGCATCGGCTTCCCGGACGACGTACCGATCTTGGATGGCCCGTTCAGCCTGCGGCAACTCGCGCGTGGACAGCTCTCGGAGCCGGTGAGGTACGATCCGGACGAGGCCGAACGGATTCTCGGCGAAGCAGGCTGGTTGGACAGCGACGGCGACGGGCTACGAGAACGGGCGGGCCAAGTGTTGAGGTTTACCACTCTCGTCTCATCCGCCCGCCAAGAGATCGGCGTCCTGGTGCAAGCCATGCTGCGCCGGATCGGCGTGCAGATGGAGGTGCTGCCCCTGGAGGGTAACGTCGTCTTTCAACGTATGGACGCCGGCGAGTTCGACGCGGCGATCTTCTTGACCGGGCTTCCCGCTGACTGGCTCCAGCGTTACTTCGGGTCGGAGTCCAGGCTCGGGTATCGAAATCCCGAAGTCGGCGCGCTCGTCGATCGCTTGGAGGTCACCGCCGACCCCCACGTCCGTGACGAGATCTACGGGCAACTTACCGAAATCTTCCGGGGCGAAGCCCCGGCCATGTTTCTGTTCCCCGACCTCCAGTTCGTACTGGCCACCCGTCGGGTCCAGGGGCTCTCGAGCCCTTGGAGGGCCCAACCCGCCCTGTACATGGACGCACTTTGGCTGGAGGGTCCCCAAGCGAACTGATCACCCGGGAACGTCTGCCAGCGTCCAGGTGTGATCGTGCGCTGCTACGAGGCGAACGACGGTCGGGATTGTTGCAGTGTGTCCTAGTGCGGGCGTCTACTGACTGGTATTCATTAGTTTCGAATGGTGTCGGCGTCAGAGGCAGTCGGTCGGCACGTCTTACGCCCATTCAGGCGTTCCGAACAGTGTCAGCGTCAGTGACAGCGCCCACTGCTGCTGGCTGCTGCCCACCAGCGGTAACCACCCTGAAACCCGCATAAACCAGCGCCCACCAGCGCTGGTCAGCGCACAAGTCCGGCATGGGGTTCAGGAGGTCGCGAGTTCGAATCTCGCCGCCCCGATTGGCTTAACGGTAACTAACACAATGAGTTGAAGGGCGGGTGGGGTCGCTATGAACCACCCGCTCTTCGCGTTTGTGTGCCGATAGTGTGCCAACCTGGTCGACGTATCGATGGCTACTCCCAGGGCGCAGGCTGGGGTACAGTTTCCGACAAGTCACTGAAAGAAGACGAGGGGCTCCGGTTCTCATTACCGGTGCGCCCCGCCTCGTGTACTCCGCGACGCCGGGTGTGTGCCGCGTGTGCCCTACGAGTCTCCGGTCCCGCTGTCCGGAGCGGTCAGTGAACATCCCCGGCGGGCGACTCGCGCCGCCGCGTGCGCAGGAAGTCGCCGTATTCGAGCGGCTCCTCCAGCCGGCATGACCACACGAGCCGGTCCTGCCACACCGTCATATCAGGGCACGAGTCGCACATGTTCTGCCGCCCATCGGGCAGGACGTCGACGGGCTGGATCATCATGATAGACTGGAGGTGCACCCTACCGAGCGCCTTTCGTGGCCGGGTGAGAAGCGTCCGGAGCCACGACCCGGCCGCCCCGGCCACGCCGCGGTCCAGGGGCGACAGGAGCATCATCGAGCGTCCACGCCTCAAGGTTCGCGGGTTCGCGTACGCGGGGTAGCGCCCGTGCCGGAAGTGGTATGTGGTCTGCGCCAGCTCCATGAACTTTGGCCCCACGTAGCCGAAGATCCGTTCCTTGGTCCCGATCCGCCCGGTCAGCAGCCACTTGAACGAGTCCGGCCGCTCAGTGCCGTTCAGGTAAGCGCACGGCTGGAAGTCGGGGAACCGCTCCTGAACCGCGGCCAGCACCTCGGTGGACTGGATGTCGTAGCGGCCGAGCTCGGTGGTCGAATAGACCGTGTCCATCTCAATCTCATCCCCGGCGAGGTAGTACTCCAGGTCGCCACCGACCATGCCCGCCTGGCAGGCGATGAACACCATGACGTTGACGATGTCGATGTGTTTCCCGGCCCACTCCACGAGGTCCGGTACGTACTGAAGCGTGTCCTCGAACACGGTCGAGTTGAAGGAGCACGACAGGTCTCCCACCTCGGCGATCATCTCGGCATACTCGAGCCGCAGGTCGTTGTGTTCCACCTCCGACTTGTTCTTCCACTTCGGCCGGTTCTGCTTGCTGTCTATGTGGAGCGTGAGACCCCACAGCCCGGCTTTCTTGAGCTCGCGGAGCAGCTCGTGGGAAAGGGCCAGGCCGTTCGTGTTCAGGATCGGTTTGATGTCGCGACCGGCCGGCTCTCGGCCGTGCGGGGTCCTGTCGATCATCAGGATATGCCTCGGATTTCGCTCGTTCCTCTTGGTTCAGGATCCCGCATCGTATAGTGATCTGAGCAGTTATCGTGCCACACCTCGGTTGCTCTCCCATCATGGAACTCGTACTGACTCCCGCACGCCGCGTGGTCGCGAGGGGCGCTCCCGGAGGGGTGGCGGAACAGCCAATGCACCGGTCTTGAAAGCAAGTGCGTGAGGGTGCAGAAAACAGAAAGGCCCGCCCCGTAAGCAATCGTGGGGCGGGCCTTTTCTACTGAGCCCTCTCTTTTCTACCGGCTGCAACTAACTGAGCAACGTACTCAAATCCGGTGGGAGCAATCCCTTGAGGGTTCGAGTCCCAGCCGAGCGGACTCATATCCAGCGGTCAACGACCGACACCCGGTTCAGAGCTGCGGCCCCACTGCTCGTCCCCGGGTGCGGTCAGAATGGCACGCTCCTTCGGTCAGGGCGTGCTCGGGTCCGGGCGCCGCCAGTCGGCCATCTCGCCTCTGGCGAGGCGCGTCGTCCGCCCTGTCGCCACTTCGTAAACCGTGACTCCATCCATGACGAAATACCTGTCGTCGGGTGACCAGCTGGGGCGCCTTCCGTCCACCTCCCAGACCGGCAGACCTGCCTTCGAGTAGTGACCAGCTTCGTCCTTCTGCAAAGGCAGCGTATACACAGCCCACACCAGTTCGGGGTGCTTGCGCCCGGCTTTCATGCGGATTGCAGTGAACACGAGCTTCGGCTCCGTCTCATCGCGGCCCCAATCCGGATCACGCACCGTGCTGATCTCAGGGAGCCAGGCGGCGTCGAAGGCGGTCTCGATCGAACCGTCATCCATGTGCAGGATCTTGATGGCAGTGGTGCCGCCCCCTTCCTCACGGAACGCTATGGCGTTGCCATCCGGGGACCAGGACGAGCCCCAGACGAAGACGTAGTTGTCGCAGTTGTAGGTGTGTCGCTTGAGATCTGAGCCTTCTACGCCGTCTGGGGTGCTCACTACTGACATGGTCCACAGATCGAATTCACCCTGACCCTCCCCGTTGTCACAGACTTCACCGGTGTTGGCGTTGAAGGCGATCCTGCTGCCATCCGGGGACCATGCCGGGCGGCCCGAATACGTGAATCCCCTGGTCGTGGTCGCAACAATAGTGCTCGGCAGAGTCGCGACGATGCCCCCCTCGGCGGGTGTGGTAATGGCGACAGTTGCCAGGGGCCCACCACCGAGCTCGAAGACGATTCGATACGGGGCCGTAGCCGAGCCGTCTCCAAGTGGGGACCAGGCCAAGCCGCTACCGAAGTCAGTAACAACGACGGTGGAGTTCGACCCGTCAGCGTTCATAACACGGAGTGTGCCGTTGCTCCGGAAAGCGATCGCCGGGTCAGCGGGACCTCCCCCGCCTCCTCCTGGCTTGCCGCCCTTCTTGAAGAGGGGTGCAGTGTCGCCGGCGATCTCCGTTGGGCTTTCTTCGCACCCGAGAAGAAACGCTATGGCCACGACGGAAAGGGCGAATGTCAGCCTGTTCATGATAAGCCTCCTCGCAGGTCCGTATCGAAGTCCTTTGTATGGATCACACGGACACGAGAAGGGAGTTTTCGCCAAGCCGACCAAAGAAGACGAGCCCGACAGTCACGTCGGGCTCGAGGGTCAGAGGAGTGATTGTCCGGCGTGTTCGTTACGGCCCCCAGGAGCCGATCTCGTCCGCAGCAGGATGGTTCGTGATGTTGGTCAGACCGGTGCCGTCAGGTTTGATCGTGAATATGTCTCTCGGTTCACCGAGCACGCCGTTGGGGTACGACATGAAGGCGATCGTTGAACCGTCCGGCGACCAGTACGGATAGCCGGATCTGCTATCGATATTCATGTCTACAAGCTGGAGCCGGCCGCTACCGTCGGGTCTAACGGTCTCCAGTCCAACGCCGGAGAAGGCGATCCGCGTTCCGTCCGGGGACCATGCTATGCGGGATGCCTGCGATACTATGAGGTGCGGATTCGTGCCATCCGCGTTCATCATCCATAGATCGGAGCCGCCGCCCGCAGCACTTCGCAGGAATGCTATTCTCGTTCCGTCGGGCGACCAGTGGGGATGTCTGTCGCTTCCCTCTGAAAGCTGCTCGAGTCCTGACCCGTCGCTGTTCATGGACCAGATATACGAGTCGCAGCAAAGCACCGGATCGACGGCTTGGAAGGCGATACGGGTTCCATCAGGAGTCCAATCCAGATAATCAGCCCCCATATCGGACAGCTGTGTTCTCCCGCTACCATCGGAGTTCATGACCCACAGACCCGTGTCACCCTCCGAGCCCACGGCATAGGCGATCCTGGTTCCGTCGGGCGACCAAGCAAGCGAGGACGGATTCTCCTCCTCGGGTGAATTCGTGAGGTTGAGCAAACCGGTGCCATCCGTGTTCACGACCCAGAGATCGGGCGGATCTTCAGTGACGAACAGGATCCGCGTTCCGTCGGGCGACAGCCGTGCGGCAGGGGCCCACTTCACCTCCGCCATCTCGGTCACACGGGTTACGCCGCCCCCGGCCCCGTTCATTACGTAGACCTCAAGCTGCACGCCGTCCCTGGAGCTCAGGAACGCGATCTTTCCCGGCGGCGGGGCCATGCAGGAGACGGAGAAAGCGACTTGCGCCTGGCCTCCTGCAGGCACGTCTACGCTTTGTGGATTGCTTCCCAGTACCTGGCAGTTCGAGGCGGCTCCTCCGAGCGCCACCTGCCGCATGCCAGCCGCCACGTCGGCCACCGTAACCGATCCGTTCGCATCGATCGCCTCACCCGCACCCCCGTCCACCGAGACCAGGTAGCCGTCGGGGTCGGTCCCATCGCCGGTCGTCGAGACCGTGACCTCGATGCTGCCGACGGCCGCCACACACGAGATCTCGAACGCGGCCGGGGCCGTGGCCCCGGCTGTAACGCTCACGGAGCGCGGATGCTCGCCACCGACCGAACAGTTCTGCGCCACACCCGAGAGAGCCACCGACCGGTTCCCGGGACTCACGTCGCTTAGGTTGACGGACTCGTTGGCGCCGATGGCTGCCTTATCCGTTCCGTCGAGCATGACGGAGTACCCGTTGGCATCCTGGTCGTCGCCGGTGGTCGTTGCGGAGACGGCAATCGTGCCCGTAGTCGGACCGTCGGGTGGGTCGGTGGTGCCCCCGTCGCCGCCGCTGCAGGCGGCCATGGTAACGGCAGCTAGTACGAGCCCAGCGGATGCTAGGGAACGCAAGTAAAGTCGGTTAGTCATCGTGCTCCTCCTCATGGACCCCAGGACGGGAACATCCCGTCGGAGATCCAAGTCACGTTCGTGCCGTCGGCGTTCATCATGTAGACCCCGCCGCTCGCGTCGAACACGATTCGCGTGCCATCGGGCGACCAGCTCGAAGCAAGGCCCGGAGCGAGCTCGACCAGCCCGGTCCCGTCCACGTTCATGGTGTGTATGACCCCGTCCCGGCTGAAGGCGATCCTGGTGCCATCGGGAGACCAGGCCGGCCAGTCATCATCGGCCGGACCGGCTGTGAGCTGGACCGGATTGCTGCCATCAGCTCCCATGCTCCAGATATCGAAGTCGCCGCCCCGATTGCTCACGAACGCGATCTTCGAACCATCCGGCGACCACGTCGGGTTGGCGTCGTCCGCCGGGTCGTCGGTGAGCCGGATCAGCCCGCTTCCGTCAGCGTTGATCGTGTAGACTTCGTCGTTCGCCGGATCGTCGCGCGTCGAGAAGAACGCGATCCGCTGACCGTCCGGTGACCAGGTCGGGCGCCAGCCGTCGAACGCGGGGTGGTTCGTGAGGTTTCGGAGGCCCGTTCCGTCCACGTTGATCGTGTAGATGTCCCATTCCTCTTGGGCGGTTCCGGCGTCGCTTATGCCCGAAAAGGCGATCTTCGTGCCATCCCGGGACACGGCCGGCGACACCGACCATCCGCCGTCCACCCGGTGTGTCACCTGCACGACCCCCATCCCATCCGGGTTCATGAAGTAGATCTCGCCGATGCCGGTCTGCCGTCCTTCGAATACGATCTTTCCCAAGAGCGGTGGATTGTCGGTGACAAATGAAGCGCTATAGGCCGATTCCAGCGCGTCACCAGACAGGTCACCCACGTCGGTGCTCAGAGCGATCGTGTACTCCGTGCTTCGCAGGAGCTGTTCTTCGGGCGTGAACTCGGCCCGCAGGCCGCCGTCGAGAATGCGGACCTCGCCACCCACGGCGGTGCCCTCCCTGAGGAGCTCGAAGCTCTCGGCCGTCACGCTCCCACCGTCGATCGGCTCGCTGAACACCACGACGATCGACAAGTTGAGCGGCACTTTCGTTTTGCCATTCGGAGGCTGGCTGCGGACCACGACGGGCGGTTGCCGCTCCGGAACCGGTAGGAACATCCGGGCGAGCAGCGTCTGCCCTTCGAGGACCGAGATCTCGAGCACATCGTCCACTTCGGCCGGGATGCCGACCGGATCGAGCCCGCCCTCCAGCATGGGTGCCGACAGCCGGTCCCCCGTCTTCTGATTCAGGATCTCCACGGTCTCTCCGCCCGGGTACTCCTCGGGCAGGAAGGCCGTGAAACTAAAGTCCACGAGGCCGGCCAGCGTGGCCGGCAGGCCCCGCCCGGGAGCGACGAGGTCCGCCTGACCGAAGGCTACCGGATCGCTCACCAGAGCGGGCCCGGTCTCGGGCGGCGGCGGGTCTGTGATGGTGTCCTCGCCTGAGCACCCGGCCCACGCCAGCGCCCCCGCCAGGACCGCGGCGGCCAGACCTTGAAACGAACGTCTATTCAAGGGCTTCCTCATGGTGAACCTCCCGATTGTCCAACCAGAACGAACCCCGCCCAGTAGAAGGGGCTCGCCGTAGCCGGTTCTTGCAGCATCTGACGTTGGGCCGCGGCGAGGGCGATCCTCGCCGGCTCACCTGACGCGAGCTCTTGATAGAACCTGCTCATGAGATCCGCGGTGGTCCGGTCCTCGACTCGCCACAACGTTGCGATCACTTCCGAGGCTCCGGCGCTCAGGAAGCTCCTCACCAGGCCCACCCAGTCATCGCCGGGCGGCACGTCCGCCCTCGACCCCGAGGCCAGCCCCGTCTCGCAGGCGCTGAGGACGACAAGGTCCGCGTCCAGATGCATGCCGAAGATCTCGTGCGCCTCGAGGCGGCCGTCGCTTGTGAGTCCGGCTCCCAGCTCGACATATGAGAAAAGGGGATTCGTGCGATTGAGGACGCCGTAGGTGGCGAGGTGGATCACGTCGTACGTACCGGCGGTGCTGGCCAGGGCCTCCTCCGTGGCTTCCGCGCCCAAGAGAATCGTCGCCTGGTCACCGTACGCGTCCTGGATCCGCGCCATCTCCCGCCGGCTGGCCGGCAACTCAGCGACGCGTGGAGCCATCGCCAGGATACCCCCGCCCCGTACTCTGGACGGCCTCGCCCCGAGCTCCGCCCACACGGTGGCCGAAGGGGCATAGGAGACCGAGTACCGCCCGATGAGGAACCCATCCTCCTCGTCAATCAGGGCCTGGAAGGGCAGGTAGTGAAGCTCCCCGTGCGGCACGACGATCAGGTGCTCACGTCCTTCGAGCCAGCCGGCCGCCGCTAACGGCTCGATGAGAATCCCGTGAAGCCTCTTCAGGGGGACTCTCCAGAGCTCGGTCCCGCTGCCCCGCGCAGCATCCGCAAGCACTCCCCGCGTGAACCCGATCAGGTCACCCAGGGTCTCCCGCGTCTCGGGAATCTCCATGGACTGCAGGCCGTCCGTGGTGATCCCGAAGATCAGGACGGACGAATCGGTCACCAGGTACTCCAGGAACAACTCGTCCGCGGCTAGGTGTCGGGCCAGATCGGATCCCGATACCAGCTCGGGCTTGACCAGTTCGATGTGGGCCGCGCCCGCGGAGCGCATGTCCTCTAGCACGAGAGCGTACTCCCGCCTGGTCCTTTCCAGGGCAGCGGACGCCTGCTCCGGGGTCAGGTTCGTGGCCCCGGGACCACGCAGAGGCCCTTCGGCCCCGCGCGCCGGTTCGAGCCAGGCCGTGAGATCCCCGATTCGGAGCCGAAGGTCCTGTTCGCGACTTACGAGGGCAGCGTCCGGTACCGTCGCTCCGATTCGGCCCCGATCCAGCAGACCCAACAGTCTCTGGGCTCTGAGGCGCTCACTCGTGGCGAACGCCATTTCCGGGTCGCCTAGCCGGGATTCCAGCCGGGCCAGGCGCGCGTACACCTCCCACTTGTCGGCCAGGTATCCTGCGCCGCTCCGCGTATGCGTCCAGGTCCCGGCTGCGCGCTCGATCTCGCCAATCGCCAGGCGCAGCTGGTCCCTCGCCTCGATGTCCCGCCCGCGGGCGGCCAGCGTCTCGGCCCTCCCGGAGTGGAGCCGCCACGCGATGCCCGGAGCCTCGGTCCCCGCGATGAGAACGAGGGCCTCCCGGTAACGCGAGTCGGCTGTTTCATGATCGCCGGCCCGCGTCTCGGTCTGCGCAAGTACAGCCAGCGCGGCGGCCTCTCCCACCGGGTCGCCGAGGGCCGCCAGAACATCCCTTGCGTCGGAAGCGACGAGGCGGGCTTCTTCAGTCTCATCCGCCTCCAGGCGCACGTCCGCCAGCAGGAGGCGTGTCAGTGCTGCTGCGCGCGGATCCCCGAGCGACTGCTGCGAGCGCAGCGCCTGCTCGAGGGCATTCACCGCAGACTCGAACCGGGTCTGGTACAGGTGGACGAACGCCTGGCCATGCAGCGCCGCCGCGATGCCGGCGTAGTCTGCCTGGCCCCGATACAGTCGCTCCGCCTCCCGGTAGTCCGACTGCGCCTGGTCGTACTCGTTGAGCAGGAGCGCGAAGTCTCCGGTCGCCAGGGCGAGATCCGCTCTGACGGCCGAGCCGAGCTGCCCGGTTTCGGCCAGCCGGCAGGCTTCCCGCAGATCGAGAGTGCCGCGGCGCACATCTCCCGTGGCCGCCCGCGCTCGGGCCAGGTCCGCCATGGCCGACACGGCGTCGACGGCGCGGCCCATCGACTGGTAAATGTCCAGAGCGTCCTGGAGCTCCCGCACGGCGGTGACGTAGTCGCCACGGACCAGCATCAGCAGGCCCATGCTGTGCCGCACGCCGGCCTCGCCGAGCCGATTGCCGGTCTGGAGATCCAGTTCGAGCGCGCGGGACAGCGCGCTCTCGGCCGCTTCGTAGTCGCCTCCGGCGAGCATCACATCCGCGAGGCTAGAGAGATGGTCCGCCTCGTCGTCCTGGCGGCCCGTTCGCTGGCTGATCTCGAGCGCGGCCTCGAGCTCGGACCGAGCTTCTTCCAGGTCACCGAGGGCGAGGGCCACGAGCCCCAAGTTGTGGTGGTCGAAACCGGCGGACCGCAGAGCGCCGACCCTCTCATGCAGCCCGAGAGCCCTGAGCCCCAGTGACCCGGCGGCCGCGAGATCGCCGGCGTCCTTGCTGAGCAGAGCGAGCACAGTCAGGGCGTTGCCCGCCGCCACGAAGTCGCCCCCGGCGAGTGCCAGCTCGTGGGAGCGCTCGTAGTAGACGGTCGCGCTGTCGAGCTGGCCCGCGCCGTAGTAGCCGGCGCCGATGTTCCCCAGAGATCGAGCCACTCCGGAGGTGTCGTCCAGGGTCTCCACAATGGCGAGGCTCTCCCTCCACGGTCGGAGTGCCTCGTCGACCCCACCAGTAGTGTAGGCCTCGTTCCCCGCTCGACGCAGGCTGTCGGCTGCCAGCTTGTCCGTCCGCTGCTCAAGGGACCAGCCGAGAAACCGCCGATACCGATTCACGAGAAATGGGTCGGTCCAGGCCTCGGAATAGGCGGCGGCCAGGCGACCTGCGGATTGGGGCGGGTGGGTCGGCGAAGCCCTGAGCAGTTCTCGGAATGCCTCGCGCGACTCCTCGGGGTGCAACCGGGTCTCGGTTACCAACTCCTGATGGCTGGCCGCTTCAGCCAGGACCATGAGACGATCGGCCTCCTGCGGTCCAGTCTGGAGCAGGGCCGCGACGGCCAGGGTCTCGAGAAGCGGCAGCGGGCTCATCAGGGAGACAGACTCTCGAGCTTCGACTCGACCCACCGATCGACTCCCACCCTCGCGTCGACCCGCCACAGATACGAGACGCCGGCGACCAGGCTTGCCGTGTCCGGGAGGCTGACCGAAGTGTCTCGGGTCTCGGTTCTCCACGCTACGCTACCCGCGGGGTCGAACACCGTGACCCGGTACCGGTCGGCGCGCTCGACGCGTGACCAGCTCAAGGTGCGGGCCTCTGCCCCCTCGGCCTCTGGAGCGGGCGATGTGAGGATCGGAGCCGGATCCACTGAGCCGGGCACATCGCGATGGGCCGGGCCCTCGTCCGGAGCCGACGGTCCCCTCGGGTAGGCAACGAGCAGCACGATCGCCGCCGCCGCGGCCACCGCGGGGCCGATCCAGGCCAGACGCCGTCGCGGCTTCGCTGCGTCGCCGCGGAGAATCGCGGAGACTTCCCGCAGCTCGGCGCGGCATTCATCGCACCACGCGACGTGGGCCTCTACCTCCGCCCGAACCGAGTCATCCAGCCTGCGATCCAGATATGCGGCGAGGTCGTCCACACCCGGGTGCGTATCGTCGCTGAAGCCAGTCATGATTCCAGTCACCTGTGATTCAATTGGCGGTCCGTGCGTCTTCCGTCTCGGGACGCTCCGATCGCCTCTGTATACATGTCACGGACGGCGGGCATCGCTTTGCGCGTCCCGGTCCCAGCTACGGTTCGGCATCGTCGATGCCCCGTGACTCGAGCCCGCTCCTGAGTGACGCGAGAACGGACTTGATCCTCCGGTAGGCGTGAAAGGGAGACGGCAGGCCCATGATGTCGGCGATCTCCCTCCCGGGCAGGTCGTCGAGGAAGCGCAGGTTGAGGAGCAGCTGGTCCCGCGCGTCCAGCTCACCGAGGGCCTCGGCCAGCGCTCTGCGGCGCTGGTCCCTACGAAGCGAGCGCCCCGGGTCGCCCGTCGCCGCGTCACCTATCTCATCGACATCGGCGGATTCGGAGATCAAGTCTGCCAGCCGCCGCCTCACGTCGAGACGTTCCTTGTCTGCTTCCGACTCCGCCCCGCGATCCCTTCCGAATCGGGTCCGCCGGTGGTCCAGGGCCAGGCGCCTTGTGACGACCACAAGCCAGGTGGTGAACTTCGCCGTTCCGCCCGCCGCGTAGGCCCGCACGCGGCGGAAGTCGTCCTCGCGCAGCTTCTCGAGGACATAGGCATAGGCGTCCATGGCAGCTTCCCGGTCCTTCGCCGTGGTCCGGGCTGTGTGGAGAAGCAGGCGGCTGTACGCCTCGAGGAATGCGTCCCAGGCGTAGTTCTGCGCAGCCTCGTCGGCAGCGGAGAGAAGATCCGCCAGTTCCGGAGGCAACGCGTCTGGTCCGCTGCGTGGCGGATGTTCGGTCACACTCCCCGAGTCCCAGATGAGGGTCGGCTACGAGCACGGTTTATTGGCTCGCTCCAGGATCGGGGGGAGATTCGGAGCGACGTGACCGATCAATGTATTCTGTGGGCCTCGTCTGGCCCTAAAGCTATGGAAAACTGGAAAATGGGGAAAGCTTGCCCCTGAGAGCTGAGGCCTCGGAAGGATGGACTGGACGACCAAGAATAGCTAGATTTGTATGTGTCCGATCGCCCCTGGGCGGTCAGCCGGCGTGGATTTGACAATCCGCAGCTTGAAGGCGCGCCGGCTTTCGATGGGACACCTCCTTCTAAAGCGCGAGCAGAGGGCCTGCCCGTGAAAGCGGACGGGCCCGTTTTGCATCCTGCCTCGTTTTCACCGCTGCGGCCCGCGGGCCCGGAAGGCCCGAGCCGAACAAGGAAATTCCTGTGTCACGCTCAACTATGGGTGTCGCGATACGTGGCTGGGGGACCAGCGAGCAGCCCTGTCTTGCCATGTCGCGACCCGTGCGGCTTACCTACGAAGTGGTGGAGCTGGAGAACCAACCGCCCGACGGAGCCACGCTCGTGACGTACTGGTTCGGCGAGCGCTGGGTCTCCACCTGGCTGTTTCCCAGAAGGCTCGTTGAGGCCGGCTATCTCGACCAGGCCTTCTGTGATCCCGTCTTGCTGGCGCTCGAGGGGAACCTGGACCGTGGATACCTCGACGCGAGCATGTACGCGATCAGCTACCTGAAGGACGAACCGGAGTGGGTAGACCTCGGATCCGTCGTGAGGTACGCCGAGAATCTGCGTTACCCAGGTGATCCCCGCGGCGAGATTGCTGACGTTCTGTTGTGCCGGCTCCAGGGGAACCCAGCTAGGGAGGTCGAGAACCTCCTGAAAACGGTGTGAGAATGATCACCTCGGGAGTTGTCGAGTCTGGACGCCCGAGCTGTACCTCGCTACGGTCTCAGTAACCGCACTTCACTAGCACCCCCCAGGGGGCGCACCCCCCGTGTCAAGACTGGAGGATCTGTGGAAATGGGCGATACGGTTCCCAGAGTGAAAACGATCCACGAAGAACCCAACCGCGACGCTCCGGGGCATGTCACTGTTCAAATCACTTGTCCGTATTGCGGCGAAAAGCACCAGCACGGTATGGAGCTTTCTGAGAGGGAATCACCACGATCCGCCCATTGCGTGCGAGACGCACCGGCGGCTGGATATATCGTAGTCAGACGAGGCGAGTAAGTCCCGGGATTTCCAGTCTCGAGCCGCCAATCCTGTGTGCCAATTGTGTGCCAACTGAGCCAAAGTCAGCCAAACTCAAGACGACGAAAACGATGAGCGTGTCTTCATAAGTTGTTGTTCAAGATACACTAAGAGAACTGAACCAGACTCAGCCAAACTCAGAGAAACAGGCTCAGGCTGAATGGGGTTCAAAAGGTCGCAAGTTCGAATCTCGCCTTCCTGGTTGAATTAAGCCACTACTCTACTATTAGTTACCGTACGGCCGTTACTTGTTCGTCTCCCTCGGTGACAGGCCCAGTGACAAACGCTCTCCGAGGTGCCAAGTATAAGATGCCAGCTTGGAGCCGATCTGAAGGATCCGGGCATTAGGACCATGACGCGACTGCTTCATTAGGAGCAGGATCTCCAGCGTGACCCGAATTGGAAGTGAGAATTGCATTTCGTCTTCGAACGCCTGAATGACCGCAAAGTAGTCCAGTGGGCAATCGCCTACCTGGCCGTTGCATGGGTCGCCATCCAATTGGTTGATGTACTCGGGGATCAATTCGAGTGGCCGTTGGAGGTTCAAAAGGGAATCACGTGGGTCCTCGTGGTCGGATTTGTCGCGACCATTCTGACTGCGTTTTTGCACGGCATCAGTAGTGGTGAAGCACCTCTTCCTTCTGCGAAAAATCAAGCCCCGACGGCCCCGGCAACGGATCGGCGAGTCGCAAACTCACCTGGCCAGGCGCGCCTGCTGAGTGAGGGCCGGGCCGCCGTGGAACGACGTGCTTGGCGCGACGCGGTAGAAGCCCTTACGGCTGCTGACGCAACGGAGAAGTTGTCGGCAGCTGAGGATCTCGATGGGCTCGCCGAGGCCGCATGGTGGACAGGCGACCTTGACGTTGCCACATCGACTCGGGAACGGGCGGTGGCCGCGTACGTGGAGCGAGGAGATTCGGAGCGGGCGGGCCTACTCGCCATACGGAATGCCGAGGATTTTGCCTACCAGAGAGCTGACTCTGTCGCGAATGGCTGGCTCGCGCGGGCGGAACGTTTGCTCGTTGAGGAAGCTGAATCTGTCGCCCATGGACACCTGCAGCGTCTTCGGTCCATGAGGGCGATGAAGCATGGTGACCTTGACACGGCGCTAACGCTAGCAAAGGAAGTTCATAGCGTCGGAGAGCGCCATCGAGACCTCGACCTACAGGCTCTGTCACTTCAGGATCAAGGACGGATTCTGATCGCACTCGGGCAGGTCGAAGCCGGCCTTCCCTTGGTTGACGAAGCGATGGCAAGTGCTGTGTCCGGGGAGCTCTCCCTGCACACGACCGGCAGGGTCTACTGCAACATGATGGAAACGTGCGACAAGCTCTCAGATTTCGAGCGTGCTAGCCAGTGGAACGATGTCGGGACGAAATGGTGTCAAGACTACACCGAGTCCATCTTCCCGGGAATCTGTCGGGTTTATCGGGCCAAGATCTTGGGGCTCCGAGGTGCGTGGGTTGAGGCGCAGGCGGAGGCTTTGAAAGCTTCTGAGGAACTTAAGCACTGGCTTCCAGTCGCTGGAGAGGCTTGGTATCAGATTGGAGAGCTCCGCCTGCGGCTCGGTGATCTCGATGCAGCGGAGAGTGCCTTCCACCAGGCCCATGAACTTGGTCGCGAGCCTTTCCCTGGAATAGCCGAGCTGCGTTGGAAAAAGGGGCACACCGATCAGGCGAGATCACTGATTGATTCTGCCTTGGCGAATCGGGCGTTGGACGGTCCGACCCGCGCCCGCCTCCTGCCGACCAAGATATCAATCGCAGTTGCCGGGGATGACCTGGCGGCAGCTCAGGAGGCGCTGGACAAACTGTCTCATATAGCCGATCAATACCCATCCCCCGCGTTGTCCGCGACGGTCGCTGAGCAAGGAGCGGAAGTAGCTTTGCATGCGAATCGAATCGATGACGCTATCTGGCACGCTCGAGCGGCCATAAAAGAGTGGGCTGAGGTGGGGTTCCCGTTTGAAACTGCTCGGGCTCGGCTCACGCTGGCCCGGTCGTTTCTTGCGACAGGCGATTCCGCCCCGGCCGAGCTTGAACTCCGAGCCGCCAAGTCAGCTTTTGAGCGACTCGGCGCTCGACCGGCGATCGAAGAGACGCTAGGGCTGCTGGCGGAATGAGGCGCCTGTGGGTGAGGTTCTTCACTCTATCTGGAAGCGATGACAGCGACAGTGGGGGCCGCACAGCTCGCTGGGCTACCGGCCACCCGCTCCTCAGGCCCTTCACGCTGCGCCGAAGTGACTTCGACGGCCCATGCTCCACGGGCCCCGGCGAGGTCGTTCCAATTGACCTCGGCAGCGACACTCTCCACTGGGCCTATGTGCAGCTACGAGCGTGGTTCTGAGTGGTCCCCGATCGTGAGGAGGCCGAACAACAGAATCTTGCCCTAGACGCAACTCTTGGGGCCTTGGAGAACTCTCTTGCGGGGCTAGCAGCGGCGGACCGGCCCCTTGGGGATGTCGGTGAAGCCGCCGTCCAACCACATTTGATTAAAGCATCCTCTTGGATGACGGAGGGATCACTTGGCAGAGTCTATGACAAGCCGACTCCTGCGTTGGAGAATCAACGCTCTTCCAGCGTACCGCCCTTTCGGAACTGTAACCGTAGCTGTAACGAAATGAGGAGGAATGAGCGCAAGTGTACGCAAGTGAAATCGCCGAAATGCACGTGAATGCAAGTGTATGCAGGTGAGTGCATGTACCGCCACAGGAATGGGGTTCAGGAGGTCGCGAGTTCGAATCTCGCCGCCCCGATTTGGTAAGTGACCACTCTGTCGATAGTTACAGCAGGGCCGTTTCTTCGCAGTGCGCCACAGTGACAGAAACAGTAACAAAACCGGGGGCGAGCGGTAGCTGCCGCCGGTCGCGAGCCCCTCGGCAGGGCCGGCAACAAGGCCAACTACTCCGTGCGCAGTGCTTTGACTGGGTCCTGCCGGCTCGCCCTCACGGCGGGAACGGCACACGCCGAGAGGGCCACAAACGCTAGAAGCAGGGTAGCGGGTGCGAGCGCCATCGGCTCCGTAGGACTCACCTCGAACAGCAGGCTGCGGATGAAACGAGTGACCCCAAAGGTCGCTGCCAAGCCCAGAGCAACCCCCAGCGCAACGAGGCGCACGCCCTTTCCTACCACCAGGCGAACCACATCCACCGCACGGGCGCCCACCGCCATTCGGATTCCGATCTCGCCGCCCCGCTGAGCCACTGCATGCGACAGGACACCGAACACGCCCACACACGCCAGCACCAGCGCCAGTCCCGCGAACCCGACGACGAGCAGGGTCTGAAAACGTTCCTCGGCAACTGCTTCGGATCGCATCTCGGTGAACGTCTGCACGTTCTCAACCGGCATGTCTGGCTCCAGAGCCCACACCGCGTCACGGATCGCCGGGACGGTCGGGTACGGGGCGCCGGCTGTGCGGACCAGCAGGTACATGTCGCTGAACGGCCACTGATCGTGAAGGAAGTACATGGCCCACGGCGTGGCCTCGGCCATGCCGTCCATCTTAACGTCGCCCACGACCCCCACGATCCTGTACTCGCTCGGTCTGTCCTCGCCCCACCAGTTGCCCTTGCGGAGGGAATGCTCGAGCGGGTCGCGTCCCTCGAAGAACGTACGCGCGAGGGACTCGTTGATGACGACCACTCCCGGGCCGTCGGCGACGTCTCGCGCATCGAACTCGCGCCCCTGGAGCAGCGGAATGCCCACCGTCTGGAAGTAACCGGGCGTCACGGGTCGGATCCGGGCCTCGGGTCGCTGACCCTGTGGCCGTTCGTGGACCCCGGGGATGTCGAAGCTCGTCTCCCAGCCGCCCTCCAGCGGTGGGTAGTATCCGAGTGCCGCCGCCTCCACATCAGGAAAGCTTCTTACCCTAGCCAATAGCTCGTCGTAAAAGGGAATGACGCGCTCCGGGTTGAATGTGTCACCCTTCAAGCTGAGCGGGAGGGACACCACCTGGCGCTCGTGAAAGCCGGGGTCCACCGACCGCAGCTCGACGAAGCTCCGGAGCAACAGGCCCGCGGTGCCGACGAGCACCACTGCGAATCCTACCTCGAATACCACTAGGGCGTCGGACCACCTTGCATGGCGCCGGCCGCCGGTCTGCCTGCCCGTTCCCTCCTTGAGCGAAGAATGGAGGTCCGGTTGCGACGCGCCGAACGCTGGCAGAAGTCCGCACGCCAGTCCACTCGCGACGGCCAGACCCAGTGCGAAGCCCAGCACCCGCAGGTCCACCGCCACATCGTCCAGCCTGGGCAGTCCCGCTGGCGCCGCAGCCAGCAGCAGCTTCACCCCCAGAAAGGCCAGGCCCACGCCGAGGAGCCCTCCGAGCAATGCCAATACCAGGCTCTCCGTGAGGAGCTGTCGGGCGAGCCGCCCGCGACCGGCACCCAGCGCAGCCCGGATGGCCACCTCTCTCGCGCGGGGCGCGGCGCGGGCCAATAGCAGGTTCGCCACGTTCACGCCTGCGATGAGCAGCACAACTAGAGTCGCTCCGAACAGCATCAACACGGGGGTACGCGCGTTTCCGACGATCGTCTCGGCGATCGGCTCCACCCGCGCACTGCGGTCCGTGTTCGTCTCAGGGTACTCGGCTTCCAGGCGGGCCGAGATGGCCTTCATCTCCGCATCCGCCTGCTCGAGGCTCACGCCGGGCCCGAGGCGCGCCAGCGGCAGGAGAGTGTGCCTGCCGCGCCCGTCCTCCGCGTGCCCCGGATCGAGAGCCAGGTACAGCTCCGCTTCGAGCCAGTCGAATCCCTCGCGCATCACGCCGACGACCGTGTGTACCTCGCCGTCCAGTCGCAGGCTCTTTCCGACGATCTCGGCATCCGCCCCCGTGCGGTCTCTCCAGAAGCCATGACCGATAACGACGGCCCTGGCGCTGCCGATCTGATCTTCCTCGGGCAGGAAGCCACGGCCCAGCAAAGGCTGTGCGCCCAGCATCGCGAAGAGTCCGTGGGAGACCCGCGCCACGTCGATCTGAGTCGGAGGTCCGCTCTCGCTGACGATCGTCATGGCCCCCGGGTTTGAGCGTGAGGCGACCTCTATGCCGTCCACGGTCTGTACCTGATCGACGAAGTCTTTCCAGTCTTCGTAGGACATCCAAGAGCTACCGGTCCGCATCCCTTCTTCGATCCCGAAAACGAAGACGAGCCGGTCCGGCTCGTGGAACGGAAGTGGGCGCAGCAGCACGCCATCCACCACGCTGAAGATCGCCGTCGTCGCTCCGATCCCAAGGGCCAGGGTAGTGAGGATGACGGCCGTAAACCCGGGCCGTCGCACCAGATTGCGTGCCGCAAACTTCACGTCCTGCCACACCGAATCGAACATGTCCCGCCTCCTGTACCTTCGCACCCGCGCCTCACCGATCTCACGGCACTCCTCTCGCACCCGCTTCACGTCTCCAAAGCGGTCCAGGGACGCACGCCTGGCGAGCTTCACCTCCAGCCCCTGGACTCGCTTCTCGTGCGTTCGCATCTCCAGGTGAAAGTCGAGCTCCTGGTCGATCTCGCGGCGAACCAGCCGCAGAAAGAACACATGCCGCCACGGGGGCGGCCGACCCCAGCTCGCTACCGGGACGCCGGGCCCCTCGGTCGGCTCCCGATCGCGACCCGGCGGCCGCGTCACGCCGAGTCCGCCGGCTTTGAGCCGCAGGCGGAGTCTCACACGCCGTCCTGCACGGGTCGCATCACCGATGTCACCGCCTCCACGAACTGCCTCCACTCTGCGGTCTCCGAACGGAGTTGCCTCCTGCCCACTGCGGTCAAACGGTAGTACTTCGCTCGCCGGTTGTTCTCAGAGACTCCCCAACTCGACTCGATCCATCCCCGCCGCTGCATCCGGTGAAGGGACGGGTACAGCGACCCCTCCTCGATTCTCAGCACGTCTGTCGTGCGGTCCTCGATCCAGTGAGCCACCGCGTAACCATGCTTCGGTCCGGCCGTAAGAGCCTGTAGCACCAACATGTCGAGGGTGCCTTGCAGGAGGTCGAGTCCTCCCTTGCCCATGATCTGTCTCCGCGCCTCAGGTTTGTGGCTGCCCGGCCGCATCCTCACTCCCATAGAACGTCTATGGCACTCTACACCGTTCCCATAGAATGTCAAGGGGAAGGGCCGTGCAACTCTAGGTGAGTCTTCGCTTTTCGTACTGTAACCGTAGCTGTAACGAAATGAGGAGGAGTGAGCGCAAGTGTACGCAAGTGAAATCGTCAAAATGCACGTGAAATCAACTGTATGCACGTGAGTGCACGTACCGCCACGCGAATGGGGTTCAGGAGGTCGCGAGTTCGAATCTCGCCGCCCCGATCGGTAAGAGAAGGCCCTGTCGTTAGTTACGGCAGGGCCTTCTTCTTCATCTTGGCAGCCGTGTCACTCAAACTGTAGCATGCGGCGACGCGTGCCCTACACAGTCTCAAGCGCCGGTGCGCTAAGGAGCGTAGGCTTCTTCGGCGCCCTTCAAGTGGGTATCGAGAAAGCGGAGGATGGCCTCCCAACCTTCCTCCTGGTTCTCTTTCTTGAGAAAACCGTGCCCCTCGTCCTCGAATACCAGGTATTCCACCGGAACCCCGCTCGCTCGCACCGCCTCCACGATGTCGTCCGATTCCGGTTGAATCACCCGAGGATCGTTTGCGCCCTGCAGCACCATGAGCGGTCGCACAATGTTCCCGGAGTGGAACAGGGGAGACTTGGCCTCTAGCATCTCACGATCTGCTTCGGGATCACCCATCTCTGTATAGAGGGCTTCACGGAACGACTCCCACCACGGCGGTATGCTTTCGAGAGTGCGAATCCAGTTCGAGATTCCAAACAGGTCGACGCCTGCCGCGAACTCTTCGGGCCTGAAGGCAAGAGCCGCCAGCACCATGTATCCGCCGTAACTGCCACCGATGATTCCGATACGCTCCGGATCGACCCAACCGGTCTCGGCGAGCATCATCTTGCTCGCGACGCAGTCGTCGAGGTCGGAGTCCCCGTGCCTCTTGTCATCCATCCGGTAGAAAGTCTTCCCGTAACCGGTGCTTCCTCGGTTGTTGATCGCATAGACGGCATAGCCGTGGTTGACGAGATACTGAACGAGATTCGAGTACCCGAGCCGTGACTGCCCACCGGGACCCCCGTGAACCCAGACCAGACCCGGCACGGGGCTCTCCGGAGTCGCCCCGTGCGGGCGATACAGAATCCCCGGAATCTCTACGCCATCGTAAGAGCTGAATCGTACAACTTGGCCATCAACGAGATGACTCGCGTCGATATCCGCGTTCAATGTGCTCATCAGACTGCTGGTCTCGCCGGTCGCCAACTCCTGCACGTGCAGGTCACGCGGCGAACGGCTGGAACTGGCGTAGAAGGCAATCCTGCTGTCGTCAGGAGAGAATCCCGCCGAGGTCACATCCAGTCCCGGAAGGTCGGGCAGCTCGACCGGTTGCATGCCAGGGTACCGGAACATGTTGAGCACGGTTCGGGCGTCTTCATTGACCCCGACGACCATGTACTGATCCTGGCGCGAGAGATAGGCGAACCACACATCCCAATCCGTCTGATACACTACCTCGCTGCCGCCATTCGCCAGATTGAGCCGCACCAGGTACGCGTACTCACTTCCCTCGTCCGTGGTCATGTACACGCTCGTGCCATCCGGACTGAACATCTGGCCGGAGTAGGACACGTCTCCCTCATGCGGCGTGAGGTGACGCATCTCTTCCGTCGCCCGGTCGTACAGGAACAGGTCGTTATCGTTTGTCGTATTCGGTCTGGAGAAGACGAGCCACTGTTTGTCCGGTGAAACAGCGGAGAGCTGGTACCCGGTCTCGTCCTGATAGATGAGTGTGAGATCGTAGCTCTCGGGCGAGACCTCGAAGATGTCGAAGAACCTGTTGTCGCGCTCGTTGGTCCCGACGAAGAAAGTCTGATCGTCGTCGGCCCATCCGAGGAACGTCGCTTTCAGGGAATCGCCTGGCGTGAGGTCGGTGATCGATCCATCCAGCTCATGCACGTACAGGTGGTTCAGCTCGTTGCCGCCCTGGTCCTTCAGGTAGAGGAAACGCTCGTCGCCTCGGAAGTAGCCTGCCACGAGCACTGCGTCGTCCTCGGATGACGTGAGCTGCACGGGCGTTCCGCCATCCACCGGGATCGCGTAGGCGTTGTAGACGCCTGACTCGTCGCTGCTCACGAGGATCTTCGAACCATCAGGAGAGAAAGAACTCCCGAAGACGCTCGTGCTCTCCAGGAACTGCTGGATCGCGTACTGCGGGACGTCTTGAGCTGTCACCGTCTCGTCTGCTTGCCGACAACCGGCCAGCGGTACGAGCATTGTCAGGACAAGGGCGACGGAGATCGATCTTCTCATCGGTGCCTCCAGCGGTGAACGCGGCCTGCCGGGTACTCGGGCGGGAGATCCGACAAGGTATGGGAGTCCTGGTCTGTCGTCTATGTACCAACTGTAACCGTAGCTGTAACGAAATGAGGAGGAATGAGCGCATTTGTACGAAGGTGAAATCGCCGAAATGCGTGTGAATGCAAGTGTATGCAGGTGAGTGCAGGTACCGCCAGGCGAATGGGGTTCAGGAGGTCGCGAGTTCGAATCTCGCCGCCCCGATTGAATAAGAGACGGTCCTGTCGGCAGTTACGGCGGGGCCGTTTTTCATTGGTATGCCATCAGTGACAGAAACAGTGACAGAGAGAGTCTGGTCGGATAGCCGCTCGTCGCTTCCCCCCACCGAATTCCTATCCTATTAATGGAGAGTGTCCTTCGATCGAACAACCATGCTCATGAGGCGAACATACCTCTCGGAGTCTGTTCGTTGAGAGTAATCCGAAGGCTGTTTGAAGACGACCTCGCGATGCAGACCGCCATTCGGCTGATAGGTGTCGGCACGCTCCTCATGGTGGCGGTCGTCCCGCTGGCGGGCCAGGAACCCGATCTTCGTGATGGCGTCGCCGTTCTCGTCGAGCGCGACGTCCGCATCCAGGTGGGGGACGGCATCACACTTGCCGCTGACGTGTTCCGACCCGAGCAGGCCGAGCCCGTCCCCGCTCTCCTCATTGTCAGTCCCTACAGCCGGACACAGATCCAGAACCGAGCCGAGGCGTGGGCACTGCGCGGGTACGCCGTAGTCTTCGTGGACTCGCGCGGCACGTTCGGGTCAGAAGGAGAGTATTACCCCTACGTCAACGAGGGCCGCGATGCATTCGATGTCCAGCAGTGGATTGGACGACAGCCGTGGTCGGACGGCAAGGTGGGGATGTGGGGGAAATCCTATCCTGCTTTCATCGAGCTCCTCTCGGCGCCCTTTGGGAGCCCGCATCTTCAGGCCGTTATCCCCGTCTCATCCCAATCGGACAACTTCTCCAATATATGGTATTCGAACGGACTTCTAAACCTGGGCATTGCCTTTTTCGGTGCTATGTATCTGGGTGGGCGGTTCGCTACGATCAATCCCGAGGCGATCAACTGGATGGAGCTCGTGACCCGCCTCCCAGTGAAACGCACGCTGGATGAAGAGGGATTGGGTTCGGGTTTCGTGGCGGATGTCATCCGGCATTCGACGTACGATGATTTCTGGCGCGCGATGAGCATACAGCACCGCTACGGAGAAATGGATGTCCCCGCCCTCCACGTCGGCGGGTGGTACGATCCCAACGTGCATGAAACCTTCGTCAATTTCACGAACATGAGGGACAGCTCCGTATCCGCACGGTCACGCCGCTGGCAGCGCCTGATCATGGGCCCCTGGTCCCATGCCTCCCGCGAGATCTGGTTCCCGGCGGTCTCTAGCCGGCGGAGCCTTTGGATGGGCGCCTTGGTGACGTCGAATTCGGCCCGCAGGCCGCCATGGACCATGAGAACGAGCATCTTCGGTGGTTCGACTACCATCTCAAGGGAATCGACAACGGTCTTGAGAGCGAGTCGCCAATCCGGATCTTCGTCATGGGAGAGAACGTCTGGCGGGACGAGTGGGAGTGGCCCCTATCCCGTGCTATCCCGACGCGCTTTTACCTGCACAGCCGGCAGTCGGCGCGGACCCGCGTGGGCGACAGTCGGCTGAGCGCCGAGCCTCCAGAGGACGAAACGCCGGATACGTACCTGTACGACCCTCGGAATCCGGTCCCCACGTGGGGCGGCCCCGTGTGTTGTACTGGAGCACTCGCACCGGGTGGCCCCCTCGACCAGCGAGTGAATCAGGGCAGGCAGGACGTGCTCGTGTTCTCCAGCGATCCCCTCGATGCGGACACGGAGGTAACCGAAGCCATCCAGCTTCGACTATTTTTCTCCACGAACGTGCCCGACACAGACTTCTTCGCGACGGTTTCAGACGCGTACCCGGGCGGTCGGGCCGTTCTCATTACACAGGGTACGCTTCGGACCCGGTTTCGGGAGTCGCTCACGGAACCAACCATGCTGACTCCGGGTGAGGTCCACGAGGTGACCCTCACTCTTTGGGAGACCAGCAACGTCTTCAAGGCCCGGCATCGAATCCGACTCCACATCACCAGCAGTGACTTCCCTCGCTTCGATCGGAACCTGAACACCGCGAAGTCGGTAGGCGAAGGAACAGAGGCCGACATCCGTGTAGCCGAACAGGTAATCTACCACGATGCGGAGCGCCCGTCGTCGCTCCTCCTACCCGTCATTCCGCGACGCCGAAACTGGGCGGCGCGGTCGGTTAGGCCGCCCTCATTTGGCCCGAGTATTGGCCGACTCGGAGAAGTTCTTCGAGGCGCAATTCGAGGCGCACCAAGTTCTAGCGCAATAATTCACGCAGTCGGAAAGCATCGCACTGACTCCGGAGCACCTGCGGACACTATCGCCCGGTAGCCCGCAGCCAGTTCGAACACTCTCCCGAAGCGATAGCCGACCGACTGTAGAGAAACCTGACCCTGTATTCCTAATCCGAAGGTCGGAGATTCGAGTCCTCCCGGGGTCATGGTCTTCCAGGCTTCGAGCTTATACTCCGTCCGCGGCAAGGAGAGGCTCTTCCTCGGCCGCCTACGTCCTAGCGGTTTCGGCAACTTAGTCCGAGAGCAGCTCCATGAGCTCCTTCAGCTCGGCATCCCAACCCTTTTCGTTGGATTCGTGATCCTCCGGCCGGACGAAGCCGGATTCGCACAGCCGAAGAGTCGTGCCACCGTCGGATCGGGGTTCCAGAACCCACTCGACCTTGGTGGTGACCCCTTCGTCGAGTGGAGTTTCGGCGTCCCGCGCCCACTGCCAGACCAGTCGCCTCGGCGGCTCGACGGCTTCGAGCCGAAAGGCGTACCCGCCGTATTCCTCCCAAACGAACCGACCCTCCACGCCAGGTTTGATCTCCGGTTGATCCACGCGATCGGGAAACCAGCGGGCCAACTCTTCCGGGTCCGTCAACGCGCGCCACACCCGATCCAGCGGCGCACTGAGGTTCAGAGTCCGCTCGACGGTCAGGGTCTGCTCGGTGGATTCAATCATAGTTCCTCCTCCAGGTGTTTCTTGAGCCGATCCAGGCGCCGATCCCACTCGGCCGGGGATTTGGCCAGGGCCTTTCCGACCACGGCGTCTAATGCGCTCGGCACCGTATCCCGTATAAGAGGCAGCGGCGACGGGGTTTCGGCCATCCGGCGAGCAACGATCGCTTGGGGTGTCGGGCCGGTAAGAGGTGGCTCTCCGGCCAGCATCTCGTACAGCACGCAGCCGAGCGAGTAGAGGTCCCCTCTCTCGTCCACTGCCTCGCCCGACGCCTGCTCCGGGCTCATGTAGGCGGGTGTGCCCATCGCCATCCCGGTGGCCGTGACCTTCTCCCCACCTGCTTCGCTGACGGCCCGGGCTACTCCGAAGTCCGTGACGACCGCGTGCCCTTCCTCCAGGAGGATGTTCGCCGGCTTGATGTCGCGGTGAATCACTTCGTGCCGGTGGGCATGGTCGAGCGCGCCGGCGACCTCCTGGGCGATCCGGATCGATTCTTCGACGGGGAGCTGCTTCTCCCGCTCCAGGCGCTGCCGCAGGCTCTCCCCTTTCACGTAGGGCATGATGTAGTAGAGCAGACCGTCTGCCTCGCCGGAGTCGATGAGGGTCAGGATATGAGGGTGGGTCAGGCCAGCGACGGTCTCGATCTCTTGCAGGAATCGCTCGCCACCAACCGCAGCGCTGAGCTCCGGGTGCAGGACCATGATCGCGACCTGGCGGTGGTGCTTCAGGTCGTCGGCGAGGAAGACTACGGCCATGCCGCCACGGCCGATCTCCGACTCGACGACGTAACGGTCGGCAAGTGCTGACTTCAGTCGTTCCAGGAGGTGGGGCATACACGCCTCTAGAGGAACGGAGTTAGGATCAGTATAGGGGAGACCGGCTTAGAGCGCCTGTCCCGCCCGCCGCCGTGCGAGCAACCTAGCTGAGGGCCTCGGGCCGTACTTCGCTTGTCACCGCCTTTGTCACCGCGCGTCTCAATCGATTGAGACGACCCACCCCGTAGATGCACGAAAGCCCCGTCGGACGGGGCTTCCTGTGTATGGGCCCGGGTGGATTTGAACCACCGACCTCACGCTTATCAGGCGTGCGCTCTAACCAGGCTGAGCTACGGGCCCGTGCCTTAGAATCCCGCCTTCCGGCCGCCCACCAGGCGGTGTCGCCGAAAAAGAATGCGAGTCGCCGAGGGGCGACTCGCAGCGGGGTGCAAAAGTAGCGTTTCGAGCGCCCGAGTCAACCTCGCTGGTGTCCTGCTCCGCGCCACAATGGACGTGGTGGCACCCCACCCGGTGGCGCCGCGCCTGGTACGATCCTGCAGTCGCTCGGGAGCCTGCCGAGGCTCCGCTACCAGCTTCCGTTCGCCTTAGTCCTCGTCGGCGGTGACTAATTCCTCGATCTCTTCCTCTGAATCGTCGTCCCAGTCGTCTTCCTCGTCGTCGACGTCGTCGTCAGCGAACGGCGCCTCGTCGGGATCGTCTTCGACCTGGGCCCACCACGCAGGGACCGTTTCGTCGATCACGCCCGGACGGGCAAGTGCGGTATCTGGCATGGATCCTCTTGCTGCCATCTTCCGGTTTCTGGTCGCGGCGCGAAGCGGAGTATCCCCGCAGGCTCGCTGCCTCCGGCTCCACGCTCCTGCCCCCCACGGCGTGACGCGAAGGGTCGTTGCGCCCTTATTAGAAAAGTGCCGGCCCGGTGTCAAGAGCCGGCGCAAATGGTGGCCTGGGAGCGGCCTACGGAGGGTGCTCGCGACCCTTGCCTGAGCGGCGCTCAGTCCGCCTTCACCGCCCGTCGATCTCGCTTTCTCTCGTGGCTGGTGAGCATGCGCTTCCGGAGCCGGATGGCGTCGGGTGTCACCTCCACCAGCTCGTCGTCCCGAATGAACTCCAGCGCGTACTCCAGGGTGATCTCCCGTGGGGGCTCGAGGATGATGGCATCGTCCGCCCCCGAGGCCCGTACGTTTGATAGCTTCTTCCCCTTGATGACGTTGACCTCGAGGTCGTTCTCCCTCGCATGCTCGCCCACGATCATGCCGTTGTACACGGCTTCCACCGGCCGCACGAACATCTTGCCCCGCTCCTGCAGGTTGAACAGCGAGTAAGCGGTCGCGACGCCCTCCATCATCGAGACCAGCGCGCCCGTGGTGCGCACTTCGAGGTCACCAGCCCACGGACCGTAGCGCTCGAACTGGCGGTGCAGCGTGCCCTCGCCTCGAGTCTCCGTGAGGAACTCCGACCGATAGCCCGTGAGCGCGCGCGAGGGAACGGAAAAGCGCAGGCGGACCAGCCCCCCGTCCCCCTTCTCCATGTCCACCATGTCGCCGCGCCGCTCTCCGAGACCGCTCATCACGACCCCGATCATTCCTTCCGGCACGTCGGCCACGACCTCCTCGTACGGCTCCTCGATGCTTCCGTCTTCACCCAGATGCGTGATCACGTGCGGGCGTGACACGCTGAACTCGTACCCCTCCCGCCGCATGGTCTCCATGAGGATCGACAGGTGGAGCTCCCCGCGACCCGACACGCGGAAGCGGTCGGGATCCTCGGTCTCGACCACACGGAGCGCCACATTTGAATGGACCTCGCGGAACAGTCTCTCGCGCAGCTGCCGCGACGTCACGAAGCGACCCGAGCGGCCCGCGAAAGGCGAGGTATTCGGTCGGAAGTCCACGGACAGGGTCGGGGGCTCGACCGCGATTCCCTCCAGGCGGGCTGGCGATTCCGGGTCACACACCGTCGATCCGATCTCGGCCGCATCGATCCCGGCGATGGCCACGATCTGTCCGGCCCGGGCCTCCTCCACCTCGACGCGACTCACGGACTCGTAGATGTAGAGCTTGGGAATCCGGACGGCGGGCTCGGGAGCATCTGCGTCCAGCGCCCACACGGCAACCGTATCACCGTCCCGCACGACGCCGTTCTCGATGCGGCCGATCGCCATGCGGCCGAGGTACGGCGAGTAGTCGAGCGTCGAGACCAGCATCTGGAATGGCGCTCCCGGAAGCCCGCTTGGAGGCGGCACGGAATCCACCACGGCCTGAAACAGCGACGACAGGTCGCTGCCTTGCTCCGTCGGCTCGACCGAGCACCAGCCGTCCCGCGCCGAAGCATACAGGAACGGAGCATCGAGCTGGTCGTCCGTAGCCTCTAGCTCCATCAGAAGCTCGAGGACCTGATCGTGCACACGCTCGGGATCCGCGTTGGGGCGGTCCATCTTGTTGATGATGATCACCGGATGGAGCCCCAGCTCGAGCGCCTTGCGCGTCACGAACCGGGTCTGAGGCATCGGACCCTCGAACGCATCTACGAGAAGAAGCACGCCGTTCACCATGCGGAGGATCCGCTCGACCTCTCCTCCGAAGTCGGAGTGCCCGGGCGTGTCCACGATGTTGATCTTCACGCCTCCTCCACCCGGAGCATCCCACCGAACGGAGGCGTTCTTCGAGAAGATGGTGATGCCGCGCTCGCGTTCGAGCGGGTTGGAGTCCATCACGCGCTCCTGGACCTTCTGGCCCTCGCGGAACGAGCCGGTCTGGCGGAGCATCTGGTCCACGAGCGTGGTCTTGCCGTGGTCCACATGAGCGACGATGGCGATGTTTCTAATAGAGTCCAAGGATCTCGATTCCTGTCGTTTGTCGTGGTCTGAAAACCGTGCGCGAGGGTTTCGGATGCACATCGCGACCGCCCGCCTACCCTCCGGATTCAGGAAAGTTCGCAGACCAGAGGCGGCGGCCGTTGCTGAGCCTCTCCGGGCCGGAGTAGTTTGGCAGTTCGTGCTGCGTCGCACCACTTCTCAGACGGATACACGATGATGAACGCGCGAGACGAATCCCGCCATCCGAGAATGCGGGCCGCACTTCTGGTGGGCGGGATCATGGGCATCACCGGCCTGGCGGCGTGCGACCTTCCCTCCGCCATGGGGGAAGCCAACTCGCTCATCATCGTGGCCGACGACGCGATCTGGGACGAGGTCGAGGACGACACGTACGCCGCGCTCGAACGCACCGTTTACACGACCCGTAATGAGAAGATCTTCAACGTCACTCAGACGGATCCCCAGTCGTCGGAAATCGACCCGCTGCTGCGCTGGCGACAGATCCTCGTGTTCGGGACCCCCGATGCCGTGGGGATTCAGCTGATCGCCGCCAAAGCGAACCGCGAGAGCGTCGCCCCGGGTGAGGTCGTGCAGGCGCAGAATGTCTGGGCGCGTGGTCAGCTCGCCACCGCCGTGGTCCTCGAACCGGGACGCGAAGTGGAGTCGTGGCGGGAGCACTTGCCGGGCCTGTCCGAACAACTGGAGGAACAGTTCAGGCAGTACGTCCTCAACCGGATGTTCGTAAGCGGGGTGGACACGGCCACGGCCGCCTACCTGCGCGGTGAGTTCGGGTTCACCCTGGAAGTCCCGCGCGTGTACCAGCGCGTGGATCGCAGCGACGGTATCGTGGTGATCCGGAACCACAACCCCGATCCGAGTGAGCTCATACGTTCGATCCTGATCCAGCGTGGCACGGCCGTCGACTCCCTCACACCGCAGATCATATACGTGTGGCGCACGACGATCGACGACACGCAGTACAACGTCCCCCAGGATTTCGACACCATCAGCGGGTCCGGCAGGACCTTCAACCTCAACGGGTCCGAGGCGGTCGAGGTTCGGGGGGTGTGGAAAGATCGGGCGGCCTACCCGGCTGCCGGCCCGTTCGTCGCCCGCGCAGTACGGTGCGGTGACCAGATCATCTACATGGATGCGTGGCTTTACTCGCCCAACCCGCGTCGCAGCAAGTACGAGTACATGATGCAACTGGAGACGATTCTAGACTCCTTCACGTGCATCCGCTAAGCGAGTACGAAACCCCTTAGAGGAAAGCGCCGAGCACCCGATGTCTTTCGTACACCTGCACTGCCACAGCGAGTACTCCCTCCTGGACGGAGCCAATCGGATCGACGACCTGATTGATCGAACCGTCAGCCTGGGCATGACCGCCCTCGCGATCACGGACCACGGCAACCTGCACGGGGCATGGGAGTTCCAGGAGAAGGCCCGAAAGAAGGGTATCAAGCCGATCCTCGGATTCGAGGCATACGTCGCGTACGGCGATCGCCGCCAGAAGGAGAAGCCCAAGGACGCGCCCGCCGATTACGCGCACCTGGTCGTTCTGGCGCGGGACCTCGAGGGATACCGGAACCTCGTTCGGCTCAGCTCCCGCGGATACACCGAAGGGTTCTACCGGAAGCCGCGGCTCGATCACGAGATCCTGGCCGAGCACTCCGAGGGCATCATAATACTCAGCGCCTGCCTGTCGGGAGAGGTGGCGAAGAACCTCCAGTTCGGCCGCTACGACCGGGCCAAAGCGGCCGCGGAGTTCTACGCCCGCACCTTCCCTGACCGCTATTACCTGGAGGTGCAGGACCACGGCATCAAGGGGCAGGACGAGGTCAACGCGGGGGTCTTCCAGCTCGCTGACGAGCTCGGGCTGCCGGTCGTCCTGACGAACGACGCGCACTACCTGCGCCGCGAGGACGCCGACATGCACGACACTCTTCTGTGCATCGGAACGGGCGCGCTCAAGAGCGACCCTAACCGCCTCTCGTTCGACGGGCAGGAGTCTTACTTCAAGTCGCACGAGGAGATGGCTGAGCTGTTTCCCGATCGCCCCGAGCTGATGTCCAACACGGTCGACATCGCCGAGATCTGCGGGTTCGAGTTCGAGAAGAAGCACCACCTCCCCGGGTTCCCCGTCCCCCCGGGGTTCGATGATGACATGGCCCACCTCCGCCATCTGTCCGAGGAAGGAGCGCGGGAGAGGTACGGCGACCCGCTGCCGGACGAGGTCCGCGAGCGGCTCGACTACGAGCTCGAGGTTATCTCCAGGACTGGCTACGCCGGATATTTTCTCATCACGTGGGACTTCTGCCGGGCGGCCCGCGAGCGGGATATTCCGGTCGGCCCGGGGCGCGGCTCCGCCGCCGGCTCGATCGTGGCCTACGCCCTCCGGATCACCGACGTGGATCCGCTCGAGTTCGACCTCCTGTTCGAACGCTTTCTCAACCCCGAGCGCGTGTCGATGCCCGACATCGATATCGACTTCTGCTACGAGCGCCGGGGCCGGATCATCGACTACGTGCGCGAGAAGTACGGTTCGGACTCCGTGGGCCAGATCGTCACGTTCGGGACGATGCAGGCGCGTGCCGCGGTACGAGACGTGGGGCGTGTGCTCGAGTTCACGCCGGCCGAGACTGACAAGCTCGCCAAGCTGATTCCCAATACCCCTGGTTTTTCGCTCTCGATCGGCGAAGCGGTCGACAAGGTCAAGGAGCTCAAAGACCTCTACAAGAGCGATCCCCGGGCCCGGCAGCTCCTGGACTACGGCAAGGCTATCGAAGGACTGTCGCGCCACACCTCCGTGCACGCCGCGGGCGTGGTGATCGCGCCGGGTCCGCTGGACGACTACGTGCCAGTGTGCCGCGACCCGAAGAACGGCGACCAGGTCATCACGCAGTACGACATGGTGGCGCTCGAGAGCGTCGGGATGCTGAAGATGGACTTCCTCGGCCTCCGCACGCTGACCGTGATCCACGACGCCGAGGGGGCCATCCATCGGAGGCACGGCATCGAGATCGACTGGGATGAGATAGGTCTCGACGATCCCGAGGTGTACCGGATGCTGGCTTCGGGCGGCACGCGGGGCGTGTTCCAGTTCGAGTCCTCGCTCGCGACCGAAAAGCTGCGCGCCATGCGGTGCGACCGGTTCGACGACCTCGTGGCCATCAACGCCCTCATCCGTCCGGGTCCGCTGGACACCGGGATGACGGACGTATTCATCAAGCGGAAGCGCGGCTTCGAGCCAGTGGAATACCCGGTTCCCGAGCTGGCGGAAGTGCTGGAGAACACCTACGGAGTCATCACCTACCAGGAGCAGGTGATGCGCGTCGCGAATGTGCTGGCCGGGTTCTCGCTCGCCGAAGCGGACGTGCTCCGGAAGGCGGTAGGAAAGAAGGACGCGGCCCTCACCAAGAAGGTCCTGGACGATTTTCGGACCCGCGCCATCGAACGGGGGACACCGAAGAGGAAGGCTGTCGAGATCGCGGACCTCATCCGGACGTTCGGTCGCTACGGGTTCAACAAGGCGCACTCGGTGGCATACGCCCTCATCTCGTATCGGACGGCGTGGCTGAGGAAGCACTACGCGGCCGAGTTCATGGCCGCCCTCCTCAGCTCCATCATCGACAACACGGACAAGGTCGTGCGGTACATCACGACCGCCCGATCGATGGGGCTCGAGGTCCTCCCACCCAGCGTCTCGGAATCGCGTTACAAGTTCACGGTCGTGGACGACAGCCGGATCCGGTTCGGGCTCGGGGCCATCAAGGGCGTCGGCGAGTCCGCGATTCGGTCGATCATCGTTGCGAGAGAAGAAAAGCCGTTCGAGTCTCTGTTCGACTTCTGCCAGCGGATCGATCTCAGGCTCAACAACAAGCGGGTCCTAGAATGCCTTATCTCGTCCGGCGCCCTGGACGAATTCGGCGAGCGTGGGGCCATGAAGGCAGGGCTCGAGACCGTGTTGTCGGAAGCCCAGCTCCGGCAGCGCGAGCATGACACGGGCCAGGAGTCCTTGTTCGGCGCGACGGACGCTGCCGAGCGGCCCGAGCCTCGCCTGCCGCACATCTCCGCCCTGACCGAGGCCGAACGCCTGAAGGACGAGAAGGCTGTCCTCGGTTTCTACATCTCCGGGCACCCCCTCGAGCACTACCGCGACCTCGTCGATATGCTAGCCCTCGAGGCCAACACGTCCACGATCCCTCAAATGCGGGACCGCCGGGTCGAGCTGGCCTGCGTCGTCACGTCGATGAGTGTCAGCGTGGGCCGCAGCAGCGGAAAAGAGTACTGCAAGCTCACTGTGGAGGACTTTCACGGCACCGCGTCGGCCATGGTATTCGGCGACGTGTGGCTGGAGACGAGGGGCCTGTTCGCCGAGGACGCGCCTGTTCTCATCGAGGGGCAGGTGTCCGGAAACTCGCGAGACGAGGAGAATCCCCCCATCTTTGTGGATTCGGTCCGCTTGCTGAACGAGTTGAGCGTGAGCGGCGGGGTCGGAGTATGCATCGAGCTCCGTGAGGGAGACGAGGCACACGCCGGAGAATTCCGGAACGTGCGCCAGGTGCTCGAGTCATCGCCGGGCGAGAGCGGCCTGTATCTGCGATGGCACCCGGAAGGAATGGGAATCGAGCAGCCGATGCTAGCCTCGAGCTCTCTGCGGGTAACGCCTTCAGCGGGCTTGCTCGCGGACCTCCGGGCTCTGCTGGGCAGAGATCAGGTTCACCTGATTCGCGGATAGAGAGATGAACGGAGAGGCGCCTGAAGACCTTTCGAATATGAAGAGACATCTCGAGGAGCTCCGGACCCTCGCCGAGCGGAGGGGAATCGACGTGAGCGGCGAGATGCAGGAACTGGAGAGGCGTATCGAGACCGCAGCGCCGGTCGGGCTGTCGCCGGTCGGGCTGTCGCCATTCGAGCACGTCCACCTCGCACGAGACCAGGAGCGTCCCTTCACCCTGGATTATATCCGGATGATGTGCGACGACTTCATCGAGCTGCATGGAGACCGGAAGTACCGCGACGATCCGGCGATCGTCGGCGGTTGGGCAACGCTGGACGGGCGCTCCGTCATGGTCATCGGCCACCAGAAGGGCCGCGACATGAAGGAGAACCTGCACCGGAACTTCGGATCTCCGCATCCGGAGGGTTATCGCAAGGCCAAGCGCCTGATGCGAATGGCGGAGAAATTCGGCCGTCCGGTGATCACCCTGGTGGATACCCAGGGGGCCTATCCGGGCATCGGTGCCGAGGAGCGGGGGCAGGCCGAAGCGATCGCGAGAAACCTTTTCGTGATGGCCGGGCTCGAAGTGCCCATCATCGCGTGCATCATCGGTGAGGGCGGAAGCGGGGGGGCGCTCGGGATCGCCGTCGCCGATCGTGTCCTGATGCTGGATTACGCCATCTACTCTGTCATCTCCCCTGAGGGCTGTGCCGCGATCCTGTGGAAAAGCCGGGACATGGCGGCTGACGCCGCGGAAGCCTTGAAGCTGACGGCAGCGGACCTTGCGGAATCGGGGATCATCGACGAGGTGGTGGCCGAGCCGAAGGGCGGAGCCCACACCGACCATGAAGGCGCGGCCGAAGCGCTTCGGGAGGCCATCCTGCGTCACCTGGGCGAGATCGACAAGCTCGACGGCGAACAACTCATCGAGAGCCGGCGCGAGAAGTACTACGCCATGGGCGCCTGGGAAGAGACCGGAGCGGATCCCGCGGATGAGTGAGGATCGCGCACGCAGGTCAGCGCCGCGCCCTGTCTCCGGTGGAAGGGGACAGCGCGGAGGGCACGGTCGTCCGCGTCCTGTACACGCGGCGCCCCGCCCCATCTCGGCTGCGGCTGCGGCGGCGGAAGGCGGACGGGTCTTCCAGATCGCCCAGATCATGTTCAAGGGCGTTCGCACCGAATACTACAGCCACCGTGGCGAAGTCCCGCTGCACGCCAATGAGTACGTGATCGTGGAGGCCGACCGGGGCCAGGACCTGGGTTGGGTGAAGCGCACCGTGGACGGCAAGACCCACAGTTGCGAGGGCGGCTGCGACCACGCGCACCATGGCCCGGTCACACCTCCCGCTCGCAAGGTGCTCCGACGGGCATCGCCAGTCGACGTGGAGCGCCGGCTGAAGCTGGACGACAGCGAGCGCGAGGTGCGCTCGCGCACCCGCGCTCTCGTGCACAGACATCACCTGAAGATGAAGGTGAGCGAGGCCGAGTGGCAGTGGGATCGGAACAAGCTGACGGTCTACTTCACGGCCGAGAAGCGCGTCGACTTCCGTTCGCTCGTCAAAGAGATGGCCCGCACGTTCAAGACCCGCATCGAGCTCCGACAGATCGGGGTGCGTGACGAGGCCAAGCGGCTCGGAGGCATCGGACGCTGCGGGCGCGAGCTGTGCTGCCGCCTGTGGCTGCCCGAGATCGAGCCGGTCACGCTGCAGCTCGCCAAGGACCAGGGCCTGTCCTTGAACCCGGCCCAGATCTCGGGCGCGTGCGGGCGGCTGATGTCCTGCCTGCGGTACGAGCACGAACTCTACGTGCAGGCCAAGAAGCGGTTTCCGCGGGTCGGCAAACGGCTCGAGACCAGCCTCGGGCAGGAAGAGGTCACGGGCTGGGACCTGTTCCGCGAGACGATCTCGCTCAGGAGCAAGAACGGCGATACCCGCACCGTGGGCCTGCAGGAACTCAAGGCGGAGACTGCGTCCGCAAGACGCGGCCAGCGGCGGTCCGACGAGCCCACCGACTGAACGCATCCACATCCGACGCAATTCGAGGCAGCCCTTCGTGTCCCGATATTATCTGACGACGGCCATCGACTATTCCAACGGCGACCCGCACATCGGGCATGCCTACGAGAAGGTGGGAGCCGATGCGATCGCGCGCTTCCACCGCCTTGTCGGTGAGGACGTGCACTTCGTTATCGGGATGGACGAGCACGGCCAGAAGGTGGCACAGGAGGCGGCGGCGCAGGGCCGGACCCCCCAGGATCTGGTGGACGAGCTAGCCGCCCGGTTCGAGGGCGTATGGCAGAAGCTTCACATCTCGCACGACGGTTTCATCCGGACCACCGAGCCGCGACACAAGCGGGCAGTGCAGGCGCTGGTCGCCCGCATTCGCGAATCAGGCGACCTCTACCGTGCCCACTACGAGGGCTACTACTGCACCGGGTGCGAGGCGTTCAAGCGAGAGGCCGAGCTGGAGGACGGTCGCTGCCCGATCCATCCTTCCCGCGAGATCGTGTGGACGGACGAGGAGAACTGGTTCTTCCGGCTGTCCGCGTATCGCGACAGGTTGATTCAGCACATCGAGACTCACCCGGAGTTCATCCAGCCGGACAGCAGACGTAACGAGATCCTCCGTCTTCTGGAAGGCGGACTGGAAGACATCTCGGCCTCCAGGTCGCGCGTTCCGTGGGGCGTGCCGTTCCCGGATGATAAAGGCGATACGGTCTACGTGTGGTTCGATGCGCTTCCGAACTACATCTCGGCGATCGGCTATCCGGACTCCGAGTACACCCAGTGGTGGCCGGCCGCACTGCACATCATCGGCAAGGACATCACCCGATTCCACTGCGTCATCTGGCCGGCGATGCTCCTGTCTGCAGGGCTGGAGCTTCCGCGCACCGTGTGGGGACACGGATTCGTGAAAATCGGCGGGGGCAAGCTGTCGAAGTCGGAGGCCCGTTTGCTGGACCTCGACCAGTTGATCGACCGTCACGGTCCGGACGCGTTCCGGTACTTCCTGCTACGTGAGATCCCGTGGGACCGGGATCGCGATTTCCCTTCGGCGGATGCTTTCCTCCAGCAGTTCGACGAGCGCTACAACTCGGACCTGGCGAACGACCTGGGCAACCTGCTCAACCGCACGATCACGATGGTGAGCAAGTACCGGGACGGGATCCTCTCGCCCACGGGTGGCACGGAGCTGGACTCTGCCATCGATTCCGCCGTGGCCGGCTACGGTGAAGCGATGCGCGCGCACCGGCTCCACGAGGGCCTGGACTGCGCCATGTCGATCGTCCGCGCGGCCAACGGCTTCATCGATTCCGAGCAGCCCTGGAAGCTGGCGAAAGACCCGGCGGATGCCGACAGGCTGGATGCGGTGCTCGGAGCACTGGTTCGCGGTCTGTCCACGACGGCGGTCATGCTCGAACCGTTCATCCCTGCCAAGGCCGAGGAGATGTGGCAGCGCCTGGGAGGTGAGCGATTGCCGTCACTCGAGAGGCTTCCGGAACAGCTTCCATCAGTCGTTCCCGAGCGCTGGGAGATGGTTCTGTTTCCGCGCGCCGAAGCGGACTCAAAGGACAACTGATTCGCCACGCTTGACACCCCTTCCTGCGCTGGAGTAGTCTCCCTCGTCCCGCTCGGATCCGTCTGTTCGTCGGAGCCGAAGCCAAATACCAAGAATGCATGGAGTTACACCGGCTACGGTGTAATTGTGCATCCTCGCGCGTCGAGGCCCGCGTCTTGCTGAAACCGGTGAGACGGTGGTGATCGTGGTACGGGAAGGGCCGGCGAGACCGGCCGATCGGCAACGGTTAGCAGGGTACGGAAATATATGTCGTCACACGGATCCACTGGTACGGGGAAGGACAGCCCTACCCACTGGACGGTTCAGATCATGCCGGACGGCGGAGGCGGCATTCGCACGATGCGAGTGTCTCGCCGCGTCGTACGTATGGCCATGGTCATGGCCGCCACGTTGGCACTCGTTTCGGGTGCTTTCGTCGCGAGCCTGGCCCTGGACGCCGTACGCGAGGCGGAACTCGTTCGTCTCCGGCTCGAGAACCGGCACCTGACGGAGAATCTGGGCAAGGTAGAGAGCCAGGTCGGAGAGCTGGCGAGCACGGTGGACCATCTTTCGGATCAGGAGCGGAAGTTCCGCCTGCTGGCGGGACTGCCGAACCTCGACGACGAGGTCCGCGCGGTGGGTGTTGGTGGACCGCTTCCGGCAGCTGCCGAGCGCGAGGAGTTTCTTGACGCATCACCGCAGTTGGCCGAGCGGACATACGCCGCCGCCTACGACGCGGATCTCCTGATGCGCCGACTCGATCTGCTCGGAACGTCCATCGAGGAAGCGGCGGACTCGGTCGAGCTGCACCGCGAGATCTTCCTCGCGCGACCCTCCATCCGGCCGGTCCAGGCGAAGGACTCGTGGATCAGCTCCAGCTTCAGCAATAGCCGGATGCACCCCGTCCTTCATTACGACAGGCCACACCCCGGGATCGATATCTCGGCGTTCGCCGGAACTCCGATCCTTGCGACGGCCACCGGCCGCGTCACATACGCCAGCACGAAGTCCGGGTACGGAAAGACGGTGGAGATCGATCACGGCTTCGGCTACAAGACCCGGTACGCGCACGCCGGCAGCATCCGGGTGAGACGCGGACAGCGAGTCAGCCGGGGCGATGTGATCGGAGAGGTCGGCAAGACCGGACTCGCCACAGCGCCGCACCTCCACTACGAGGTCCTGATCGACGGCCGCCAGGTGAACCCACGGGAGTACCTGCTCGACGACATCATATACGAGTGACCAGTGGCGGCCATCCGGCCGCCGGCTCAGCAGGTCGCTTAGCAACCCTGATAGACAGGCAGGTCGTATCCGAGGGGTCTCTCCGAGTGGAGGCCCCTCTGGTCGTTTGAAAATCGTTCCGTCGCCCGGTAGACTTACTGGTTGCGACGCGAAAACCACCGCTCATCCAACGTGGAGAAACGGATGCGAGGCAATCGTCTTTCTGTCCTGATCCTGGTAGCCGCCGGGCTCGCGCTCAGCGCGTGCGGAGGCTCCGACGTGACCGTGCAGGTACTTGGCGAGGGCGCGGACGGCCCTGTCCCGCAAGGCAACATCGAGGTCTCATTCTACCCGTTCGACCGCGACTCGTTGTTCGACGTGCTGGACGCGGAGGCCGCCACGCCAAAGCCCGAGATTCCCGCGGACATGCTCGCTACCTTCGGGCATATCCGTTCTCTGCAGGAAGAGTGGCGGGCCAAGGAATCCGAGTGGTCAGAGTCGCGCGACCGGATGAAGAAGCTGTCCGACGAAATGCAGGCGATGGACCCGCGGGCCCGGGGCACGCGCGAGTACATGGCGAAGTACGAGGAATTCGAGCAGCTCGAAGGCAACGAGCGCCGGATCAACAGCGAAAAGGAAGCGCTGTTCGAGGAGTTTACGGCCCTCCAGGACTCCGTCATCACGCGCGTGGACTCGTTCAAGGTGGTACGTGACACGTGGGAGGACGAAGCGTACGCCGACTACTTCGACCGCGAGCAGTCCCTGGTCATCGAGCTCGGGCGACAGGTGTACGCCGACACCACGAACGCGGACGGTTACGTGACCCGTTATTCCCTGCCCTCGGGCGACTGGTGGATCAACACGCGCATCCGTGTCCCCCGCGGCGACTTCGTGTGGAACCTCCAGATCGATCCCTCGCAGGTGGACACGCTTCGCCTGGATAGCTCCAATGGCGAAGAGCGCGTTCGCCTCTGACCCTGGTGGGTCAACGACAGGCGCGCGTGACGACCGCGCGCGCCTGTCTTCCGGCGGCCGCTCCGACGCCCGGGGCCCGGCCTGACCGGCATTTGCTCCCCTGACCTGACGAGGGGACCCATGAACCGCGCGACGTCCGAAGCCGGCAACGGTCTCAGTTTCGAGGTTGACCGCGACCACATCGGCTGGCTCACGTTCGACCGGCCGGCCGCGTCCGTTAACGTGCTCACGCGCGCGGTGCTGCAGGAGCTCGACTCCCTGCTCTCCCAACTCGAGTCGCGGATCGCGAACGGTCAGATCCTCGCCCTCATCATCCGCAGTGGTAAGGAAGGCGCCTTCATCGCGGGCGCCGACGTCGAGGCCATCGCGGCCCTGGGAAGTGTGACCGAGGCCCGGGCGGCGAGCGTGGAGGGCCAGCGCATATTCCGACGCGTCGAGCGGCTGCGGGTGCCCACAATCGCCGCGATCGACGGAGCGTGCATGGGCGGCGGGACCGAGCTCATTCTGCACTGCGACTATCGTCTTGCGTCCGATCGGGCCTCGACGGGCATCGGCCTGCCCGAAGTGAGACTGGGCATACTGCCGGGCTTCGGTGGCACCGTGAAATTGCCGGCGCTCGTGGGCATGCAGAACGCCCTCGGCATGATTCTGTCCGGTAAGGCGGTGCGCCCGTCTCGCGCGCGCCGCATCGGCCTTGTGGATCGAGTCGTTCCTGCCGGTCGGTTCGCGGCGGCAGTAGGCGACTTCGCGAGTGACGTCATTGGCGGCCGAGTCGAGAAGGCCTCTCTGTCCCTCGGCTTCGGGCAGCGGCTACTGGAGAGAACGGGTCCCGGTCGACGGATCATGTTCGGCGCCGCGCGCAAGAAGACGCGGGCGGAAGTCGGGGACTTCTATCCAGCCCCCTTCCGGGCGATCGATGTGCTGGCTGGTGCGATCGGCATGAAGGCGGACGACGCTTACGCGCTCGAGGCCGAGGCGCTGGCCGAGCTGGCCGTCACCCCGGAGTCGCGCAATCTCGTCCGAGTGTTCAGGCTGTCCCAGGCAGCCCGGCGCTCTCTCCCCGACGACGTGATGAGCCGGAAGCGACCGGTTCGGAAGATGGCCGTGGTGGGTGCGGGCGTGATGGGAGGAGCGATCGCCGAACTGGCCGCCGCGCACGACATCCCGGTGGTGCTCAAGGACATCGACCAGGATGCCCTGGATTCCGGGCTGCGGCACGCGAGCAGCCTGCTGCGAAAAGCCGCCGCGGCCCGCGTGTTCAGCGAGGAACAGGCGGGACTCAAGTTCGCCCTGATCACCGGCACCCTGGATTACGGAGCCTTCGACGACGTGGACCTGGTGATCGAGGCCGTGGTCGAGCGAATGCCGGTCAAGCAGCAGGTCCTCCGGGAAGCGGAGGCGGTCTCCCCGGGCGCCGTGCTCGCCAGCAACACGTCCGCGCTCTCGATCGACGGGATGGCGGGTGGCGTAGAGCGGCCGGGTTCGGTGCTGGGCCTCCACTTCTTCAATCCTGTCCACAAGATGCCGCTGGTCGAGGTCATCGCGGGACCCCGCACGTCGCCTGAGACCCTCGCAACGGGCTTCGGCCTCGTGCAGACCGTCGGAAAGACGCCGGTCCTGGTGGCCGACCGCCCAGGATTCCTGGTAAACCGCCTGCTCGCGCCCTACCTCAACGAAGCGGGGTATCTGCTCGACGACGGGGCGACCGTCGAGAGGATCGACCGGGCGCTCACGGACTTCGGCATGCCCATGGGACCGTTGCGACTGCTGGACGAAATCGGGTTCGACGTGGCTCGACATGCCAGCCGTGAGATGGCGGAGGAGTTCGGCGAGCGGATGCGTCCGGCCGCCATCGTCGACCGAATGATCGAGGACGGACGACTGGGCAGGAAGAACGGTCTTGGCTTTTATCGGTACCAGAACGGAAAGAGCCGTGGCGTGGACCCGGCCGTCGAGTCTCTCGAGTCTGCCGGACGTGGATCCGACCCGGAGTCCGGTGCCGCCGAGAGCGGACCGGGGATGGATGACATTCGTCGGCGCTGCCTCTACCTGATGGTGAACGAGGCGGCGTATGCCCTGGAGGAGCGGGTCGTGGAGGGAGGCGACGTGGTGGACCTCGCCATGGTCTTGGGAACGGGATTCCCACCCTTCCGGGGCGGCCTGCTTCGGTGGGCGGACTCCGAGGGAGTAGCCACCATCCACGCGGCGTTGTCGGACTACACGACAACGCTCGGCAGCCGCTTCGCCCCGGCCCCACTCCTGGCCACGATGGCGGAACAGAACCGGACTTTCACCGATTCTACCTAGACGCCTGATCGGACGACGCTCCCGCACTCGGGGGGTTCCGGCTCCCGGTGACGCGGGTACTCCCACGGTAGCGATCGTCTACCGGCGGTCGCCGTACGATGTGCGGCACTTCTCGCAGGAACTGCTCCACGACGGAGCAGCGTGCAAGATCACGCTGCTGGTTCTCGGTCCCGAGGACGAGCCCATGCAGGTCGGAGAGATGGACCTGCCCTCGGGCGGAGCGATCATGTGGTTCATGTTCCCCGGCCGCTCGTACGAGATTGGGGCCGTGTACGGCGCGAACGCCGAGTTCCTGGGCTATTACACGAACTTTGTCCAGCCCCCGAGACCCGAGACCACGGTATGGCACCTCACGGATCTCTTCCTGGACGTCTGGCAGGCCCCTGACAACCCGCCACGCCTGCTGGATGAAGACGAGCTGGCGGAAGCGGCCGTGAAGGGCTGGGTCGGATCGGAAGACGTGGAGCGCACGCGGGCCGAAGCGGCGGCCGTTCTTCGCGCGGCCCGCGCCGGACATTGGCCGCCGGGCATCGTCTCCCGTAATCCACTGGAGGCCGTGCCATCTCTACGCTTTCGCCGTGACGCACCGGGAACGTTCTTCGCGAACCTCGTGGTGGGGCGCGTGATCGCCTTCGGCATCTACGCGCTGGGAGCGATCTCGGTTACGTCGATCGCGTTCGCGGGTTTGACCAACGCCCTTCAGCCGGGAATGGGATTGACGGCGGGTCGCGTCGCGTGGCTCGTGGTTATTGGCATCGAGCTCCTGGCGCTGCTCGGCCTGGCCCTGGCGGGTCGTCTCCCGGCTACCCGGCGGCCGCAGCCCGAAGAGGCCCTGACGGAGCGACTCCTGTTCCTCGGAATCCTCGTGTCTGGCGCAGCCGTGCTGCTGTATCCCGATAGCAGGATGTGGCAGGGAGCGCTGATCGGACTCTACTCCACCCTCGGTGTCTTCCTGGCGATCTTCGCCGTGAGCCGGGCCCTGTTCGACAGGCGTTTCCCTGTCCTCGCCGTGACGGGACTCGTGGTCTGCGTCGTAGCGATTCTGGTCTTGCTTCTGTAGTTCGACCTGTCAGATCGGGCGCGTCCGTCCGCGGGGAATAGCGATCAGACCCTGTTCCACTCTCGCCCCTGTCCGGCGCTCGGCGGCGTCCGCGGCGATCACTTCGCCCGGCTCCACGAAGTTGTAACGGTCGACGATTCCCTGCTGGATCAGGGCGTCCCGGCCGATCCGGCAGTGGTCCATCACGATCGAGTCTACGATCTCCGCCCCTTCCTCGATCTGCGTATCGCGTCCGATGACGGACCGGACGATCCGCGCCCCGCTCACGACCGTGCCGACACCCAGAGAACTATCCTCGATCGTGCCGGACAGAACGCGCGGGCTGGACCGGTGGTAGGCCTGCGAGTGGATGGGCCACAGGCGGTTGTTGAGATCGAACCGTGGCTGCGCGCCCAGCAGGTCCATGTGGGCCGACCAGTAAGACTCGAGCGTGCCGACGTCCCGCCAGTACCCGGTTTCCTCGTACGACTTCACGCCGGGTACGTCGTTTCGGTGGAAATCGTACGCGGCGACCCGATAGTCCGGATCTTCGACCATCAGCGGGACGATCGTCTTCCCGAAGTCCGGCTCGAGTCCTTCCTCCATCACGCGCCTGAGCACGTTCACCAGGGCGCCCGGCTCGAAGATGTAGTTTCCCATCGACGAATAGGCCCAGCCCGGCCGGCCGGGCATTTCGGGCGGCTCGGCGGGTTTCTCCTTCCAGGCGACGATCGTGTCGTCGTCCCGGACCTCGGCGACGCCGAAGCCGGATGCGTCCTCGATCAGCACCGGCAGCATCGCTACGCTCACGTCCGCCTTCTTCTCGCGATGGAGCTGGATCATGTGCTCGACGTGCATCCGGTAGATGTGATCGGCCCCGAATACGGCGATCAGGTCCGGACGATAGTCATAGATCAGGTTGAAATTCTGATACACGGCGTCGGCGGTGCCCTGGTACCAGTCCTTACTCACCCGCATCTGCGGCGGCACCACGGTGATAAAGTCGTCCGGGTGCGGCGTGCTGATGCGCCACCCTTCCCTCAGATGGTGGATCAGGGACTGGGACCGGTACTGCACCAGCACGAAGTTGGAATAGATCCCCGAATTGAGGAGGTTCGACAGCACGAAGTCGACGATCCGGTAGCTCCCGCCGAACGGAACCGCAGGCTTGCTTCGCTCTTCGGTGAGCGGCATGAGCCTTCGCCCCTCGCCTCCGGCCATTACCAGACCCAGCACCCTCAGATTGCCTCGCATCAGGCTGCTCCGTGTTTGTCTTCAAGGACCTGCAGATACAGCGCTTCATATTCGAGACCGCTGCGCCGCCATGAAAAATCTCGCTGCATTCCGGCCCGGCGCACGGCCGCGATCCTGTCGCCGTCCCTGTACAAAGCGCGCGCGAAGTCCACGGCTCGCGACAGGGTTGGAGCGTCGTACTGATCGAACACTACTCCCGTGGCCTCCCCCGCGGCGAGAGCAACCGGAGACGCATGCGTCACGCTATCCGCGAGACCGCCCACTCGGTGCACCACGGGAGGTGTTCCGTATCGCTGGCTGATCATCTGGTTGAGTCCGCACGGCTCGAATTGCGAGGGCATCAGGAAGAAGTCGGCGCCCGCTTCGATCCGATGCGCCAGCTCCTCCGAGAACGCGAGCCGGGCCGCCACGTTCGGGTGACGCGCCGCGAGGTCGGCAACGAGCTCTTCGTACCGGGCCTCCCCGGTGCCGAGAAACACGAACTGCGCTTCCCGCTCGACGAGCCCGTCTCCGAGATCCGCGATGAGCGACAGGCCCTTCTGCCCTATCAGGCGGGAGACCATCCCGAACATCGGCACGCCTGACTCCGGGGCCAGCCCCATTTCAGCTTGCAGCTCCCTCTTGCAGGCGGCCTTCCCGGTCATGTCAGTCGCGTCGTACGTCGCCGCCAGGTAGGGGTCGGCGGCGGGATTCCAGACGCTCGTGTCGATCCCGTTGAGGATTCCCAGCACGGGGGGCTCCAGGTCCGCGATCCACGGATCCAGACCGAACCCGAGCACGGGCGTCGCGATCTCGCGCGCGTACCGAGGGCTGACGGTCGTCACCTGATCGGCCGATAGGAGACCGCCCTTCAGGAAGCCCACCGAGTCTCCCTGCCGCACGGCCTCCACGTCTGGAACTCCCGCAGCCGCCGCGACGCGCGCGGGATACACACCCTGATACGCCAGGTTGTGCACCGTGAGCACGGTTGCGGTATCTCGCTCGCCGGCCGGCCGGTCGCCGCTTTCCAGATACACCGGCGCCAGCGCCCCCTGCCAGTCGTGAGAGTGAATGATGTCAGGTACGGGGCCGAACTCGAAGATGGCTGCCAGGACGGCGCGAACGAACGTCGCGAACCGGTTGGCGTTATCCGGATAGTCGACGCCCGCCTCTCCGTACAGGCCCTCCCTGTCGAACAGGTCCGGAGCGTCCACGAACCAGACGGGAAAGCCCGCTTCGGATTCGGCCGGCCGAATGTCGACCGTGCGCCCTTCCAACGCCACGGTCATCGGCGGACCGTTGAAGGCGACTCCGGCTGCCGCGACGGCCCGGTACAGCGGGAGGGCGAGCGTAACATCGTGCCCGGCCGCCGCGAGATGCCCGCACAGCGCGCCCACGACATCGGCCAGTCCCCCGGTCTTCGCCCAGGGCACCGCCTCACTCGCAATATGCAGAATCCTCACGGCTCGGTCTCTCGTATCGATCTGGAGGGCATTTGTCGCCATAATACCTGACGTCGGTCGCCTCCGCGACGGACGGACGTCGTGCAACAGAGAAGCGGAACAGTGACAGAGGCAGCGTGACCAAACGAGACCGAAGGCAGTCCGGCAACGTGCGATCGAGCAGCAAGGTCCGGTTCGTCGCGGGCTTCGTGGCGTTCTTCGCCGCCCTCTGGTTCCTGTGGGACACCTGGTTTGTCACCCCGTTCAAGCTGTTCGTCGTCCTCCTGCACGAAATCAGCCACGGAATGGCGGCGATCGCGACCGGTGGTTCGATCGACAGGATCGTCATCACGCCGGATCTCGGGGGAGCCTGCTACTGTAGTGGTGGAGACGCGTTACTCACCCTGTCGGCGGGATACCTTGGCAGCCTGCTGTGGGGTGCGGTGCTCGTCCTGCTCGCCGCACATCCTGGACGCCGCACCTCCTGGGTCACGGCCGTCATCGGCGCCGCTATCGCCATCGTGAGTGTTCTATTCGTCCGAAACCCGTTCGGACTCCTGTTCGGGTTGGCGTTCGGCGCAGCACTAATCGCCGCGGCACGCTACCTGCCCTCAGTCGCCAACGCCCGCATACTGTGGGCGCTCGGCCTCACGAGCTGCCTGTACGCGGTGCTCGACATCAAGAGCGACGTGCTGGACCGGCCGGAGCTGCGGTCGGATGCGAGGATGCTCGCCGAGATGACGGGCGTGCCGACGGTGGTGTGGGGAGGGCTGTGGATCGGGGCGGCGCTGTTCGTATGCTGGCTGCTGTTTCGCCGGCTCCTCAGACAGGCTTGACTCGTGTGAGAGCCTGCGGCCGCGCGACCTCCTGGTGACCGGATGACGCGCCAGGACCCTTCACCTGATCCCTGCCGGCCAGCTTCGCCTCGTAAAGCCTGTTGTCCGCTCTCTCGAGAAGGCGGGTGATTTCTTCGCCGTGCTCGGGCCACGAGGCAACGCCGATGCTGATCGTGATGTTGACCGCAGCGCGGTGACCCGTGATCCGGATCGGATTCTCCGCGATTGCCCGACGCAGCTGCTCTGCCATCGCCATCGCGCTGGTCGAGTTCGTTTCCGGCAACGCCACGACGAACTCCTCACCGCCCATGCGAGCGGCGAAGTCCCCGGCACGTACGCGATTGCGCATCACTCGTCCCACCGACTGGAGGGCCAAATCGCCAGCCGCATGCCCGTAAGTGTCGTTGAACTGCTTGAAGTAGTCGATGTCGATCGCCGCGAGCGAGATCGGACGTCCGTAGCGCCGTGCGCGGGCGACCTCGCCCTGCCACCGGTCCTCGAACGTCCGCCGGTTCATCATTCCAGTGAGCGAGTCGGCCGCCGACAGGATGTGCGGCTTCTGCATTCGAACGTTAACGAGCGTGCCCAGCCAGCCCATGGCGCCGAGGATCAGGACTCGTCCGATCTGTGAACCGAGATCGAAACTACCGTATGTGAACGGTGTGAATTCCGGCGAGTTCAGATTCCACAGGCTGAGCGACACGAGCACGATGACCACGTACTGCACCACCGCCGTGAGACCGGCAACCGCGCACGCCCGATGATCGAGCCGGATCGTAGTCGCGGAAAGAGCCAGGAAGTAGAGAGGGAACACCATCTGGCTGTTCACCGCCGCGTGAGGATTGCCCGCGATGAGGAACGCCACCAGGCCAGCGCTCACCATGGTCACGTCGAACAGGGCGGTCCCGAGCCCCATCCACCACTTGTACGGTGCCCTCCGGATCATGAGGAAGATCAGGACGCTGAGTGGGGCAGTGAGAAGTCCCCCCGCCAGGTGAATTCGGGACTGGGCCGATTCGGGAGACCGAATGTAGGACAGTGCCGCCAGAACCAGGAGTACCGATGTAAGCCCGACGCGTGCTCGGGCGATGATCAGCTCACCGGCTCCTCCGGTCTGAAGGAGGGAATCTTCGGGCGCCTGGGTGAATAGCCGCCGGATAGCGACAACGGATCTCACGTGTGGTGTTCCGCCTTCCTCGCTCACGTTTCGGGTCCTGTCGGCCCGTTTGACGGGCAATCGCCGTGCCGGAGGCCCCGAAAAGCGGCTTCAGCGTCCGGTGGACTCTGGAAAGAAGGCTCCGGTGGGACCCGGAAACACCACGGGGCTCTCGAAACCGCGGTTTGACACGCTCGAAACGCCGAACAACCAGTTGTCGACGATCACGTTGTCGAGCGTGTGCTCGGTGAAATCACCCACGAAGACTGAATGATTCCATTCCGTGGAAGTGGTGAGACGCCAGTAGATGCGGTATCCCGCAATATCTGCCGCGGTGGATCGATCGACCGGCGACCACGACAGGCACGGGTCACGCGGACACGTAACGATCGAACGCCCACTTTACGCGCTCCAGCACGTCGGACACCGTGATGCGGTCCATCCGACCCTCTCTTGAGTCCTTGCGCGCCGGATTCCTATGGCCGTACAGCCCGACCACCGGAACCCCGAGTGCGTGCGCCAGGTGCAGCGGCCCGGAGTCCGGACTGACGAGAAGATCACAACCATCGACGGTCCACATCATCCGCCGAACGTCGTCCGCGAGGGTCGAGATCAGTGAGCTCTTCGCGTTATGGCAGATAGGGTTTGCGGGGATGACGTCGCCGGCGGAGAATGTCTGAGCTCACGCACCGAAAGGAGAACGCCGAATGTCTCCCGTGATTCGCGAAGCCGACCTCGAGGATATCCAGCGCATAGTCCTGTTCAACCAGGCGATGGCCAGGGAGACCGAAGGACGCGAACTGGATCGACGTACGCTCACGAAGGGGGTGGAGGCGCTGCTCAAGGACCCGGCCCGCGGCCGATATTTCGTCGCAGTGAAGGGCGACGAGGTGGTGGGCCAGGTGATGATCACCATGGAATGGAGCGACTGGCGGAATGGACAGGTGTGGTGGCTGCAGAGTGTTTACGTGTCGAAAAGGCACCGCAGGGAGGGAGTATACGGCCTGCTGCACGAGCACGTGCGCGAGACGGCGCGATCGGAAAAGGTGATCGGCATCCGGCTGTACGTCGACCGGGACAATATCGCCGGCCAGGGGACCTACCGATCTCTCGGCATGGTCGCCTCGCAGTACCTGATGTTCGAGGAGATGTGGGCTTGAGCGACTCGCCTACTCGCGTCGCCTCCGCGCCTGGCGCCTGCGGCGACGTTCTGCCGCCTGTGCCTTGCGCCGCTTCCTCTCGCTCGGTTTCTCGTAGTGGCGGTGCTTCCTGAAGTCCTTCAGAATACCGGCCCGCTGCACCTTGCGACGGAACCGCCTTAACGCCTTGTTGACATCTTCGCCCTCGCGGATCTGAACCTCAGCCAATAGTCAATTCACCGCCTTTCGTCACTCTCCGGTATGGTGGACGGGAGAAACCAGCGGCTTCCCCCGTCCACTCAGCGCCTCTCTGAAGCATCTTGTTGCAGCGGTCGTGTGCCGGTCGCCGCGCCGGAATCGGCTCAGCGATACGCCACGCCGATATTGAAGCCCCAGTACTTCTGGTCCCCGGTCCCGCCCGCGCTGAAGGCCCAGTTGTATCGGACCGTCGTCAGCAGTGCGATCTCGGGCCTGCCAAGCGGCACTACGATACCCACCTCCGGCGCCCATCCGAAGTGCCAGTTGTCCTCCGTGATCGCGGACACGCCGATTTCGACGCGCCGCTCGATATAGTACGTGCCGGCGTTGATCCCGAGATATGGGCGTATGCCTCCCCGCTCACCGAAATAGTAGGAGGCGTTCGCCAGCATGGGCACCGCATTGAAGTACCTGAGCTGCGTTCCCGAGACGTCGGCGTTCGGAAGGTGGATCGTGTTCCGCTCCGTCCCGAAATCGTTCTTCTCGTTGAGCACGTTCCACGCCACGTTAAACCCGAACGAGTACTTTCCCCCGCGTTCCGGCAGGTAACGAGCCTCGATTCCGAGGCCGCGGAAGCTGAAGTCCTCGATGAAGTTGATGTCCGAGTCCGAGCTGCCCGGCAGACTCGACGTGGCCGACATCTCGTACATGATGCCCCACCACCAGTCCTGCGCCTTCGCTTCCCCGCTGGATACCAGGAGGAGTACCAGCGAGGCGATGATTGCCTTTATCGCTTTCATTCTATGGCTCCGATTCTCGCTGGTTGGCTCAGTTGGCATTGGTGTCCAGATACGGCGACTGGTCGAACGCCTGCTGAATGCCGCGGTCGATCCGGCTCGTGTCTATCGGATTGTTCGCACTGCTCAGCACCCCGCTGAGAGTGGCGTCCCACTGCACGTTGAAGATCTCCTGGTCCGGAACGGTATCCCCCGGATCGATCATGGTGAACTCCAGCGTCCCCTGGTTCCAGCGGGTCACCGACACGTAGCCGGGTCCCCAACCGGGTCCCCAGCCAGGCCACCAGCCGCCCCAGCCCCACCAGGGCCACCAGACCGACGCCGACGTACGCTCGGTCGCGGACACTGTCACGAGCAGGAACACGTCCGGCAGATTGTTCTCGTCTACCTCGTCGATCGGCACCCGCTGATAGCCGTAGCCCTGCATGCGGGCCGCGATCTGCGCGAGGATCTCGGCGTCGTAGCTGTGGTCGATGTCGAGCGCATTCTCGCACTCGGGGTCATCTGCATTCTCGCACACGTCCACCACCGTGTCCGGCATGGCATACGTGTTATAGGCCGAAAAGTCGTTCCCACTGTGAACCGTCAGAACGACGTCCGTCTCTGCAAGGCCGCTTATGTCGCCCGGATAGCACCCCCCGAGTACCGCGATCATTGCGATCGCTGTGACTGCGGCGCCGGGCCTCAAGAGTTTAGAAAGTTCGTCAAACCACTTCAGCATCAGGTGTCCTCCTATAAGTCGGCGCTGGTGCGCCAATTGGGAAGAACGGCGCTCGACGGCCTGCACGACCGTCGCCCCAAAGTCCACTACATCCCTCCTCTTCGCCCGCTCTTTCCCCTCGTACGCAGGTTGAAGGGCCGCGCAATCTAGGCGCTACTGGGCCTTTGAACAACAACTTGGGCGGTGACGGGGCGACGCCACGACCAGCGCTGTGGCCTGTGGCACGACTGCAACGATTCAGGGAGCACACATCAGTGCGGCACGAACAATCGGGCCCGGGTTTGAACGCCGGGCCGGCATATGCCGATTCGATAGACAGGAGAAAGCGTACAGCACGCTTAAAGCTGTACACAACAGTATCTTATCGCCATCGTACACATACCGGATCCTTCGGCGTTCAGGACGCTCCAGGTGAACAGCATGACGGTCCCCGGGCACCGCGGATCCGGACCTGCCAGACGTCCGAACGGAACTTGCACTTCAGGGTTTCGCACGTGTCCGCAACGGAACGTTTCGGCTCGAGAGCGCCCGAGAGCGGGTGCAAGTGGCACAGGAATAGGTGGGGAAATGGTCCTGGCGGTATTGCTTCTACTTATGGTCACCGACGTGCTGATCCTGGTGCACGAGCTCGGGCACCTGATAGCCGCCAAGTGGGCCGGCATGCCCGTCACTGCGTTCTCCATCGGCTTCGGCCCCCCTCTGCTCCGGTTCCGCATCGGCGAGACACGATACCAGCTGGCCCTCATCCCGCTCGGTGGGTTCGTCCGCATCATGGGAATGCAGGGCACCGAGGAGGAGCGCAGGAAGTGGCCGACCGGGTTCGCGTTCCAGAAGGTGAACCGCCGGATGATCGTCATCGTGGCCGGCGTGGCGGCCAACGCGGCGCTCTCTCTCGCGATCTACGCAGTCCTCGGCTCGCTGGGCGGAGCCACCCCTCCGACCCCGGCGAGGGTCAGTGCCGTGTTCGAAGAGGACCTCCCGGTGGAGGCCACCGGTTGGGAAGCGATCCCTCCCGACGTGGACGTGGTGCGAGTGGGCGCCCGCGAAGTGCGCGACTGGGGTGAGTTCGCCCTGACGCTGCTGGCCGTCGAGACGGGGGAGCAGACGCTCGAGTTGTCAGACGGCGCCCTGCTCGACGTCGTCATCCCGGAGTTCGCGCCGGACAGGATCCAGCTCCTCGCGTCCCTTCTGCCGCCGCTTCCCCCGGTGTTGGGCACGCTTCAGACGGGCTCGCCCGCCGAGAGAGCTGGACTTCGCACGGGCGACCGAATCGTCGCCGTGGAGGGCCAGCCCACTGCGACTTTTTACGACTGGCTGCTGGCAATGCCGATGTCCCCCTCGACTCCTGTCACCCTCAGAGTCATCCGGGACGGAATGGGTCGGGACATCCGCGTGCCGCAGCCGGACCCCGAGTTCGTCGCCGAAGGCAGCTTCGGTTGGCTGGGGGCGCACCTCGGTACGGAGCTGATGGACGAGGATCTCGCAGGCGCGATCGCGTACAGTGTGACCGAGGTGGGACGTCACACGCGAATGATAGCGGAGAGCGGCAAGCTCCTGGCGACGGGTGCCGTCGGTATGCGGGAAGTCAGCGGGCCGGTGGAGATCGCGCGTCTGAGCGAGCGCGCGTACCGCATGAACTGGCCGCAGTTCTTCGCTTTCGTCGCATTCCTGTCCCTCAACCTGGCGTTCCTGAATTTCCTCCCGATCCCGGTGCTGGACGGAGGCCACTTCGCCCTCCTGGCCATCGAGGGAGTGATCCGAAGGCCCCTGCCTCCGACGATCGTCCGGTACACCAACCTCGCAGGCGCCACGGTCGTGATCTTCTTCATGAGCTTCGCGTTCCTCAACGATCTCCTCAGGCTCCTCGGCGTGTAGGCCGGAATCCTCCAGGCCTCACACCCCGCGCGACTTCGAAACGCGCGCGCGGACAGCCCGTCTTCGATAGTTTCCTGCCTGGCCGTGTCGCGGTGGGACGGCCCGACCCCGCGGCGTCGTTCGTGCCCGCGAGGCGTACCAGGTTATCGAAGAGGTATCCGAATGAGATCTGTGATACGAAGCGCCTGGCAGGGTGTGTTACTGGCGTTCACCCTCTCGCTGCTTGCGGCCCCGGTCGAGGTCACGGCCCAGGAGACGGATGGAGCGTCGGTCACGCTCGACCGCATCTACGACTCGGCAGATTTCCGTGGCGAATTCTTCGGGCAGACGCGCTGGCTGGAAGACGGCACGTTCTATACGACGCTCGAGCCGTCGGAGGCAGCGGCCGGAGGTCGCGACATCGTGCGGTACGAGACCGAGTCGGCGGTGCGGACGATCCTGGTGTCAGCCTCGTTCCTGTTCCCGGAGGGAGCACAGGAGCCCCTGGCGATCCACGGTTACGAGTGGTCGCCCGACGGCGCCAGGCTGCTCGTGTACACAAACTCGAAGCGCGTCTGGCGTCAGAACACGCGCGGAGATTACTGGGTTCTCGACCTCGAGAGTTTCGACCTCCATCAGCTCGGCGTCGATCGACCGGAATCCAGCCTCATGTTCGCGAAGTTCGATCCTGCCGGTGAGCGAGTGGCCTACGTCAGCGAGCACGACATCTTCGTCGAGGACATCGCGTCCGGAGAGGTTGTACGGCTCACGTCCGACGGCACGAAGACCCTGATCAACGGGACGTTCGACTGGGTATACGAGGAGGAGTTCTTCGCGCGGGACGGCTTTCGTTGGAGTCCGGATGGCGAATCCATCGCCTACTGGCAGCTTGACGCTGAGGGCGTCCGTCATTTCCTGATGATCAACAACACGGACTCGGTGTATTCGTACACGGTGCCGGTGGAGTACCCCAAGGCCGGCGGCACCAACTCTGCGGCCCGAGTGGGCGTCGTGAGCTCCGGGGGCGGCGAGACCACGTGGTGCAAGGTGCCTGGCGACCTGCGGGATAACTACATCCCCCGCATGGAGTGGTCGGGCAACTCCGACGAGATCGTCATCCAGCGCATGAACCGGCACCAGAACGAGAACCGCATCATGCTGTGCGATGCGGCGACCGGCGACATGCGGACAGTCCTCGTGGAAACCGACGCGGCGTACCTGGACGCGGTGAGCGACTGGCAGTGGCTGCGCGGCGACCGCGAGTTCACGTGGGTCAGTGAGCGCACGGGCTGGCGTCACCTGTACCGCGTATCGCGTGACGGAGATGACGTGAAGGCAGTCACCGACGGTGAGTGGGAGATCATCGGCGTCCAGCGAATCGACGAGGACGGAGGCCGGGTCTACTTCACCGCCTCACCCGAAACGGCGACGCAGCGCTACCTGTACCGGGCTCGTCTGAACGGGCGCGGCAACGCCGAGCGCCTGACGCCAACAGACCAGCCGGGCACGCACGGCTATAACATCGCCCCCGGAGCGGACCACGCCATCCACACCTACTCGAGCTTCGGGAATCCGACGATCACCGAGCTCGTGAGCCTTCCGGACCACGAGGTCATCCGCACCCTCGTCGACAACCGGCAACTGAAGGAAACGGTGGCCGCCCTGGACCGCGGCAAGTTCGAGTTCTTCCAGGTGGACATCGGCGACGCTATGCTAGACGCCTGGATGATGTATCCGCCCGACTTCGATCCCTCGAAGAAGTATCCAATCCTGTTCTACGGCTACAGCGAGCCGTGGGGACAGACCGTCCAGGACTCGTGGGGCGGGGGCAATTACCTGTGGCACCTGATGCTCACGCAGCAGGGATACATCGTGGCCAGCGTGGACAATCGCGGTACACCCGGCGCCCGTGGGCGCGAGTGGCGGAAGGCGCTTTACCGGAACATCGGACAGCTCAACGTGGCGGACCTGTCGGCAGCGGCCCGGGTGATCGTGGCGCGACCCGACGTGGACGCCGATCGGGTCGGCACCTGGGGCTGGAGCGGCGGTGGGGAGATGGCCCTCAACCTGATCTTCCAGTATCCGGATCTTTACAGCACGGCGATCGCGGTCGCAGCGGTGTCGCACCAGAAGTACTACGACACCATCTACACCGAGCGGTACATGGGCCTTCCGGACGAGGCGGCCGACGACTACGACGCCGGGGCGCCGATCACGCACGCGAGGAACCTCGAGGGCAACCTTCTGCTCGTGCACGGAACGGCGGATGACAACGTGCACTACCAGAACTTCGAGGCGCTCGTGAACGAGCTGATCAAGCACAACAAGCACTTCACGATGCTGTCGTACCCCAACCGCTCGCACGGCATCTTCGAGGGACAGGGTACGCGCCGGCACCTGTACACGGAGATGACGCTCTACCTCAACGAGCACATGCCCGCCGGCGGCGTCGCGCAGGACGCGAGCTCGGACTGAGGCCGGACGCTTCCGCTGGAGCGAAGCCCGGTCCGGAAACAGGCCGGGCCGGGCCTCCGTACAACCTGCGGGAGGGACGAGTAAACGTCACGCTCCCCCCATCTGTCTGTAAGACGTGAGAGGAGCGATCCCACCTTTCTTCGGGCCGTCGAACGCTTGGCGTTGGACCGGTCGCACGGGGTGGGATTCTTCTGTCTTGCCGCACCGCGGAATGCCCGAGGCGGAGTCCGCGATGACACCGTACAGAAGAGGTAACTTGATGAGATTCCTGAAGCATTTGACGACCGGTCTTCCGACCCTCGTGGCCGTGTTCGGGCTCGTGGCGATCGTGCCCGCGAGCACGGCGCAGGAAGCGACGGACCCCGGCAAGGTGACGCTGGACCGACTGTTCGGATCCGGTGACTTCTTCCCCGAGTTCCCCGGTCAATCGAGGTGGCTCGAGGACGGGTCCGCGTACACGACGCTGGAGCGCAGCGAGGCCGGCCCCGGACGCGACCTGGTGAAGTACGACGCCGCTTCCGGCGAGCGCGAAGTGCTCGTTTCGGCAGGCCAGCTCGTCCCCGAGGGAGCCACGCAACCGCTGGGGATCCAGAACTACGAGTGGTCACCCGATGGCAGCAAGCTCCTGATTTACACCAACTCGAAGCGCGTATGGCGCTTCAACTCGCGCGGCGACTATTGGGTGCTCGATCTCGAGACGGGGACACTACGCCAGATGGGAGCGAACCGGCCCGAGTCGAGCCTCATGTACGGCAAGTTCGACCCGTCGGGAGGATACTTCGGCTACGTGAGCGAGAACGACCTGTTCGTCGAGAACACCGCGACCGGCGACGTGAAGCGACTCACGGACGACGGCTCCGAGACGATCATCAACGGCAACTTCGACTGGGTCTACGAGGAGGAGTTCTTCATGCCGCTTCCGGCCGACGGCTGGCGCTGGGCGCCGGACGGCGAGTCGATCGCGTACTGGCAGCTCGACGCCGAGGGCATCGGCGTGTTCGACATGATCAACAACACGGATTCCGTTTACTCCTTCACCATCCCGGTCCAGTACCCGAAGGTCGGCACGCGCAATTCGGCCGCCCGGATCGGCATGGTGCGAGCGGACGGAGGCGCGACGGTGTGGTGTGACGTGCCCGGTGACGAGCGCGACAATTACATCCCGCGCATGGAGTGGTCCGGGAACGGCGACGAGGTGGCTCTCCAGCGCATGAACCGCCACCAGAACACGAACCATGTGATGCTGTGTGGCGCCAACGACGGATCGATGCGCACGTTGTTCACGGAAACGGACGCGGCCTACCTGGACGCGATCGACGACTGGATCTGGCTGGACGGCGATGAACGGATGACGTGGATCAGCGAGCGCACCGGCTGGAGGCACATCTACACCGTCGACCGTGAGAGCGGCGAACTGGATCCGACCACGTCGGGTGACTGGGAGGTCGTCAACATCGAGTTGATCGACGAGGATGGCGGCTGGATCTATTTCAATGCTTCGCCCGACAACGCCACGCAGCGCTACCTGTACCGTGTGTGGCTGGAAGGCGGCGATCCGGTACGGCTGTCTCCGGCGGACCAGCCGGGTACGCACACCTACAACATCGCTCCGGGCGGTCGCTTCGCCATCCACATGTACTCGACGCTGACCACACCCCCCGTGGTGAGTCTCGTCAGCCTGCCGGACCACGAGGTCCTGCGGGTGCTGGCGGACAACGCCCGACTGAATGAGACGCTTGCTGCACTCGATCGGGGCCGCACCGAGCTGTTCCAGATCGACGTGGGCGAAGCCATGCTGGATGCGTGGATCATGTATCCACCGGACTTCGACCCGAACCTCAAGTACCCGGTGTTCTTCTACGCATACAGCGCCCCGTTCGCCCAGACTGTGCTGGACCGGTGGGACTTCGGGAACTTCGGGTGGCACACGATGCTCACCCAGCAGGGCTATATCGTCGCGAGCGTGGATAACCGCGGCACGCCAGGCCCGCGCGGGCGCGACTGGCGGAAGGCCCAGTACCGGAAGACGGGACGGGTCAACAGCGCCGATCAGGCCGCAGCGGCCCTCAAGCTGAGCGAGCGGCCGTACGTAGACGCCTCCCGCATCGGGATGTGGGGCTGGAGCGGCGGCGGCGGGGCGACCCTGAATGCCCTGTTCCGCTACCCGGAGATCTACAGCACGGGCCTGGCGGTAGCGGCAGTGACCAACCTCGAGAACTACGACACGATCTACATGGAGCGGTACATGGGTCTCATCGATGAGAACCCGGAGGACTACTTCGAGGGATCGGCCATCAACTTCGCGTCCGGACTCGAGGGAAACCTGCTGTACGTGCACGGTACGGGCGACGACAACGTCCACTACCAGAACGCCGAGCAGCTGTTCAACGAGCTGATCAAGCACAACAAGTACTTCACGATGCTGGCGTATCCGAACCGGTCACACGGAATCTTCGAGGGACCGGGGACCCGCAAGCACCTGTTCACTTACATGACGCGCTACCTGAACGAGCACATGCCTCCGGGCGGCGTGCCACAGGACGAAGCGACGAGCGACTGAGCCCAGCGCTCGGGCCGGCCGCGCCGGGATTGGTGTGTGCCGGGTAATGGCAGAGGGCCGGTGATCCGCTGAACGGGTCGCCAGCCCTTTGTTGCCAACGGTCAGATCAACTCGATGGTAGCCCGGTGCCCACCGGCCCGGGCGAGGCGGGCGTCGCGGGTCACGAGTGGTGCCTCGAGCACCTCGGCAAGCGCGACGTACGAGGCATCGTAAACCGTGAGGTTCTCGCGGAGTTCCCAGATCCGTTCCAGTAGTCTGGTATGCGGATATCTGTACAACTGGAGGTCGGACAGGTCGGCGAGAGCCCGGGCTGCTCGATCCGGCTCCGTCTGTCCGCGCTGCAGGGATCCCCGGAGAGCCTGGGCGACCTGGAGATCCACCACGTGGGGAACGTGCAGGGTCTCACGATCCCCGAACAGTCTGTCGATGATGACCTCCATGTCATCCGAACCGCGCAGGAGATCCACGATGACAGAAGCGTCCGGGACGATCAAATATGTCCCCTGTGCCGTCGAATGATGTCCGCTGGACTCTCCTCGAACTTCATGGGTTCTCGGCTGCGCAGCCGTTCGACGAACTCTTCGACCGTGGGTCGCTCCGCATCACGCCGGAGGATGTCGATCAGATAGTCCGACAGCGACATGCCGGCGAGCGCCGCCCGGGACTTGAGCTTTCGGTGCAAATCGGGCGAGACGTTCCGCAACTGTATCATTCCCATACCCTAAGCATGTTCACATGTGCTGCACATGTCAACGTTCAGAGATGGTGTCTAATCACGGTCGTGTGGGGAAGATCTCAGAAACACTCAACGCGGGATCAACGGTACGGTCACCGTCGGAGGATGGACGAAGCCAGGTCAGTCCGACCAGCCCGACACGCCGGGCGCGAACGCCATCAGGTCACACTGCGTCCGAGCGCCCGGATCGTCCGCGGTGAACGGCTCGCCCGTCATGAAGTGGAGCGCGAAGCCGTGCCGTTCGAGCATCGTGACCGGAAGCTCGACGTCGATCCCACGCTGGCCGTAGAAGGCGGGACTGTATTCGAATAGGATCCGCTCGATATTCCCGGATGAGAGGGAGTGCCGCGCCCCGTTCAGCACCTCCGGCTCGAACCCTTCGACGTCGATCTTGAGCAACGTGACGCGGTCGATTCCCTCTGCATCCATGAACGCGTCGATCGTGGTGCATGGTACTTCGATAGTGCTGAGCGTCTCGGAGGCGCCTATGTCGTCCAGCGAATGGTGGCCCGAGCGCGGCTTGCACCGCAGCATCGCGGAGCCGAGACGATCGCTGACGGCACTCTCGATGATCCGAACGTTCGAGATGCGCCGGATTCGAAGGTGCTCGCGGAGAACGCGGACGTTGTTCGGGTGCGGTTCGAACGCGAACACCTGTTCCGCGACGGTCGAAAACCACGTGGCCGAATAGCCGGTGTTCGCGCCGACGTCCAGAATGATCCCGCGAGCGAATTCCAGCCTCTGCAGGGCCCTCCACCAAGAGTCTGAGTCCAATGATCCGGTCGTGAAGTACTTGTACGTCTCGGATCCGAACGCATCGATGGCAAACAACCGATCCATGTCCGGCGAGTAGTGATAGAGATGCTGCCCGGAATCGGTGAGAAGCCGGTTCATGAGCGGAAAGGCCACTCTCTTCAACAACTTCTTCCGCACCCTCTGTGAGATGGTTCGACCCATCAGCGCCCTCCACCCTGCGCCATCGCTTGCTCGATCGACGCCTTCATGTCGTGCCCGACCTGCGCCCCGGGGTTGGTAGCGATCATCTGGTCGGCCACGGCCAGGGCGCTCCGAAAGTCACCGCGCTTCGCGTAATGATCCGCCAGCGCGTACAGGTAGTCGAGGTTTCCGGGTTCGGCCTCGACCGCGGCCTGGAGGCTGGCTTCCGCCTCCGGCAGCCGGCCCAGTTGCTGCTGCAGCAGCCCCAGGTTGTAGCGGATTCGGGTGCGCTGCGGCATGCCGTCTGCCGCCCGCTCCAGCCATGCAAGCGCCTCCTCCGCCCGCTCCGTCTCGACCAGCAGGAGGGCGAGCGAGTACTCGGCCTCGTGATTGTCGGGGTAGTCCTCGAGGACCCCTCGCAGCAGGGCCTCGGCCTCTTCGTTCCGACCCTGTGAGTTGTACAGCACCGCCAGGTTCATCTTGGCCGGGATGAACAGGTCGTCGATCTCGATCGCGCGGCGATAGTACTCCTCGGCCAGGCCTGCCTCCCCGCGAGCCACGTACAGGTTGGCCAGGTTGTGGCCTGCGAATGGGAAGTCCAGGGAGTAGCGCATCGTCTCCTGGTACTCCGCCGTGGCCTCGTCCAGGGCCTCCGCCTGGTACGGCTTCAGCAGGTCGCGCGGCACGATCGCGAGCCGCACCGCCGCCTGCCCTCGCACGGCCTTTGCCGGATCGAACAGGAGCGGCACGACCAAATCCACCAGTTCGGTCGGATCGGCAGTGTTCAGGGCCGTGGCGGCCGTAAAGCGGATCAGGGCCTCCTCGTCCTGCAGCGCGGCGTTGAACGCCCGCGTCGACTCCTCGCCCGGGTAACTCCGCAACAGGCCGAGAGCCGTCGCCCTCACGAGCATCGGATACAGAGGGTCTCCGGCCAGCCGGATCAGCTCGGGTCCCGCCTCGGGGTCACCGCGTCGCCCGGCCACCAGGGTCGTCCCGTAGTGCGACCGTCGCGCCTTCCCGTACCACTCCACGTAATAGTCCGCCGCCCACTGATCGGTCTCGTCCTCGTGGCAGCCCGCGGCCGTGCACGCGTTCGGTGTCCCGATCTCGAGCGTCAGGTCTGGACGGGGAATGCGCAGGCTGTGGTCGGCCCGCCAGTCAACGACCATGTACAGACGCTCGGGCATGTGACACTCCACGCACAGCGCACCTTCGTTCGGCTCTCCCTCTTCCGTCAGCGCCTCGTGGAAATGATGCTCGTACACGTCGTACGTGTCGGCCCGGTGACACTGGGCACACAGATCGTTGTCCTCCTTCACGAGCTTCAGGCTGTGCGGATCGTGGCAGTCGGAGCACCTGACGTCGTTCCGGTACATCTTGCTCTGCACAAACGACCCCCACACGTACACTTCCTCGAGGATCTGGCCGTCCGCCTCGTACAGGCCCTCTTCGAGCAGCGCCGGGATCAGGTGGTCCATCAGGTCGGCTTTGCCGTGCGCATAGTCGCCGAGCTCCGTGCGACGGGCGTGGCAGGGTGCACAGAGCTCGACCTGCTGGCGGGACGTGATGCCGGAGGTTGGAACGGCGAGGTCGAAGTCGGGCACGTCGGGTCGGGCCATCGGGGGCAGGTCGGCCCACTCCACGTGACGGGATCCCGGGCCATGACACGCCTCGCAGCTCACGTTGATCTCCGACCAAGTGGTCGAGAACGAGTCCGTCTCCGGATCGAATCCCTTGCGCAGATTCGTCGAGTGGCACTCGGCACACATGCCGTTCCAGGTCTGCGCACTTCGAGTCCAGTGGAGCCAGTCGTCGGCCGGAATGTCCCGATCCGGATACAGGTGAAACCACTCCTCGCGCTCCGTGTCCCACGCCAGGCTGAGCGCCTGGTAGCGCCCACCGGGAAACGCGATCAAGTACTGCTGGAGGGGCTCCCAACCGAACGTGTAGGCGATCTCGAACTCGCCCATCTCGCCGGCCGGCCCCTCGGTATGGACGAAGTAGCGACCGTCTCGCGAGTAGAAGCGGCTCGTGATCCCCCGGTTCGCGAACTCTACGTCACTGAAGTCGCCGCGCACCGTCGTCGAGTCCGCGACCGCCATGGCGTTGTCGTGGTCCGAGCCGAGCCACGCCTCTGTTGCGTCCTCGTGACACTCGGCGCACCGGTCGCGTCCCACGAAAGTGAATGCCGGGGCCAGGTCTGCCGAGTCCCACCGCGCGCGTTGCCGGCTCTCTTTCACGCCATACACGGGCAGCGACAGGACGATGACGGC